>Ga0136846_1236791_pt1 | contig 11906 bp, 10 predicted proteins | sample HopSoiMetagenom2_FD_96841 | JGI IMG/M metagenome (GOLD analysis project Ga0136846, IMG submission 96841) | Grasslands soil microbial communities from Hopland, California, USA - 2 Assembly 2016 (version 4) | ecosystem: Environmental > Terrestrial > Soil > Grasslands | place: USA: Hopland... | reverse complement strand
TCTCTCGCGACAGACGGAAGAAGAGGTCGGTCTTGTCGGGCGGCACCTGGCCGATCGCCATGATCCGCCCGCCGCTCGCGGCGCCGTCGGGCCAGCTCGTGCCGACGCTGGGCGAATAGCTCGCACCCGCTTCGGTGCGCAGCCGGTCGTACAGCCGGTCGCTGAACACCTGGGCCAGCACGTCGAGCTTGCGGCCTTCGGGAATACCCTCGACGCCGCCGCCGGTCGGCCAGGCGATCAGCGCGACCGCCTGGTTCTCCTGGCCCGAATGCGTGCGCACGACCGGCGTCGCATTATGCGCGGGGAATTTGATCGGCGGCGCGGCGGTAGCGGGCGCCGCCCGCGGTTTCAGCGCGCCGAAGGTCGCCGCGACGGCAGCGATCGCCTCGTCACCCTTGATGTCGCCGAACACCTCGACCTCGATCGGACCCGAGGCCAGGATCGGCTGCCAGAAGGTACGGAACTGCGCCGCGGTCAGCGCCGATACGGTGGCCGCGGGCGGAATGCCCCAGCGCGGATCCTTGTCGTGCAGGAACCATTCGAGGTCGCGGCTGAGCACGCCGTCGGGCGATGAATCGAGGCCCGGATAGCCGGCCAGCATCACTGCCTTGGCCCGGGCCAGCGGCGCGGGATCCCAACCCGGCGCCTTCAACTTGTCGGCGAACAACCGCAACTGGTCCTTGTAATCCTGCGGAGAGCTGACGCCGGCAAGCGTGAAGGCATCGTCGTCGATCCCGAAATCGAAGCCCAGCCGCCGGCCGGTCGCCAATTGGTCGAGCTGCTCCTGGCCCAATTTGCCGATCCCGCTCGGCACCAGCGCCAGATCGCCCGCCCAGGCCGGCGTGCGGTGGTCGGACGGGATGGCGTTGTACCCCCCGCCCCAGCGCACACGGACATAGACGCGGTTGGTCTCGCTCGAATTGACGAACATCAGCAAGCGCACGCCATTGGCGAACACGATTTTCTGCATTTCGAGATCGGGGATGCTCTCGGTGCTGACGACCTTGCCCGGCGCGCCCAGCGGCGGCAGCTTGGAAAAATCGATCGCGGCCAAAGCGGTGCGCTTGGGCGCCAGCTTCGACACGTCGGCGTCGAGCGCGGCGGCCAATTTGGTCGCCGCCGCCGGATCGGCGGTCGGCGTGGTGATGAAGGCGCGGGTCGCGTCACCCTGGAAGACGCGCTTGGTCGATGCCAGGATCGATGCCGGCGTGAACATCCCCTTGGCACGCGCGTCGGTCAGGATCTTGTACGACACGTCGGGCGCCGCGACCGTCTCGCGAATGTCGAGCGCCTGGACCATATTGTCGGCCTGAGCCGATCCGGCCTCTACGCGTGAGGTATCGACGCCATTCTTCATCGCGGCGTCATATTCGGCGAGCTCGCGGGTGAGTTCGGCCTGGCTCGGCGGATTGGCCTGGGCGTCGGCGATCACCGCGCGCACGTCCTTCAGCGCCTGTTCCCAATTGTTGCCGACCGGGACGATGTTGACGAACGTGCCGTTGACCGAGCGCGACACGTCGTCGAGGCTGACTTGCGCCTGAAGGAAGCTGCCCCCGGCTCGCGCGCGCGATTCCAGCCGGCGATTGATGATCTGGACCGCGATCAGGTCGACCAGGCGCTTCTGGTTGAACAGGATCAGGTCGTTGTTGAAATGCCACGGGCGCAGCACCGCCATCGATACCAAGGTCGGCAGGCCGGGCTCGACCAACGTGCCGGTGATCGGCTGCTTGGTCGCCGGCGTGCCGAAATCGGGATCTGCCGGATTGGGGCCATTGCCCTTCCAGCTCGAGAAATTCTTGTCGACCAGCGTCTCGAACACCAGCGGATCGATATCGCCCGAGATGATCACCACCGCGCGTTCGGGCCGGTACCATTTGTCGTGGAACGCACGCAGGCTGGCGGCGGTGGCCCCCTCGAGCGTCTTGGTCGTCCCGATCGGCGAGCGCGTGGCGAACGGCTGTCCCGCGAAAATCGTCGCGCGCTGGGCGTCGCCGAAGCGAACCTGCGGGCCCGGCGCCTCGCGCTGCTCGGCCATCACCACCGGCCGTTCCGAATTGACCACCTTGTCGTCGAAACTCGGCGCTTCCATCATTCCCGACAGGATTTTCAGGCTCTCGTCGACCGACGCCGGCGTGGCGGACGGCAAATCGAGCTTGAACACCGTCTGGGTGAAACTGGTCTGGGCATTGGTATCGCTGCCGAAGGTGGCGCCCAGCCGCTGCCAGGTACGCTTCGCCTCATTGTCGGCGACATATTGGCTGCCGCGGAACACCAGATGTTCCATGAAATGGGCGTAGCCCTGTTCCTTGTCGTCCTCGTACAGCGAGCCCGCGTCGATGCGTACGCGGATCGACACCTGGCCCGGCGGCACGCCGTTCTTGCGCACCGCATAGCGCAGGCCATTGGGCAAGGTGCCGAAATGCCATTCGGCGTCCGGGGTGATGTCGCTGCCCTTGAACAGCCAGGGCGAGCGGTCGACCTCCGGGCGGACCGCGAGCGGCGCAGGCGGCGTCGGGGCCGTTTGCTGGGCGATCGCCGGAAGCGACATCCCGAGGGCAATGGTGACGAGGACGGCGAGACGCGGAACGCGGAACATAGGGGCCATGTCTCCTGTGTAAGGCGTCGCCGGGCGAGCGGCAACCGTCCTCACCCTAGGGTCTGCGCCCTTGATACCAAAAGGTCATAACCTGCCCCTTGTGTCGCCACTTTTTCGACCCAGATCGGGGTTAGCGGTCATTGTGCGCTGCCGCATCAGCGTAGCGTATTCGACATTTTTTGGCTCGACCGGTCCTCGTGCGACGTTGGTACCGGTCCCGTTGGACGATGAAGAGGCTTTGTGAGCGTCGATCAACAACTCGAGCCGCCGGTAGTGCGGCAGAAATCGGGCAATCTGGCGGAAGGCAGCGTGCCCAACATGACCGTGATATCGGGCGCGCCGCAATCCGACGGCGCGGCGAACGGCGGCAAGGCCGGGAAGCGGCCATTCATCATCCGCTATGGCAAGCATCTGCGCGGAGTCTTCGACCGGATGATCGCCTCGTCCTCTTTGGTGTCCAACGACCCGGTGCTCGACGTCCGCGATTTTCCCTGGACACAGCATCTGCGCGACAATTGGCGAGCGATCCGCGACGAAGCGGTCGACGCGGCGCTGGGCGAGAAATCGCCGTCGCTGTCGAGCATCTCGCCCGACCATCGCGCGATCGCCCCGGTCAATAAATGGCGCAGCTTTTTCCTGTGGGGCTATGGCTATCGCATCGATGAAAATCTCGCCCGTTGCCCGGTCACCACGGCGGCCGTCGCCCGGATCCCCAACCTCAACAGCGCGTTCTTTTCGATCCTCGCGCCGGGCACGCACATCCCGGCCCATCGCGGCGTCACCAAGGGACTGATCACCTGCCATCTCGGCTTGATCGTGCCCAGAGACGGCGATGTCCGGATGCGGGTCGACAACCGTATCGTCCGCTGGGCCGAAGGCGAGACCCTGGTGTTCGACGACACCTATGATCACGAAGTGTGGAACGACACCGACAATATCCGCGTCGTCCTGCTCATCCAGATCAAGCGCCCGCTGCGCAACCCCGGCAAGTGGATCGCCGACACGTTCCTCAACGTCGTCCGCCGCTCGGCGTTCGTCCAGGAAGCGCGGGAGAATGTGATGGCCTGGAACGACGCGGTGAAGCAGCTCGACGTCTGAGCGCATCGCGAGCCCGTGGCCTGTGACATTCAGGCCGGGCGATCGGCCAGCCATGCAATCCTTCCGCGGCGGGCAAGTGAGATCGATCGGCGATCCGTTCCAGCCAGCGCTAAAATAATCGATCCGTAAGCGTTCCGAACGGCGGAACGGCTGTGCCTCATGCTTCGTTACGTTCCCGGCGCGCGTGATCTTCCGCGCTTCCGAAGCTCGGAGAGATGGTCATGGTGCGCAACCTGCCGGCAATCCTGATAGCGATCGTGATGGCGCTGATCGGCGCGATCCTCACCATTGGCGGGGCGTATCTCGGCGTGCTCGGCGGGTCGCTTTATTACCTCGTCGCCGGCATTGCGATGCTGGCCTCCGCCTGGTTCCTGTTTCGGAAGCGGCTGCTCGGCGGCTGGATTTATTGCGCGCTGTTCGTGCTGAGCGCGATCTGGGGTCTTGCCGAAGCGCGCGGCAATGCCTGGGCGATGGTCCCCTGGCTGATCGCTCCGTTCGTGTTGCTGGTCGCGGTCGTGCTCGTCATGCCGACGCTGACCAGCGACCGGAACCGCTGGAAATGGGCCGGCGGTGGGATCGGTGCCTCGCTCGTCGCGGTGATCGCCATGTTCGCCCTGCTGGCCGGCGGCGAGTCGCCCGCGCTCGCGCTGCCGGCGCAAATGTCACCAGGCATGACCGATCCGTCCGGGCTCGCAACCGGTGGCGACTGGCCAACCTATGGCGGCACCTATGCCAATTGGCGCTATTCGCCGCTGACCCAGATATCGCCGGATAATGTCGGCAAGCTGCGAAAAGCGTGGGAAACGCATACCGGCGGAACGCCGACCACCGCCGCCTTCCAGAAGCTTTACGGGACCGAGAACACGCCGCTCAAGGTCGGCAATCTGCTCTATATGTGCACCGCCAAGAATGTGGTGGTCGCGCTCGACGCGGCGACCGGCAAGACCGCCTGGCGCTTCGATCCCAAGGTCCCCGACGCCTGGATTCCCTATACCACCGCCTGTCGCGGCGTCGCTTATTACCAGGTTCCCGGGGAAGCGGCGGGAACCGCGTGCGCCGCGCGGGTCATCGAGGGTACGCTCGATTCCCGCCTGATCGCGCTCGACGCGACGACCGGCGCGCCGTGCACCGAATTCAACGGCACCGGCCAGCAGGACACCAAGGTCGGCATGGGCCAGGTCTATCCCGGTCTCGCCTCGATCAATTCGGCGCCGAGCATCGTGCGCGGGATCGTCGTCGTCGGGCACCAAATCCTCGACGGCCAGTATCGCGGCGCGCCGTCGGGCGTGATCCAGGGTTTCGACGCGAAGACCGGCAAGCTGGCCTGGGCCTGGGACATGATGCACCCCGACTGGACCGGCTATCCGCCGGCCGGGCAGACCTGGGCGCTCGGCACGCCCAATATGTGGACCGGCAGCGCCGGGGACGAGAAACTAGGCCTGGTCTACGTGCCGCTCGGCAACGTCGCCGACGATTACATTTCGACCGGCCGGACCCCGCAGCAAAATGCCTATTCGAGCTCGCTCGTCGCGATCGATGTCACCTCCGGCAAGCCGCGCTGGACCTTCCAGACGGTCAGGAAGGACGTGTGGGACTATGATCTGGGCAGCCCGCCGTCGCTGATCGACTATAAGGGCGCGGCGGCATTGGTCTTGCCGTCCAAACAGGGCGATCTCTACATCCTCGACCGCGCGACCGGGCGGGCGCTGACGCCGATCGGATCGGTCGCGGCACCCCAGGGCGGCGTCGAACCCGGCGAGCGCGCGGCGCGCCAGATCGTCTCGCTGTGGCAGACCTTGCGCAAGCCGCCGCTCGAGGAATCGGACATGTGGGGCATGTCGCCGATCGATCAGATGCTGTGCCGCATCCAGTTTCGCCGCGCCGACTATCGCGGCCAGTTCACCCCACCGAGCGTCGGGCGCCGCAGCGTCGAATATCCCGGCTATAATGGCGGCAGCGACTGGGGCGGCGTGTCGATCGATCCGGTCCGTGGCATCCTGATCGCCAATTACAATGATATGCCCAATTACCTGCGGCTGCTGCCGCGCGCCGAAGCCGATCGCCTGGGGATCAAGCCCCGCTTCGCGTCGACCGGCGTGTCGAGCAAATCGCACTCGGTCGATCCGCAATGGGGCGTGCCCTATGCGATCGACGTCAATGCCGGCTGGCGGATGCCGTTCACCAAATTGATGTGCAAGCGCCCACCCTATGGCGGTATCCGCGCGATCGACATCGCGACCGGCAAGACATTGTGGGATCGCCCGCTCGGGACCGCGCGGCGCAACGGGCCGTTCAACATGCCGACGATGCTGCCGCTGACGATCGGCACGCCCAACAATGGCGGCGCGGTGACGACGGCGAGCGGCTTGATCTTCATCGCCGCGGCGACCGACGACCTGATCCGCGCGATCGACCTCAGGACCGGCAAGGCCGTCTGGTCCGCCCCGCTTCCCGCCGGGGGCCAGGCGACGCCGATCGTCTATCAACAGGACGGCCGCGAATATCTGGCGATCTTCGCCGGCGGTCATCATTTCATGGAGACGCCGGCGGGCGATAGCGTTGTCGCCTACGCGCTGCCGAAGAGCTGACGATCACGGCGGTCACACACGGCGGGCGGCGATGATCGCACCGCCGGGGCCTTGCTGTAGCAGGACCGCGCTCGACAGGCCCGTCTGTCCCTGCGGCAGGGCAAGACGCAGCGGCCCGCCGGTCCATTGGCCGAGCCGGACCAGCTGGCGGACGATGTTGCGATGCGGGATCGTGCGGCCATTATTCTCGCCGGCGCGGATCGGGACAGCGATCGTCCGCGGATCGTAGCGAACCAGCCAGGCGATGGCGTTGCCCTTGCCTGCCCCGATCGCGATCGCAGCTCCTTCTCGCACGATTGCCGGGCCCGCACTTGCGCGGGCAAAGCGGCGGATCGCCTCGTCGACCTGCGCGCGGTCGCCGCCGGTCACCGCGCCACGCCCGTTGACCACCATTTGCGGCGTGGCGACGTACGTCCTGCCCGCGGCACGGGCATAATCCCATTGGCGTTGGGTGAAAGCGGGGCTGGCGAACGTGTCCTTCCAGCCGAGCTGGTCCCAATAAGTCACCGCGAAACTGAGCGCGAGGACATCGGCGCGATCGGCCAAGGCGTTGAGCACAGCGTCCGCGGGAGGACAGGACGAACAGCCCTGGCTTTGATAGAGCTCGACCACCGTTGGGTTGGCGGCATCGACCGCCGCGCTCGGTGACGCGGTGCAGCCCCCAGCCAGCGCGAACAGCGCGATCCAGAGCATTTTCATGGCGATATCGATCCTTCTTCTACGGCCGTGATCAATCCGTCGGCCAGCCACTGGCCGAGCAACTGGCCGGCACGCGCGATGCCATCCTCCTGTCCGTATGCCGCGACCATCGCCCCGCACAGGGCAGCGAAGGAGAGGCCGCCGCGCACGGCGAGCAGCGCTTGCCGCTCGATCTGATCGATCGCGCGGAACCTCGACACCTGATCCTGCCGCCAGACCAGGATCGAGCCGGGCTCCGGCAACACCGCCACCGCAGGAGGCATCTCGCCCGCCGCGAGAGCGGCCCAGATCGCCGGAATGTTGGTCGATAACGGCCCAAGATCGAGCGTCGGCGTAAAATACAGCACCGCGCGATCCCAGTCGATCGCGCCGAGCGTCCCGGCGGTCACCGCCGCCGCATCGGCAGCGACGAAGGCCTCGCTCAGCGCGCATTCGAGCCAGCCCAGTTCCGCCACGTCGGGATCGTCGGGATACAGCAGCGCCAGCGTCGCCGGGAAGTCGCGGGGATAGGCATCGAGCGTCCAGCTGCTCGGCGGGACGCGCTCGACATGCGCGACGATCGCGTGATGGAACGCCTCCTCGCCGATCCAGTCGCGCGTGCGGGCGAAACTGTCCTCGAGACAGGCGGCGAGCTGGGCGCGATAATTGTTCTGATAGACGCGCAGGCCCGGTGCGGCATCCGCACCGATCCGTTTGGCCGCGATCTCATCGTCGCATGCCAGCCAGGCACGCATGTCGCGTTGCAGCTCGATCAACGTCATGCCGCGCGCCGCATCGTTTGGCCGCCGATCCGCCGCGCCATGGATAATTCAGCGAGCAGGTCAGCCAGAGGCGGGATATCGTCGTCACGCTCGATCATCGAGGCGACCGGCCCCAGCAACGGCATGACATGCGCGTACAGGTCCCACACCGACGCCGGCACCGGTTGGTCGTGCGTATCGATCAGCAATTCCTTGCTTTGGCTATGCCCGGCGAGGTGGACTTGCCGCACGCGGTCATGTGGCACGCCGTCCAGATAGGCAATCGCGTCGAACCCGTGATTGGTCGCGCTGACGAAGACATTGTTGACGTCGAGCAGCAGGCCGCATCCGGTCCGCACGCACATCGCGTCGAGGAATTGCCATTCGGTCATGTCGGCGGGCGCCAGGTCAATATAGGTCGACGGATTCTCGATCAGCATCGCCCGACCCAACGCGTCCTGCGCACGGTCGATATTGGCGCAGACGATATCGAGCGCCTCGCGAGTATAGGGTAATGGCAGCAAATCGTGCGAACTGAACCCCTCGATCCGCGTCCAGCTCAGATGGTCGGAGACGAACAAAGGCTCGATCTCATCGACCAGCGCGCACAGCCGCGCGAGATAGGCGCCATCGAGCCCGTCGGCCGAGCCGATCGACATCGACACGCCGTGCAGCGCGACCGGATAGCGCGACCGCATTTCGCGCAGCAACGCGCGCGGACGGCCGCCATCGACCATGAAATTTTCCGAGATCACTTCGACGAAATCGACCTCCACCCGGCGGTCGAGGAACTCGGCGTAATGCGGCTTGCGCAGCCCCAGGCCGAAGCCGGCGAACGGGGTGGTCACGATCTCTTCTCCCGCGATGGGCATCGGCCCGGCCGCGTCCTGGCGACCGGGCCGAACATCCTCAGTTCGGCGCCGTCAGGCTGCCACCCGCCGTCTTGCAGGCTTTCGCGGTCATCGCCTTGAATCCCTGGCCCTTGCAGTCGTTCTGGCCCTTGCAGTCGTTCTTGGCGGTCTTGCAGTCGGACGTGCCCTTGCAGGTGTTGACGCCATAACAGTGGACCTGGGCGCTGCCCTTGGCGACGGCGGCGCTCGGCACGGCGGCGGCGCTGATCGCGACAACGGCCGCGGCGGTGGCGACGCTGACGCCGGTACGAAGAATGGTCATTGGGGTCTCCCGAAAGGATTATGCCTGATTGGCCCTTCCAGTTCGTGGCCCCGCCGCTGGCGGTTACACTCGCCGGCAAATTACCAACGCAGCAGCCGCGGCCCCAGCAGCGCGCCGGCCGCGGCAGCGAGCAGGATGCCGAGCGAATACCAGGTCAGCACGAAGATCGCCGACACCTCGGGGCAATGGATGCAATAGACCGTCGCCGCGAACGCCCCCGCGGCCAGTCCCGCCGCCGCCCCCGCCGCCCGCAATCGCGTCGGCGCGAGGCGGCGGAACGACCAGAGCAGGCCGACAAAGATCGGCGCGGCCAGCGCGAGCACAAGCCATGGACAGACTTTCCAGCTTTGCCCCAGCCACATCGCCAGCCACTCGCCCGGCGGCGTACGCACGAGCTCGGCGATACCCAGCCCCGCCAACAGCAAGACCGGTATCGCCATCAGCCACAGCCAGCGCAGCCGACCGCTGTCGGGGCGAGCAAGCTGCACCGTCATGATCAAGGCGGCCATCGCCAGCGAGGCCGTGTAGCCCCACTTCATCCAGAACGGAAAACCGTACATCGCGATGGCGATATCGGGCCGTATCCCCAGCGCCAGCACGACGCAGGCGCCCGATACCAACAGGCCGAGCAGGATGCCGGCGGCGATCCGCCAACCCAGCATGTGGCGGCGCACCGGCGGCACGTCGCGCGTCAATTGCACGATCAGGTCGTCGGTGTTCATCGGCCGCCTCCCTCGATGCGCGTCATCAACGCCTTCAGCCCGCGATGGACAGAAATCTTGACGTCGGACTCCCCCAGGCCATCGGCGGCGGCGGCCTCGGCGATGCTCAATCCCTCGATCCGGGTCGCGCGGATCATCCGCGCCTGTTTGTGCGGCAGCGTGCCGAGCAGGTCGTCGACATCGATCCGTGCGCTCGACGCATCCTCGAATCCGTCGGCGACCAATTCGTCCTCCAGCCCATCGATCGGCTGGAGCCGCCGAGTGCGGCGAAAGTTATCGATCATCTTGTAGCGGGCGATCGCGAACAGCCAGCCGGTAAAGGCGCGGTTGCGGTCATAGGTGACGCGGCGCGTATGCACTGCGATCAACGTTTCCTGAACCAGGTCTTCGATATCGTCATCGCCTCCGCTGGCGCGCCGCCGGTAATAGCCGCGCAAGATGGGCACGAGCAGACGCAGCAATGCCGCATGGTCGCCGGCATTGCCGTCGAGCCCACTGATCATCAATCCGCGCAACTCGTCCTCGTCTGCCCGCATCTGCGCTCCTCGACCGGAGGTACGGCGTAGCTGGGCAAAAGGTTACACGCCGTGGCGAAATTATTCGCCGGTCTTTTCTGTAACCGCCGCCGCGCCGCGACCGAACTGGCCGATGTGATCGGGCTTCACCTGCCTCCTTCCCGGTCACCGCGCGACCCGGCCTTCCCCTGTCCGGGCCGCGCGCCTCAGGGCACCCAATCGAAGGAACTATCATGCGTTCGACCCACGCCACCCTGGCCGCCACTCTCGCGATTGCCGTCGCCGGAACCGCGCTCGCCACCTCCACGTCCGCCTCGGCCCAGACCAAGCCGGCGATGGAGAAATGCTTCGGCGTCGCGCTCGCCGGCAAGAACGACTGCAAGGCGGGTGCCGGCACCAGTTGCGCCGGCACCTCCAAGTCGGATTACCAGGGCAATGCCTGGAAGCTGGTCAAGGCGGGCACCTGCACGTCGATCAAGACCCCCAAGGGCAACGGCTCGCTGACGCCCAAGGCCTGACCCGCAACCAGCCGGGCGCGCGATGCGCGTCCGGCTGATCACGCCCGGAGATTCCCATGACCAAGTTGATCGCGCTCTATGAGCGCTTCGTCAGCCGTGCGTCGGCGTTGATGCCCGATGCCTTGCTGCTGCTCGTCGCGCGGTTCGGCATCGCGGCGGTGTTCTTCATGTCGGGCCGCACGAAAGTCGACGGCATCATCCACATCACCGACGGCACCTATGAGCTGTTCCGTACCGATTATGCGCTGCCATTGATCCCGCCCGACATCGCCGCGGTCGCCGCGACCTGGTCGGAACATGTCTTTTCGATCCTGCTCGTGCTCGGCTTGTTCACGCGTTTTTCGGCGTTCGCCTTGTTCATCATGACGCTGACGATCGAAATTTTCGTCTATCCCGACGCCTGGCCGACGCATCTCAGCTGGGCGGCGATCCAGTTGCCGCTGATCTTCCGCGGCGGCGGCGCGTGGTCGATCGACGCGATTTTGCGCAAGGCTGTCGCACGATAACGGGATGCAAAGCGGGCATTGCCGCCTTATGCGGCCCCCGGATGCCCGACTCCCCGCTCTCCACGCCACGCAACGATGCGCTGCGCCGCACCCGAATCCTGCTGCGCCGCCACGGCCCGACCGCCACGATCTGGCGGCGACGGGCGGCAATCGTCGGCGGCGCGACCCTGGTCGGCCTGGCGGCGATCGCGTTCGCGCGGACGGCCGACCGGGCAAGCGGCCTGTTCGATGCCATGACGGCACATTATTGGTGGCTGCCGCTGGTGCTGACACCGGCAAGCTATGTCCTGATCGTGTGGCTCACCAACCGGTTGGCGCCCGCCGCGCGCGGATCGGGCATTCCCCAGATCATCGCCGCCAAGCGCGATCCCGAAGCCGCGATGACCGATCTCGCGTCCGGCAGGACGGCGTTGCTGAAGACCGTGCTGACCGCGGGCGCGCTCGCCGCCGGTGCCTCTGTCGGGCGCGAGGGACCGACCGTCCAGCTCGGCGCGACGATCATGGCCTATACTCACAAATGGCTACGCGTGCCGATCAATGCCTCGGTGCTGGTCGCGGGTGCCGGGGCCGGCGTGGCGGCGGCGTTCAACACCCCGCTGGCCGGCGTCGCCTTCGCGATCGAGGAGCTTGCCGCCGCCTATGAGCAGCGGATGACCTTGCTCGTCATGACCGCGGTCCTCATCGCCGGGATGATCGCCCAGGGCGTGGCGGGCGATTACGTCTATTTCGGGATCGTCGGACAGACGCTGCC
>Ga0136846_1234916_pt1 | contig 11906 bp, 13 predicted proteins | sample HopSoiMetagenom2_FD_96841 | JGI IMG/M metagenome (GOLD analysis project Ga0136846, IMG submission 96841) | Grasslands soil microbial communities from Hopland, California, USA - 2 Assembly 2016 (version 4) | ecosystem: Environmental > Terrestrial > Soil > Grasslands | place: USA: Hopland... | reverse complement strand
TGGTCTTCGGCGGCAATGAGCACGTCATGCTCTACGCGCCCACCCGGACGGGCAAGGGTGTCGGCGTTGTCATTCCCAACCTCCTGAACTGGGCCGACAGCGTCGTCGTCCTCGATATCAAGAAGGAAAACTGGGAGGTGACGGCCGGCTTCCGCGCCAAGCACGGCCAACAGGTCCTGATGTTCGACCCGCTCGATCCGGAGGGGCGGACCGCGCGCTACAACCCCCTGGCCTATATCGACCGCGCCAACCCGATCGAGACGCTCGACGAGCTTCAAAAGCTCGCGACCATGCTCTTCCCCACCCCGGACAAGGGCGATCCGTTCTGGTCGGAGGCGGCGCGGACCGGCTTCGTCGGCGTCGGCGCTTATGTCGCCGAAAGTCCGCAGCTGCCCTTCACGATCGGCGAGATCTACCGCCAACTGACCGGGGGCAATCCCAAGTCCAAGTTCCCGGCGATCATCGAGGCGCGGGCCGGCGGCAAGGAGGCGCTGTCGCCGGGCGCGGTCAATGCGCTCAACGACTTTTGCTCCGCCTCCGACAACACGTTCGCCTCCATCAAGCAGACCATCACTTCGCGCATGAACCTGTGGCTCAATCCCCGGGTCGATGCGGCCACCAGCGCCAGTGACTTTGACCTGCGCGAGCTGCGCTCCAAGCGGATCTCGATCTATCTGGGCGTCACCCCCGACAACATGGCCAGGGTCGCTCCGCTCTATAATCTCTTCTTCCAGCAGTTGGTGGACCTGAACACCCGCGAGCTTCCTGGCGCCGGCCGCCATCCCACCCATGTCCTTGTCCTGCTCGATGAGTTCGCCCGCATCGGCCATGCCTCGGTCATCGCCAAGGGCTTTTCCTACGTCGCCGGCTACGGGCTTCGCCTGCTGCCGGTGATCCAAAGCCCGTCCCAGCTGCGCGCCGAATACGGGCCCGACGTCGCCGACGAGATCATGACCAACTGCGGCGTCGAAGTGGTCTTCACGCCTAAGGAACTGAAGGTCGCCCAGGACCTCTCCGAACGCCTGGGTTACTACACCTTCGAGGGGCGCTCCAAGTCGCGGCCCACCTATCTGGGCGGCGGCAAGCGGACCACCACCGAGAGCGAACAGCGCCGCGCGCTGATGCTCCCCCAGGAGCTGATCCAGATGAGCAAAGACTCGCTCATCGTCATGCGCGGCGGCATCGCGCCGATCAGGGCGTCCAAGATCTACTTCTTCAAGAACACCGACTTCACCAAGCGCCTGCTGCCGCCGCCGCTTATCGCGCCCCTGGCGTCGGCCGCGCTGGGCCGGCCGGCCTCGGCGGCGCCCGACGATCGCCTGGACGCCATCACCGCCGACCTGGCGGCCCTGAGCCAGACCGTCAACGAGATCCACGCCCGGGTTGTCGAGCGTCCCCTGACCTTCAGCGAGGCGGCCGGAGACACAGCCATCGACCTGACCGCCATCTCCCTGGAGTTGGACGCCATCGACATGGACGACCTGCCGGCTGGCGCCACCGAGGCGGAATCCGAAGACTGGATCAACCGCTACATCAACTCCGGGCTCCTGGAAGACGTCATCGAACGCTAAAGCGAAAAGGAGGCCGCCATGGCCGACACCATCGATCCTCGCAATGACGCGCCGGCGCGGCCGGCCGATCCGTCCGAGTCCTTCAGCGCCCAGGTGGCGGTAAACGGCGAGCCTTCAGCCCAACTGGAGAACGCCATCTCGCCCGTCCCCGAGCTTGATCTGTCGGCGCCCATCGAGCGGGCCGCCGACTGGGCGACCGAGCCTGAAGACATCGCCTATGAGCGCGTGATCGACGAAGCCGAGCGTATCGGCATCGCCGAGGCCGAAGCGCGCCTTCGCCGCGAAGACGAGACCGAACGCCCCCTGACCGCAGAGCCTGTTCTGCAACGCGGGAGGCCGGAGGCACCCGAGCCCGACCGCGCCGACGAGGCCTCGCCCGCAGCATCCAAGGACGCCGAGCCCGCGCCGGCCAACGACGATGGCCCGCACCGATTTTCGGTCGAACGGGGAGATGTCCCCGATGTTGTCAAGCGCCGGTATCTGTCGGAGGAACCGCAGTTTGCGCCCGAAGTCCGCTTCTTCACCGACGCCACGGGCAAGGAGGCCGCGTTCCGCGACACCGGCGACAAGCTGGTGGCCCGCCAGACCAACGCCGAGGTGATCAAGGACCTCGTCGCGATCGCGCAGCATCGCGGATGGAGCGCCATCGACGTGCGGGGCGAGGAGGCCTTTCGGCGCGCGGTCTGGATGGAAGCCCGCACCGAAGGCCTGGAGGTCCGCGGTTATAAGCCGACCGAGCGTGACCTGCAGGAGCTCGATCGTCACCTGTCGGCGCGCGACACCAACTCGGTCGCCCCGGCGCGTGACAGAGCGCCCCAGGAGGCTGAGGTTGGACGGGCGGACGCTGCCGCGCCGGAGGCGGGCGCCGCATCCAGACCTGCCCAAGAGCGCCTGGACTACGACAAGGGGGTTTCGGGCAAGCTCCTTGAAAGCGGCGAGGCCCCCTATCGTCATCGCTCGGGGCAGGAGCTGACCCCCTTCGTCCGGGTCGAGCTGGCCGGCGGTCGCCAGGTCGAAGTCTGGGGTGTGGGCTTGCCTGCCGCCCTGGAAAAGTCCGGCGCCGCGGTCGGCGACGAGATTACCCTGCGCCGCGACGGCGTTGAGCGGGTGATCCGCACCCTTGAGGTCCGCGACAAGGCCTCAGGCGAGCTGTCACTTCAGCAGCGCGAGGTGCCGCGCAACAAATGGACCATCGACGCTGACCGCTTCCGCAGCGCTAGCCCCGCCGAAGCCGCCAAGGACCCGGCCCTGCAAGCCGCCCAAAGTCGCCTGGCCGTCGTCAGCGCCGTGGTCAAGGACCGTCATGTCGATCCCGCCGTGCAGGACCGCCTGATCGCCGGCGCCCGGGAGAAGATCGCCGATCATCTCGAGCGCGGCGGACGCTTCGAGGCCGCCAAGGTCAGAGACGCCGCCGATCGCTCGCCCACGGCCTCGCGCACTGGCCAAGCCCCCTCCCCTGCCCCGCTAGCCACGCCGACCAAGTCTGGGCCCGAGCGGACGCGGGGGCGCTGAGCGTGACTGGCGACAAGGCGGCAAGGTTTGCACGTGCAAACTGCGGCGATCCCCATCCGATCGACGTGAGCGTCGGTGAGCGACTAAGGCAAGCGCGCAAGGTGCGGGGCCTCTCGCAGGTCACGCTGGGAGACGCCATCGGGATCAGCTTCCAACAGGTCCAGAAGTACGAGCGAGGGTCCAACCGCGTCTCGGCCTCCAAGCTGGCCGAAGCGGCGCTCTATCTTGGCGTACCGATCCAATACTTCTTCTCGGAGATCTCGCAGCTCCTGGCGGGAGAGGCGGGGGCCGCCGACCCACTGGTCACCGAGCTCGCCAGCGATAGTCGCGCTATCGCGCTTCTGACGGCCTGGCGACGGCTTTCGCCCGCCAGACGCAGCCTGATCGCCGACATGATCAACGCCACGGTCCAGGACGATCTCTGACCTTCGCGAGCTCTTGCAAGCTTGGCCTTTCGAGTGCGATTACGGACTTGGCGAAAATACTCGTATCTGTTGTGGATAGACGAGGCGGGGAGCGACGCGTGCAAGGGTTTGAGTTTCTCGAAGCTGTGGCGCCGCGTCTGGCAGTGCCGCTCGACGGCCGACCGCGCAGCTCGTGGATCGACAGATCGGTTCGAATTGCCACTCCCTCTAGTCTCGTTGAAAGCGCGAACCGAGTTACCGCAGTAATCGGCCGCAACGGAACCGGGAAGTCGCATGTCCTTGCGGCAATCGTGGAAACTCTGATCAAACTTGAGGGACTCCAAGAGGGCCGAGCGCGCGTACGCGGCGGCTTACCTCTCGAGACTTTGCGCTGGCGTCTGGGAGACGACGAATACCTGGTCGCCAACGACGCCGGCCGTCATCGCTTGGAGGTCAATGGGCACGAAACACTCATTATCCAGCCGGCGCTTCCCTCTCGCCTGGTCGCTCTGACGATCACGCCGTTCGACAAATTCCCCATCCCAAGGTCCTCTGCCAACGCTCCCAAGTCTGTCTACCGCTACCTGGGTCTGCGCGATCGAACTGGCCGTGCTTCGATGGAGAACCTACTATTTCGATCGTTGACCGGCCTCTTCGAGACGTCAGATAACGAGGCCCTAAAACGCGCTCGGATCCATCGAACATTTGAGTTTCTGGGCCTTAGACCGAAGGTCACCATCGTCTATCGAATGCGTATCGCTCGTGAGGTACTTAGGGCGGCGCGCGCTGGTGAAGCCATTGTCACCAACAGGGTCATCCACGACAAAACGCGACTTCGACGAGTCAATGAAGCCATAGAGCGCGGCGAGTTCGACGAACGTCGGCTGACTGCGGCGCTTATCCGCGCTGCAGACGTCGCCGAACGAGACCGAATCCGCCTGGATGCATCGTTTGAAGGGGGCGGCGCTGGCACCCTCGACTTCGAAGAGTTGCTGCCCTTGCGAGTCGTTGGGTTTCTCCAACTTAGCGCTGTAGAGGTCGAGCACATTAATGGGCCCGTGACGGACCTTAAACGGGCGAGCTCTGGCCAGCTCAGCATGGTCACCGCGATCCTCGCGCTCGCAGCGGTGATGCAAGACAACAGCCTCGTTCTGATCGACGAGCCGGAGCTCAGCCTGCACCCAGAATGGCAGGTTCGGTATATCAGCCTCCTGCTCGAGACCTTTTCCGCATATAGCGGCTGTCACTTCGTAATCGCGACCCACTCTCCCCTGGTGGTCGCCGAACTGCCGTCTCACGCGACGCTGGTTTCGTTAGACGACCCCGAGGTTCCACCGGCTCCAGAACTGGCTGGCCAGTCTTCTGACGTCCTTCTTGCAGAAGCGTTTGGCTTGCCTGAACGCAACAACCTGCATGTCAGGGACCTCCTCGTCTCTGCTCTTCGCTCTGCTGCGGACGGCGATGCCGGAACCAGGATGTTTAGGGATAAGGTGGAGCACCTTCAGAAAGTTACGGCGCGCCTGCCGCAGGACGACGGCATTCGCAAAGTCATCCGAGGCCTATTCGAAACCGCCGGAGTGGCCGCTAAGGAGGCACTTGATGAGGCCGATTGAATACACAGGCGCGAACGCCACGATCGTAACGGCGTTTGAAGCGCTCGCTCGCGTTGCGCAATCTGGCACCTATTGGTCGGACGACGAGGTCAAGCCGGTCAAGAGCGCTATCAAGACGCATTACATAGCTGAGCAGCAGCGCCGGTGCTGTTACTGCAATCGAGATCTGGCGTCGAACCACCATGGCGATTGGGATGGGGAGCATATTATTCCCAAATCCTCACATCCCCAGTTTCTGTTCAAACCCGAAAATCTCGCTGCGGCTTGCAAGACGTGCAACCTTGAGAAGCACGACGATCCCGTTCTTATTAACAACCGCCGAGTGACATTCCCCACATCATCCGCAGACTACCTAATCGTCCATCCGCATTTCGACACCTACGATGAGCACATCCGATGGATCGGCGATGTCCCTCGCCCCAACGGTTCGGAAAAGGGAAAGACGACGATCTATATGTGCGACTTGATGAGGTTTGCAGCTAGCGATGCTGGGATGAAAACGAGCCCGGCCGATAAGCGATATGACAAGCTTGTCGGGGACTTGATGGCTCGCCCAAGCCCAGACGATGCCAGGATGATCCTTGCGGCACTGGAGGCCGATCTGGTTGCGCGGCAGGCGTAGCTGCAACCAAAAGTCCAGTCTCTTTTCGGCGATATAGCTTGGGTCAGCCGGTTTGCACGTGCAAACTATCGACCTCGGGTTCGATCCTTGCCCGGTCCTAGGTCCTTGGCGGCCGTGACCTCTGGCTTCTTCGCCCCCTCGACGGCGATCGACCTCGCCATCGCGACGCGCCGGCTCACCGGCGCTGGCATCGCCTTCACGAACGCCTCCACCGAACGTCCCAGAGCCTGGTCCTTCGGATCGGTTGAAGCGGAGAGCACCTTGGCCGCTGCACGGTAGGTCGACCGCACCTGCGCCTGGCGCTCCCGCATCGTCTCGTCCCACGGCTGGGTCTTTCCGGCATGGCGCGCCAATCCCTCGGCCTCCCGCCGCGCCTCCCGCAACACGCGCGGCTCGTTCTGGCCGGTGCGCTCGAACCGCTCGCGGGCCTTTCGCACCGGCGTCCGCTCCGGCTTCTGGGTGATCCCTCGCGCCCGGCGCGGCGTGGCCTCCGCCTCGATCCCTCGCCCCCTCAGCTCGCGCGCGAACCGCTCACGCCAATCGGCCAGGTCCGCCTTCTTGGGATTGAGGCGCTCGCCACCGATCCCAAGCGAGCGGACGCTCAGATGCACATGTGGTTGCTCGCCCTTGGCGTCCTGATGGAAGGCGAACACATAGGGGAACGTCTCGCCAAACTCCGCCCGGGCAAAGGCCCGGACCGCATCCTTCATGCGCTCGGGGTCCGTGCCCACCGGCATCGACAGAACGATTGAAACGGACATGGTGCTGTTGGTGCGGCGGCGGCTATCGCTCTCGCCCGACGCCGCCCAATCCAACGCCAACTCCTTGACCGCGTCGCGGCCGTGAACGAAGGCGCCGTCCGACTGCTCCAGGTCCAACTCGCCCTTGCGCGAGATGTAGTCCAGGTGCGCGCCCAGATGGTCGCCGTCCTTGGTCTTGCCGGTGATCTTGACCATCACCTCCGGAGCCTTCTCCACGACCCGGGCAAGCTTGGCCTTGGCCTCCCCCTCCCCTGCACGGCCGGCCGGCCCGCCAAGGACGCTGCCCTTTGCGATGATCTTTCGTCCGCCCGCTGGCGGTCGCCACACCTGGTCGAAACCGCGCACGTCGCGAAAGTCGGTCACACCTCGTCCTCCCAATAGGCCAGGTTCCCCTTGAACGCGTCGGACAGGCCGCGCACGTGCTCGCGGATCTCGGTGCGGAAGGCCTCGATTGACGACATCTCCGCGTCCAAGACCGAGCCCGGCATCACCGCGGTGTTCATGGCCCGGGCGATCTGATTGACGTTGACGCCGATGCGCCGAAGCTCCTCCTGCACCGCGTAGAAGGCCAGCTCCTCGCGACGGCTAAACCGAGGCCGCCCAAAAAGCCGCCGACGAAGTAGCGCCAGCACCCACTCTGTTCGTCGCAGGCCCTGGTCGCCCGACACCTCGTCGAGCGCGGCCTGGTCGTCAGGCTTCAGGCGAAGGGTCAACTTGGTCGACTGGCCGCGTGGCGCGACCGCTGCGCCGGAGGCCTCCGCGCCGACCGCCTGGGCGACCATTTCACGCAGCTTCTTCGAACGGCCGGACGACGCCAACGCATCGAACTTCGCGGCGAGATCGTCGGGGAGTTGGAAGGCGAACATGGCCATCAGCGGAGCGTAATTTATAAAAACGCCGGCGCAAAGCCTATCCTGCCCTCACACCCATCGGACATACGCTCCCTACGACGTTCCCACGATTCCCAAGATCCACGGCCAAGATTCGCCGCCGAGAACCCGTGCAGCAACTTCGCCTCAAAGTTGCCTTTGAGGCTGGCTAACAAGAAAGAGCTAAGGGGCGTTGCCCCTCGCGCGCGGGGCGTGAAGTCTCCGCTTCGCTGCGACCGGCCGGGGGGTGTCCCCGACCTTCCCTCGCTGCGCTCAGTGCAGGCCGGGTGATCCCCCTCCCCGCGGCCGCGCCCCACTTGCTACCCCCGCCTCGCCGGCGGGCAGGGGTGCAGGCAGGCCGCACCCTGCTTGTAACGACAACCGCGCCTTACCGGCCACGAGCGTACCGGAGTTCAAGTTTGCAGTTTCGAGATCTCGCCCGCCTCGCCCAGCTCACCCAGCGCCAACTTCGCCGCTACGAACGCGAAGGGCTCATCCGCCCAGCCTCCACCGAGGAGGGCGAGCCTCAGTACACGCCGCAGTCCGCGCCCCTGGCCCGGCGCATCAACGTGCTGGTGGACCTGGGCTTCACCACCGGGGAAATCCGCACCTTCCTGGACCGCATCGACGATCAGCCGTCGGAACGGTACGCTCAGGTCAGCGATCTGCAGGGCCGACGCATCGCCAAGATCGACGCGGTGATCTCCAAGCTGAAAGCCACGCGCGCCGAGCTCGTCGGCCTGCTCGTCACCGACGATGGGCTAGACGTCCAGGATCAGGCGACGACCGTCCGGCGTCAGTAGCGCCAGCAAGGTGTCGTATTTCCAACTGGCCAGCGCGGCCAGGAACACCGAGGCGCCTTGGTAGGCATAGGCGTACCAAGGCAGCCCGCCTTTGAAGACCGCAAAGCTGATGAAGGCCAGCGCGCCCAGGACGACAAAGCCGCGCAGTAGAAACTGCACGACGTCCCGGCAATAGAGCAGCATTAAAAACGCCGCATAACGCAGCCCCGTCACCATCGCGCGCAAGACCGCGCGGAGTATGCCGGGAAGATCCAACTACGCGCTCCGTGACCTCACCAGCCGAATGTCGGCCACGGCGGTCGGCTCGGTCGCCCCCCCGTCGAACACTACCAGCGCCGTCTCTGGATTGGGGCCCGGCTCCAGCAACAGGCGGCCCGTGCGCTTGCCGACCTTAACGTCAAACCCCGCGACCTTACCGCGCGAGGAGCTTGGCTTCGCATCAGATGCCTCGGCAGTGGGGCCAGTTTGCACGTGCAAACTCCCCTCCCCTGCCCCGGCTTTGACCGCGCCCTTGCCCGTAGCAGGCGCACCCTGGACCGTCTTATCGGCTTTGGGCGCGGGCTTCAGTTCGGCCGACAGCGCCACGGCCTCGCGCATCGTGATCCCGTCTCCGCGTTCGTTGACCAGAGACTGGGTACGGGCCGCGTCGCGCTTCCAAGCGATGGAAAGCTCATAGAGGGTCCGCGCGCCCAGCTTCGGCGCCAGCGCCTTCAGCTCGGGCGGCAAGTCGCGCAGCGCCGCATAGATCGAGATCGCTTCCTTGGACCGGCCAAGCTTTTCGCCCACCTGCGCTTGAGTGAGGCCCAGCGCCATCAGCCGCTCGACGGCCGTGGTCATTTCAGCTGTGTTGAGCGGCTCGCGCTGGTCATTCTCGATCACCTGTGCGGCCAGGATGTCGACCTCGCTGGCGTCGCTGGTCGAGATCACAGCCGGGATCGTCTCCAGGCCCGCCAGCCGCGCGGCGCGGAAGCGTCGCGCGCCAAACCGGATCATGTAGCCCTTGTCGTCCTTGGGCCGCACCGTGATGGGCTGCAGCACCTTGTGCTCGCGCATCGAGGCGGCCAGGTCGGCGATCTCGGCGTCGTTGAAGCCGGTGCGCGGATTGTTGGGATCCTCGTAGATCTCCGTCAGAGGCAGCTCTTTCAGGCGCGAGCCGTCCGGCTCGCCGCTGTCCTCGACCAGGCCGCCCACGAGCGCCGCGAAATTGGTGGTCATGGCGTTGATCCTCTAGGCGGCGACGGCGGCCGACAGGCGGCCCTTGATGGTCGTCAGCACGCCGCGAATTTCCTTAGCGGCGTCCTGGGCGGCCTTCTTCTTGATGGTCCAGACCGGGGCCTTCAAGCTGACGGCCTCGGCGTAGCCCTGGCGCTGGGTGAGCACCCCCTCGAACATCAGCGAGGTTCCGCCCTGGGTCAGCAGGGTCTTGAGGTTCTCGCGCTGGCGCGGCGAGGTGCTGACAAACCGCGAGGGCAGCAGCCCCAGAAAGTCGATGCGCCGCCCGCCACGGGCTTGGTCCTCGACCAGCTTGATCTGCTTGCGCAGCTTGCCGATGCCCAGCAGCGAATAGTCTTCCAGGTCGATGGGCGAGATCACCAGATCGGTGACCAGCAGCGCCGCGAAATTGCGCCCGCCCCAGGTCGGCGGGGTGTCGATCACGCAATAGTCGAATTGGTCCTTCAGCGCCTCGAACCGCTTGGCCATGGCCGGGATGGCGTCATTGAGCTGGGCGTCCACATTGTGCAGCTTGTCGTCGGCGCGCAGCACCGTGATGCCCGGCAGACCTTCAAGCTTCTGGTCGGGGCCGAAGAACAAAGCGCTGCTGAGGCCGCCCTTGCGCTCGGCGTCCAGGGTGTGGCTGGCGTTGGCCTGGGGGTCCAGGTCTATGAACAGGACGCGCGTCGCCGCTTCCTCGGCCAGGAACCAAGCCAGATGGATGGCCAGCATGGTCTTGCCCACGCCGCCCTTCTGGTTGTTCACGACGATGGTCTTCATGCGCTTTTCTTCCTGCCCGAGCGCTCGGGGCGTCGGTCGGCCAGTTCGTTGTCGTTGACGGTGAACCCCGCCGCTTTCAAGGCCCGCAACACGATCACCCGAAGCGTCACGCCCTGGTCGGCGGCTTGCTTCTTCAGCTCGTCGCGAAGCGCCGTCGGGACCTTCATGTTGAGCATGGACTCGCCAGCCTCGTCGCTCACATCCATGCCCCGCCAAACCTTCAAGACCGCGCCGCCGAAGGCGGCCGAGTCGTTGTGATTCAGCATAGTCAAAAGATAAAGAGGTTTCAGCCGTCATCGCGGCGGTCCTCCTGATTTTCTCGCCAGAGCAGCCAAGCGCCTTCGTCAACGGGCGGGCGTGAGACCCGCCCGACCAGGGCCAGCGCGACGAAAACAAGCAGGGCGACAAGCATGGGCGTCCTTCCATCGCTGGCCGCCTAAGCGGCCACCTCCTGCTGGGCGGCCTTGGCCGCGCCGGGCTGGTAGCTTTCCAGGAGATCGACCGCGCGCTGGGCGTGACCTGCGGCGGTGAAGATGAACCGCTTGTCGTCCTTCAAGACCTTCAGCCACGAGCCGATATAGGCGGCATGGTCTTCGATGCGGGAGGGGCGAAGGCCCAGGATCGCGCCGACGAAGGCCGCGCCCAGTTCGGCGCAACATTCCTCCTTGGCGTAACCCTCGTCGCCGAAGGTCTTGCGGCCAAAATCACGGTCCAAGCGCGAAGGGTGGCGCGTCCAGTGGATGAGCTCATGGGCCAGGGTCGCGGCGTGGTGCTCGGCGTCGGCGAAAAGTTCCAGCGGCGGCATGTGGATGTCGTCGGTGCTGATCCGGTAGAAGGCCCGGTCCCCGGTGTTGATCACCTTGGCGGGGATGTTGGCGAAAAACGCATCGGCCGCTGTGATCCGCTCGGGCAGGGGGCCGGGCTCGACCGCTTTGACCACATAGCGCTCGGGCAAGCCGTCGATCTGCTGGCTGTTGAACACTGTGTAGGCCTTCAGCCACCGGCGCACGGTCGGACCGTCCTCGCCGTCGCCCTGGCCAACGCCCTCTTTGTCGGGCGCGTCCTGGTCGCCAAAGACGCTCTGCCCGGCCTTGACGACTTTGCTGCCCCGCTCGCCCTTTCGCACGCACCCGCCCAACTCCAGCGCCTGCTGGAAGGTCATCCAGTAGGGGGAGGCAAAGCCGTGTTCCTGGGCCGCGCCCCACAACATCAGCACATTGATGCCGCGATAGGGCTCGCCGTTGAACCGCAGGGGGCGAAGCGATCCGCCCGCCGAGCGCCAGGGCTGCTTCCATGGCTTGGTTCCGGCCTCCAGGGCCTTGATGATCTGGTCGGTGACGTGCTGGTGAACATCGAAACGTTCGGTCGGCGCGGTCTTGGTCGAGGCCTTGGCGGCGGCGGGCTTGCGGCGCTTGGAGGTGGGGGATTTGGTCATGTCCGGGCTCCGTCTCTAAGGCTCAAGAATACATCTTTATGTTTTCGGAGGCTAGAAGATAAAGATGTTTTCTTTCCCTTGTCGGCTTGGGGTTGGCTCGCTTCTTTCGCGATCCAACCGGCTAGGCCGGCGCCAATGAGCCGGGGGTAGCAAGGGAACGGCCAGGGCGAGGGAGGGGGATCGCCCGACCTGCACGACCAGCGGGAGGAAGGTTGGGGAGACCCTCGCCCTGGGTCGAAGACTTCACCGCCCCCGCGCGAGGGGCGAGGCCCCTTAGCTCATCGACTGCAAGGAGTGCGGGCCGCAGGCCCGCGCCGTTTTGGC
>Ga0136846_1210866_pt1 | contig 11906 bp, 3 predicted proteins | sample HopSoiMetagenom2_FD_96841 | JGI IMG/M metagenome (GOLD analysis project Ga0136846, IMG submission 96841) | Grasslands soil microbial communities from Hopland, California, USA - 2 Assembly 2016 (version 4) | ecosystem: Environmental > Terrestrial > Soil > Grasslands | place: USA: Hopland... | reverse complement strand
TGGTATTTCTATTATTGGCGGCGCTACCGCTCGCTGCGGGGGCGCAGTCGTTGCCGACGCCATCCTCGCCGCCCGATTTATCGAAGGCGCATCCGTTTGGTGTGCATGACATGGTGCGGATGCAGAAGGTTGGCGATCCGGTGCCGTCGCCGGATGGACAGTGGGTCGTGTTCACGGTGCGGGCGTGGGAGGCGGAGGCGAACAAGGCCACGACGAATTTGTGGCTGGTGAGCGTCGATGGCTCGAGGCTGCGGCAGCTCACAACGGCGAAGCATTTGAGCGATAGTTCGCCGAAGTGGGCGCCTGACAGCAGCGCGATCGCGTTTGCCAGCAACCGTTCCGGCTCGCGCCAGATCTGGAGGATTCGATTGGACGGTGGCGAGGCGAAGCAGCTCACCAATTTTCCAATTGACGTCGAGAACGCCAAGTGGAGCCCAGCGGGGACGCACGTTGCCTTCACGGCAGAAGTTTATCCCGGCGCCGATATGGCCGACACGGCCAAGCGGGACAAAGTCAAGGCGGAAAGTCCGACGAAGGCGATGACGTTCAATCGCTTGCCGATCCGGCATTGGGATACATGGAAAGACGGTAAGCGAAGCCACGTGTTTGTGATGAAGGTCGAGGGAGCCGAAGTAAGGGGTCAAAAGTCAGAGGTCGGTGAAGCGGTGGATTTGATGAAGAGCGTCGATGCGGATTGTCCGACGAAGCCGTTTGGTGGGGCGGAAGAGTTTTCCTGGTCGCCGGATGGAAAGGAGATCGCTTACACGGCGCAGGTGGGCGAGGATTTTGCCTGGTCCACGGATTTGAATGTGTATCTTGTGCTGGCCGGCGGCGGCACAGCGAAATGCATCACGAGCGACAACAAAGCGACAGACACGTCGCCCGTATATTCGCCCGATGGACGGATGATTGCGTATCGGGCGATGGCTCGGCCCGGTTTTGAGTCAGATCGGTATCGGATCAAGCTATATGATCGGACCAGCGGCATGACGCAGACGCTGGCAGAGTCGTGGGACCGCTCACCGAGCGCTATCGAGTGGTCGTCGGACGGCAAATGGCTGCTGGCGACAGCCGCCGACAACGCGCGGCAGAAAATTTTTCGCGTGGATGTGGCGGGCGACCAGCCGCGGGAAATTCTGAAAGAGCACTACAACAGTGCAGCGTCCTTAGCTGACTCGAAAATCGTCTTTGCGCAGGATTCGCTCACGTCGCCAGCTGAGATTTACGCAGCTAAGTCGGACGGGTCCGATATCAAGCAGCTCACGCACTTTAACGATGAGGCGATGAAGCTGGCCCGAACGAGTGAGCCGGGGGAATTTACTTTCGCCGGCGCGAGTGGCGAAAAGGTACAGGCCTGGATCCTGAAGCCGGTTGGTTTTGACGCGGTGAAGAAGTACCCGGTTGCTTTAGTCATTCACGGGGGGCCGCAAGGGTCGATCGAGGATCATTTTCATTACCGCTGGAACCCTCAGGCGTTTGCCGGGGCCGGTTACGCGGTGATCGCAATCAACTTCCACGGTTCGACCGGCTTCGGGCAGGCTTTCACCGATTCCATCAGCGGCGACTGGGGCGGGAAGCCGTTTGAGGATTTGATGAAGGGGCTTGATCAAGCGCTGGCGAATTATTCGTGGCTCGATTCTTCGCGCGTAGGAGCGCTGGGGGCGTCGTACGGCGGCTGGATGATCAATTGGATCAACGGCCACACCAATCGGTTCAAATGCCTGGTGAATCACGACGGCGGCTTCGATGAGTTCGCAAATTACTTCACGACCGAGGAGCTGTGGTTCCCCGAATGGGACTTTCGAGGAACGCCGTGGGATAAGCCGGAGCTGTATGAAAAGTTTTCGCCAAATAGATATGTCAAGAATTGGCAGACGCCCACTCTGGTGATTCACGGGGCGAATGATTTTCGCGTTGTTGATGCGGAAGGCATCGGCACTTTCACCGCCTTGCAGCGGCGCGGAATTCCGTCCGAGATGCTGTACTTTCCGGACGAGAACCATTGGGTCTTGAAGCCGCTGAACAGCATCATCTGGCACGACACGATCGTTGCGTGGCTGGATCGATGGCTGAAAAGATAGGGGTCAGGGGTCAGGAATCAGGAGTCAGAAACGAATCGTCGCGGCTGCCGGGGTGGTCGTGTATCATCGAGTGGATTGATCGTTCGTTATTTCTTGGGGCATTGTCATGCGGCGTTGTTACGTTTTGTCCTTCATTTGTGTCATTGCGCTGATCGCGACAAAGTTCATAAGTGTTGCCGCTGCAGCTGAGCCGGCTTGGAAGGAAGTTGTCCTGACCGAGGACTTAAAAAAAGCGCCGACCGGTGAGATGGGGCGCCTGTGGTATCGGGCGAAGGTGAGCGTGCCTTCGCAGTGGCAGGGGCGGAAGCTGGAGCTTGTCGTCGAGGCAATCGATGATGCTCGCGAGATTTATTTCGGCGGGCAGTTGATCGGGCGGCTGGGCGAATTTCCGCCGCAGTACAAGAGCGCTCTAGGCGAGACCCAGCGGTACGCGGTGCCGGTCGAGGCGGTGAAGTTCGGCGCGGACAACACAGTGGCGATTCGCGTATGCAATATCGAAGGGCGGACGGGATTCAACGTCGCCGCGCCGGTGCTGCTTGCGGGCGATAGCGCGATTCGGCTGGCCGGGAAGTGGGAGACGGCCAACGGCGACGATGTGGCGTGGGCCAAGAGCGCCCCGGCAGCGATCAAAGCGGCGGCTTTTGACAAGGTGGAAGAAACCGCGGTTGTGGAGCGCGAGCTGAAGAAGCTGGCGGGTGACGAGGGGCCGCTGTCGCCGGCAGATTCGCTGGCCCGGATGAAGACGCCGGACGATTTGACGGTTGATCTGGTGCTGTCGGAGCCGGTGATCGGGCAGCCACTGTCGATGAAGTGGGATTCGCGCGGTCGGCTGTGGGTCGTGAATTACCTGCAGTATCCCAATCCGGCCGGCTTGACGATGGTCAGTCGCGACAAGTTTTTGCGAAGCGTGTATGACAAGGTTCCTCCGGCGCCGCCGAATCATTTTCGCGGGGCGGACAAAATCACCATTCATGAAGACACCGACGGCGACGGGAAATACGACAAGCACTCGACGTTTCTCGAAGGCCTGAGCCTGATGACCTCGTTCGAGTTCGGCCGCGGCGGCGTCTGGGTGCTGCAGCCGCCGTATCTGCTGTTCTATCCCGACCCCAACCGTGACGACGTCCCCGACGGCGACCCGGTCGTGCATCTGGAAGGTTTTGGAATCGAAGATTCGCACAGCGTCACCAACAATCTCCGCTTCGGCCCCGATGGCTGGCTGTATGCCACGCAAGGCAGCACGGTCACCGGCAACATCAAGCGCCCCGGCGACAAAGCAGCCGTCCACTCCGAGGGTCAGCTCGTGTGGCGCTACCACCCGGAGCTGAAGAAGTACGAGATCTTTGCGGAGGGCGGCGGAAACGCGTTCGGCCTAGAGATCGACGCGAAAGGGCGGATTTACAGCGGGCACAACGGTGGCAATACGCGCGGTTTTCATTACGTCCAAGGCGGCTATTTTCAAAAGAGTTTTGGCAAGCACGGCGATCTATCGAATCCGTTCGCCTTTGGTTACTTCGAAGCAATGGCCAGCGCTCCGTCGCAACGGTTCACCCACACGTTCGTCATTTACGACGGTGGTGCGCTGCCGGAGCAATACAACGGCCGTCTGTTTGGCGCGCATCCGCTGGGTAGCCACGTCGTGATGAGCGACCTGCTGCCGGACCGGTCGTCATTCAAGACCAAAGACATCGGCCACGCGCTCGACTCTAGCGACACTTGGTTCCGCCCCGTCGATATCCAGGTCGGGCCCGACGGCGGCATTTACGTCGCCGACATGTATGAGCAGCGGATTGATCATGCGAGTCATTATCAGGGGAGGATTCATAAGGAGAGCGGACGCATCTATCGCATCCGGTCGAAGGGGACAGGGGACAGGGGACAGGGGACAGGAAGCAAGCGGTTCGATTTGACCAAGGAGACCGTAGATCAGCTTATTCCGCGGTTGACAAACCCGAATAAATGGTTTCGGCAGGCGGCGCGGCGAGAGTTGATCATTCGTGGCGATGGTTCAGCGGCAAACGCGCTTCGATTCCCGTTAGCCCTGGACGGAATAGGCAGCGTGGGCGTTCCTATTGGGCAGGCGGAACTGGAACAATTGTGGGCGGTCAATACGGTGACCGGGCTCGATGATGCACATCAACACTCGGAGCTTGACCACCAAGAGGCATATGTCCGTCTCTGGACCGTCCGCCTCGCCTGCGACGACAACACCGTCAGCGATGAGCTTGCCAAAAAACTAGTCGACCTTGCCTATCGCGAACCAAACGTCGAAGTCCGCAGCCAACTGGCTTGCTCGGCCCGGCGGCTGCCGGCGGCGCAGGCGCTGCCAATTGCGAAGCGGCTGGCTGAGCGGAGTGAAGACGTCGATGACATCCATATTCCGCTGCTTCTTTGGTGGACTATTGAGGCAAGGGCGGATAGCGATCGTGATGCGGTCCTGGATTTGTTCCGCGACAAGGCTTTTTGGGATCAGCCGATTGTCAGCAAGCATTTGAGCGAGCGTCTGATGCGGCGTTACGCGGCCACCGGCCAACGTAAGGACTTGCTGACGGCGGCTAAGCTCTTGGAACTCGCGCCGACAAAAGAGCATGCGAGCCGATTGATGGCGGGGCTCGAAGCGGCGTATGAAGGGCGGACGATCGCCAATTTACCGGTCGAGCTCGCGACGGCGATGGCCAAAGCCGGCGCGACCTCGCCGACGATTCGCCTGCGGCAAGGCGAAAAGGCGGCTGTTGTCGAAGCGCTGAACACGATCGTTGATGACAAGGCTGATGCCGCCAAACGGCAGCAGCTTGTGGCGATCTTTGGGACGATCAATCAGCCGGCGTGCGTGCCGGTGCTGCTGAAAATTGTCGCGGCGTCGCGGAACGACGGATTGAAGAGTACGGCGCTGGCGGCGCTGCAGTCGTATGGCGATCCGTCGATCGGCAGCACGGTCATTGGACTCTATAACGACTTGCCCGATCAGGTGCGCGACGTAGCACAGTCGCTGATTGCCAGTCGCAAGCCGTGGTCGGAGCTGTTTTTGGGGCAGATCGATGCCGGGAAAATCGATTCTAAAACGGTCAACGAGCCGACCGTCCGGCGACTGCTGCTCCATGATTCGCCCGAAATTGCCCGGCTGTGCAAAAAGTATTTTGGCGAGTTATCGGGGCAGTCGGCGGACGAACTGCGGGCGCAGATCGAGAAGCTGGCCGGCATGATTGCCCAGGCGAAAGGGAATCCGTACGAGGGCCACCGGCTGTATAACCAGGCGTGCGGCAAGTGTCACACGCTGTTCGGGCAAGGCGGAAAGATCGGCCCCGATCTGACGACGTATAAGCGGGATGACCTTCGCGGGATGCTGCTGAACGTGGTCAATCCGAGCGCCGAGATTCGCGAAGGCTTTGAAAACTACATCGCTCGCACGGCCGACGGCCGCACGCTCACTGGCCTGATTGCGGACCAAGACCCCAACGTCGTTGTGATCCGCGGGGCGGACGGGCAGAATATCTCACTGCCGCGCGAGGAGATCGAAGATTTGCGGGCGAGCCGGACTTCGCTAATGCCCGATGGGCAGCTCAAGGAAATGAGCGATCAGCAGATTCGGGATTTGTTCGCCTACTTGCGATCGACGCAGCCGTTGGCGGATCGGAATTAGCCAAACCTTACAGCACACCGTATTTTTTGAAGGCGTCGGTCGCAGTCATGCCACCGGCGATGGCATCGCGGACGGTGTTTTCGGCATGCACTTTGTCCCAGGCGGTTTGAATGGCTTCAGCTTCGACGGCTTGAGGAATGACGACGATGCCGTCAACATCGGCGATGACGAGATCGCCGGGAGAAAAACATACGCCGTCGATTTCGGCGCGTACATCGATGTCGATGACGCGGTTGCGGTCGCGACTGTCATAGGGCGATGTGCCGCGGGCAAAGACGGGGAAGGACATGGCGGACATTTTGACGAGGTCGCGGACGGCGCCGTCGATGATGGCGCCGACGCAGCCGCTCTTGCGGGCGGCCGTGGAGAGGAGCTCGCCCCACAGGCCGGAGCGCACGGAGCCGGCCGCGGCGGCGATGAGCACATCGTCCGGCCGGCACGTGTCAACGGCTTTGAGCTCCAGCTCGTAGGGCCTCGGGTCCTCATAGTCGATATCTTCCCACAGCGTGGTTTTGCAGCGGCCGACGAGGACACCGGTGACGGTAACCGGCCGAATGGAAACGCGGGGCGACTGATTTTTCAGGCCAAGCTGGTCGAGCGCGTCACAGACGACGGCGGAATAAAGTCGCTCGCGGATTTGAGAAAGCGTAATGCCGGGCATGTGAGACGTCCCTTGCTAGTACTTCGTACTCAGTACTCCGTACAAAGTACATGACGGGGGATTGCGAATTTATCAAAATGAAGAGCGCCACCGGTTGAGGTTTTGCTGGCCCTCAACCACACTTGTAGCATTCCCGCCGCACGCCACTTCTGGACTGCTGTATCTCATGAAGGCACCTTTCTTTGCCGTTATCGGCTTGCTCGTCTCCAATTGTGTCCTCGCGGCCGATTTGGACATCAAAAAAGGCGACCACATTTGCATTGTCGGCAACACGCTGGCCGAACGAATGCAGTATTTCGGCTGGCTAGAGACCCGGCTGGTGAGTCGATTCCCGCAGCATGACCTGGTGTTTCGCAATCTGGGCTATTCGGGCGACGAGATCACGCTGCGGCTGCGGTCGATGGCCTTTGGGACGCCCGACGAGTGGCTGACGGGCAGCTCGCCCATTCCGCAGCCGGCGAAGCTGAATCCCGGCGCGCCGGTGCGGCAGAATCGCTTTGAGCTGACGAACACGAAAGCGGACGTGATTTTTGCCTTCTTCGGCTACAACGAATCGTTCGCGGGCGAGGCGGGCCTGCCGAAGTTCAAGCAGGATCTTGACGAATGGGTCAAGCATGTGCTGGCCCAGAAATACAACGGCAGGTCTGCGCCGCGACTGGTGCTGTTTTCGCCGATTTCGCATGAGGACTTGGGCGACCGCAATCTGCCGGATGGGCAGACGAATAATGCGCGGCTAAAGCTCTACACGGCGGCGATGGCAGAGGTAGCGAAGGCAAACAACGTGGCCTTTGTCGATTTGTTTGCGCCGACGCTGGCACTTTACAAGTCCGCCAAGCCGCTGACGATCAATGGCGTACACCTGAACGAGGACGGCGATGCGGCGCTAGCGACAATCATCGAGCATGCGCTGTTCTCGTCCGCGCCACCGCAGCGCGATGCTGCAGTCCTTGATAAGCTGCGCCACGCGATCAATGACAAGAACTTCTATTGGTTCCATCGGTATCGCACGACGGACGGCTATTCGACATATGGCGATCGCGCGTTTTTACGGTTCACGGACGGACAGACGAATTACGAGGTCGTGCAGCGGGAGCTGGAAGTGCTCGACCTGCAGACCGCTAACCGCGACAAGGCGGTTTGGGCGGTGGCGCGGGGCGGCGGGTACAAGCCGGTCGATGACAACCTGCCTCCATTCATTCCGGTGGTCAGCAACAAGCCCGGCCCGCTGCCCGGCGGCAAGCACCTGTTTTTGAAGGCGGAGCAGGAAGCGATCGCCAAGATGACGATTCATAAGGGGATGAAGATCAACCTGTTCGCCGCGGAGGAACAGTTTCCCGATCTGATCAGCCCGGTGCAGATGGCGTTCGATACAAAAGGCCGCCTGTGGGTCGCTACCTGGCCTACTTATCCGCACTGGAAGCCCACGGAGCCCATGAACGACAAGCTCCTCATCTTCGAGGACACCGACAATGACGGCCGCGCGGACAAGCAAACGATTTTTGCCGGGGACCTCCACAATATCACCGGATTCGAGTTTTGGAACGGCGGCGTCCTTGTTGCCCAAGCGCCGAATCTCGTCTTCCTCAAGGACACCGACGGTGATGACAAATACGACGTCCGCCAGATGGTCCTCCACGGTCTGGACACAGCCGACACGCATCACACATCCAATAGCTTCGCCCTCGACCCGGGCGGCGCGCTCTATTTTCAGGAAGGGACGTTTCACCACACGCAGGTTGAGACGCCGTGGGCCAGGGCGCTGCGAAACGTGAACGCGGGCGTGTATCGCTATGAGCCGCGGGCACAGAAGTTCGAGGCGTACGTGTCGTTTCCGTTTGCCAATCCGCACGGGCACGTGTTCGATCGCTGGGGGCAGGACGTCGTCGTCGATGGCACGGGTGCGCAGCCCTACCATGGAGCGTTGTTTTCCGGTCACGTCGATTATCCCACAAACCATCCCAAGCCGCCGCAGGTTTATCAGCAGCGCACCCGCCCCTGCTCCGGCCTGGAGATGCTCTCCAGCCGACATTTCCCGGAAGAAATGCAGGGGGATTTGCTCGTGCCAAACGTGATCGGGTTTCAGGGCATCTTGCGCTACCGCGTCAGCGACGAGGGTGCGAGCTTCAAAGCGGTGGAGCAGGAACCGATCGTGTGGTCGAGCGATCCGAACTTTCGGCCGGCCGATCTGGAGATTGGCCCCGACGGTGCCCTCTACTTCACTGACTGGCACAACCCGATCATCGGCCATATGCAGCACAATCTTCGCGATCCGAATCGGAACAAGACGTATGGTCGTGTGTATCGCGTGACGTACGAGGGGCGGCCGCTCTTGACGCCAAAAAAGATCGCGGGCGAGCCCATCGAAAAGCTGCTCGAGCTACTCAAGGAGCCGGAAGATCGCGTGCGGTACCGGGCGCGGATCGAATTAAGCGGGCGGCCGACAAATGAAGTGATCGCGGCGACCGAGCGGTGGCTGGCCGGGCTCGATAAGAATGATTCACGATACGCGCACGACACTACCGAGGCGCTGTGGCTGCATCAAAACCACAATGTCGTTAATACGTTGCTGCTCGATCGCGTGCTGAGCTCGCCCGATTTTCACGCCCGAGCGGCCGGCGTTCGAGTGTTGTGCTACTGGCGAGACCGCGTCTCGAATGCCCTCGATTTGCTGCGGAAGATGGCCAGCGACGAGCATCCGCGGGTGCGGCTGGAGGCGGTGCGGGCGGCGAGCTTTTTCACTGCGCCGGAAGCGGTCGAGATTCCATTGATCGCGGCGGAGATGCCGGGCGATCAGTATCTCGATTTTGTTTCGAACGAGACGATTAAGACGCTCGATCCGTATGTGAAGATTGCGATTGCCGCGGGTCAGCGGATTCCCTTTGCGACGGACGCAGGAGCGCGGTATTTCGTCCGCAACTTGACAACCGAGCAGCTTCTGAAGGAGTCGCGAACGCGGCCCATGCTGCTGGAAATGCTTGCGCGTCCGGGATTGACGGATGACCAGCGGCGCGAGGCGGTCGTGACGCTGGCTAAGCTGACGGGGAAAAGCGAGTTGGCAGTCGTGATCGACGCAATCCGCACGCTGGACGCCAAAGAGAAGAATGTCAATGTCAGCGTAGTGTTTGATCTGGTGCGGCAACTCACCAGTCGCAGCAGGGCCGAGCTTTCGACGGCTCGCGCGGAGCTGGAGAACCTCGCGCTTACCGCCAAGCAAAGCGTGCTGCGGCAGATCGGCTTCGTGGCGATGATGCAGGTCGATGGACAGGTCGATCGAGCGTGGTCGCTGGCGGTTAAGTCCGCAGGAGCGCTGGAAGACTTTGTGTCGGCAATGCCGCTGGTGAGCGATCCTGGACTGCGCGCGGAGTTGTACGAAAAGATTCTGCCATTGCTGGCTGGTTTGCCGGGGAACCTGGCAATGACAGCGGGGAAGGGAACCGTCGGGCGGTTTGTCCGCGTCGAGTTACCCAGTCGCGGGACGGTTTCGCTGGCGGAAGTCGAGGTGTATTCGAATGGGTTGAACGTCGCACGTAAAGGACGCGCAAGTCAGCGCACTACGGCAAACGGCGGCGATGCGGCGCGGGCGATCGACGGCAACACGAGCGGCAGATATGCGGATGGCAGCGTGACCCATACCGAGGAAAACACGGGCCGACCGTTCTGGGAGGTCGATCTGGGGCAAGAGATACCAATCGACGAGATCGTGATCTACAACCGCACGGACGGTGATCTGGGTAAGCGGCTCGATCATTATACGCTGGAAGTTCTCGACAGCCGACGCAATGCGGTATTTCAGCGCGAAAGCCTGCCGGCGCCGGCGCCAAGCGCGAAGTTCGAGCTGGCGGGCGGCGGACCGGCGGCAAACATTCGCCGAGTGGCGATGCTGGCACTGACACAGGTCCGCGGCAAAGAGGCGGAAACGTTTGGTCGCCTGGCGGCATTCGTAAAGAGCGACGCCGATCGGCCGGCGGCGATTCGGGCGCTACAGCGGATTCCGCGGTCATACTGGCCGAAGGACAACGCGGTCGGACTCTTGGATGTCGTCGTTTCCGATGTAAAGAAGACACCCGTCAACCAGCGGACCAGCCCGGCGGTGCTCGATGCGATGGAATTTGCCGATGCACTGACAAGCTTGTTGCCCGCGGACGAGGCGAAGAAGCGCCGGGCGGAGCTGCGGGAGCTGGGTGTGCGCGTTATTCGCCTAGGAACGATCTTCGAGAAAATGTCGTTCGACAAGGACCTGATCGCAGTCCGAGCAGGGAAGCCGGTGGAGTTTGTTCTCGATAACTCGGACCTGATGCCGCACAACTTCGTGATTATTCAGCCGGGATCGCTGGAAGAAATTGGTCTGATGTCCGAGGCCAGTGCTCAGGACCCTAAATTTGCGGTGCGGCAGTTCGTGCCGCAGTCGGATAAGGTTCTGGCGGCTAGCCGGTTGATGCAGCCGCGGGATTCGCAGCGGCTAAGCTTCAACGTTCCGAATCAGCCGGGCGTTTATCCGTACGTCTGCACCTACCCGGGCCATTGGCGGCGGATGTATGGCGCGCTTTACGTCGTGGAGGACCTCGATGCGTACGAGGCGAGTCCTGAAAGCTATCTGGCCGCTCACGCGCTGCCGATCAAGGGCGATCTGCTCAAGGATCGCCGGCCGCGGACAGAATGGAAGCTCGAAGACCTCGCGGCCGACGTCGAGCAACTGAAGAGCGGCCGGTCGTTTGCCAGTGCCAAGCAGATGTTCATGGTGGCGAGTTGCGTGGCGTGCCATAAGCTCGATGGCGTTGGCAATCAGTTTGGTCCGGATCTGGCACAGCTCGACGCCAAGCTGCAGCCGGCGGATATTCTCAAAGAGATGCTCGACCCGTCGGTGAAGATCAACGAGAAATTCCAGACGCAGGTGTTTCAGCTTGAATCGGGTCAGACAATCACGGGCCTCGTGATCGAAGAGTCGCCTACGTCGATCAAACTGATCGAAAACCCGCTGGTGAAGGCCGCGCCGATGGAGATCAAGCCGGCCGATGTGGTCGCGCGGAAAAAATCGCCGACCTCGATTATGCCAAAGGGACTATTAGATAAATTAACGAAGGATGAGATTCTGGATTTGGTGTCGTTTGTGCACGCGCGGGGAAAGAAGGAGAGCCCCCTGTTTCAGGATGCAGCGGCCGGGCATGGCGGGCATCGTCATTAGCGCCCGCACCGGTGGTTGCTTTGAGCTGTGAACGAGTACAAAGTACTTAGCACTGAGTACTGATGCGAAAAACTAAAATCGTATTGGAGCTGTATCGATGACATTTAATCCATCCAGTTATGTTGCGGCGGCGATTCTGTTTTCCGCAACATCCGTGCTGGCCGACGTACGGCTGCCGGCAATTTTTACGGACCATATGGTCCTGCAACAGGGACAGAAGAATCGAGTGTGGGGCACCGCCGATCCGGGCGAGGAGGTGATCGTCACGATCGAAAGTCAGCGTCAGACTGCGAAGGCCAATGAGAAAGGGAAATGGCAAGTGACGCTCGACGCGCTGCCGGT
>Ga0136846_1219523_pt1 | contig 11911 bp, 13 predicted proteins | sample HopSoiMetagenom2_FD_96841 | JGI IMG/M metagenome (GOLD analysis project Ga0136846, IMG submission 96841) | Grasslands soil microbial communities from Hopland, California, USA - 2 Assembly 2016 (version 4) | ecosystem: Environmental > Terrestrial > Soil > Grasslands | place: USA: Hopland... | reverse complement strand
CGCCACGCAGCTCCAGCGTGATCCCAACCTCTGGAACCGCCACTGGGTCATCGCGCAGCTGAGCGAGCGCCCGAAAGATCCCGCCGCCGGCGCGGCGCTCGCGCAGGCGGCGACCAGCGCTGATTACTTCCTCGTCCGCAGCGCGGCCATCGGTGCGCTCGCCTCTTTTTCACCTTCCGTGGCGTTGCCGGCGCTGCAGTCAGCCACCGCCGACACGTCCGCGCAGGTCCGCGCCGCCGCCATCGAAGCGCTTGGCACCGTGAGTGGGGAGGGACCGAAAGCTGCCCAGCTCGCGCGTCATGCCTGGACGAGCGATTCGAGCAGTACCGTCCGCGCCGCCGCGGTGACGACCTTGGCGCTTACAGACACTGCAAATCGTCGCACGATCGTCCTGCAGGCGCTGGCGACGCCGTCGTATCGGGATGCGATTCAGATCGCGGCATATCGCGTGATCGCCGGGACGGGCGATACCACGATGATCGATTCCATAGAGGCACGCGTCGGACAGGATCACTTCGCGGTACATGTCCTCGCCGCCCTGGCCGCGCGAGGCAGCAACCGGGCGCTGGATCTGTTGGTGGGAGACCTCGATGACCAGCGAGCGTACGTGCGGCGGTGGACGCTCGAAGCGTTTCAGGGATCGATGCCACGCCCGATGGCGCAATCCAAGCTCCAGGCGATCAGCGCGAACCTGAGGTTCGCAGATACCCGGCAGGCGGTCGACGATCTATTGAAGCGGTGGCAGGCGGAAAAACGCTAAGCTATTGCTGGCTAACGGTTTTGGTGCTGTCGACTTTATAGAGCGCTGCCTGGGCGGTCCTGAAGACGAGCAGTGCGTCGTCGTAGCTCTTAAGGCGGGTCGTGAGTGACATCGCCACCGCGGGATCCTTGCCCGCCGTCTTTTCGCACGTCGGCAAAGTGGTCGTCAGGGAGTCGAGCTTTGTCGTGAGCTGCTTTGCGACGATGCGCATCGAGTCGGTGTACGCCGTCGCCTGCATTTTGGGACGACCGCTCACAATGAATGAGCGGGCCGTGCCGCACAACCCACCCAGGCGGCGGGCCGCATTGCGTCGCGTCACCGAATCCGCCTGTTGCGCGCGCGTGACACGATTCACGCCGTCGCGGATCTGTGCGACGCCGCGGGTAACGGTCTTCAACCCCTCCATGTAGCGGAGCTGCTCGACCGTGGGCGTCGGCGGCGCCGCTGGCGCTGGACTGGGCGGTGGAGACGTGGGGACGGGCGCAGGAGCTACGAGCACCGGGGCTGGCGGGACGCTGTCCCGGTGAGTCGTATCCTGCACCATCATCGCCGTGGTGATGACCATCACTATTCCTGCGATCATGCTGTGACCAACTCCTCTAACAGTTGAAATACCGCTCCGTTATTATCCTCAAATGGCCGTGCCCGCAACGTCTCGCATCATCCGGACCTTTGAGGATCGCGCCGACGCGCTTGCGCACTTCTTTCAACGCGCGGGGGAAGCGCCACGCCTCATCGCGTACGACGACGCCGTCGGTCTGCCGCTCGACCAGGCACTCGCGGCGCTCGAGTGGACCGCGCAGGTCGGCATTCTTTCCGCTGAAGACCTCGTTCACGCCGCCCGACTCAGTCCCGATTCTGCGGCGATCGTGGTCGAGCGTCGCGAAGGCGACGCGCGAGTCTTCGTGTATTTCGGTCCTCGGATGGATGCGCCGCCCGCCGATCCATACGAAGGTACGTTGCTCTACGACGAGCCGGGAGTCCGTTCTTACATCTTTGCACAACGCGGTCACGCGATCGCGCATTTTCTTCGCGCGACCCATGGACTCGGCGCCGCACTGAGTCTCTTGTCACGGCGCGCGCCCGAGCTGCGTCACATTCGTCGCTGGACGCAGGCTCTGTTCGCAGAACCGGCCGTCGGTCGATCCACACAATTGCTTGCCGGCTGGTTTGCGACGAGTGGCGCCGGTTTTCTGTTCGTCCCCGCCGACTCGAACGAGCCCTTTGCCTACTGTGAAGTGGCAGTCGAGGGCTAAATACCCCAATGTGGGAACGTGCGTACTGTGGATTCACAACTCCACATCATGTGGACGAGGGCCGGAAGGGGTTGCGCGCGCAGTCTTTACTCTCCACACACCATGCACATCGAAGTGGGCTAACCCGAAGAAACATCGGCACTTGCGCGTTTTTAGGCGGGGTATATATTCACTCCACGCGCAATGAAGGGAAGGGTTGGGACCTGGCGTCCTGACAACGCCTTCAAAGCGAGTCCGAACGGAAATTCCGGGGAGGGCGCCGATGCAACCAAGGGCTCAGGCGCTCGTTGATCCGGGAGTCAACTCACCGGTTCGGGCAGCTGGGGCCAGTCGCGTTGCCCTAGCCACGTCGAACTGGTGCCTCGACGTGCAGTGCGGAGGATCGGTCCGCGACCCGGTCTGACCCGTAGCACCCACATTGGCGAACTGGGCGACCCGACGGGGTTGCCTAGGGATGGAAGCCGGAGCCTCCGATTGCCCAACCGGGACGAACAGTCCATGAGTGGCAGCGGAGAGAAGAACGAAGGGCGCAAGCCCTCGACTCCGGGTAGCCGATGTGTCGGGGCCCCCGGGCGCGCCTTAGTGCCGTCCCGGGGGCTTCGTATTTCCCCCTACCCGACGAGACCCCCTTCTTTCTTCAGCTGCGCATAGCCCATTCCCTTCAGCCGTGAGATCCGCATGCCCATCGGCGGGTGCGTGGCGAACGTGTCAGCCAGCCAGCCCTCGCGATTGGTGAACCGGCGCCCCAGCGGATCCGCAATACACAGGTGCCCGGTGCCCCGTTTGATCGACATCGTCGGCGCTGCCGCCCCCTCGATCTTCTCGAGCGCGCGCGCGAGCGCGAGCGGGTTACGAGTGAATTGCGCACTCATGGTATCCGCCAGGTATTCGCGCCGCCGGCTCACGGCGAATGCGAGCAGCTGCGTGACCAGCGGAGCGATCAACCAGGACAGGATCCACAGAACCAGCAGGGCCGCGAGAAGCGGACCGCCGTCCTTGCTCTTGCGAGTGCTGCCCCGCAGCGGGACGCCGCCGCGCATCATCCGGCCCATCCCATCGCGCACCAGCAGGACGGCGCCCACGAGCGCGGCCAGCGTCGTCATCAACCGCACGTCGAGATTCTTGACGTGGCCGAGCTCGTGGCCAATCACGCCCTGCAACTCGTCGCGATCACAGATCCGAAGCAGTCCCCGCGTCACCGCGATATGCGCGTCGGCGGGACCATGCCCTGTGGCGAAGGCGTTGGGGTCGTCATCCGGAACTAGCCAGATCCGCGGGCGCGGAACACCCGCCGCTATCGACATCTCTTCGACGACGTTGACGAGCTGTCGCTCGCTATCGGTCTGGGCGTCGATGATCTCGTGAGCGCCGGTTGCCCACAGCACTTTCTCCGGCCCCGTCTTGTAGGCATGCCGCACCGTGATGATCGCCACGAGCGTGAGAATAACGCCGAGCCACGGAAAGGCGTGACGCCCCTCGCCGGCCACCGCCCACACGTAATCACCGCCGAATCCCAGCCAGACGAAGAACAGCACGAAGCCAATCACCAGCCATGTCGTGCGCCGGCGATTGGCTTCCTGCTGTTGAAAGAGATTACCGTCCGGAGAGATCAACCTGCGGTACCGCGCGTTCGGCCGGCGCTTCGATCTCCCACAGCTCGGTGGGTGTTGCGTGCGCCATGCCGGCGACGAGCGTCGTTGGAAACTGCTGCTGCTTCGTGTTGTACTGGGTCGCGGTGTCGTTATAGAGCTGACGCGCGAACGCGATCCGGTTCTCTGTGGAGGACAATTCCTCCTGCAGCTGGCTGATGTTGCCTGTCGCCTTGAGATCGGGATAGCGCTCGACGACGGCCATGAAACGCGTCAGCGCCCCCGTCAGCGCGTTCTCCGCCTGGCCGATCTCTTTCATCGCCTCAGGACCCGAGGCGTTCACTTTCACGGCCTGATTGCGCGCCTGAATCACGGCTTCCAGCGTCGAGCGCTCGAAATTCATCGCGCCCTTGGCGGCGTTGACAAGATTGGGAATCAGATCGTGACGGCGCTTCAGCTGCACGTCGATCTGTTTGAAGGCGTTGACCGTCTGATTCTTGAGTGAAATCAAGCCGTTGTACGCGCCGACGACCCACAGACCGGCGATCACCAGCACTATGAGCAGCACCCACATGGTTGTTGTCTCCGGGTAAAAGGCTTCTAGAGATGTATTACGTGCCGTGTGGCAGGAGTTTCGCGATCGCCTGGCGCACCGTCTCGGCGAGACCGCTGTCGTCCGATCCGAGTCGGGCGAGCGGATGGTCGGCGTCCACGTGGAGCTCGACACCGCGCGTCACCGGGATCCGGCGCCACGTGGAGGGACCGGTCGACTCCTTGACGGCATCGCGCGCCAGCCACGCCGTGAGCGCGCGTCCGGAGCGGCCGCGCGGCATGCCGTCGCCGCCCTTGAGCGGCAGACGATCGGGCGTCGGTAGCGATGTGCCGAGCACTTGCGCGCAGCGGCGCTCCAGGACGTCGCCCGTCGAGTCGTGCATGTCTTTCGTGATCGCGGCCAACGTGGCGCCTTCCATCTGGCGCAGCTTGATCGCGAGCAGCTGGAGGAAATGCCGATACGAATACGTGGCCGCGGTCCCGCGCCCCTCGGGGGGACTGACGAGGCCTCGAGTCACATAAAATCGGATCGTACGTTCGCTCGGCGCGGCGCGGGCGGCGGCGTTGATCGGAGTGACGGCGGACGCGTCGAGTATCGCACCTACGACGACCGAGAGGTCGCGGAGATTCCACGGCGCGAGATTGCGGTATTCCCGAAGCACATGCAGAGGGTCTGCGTGTGCCACCGTCGTCATGCGTCCATCGCTCCGCTGGAACGATTCTGTTGCAGCACTGATGAAACCCATTCCACCACCTGCTGCAGGTTGAAGGGCTTACGAATGACCACGCAACGGTGATGCTCGAGCCACGTCCGCACCTCTTCAGCTTCGGCATCACCCGTCATTATCGCAATATGCCCCTCCAGGGCGGGCCAGCGATGAATCATGGCAAGGTACAGCGCGAGGCCGGACATCGTGGGCAAGTGAATGTCGAGCAGCACGGCATCGGCGGTCTCCGTACCCAGCATTTCGTACGCCGCCTCGGCCGAACCCGCCGAGAGCACCCGGTATCCGTGTCGGTCCAAAAACCGTTCGAGGACGCGGCGCAGGCCTGCCTCGTCGTCCACGACCAGAACGGTCGGCGGCTTGCGCGGGGGCGACGTCATCATGATGCGGTCGCGGCCACTTCACGGCGGGCCGGCGTCAGAAATCCCTGAACGATGCGAACCGTCGCTTCATCGGCGGTGAGTGATAGACGCATTTCGCCGGCCGTGAGACCCAGATACGTGCGAGCGTGCTGTTGCAGCGTCTTGGCCTGGGCGTATCCGAGTCGCTTGGCCACGTCCTCGATCGTAAAACCGGGATCCTGCAGCAGGCGGTGTGCGTACAGCACGCGCGCCGCCGCGAGAATGTGTCTGGGACTCTGCAGGCCGGCGCGCGTGAACCAGCGCGCACAGGTCCCGCGATCGACACGCGCCCGCGCGGCCACTTGCTGCACCGTCTGCACGACTCCCGGCGAGCGCAGCGCGTCTTCCAATACCCAGCGCAGCTCGCGCGGGAGCGGGGCGAGGGCCGCGGTCAGCTGATCGAGGAGCCGATGCGAGGCTGCATTCATCGCTTCGGCCGACACCAGGTTGTACAGGCCTTCGGGATGATCGTCGACACTGCGTAGTACCACTTGCCGGATGCCGCACTGCCCCAGCCCGAGCAGGACGGGCGCCAGCTGCGCGCTCATCGATGTGTAGAGAATCAGCCGCAGCGACGGAAACAGGACGTGAAGCCGCTCGATTTCCTGTCCGCTCGCGACGCCGCCCAGCGCAGGGTCGACGAACGCGATCTCGACGGGGCGGCTGCGGATCGTTTCGAGCGCGATGTCCCAGGTGGGCGCGCGCGCCACGGCGAATCGCGGGGCGACTGCCCCCCGCAGTTTCTGGAATTGCAGGTCCGGAACCGCAGCCAGTACCAGCATTTCCCTCCATATCCTCCGGAAAAATTCCCCAATGCCGCAAAATCGCCCTAGGATGCCGCAAAAACGCCCTAAACGTCACACGGATCGGGGTCCAACTTGGCGGTGTGTATCGCGCTTCCATTCAACCCGATTGTGGAGGTCATATGACCCGTCGCATCCGCTGTGCCCTAGCTCTGCTCCTGGTGTCGTTCGCCCTCTCCGCTGCGGCCTGTGCGGATGCATCGGGTCCGAGCAGCGCGACGTGCGATCAGAACAATCCTGTGACTTGCAGATAGCTACGTAGCCAGCGCTGCCAAGCAAGCCGACAATTCGTGCAGCGAGTCGCTTTGGGTGACAGGGGCGGATGCGGCGCTCTCATTGAATTCGGGAGCGCCGCATTCTTTCAGGCCAGCCATGAGTTGCTCGACACGGAACACCATCTCGTGCAGGCCATGGGCGGCGGCAATCTCAAGTGCGTTACGCAGCTCGTTCTCCGCAAGGCGGAGGCTTCCAAAGCGGGCAAAGCCAATCCCGGCCTTGAGGTGATAATCCGCGCGAATGTTTGGGGGCAGTTCAGTGAAATCACTGATCGCCGATTCACGCCAACGCTCGAAAGTGACGCGGTCACGTCGGAAGGATGCGCAATGCATCAGCTCGATCTTGGCGTTGACTACCAGCTCAGCGGGCCCTTGAACGCGTAGCACGTGTTGGAGTGCTTGCTCGGCGGCTTGAACTTCGCCAAGCGCAACGAGGACTATTCCAAGGTCAGCCATCGCGCGACCTTGTGAAGACTGATCCTCATAAAGCTCGAACGCACGCCACAAATGAGGAGCGCCCTCGTTCATGCGGCCGCGACGGGCCAACACGTTCCCGAGACCATGCTCTGACTGAGCTTGCACCTCGCGATCATGGGCCTCTGACGCGTCGGTCAGTACCGTGCGCCAGGCAATTTCCGCTTGCGCAAGATTCCCTCGGAAATGGATCACGTTGCATTCGCCGATGCGGCTCAAGAGCACGCCGTGCGCATCACCAATCGCTTCGGCAATCCGACCGGCTTCGCGATACGCCACATCCGCGCGATCGAAATCGGCCTTGAGACGACACACACGTCCGATGCGCATCCAAGCCGAAACCATGTCGGATGTTTGGAGTCGATCACCACCGACTTCGATCATAGTCTGAAGGACATCTTCGGCTTCGTCGAGGTGCGATTCCTGCTCGAGGTAGAGTGCGTAAGCAAATAATGCCGGCGCCACGAGATTGACGTCGCTCGTGTGGTGCGCCTCACTAGCCGAGCGCACGATGCAGCTCAGATGGGATGCCTCGGTGCCTTCGCCCGCGAGCTCGGCGCAGTAACGTTCGGTCGCTGCCCACTGGTAGCGGAAAACGTCTGGGGTAGGTGGCTCGCGGTCGGGCGCGAGCAGGTCGACGAAGCGCAACGTAAGAAAGGCGCCCTGGCCGAGACGGACCTGGGCAGACATAGCCGGCTCGTCGGTTACGCGCTGCAGAAACACCGCGTGGGGAAGCCCGGCGCGCTGCGCCTTGGATTCAGTGGTCATCGCGCGCCTTATGTGCAGCCGCTATGCCTATAGCCAAGACCATCACGCGCACCAACATAGCGTTTGGCACGACGTGGCGTTAGCCCGCAAATGGCGCGTTTTCGTGCTTTTCGCCGAATTTTTCTGGTGACGGAAGGGTTTCGCTGACAGTTATAACTGTCGAATGTCCAAGGGGTTCACGTTGCTCGAGCTGATGATCGTCACGTGTATCGCCGCCCTCCTGATGGCGTTCGGACTCCCCAGGGCGGCCCGAATGATGGACTGGCTCGCCACGGAGCATGCGGTTCGTGATGTGACGACGGCGCTGGCTGTCGGGCGGCACGGCGCGGTGCTCGAAGCGACTCGCGCGCGGGTGACATTCGCGGACGACACACTGCGTATCGACCGATTCGAATCACAGGGCTGGGTGCCGTGGTGGCGTACGCCGGGACCCGCAAGTCACGGCGTTACAATGGAAGTATCGAATCCGGTCGTCATTTTTGGGCCGACCGGCATGGGATGGGGAATATCCAATACGAAGATCGTCTTGCGACGGGGGTCTCAAGCAGAAACGATTACGCTGTCGCGAGTCGGACGAGTGAAGCTGTGGTGATGCAACCGTTCAGCAGGTCAATGCATCTAATTGTGTGAAACCTGGATTCACTGATACACGTTGTTCGAAGGGTCGCGGCCGAAGTGTGACGGCCACTTCGCCCGACCGCCAGCCCCGGGGGCTTTTCGCCCCGGGGTTTGGTCTTTCTAGAGGGCGGGCCCCGAGTCTTCGTCGAGAAAGACGAGCGTCTGCCGCCGGCTCACGATTCTGACGAGCGCCTCGTAGACTTTGGGATCGAGCACGGTGCCGGAGAGATCGGCCAGCCGCTCTACGGCCTGTTCGGGTGTCATCTTGTCCTGGTATGGCCGAGCCGTAGTCAGGGCGTCGTAAACTTCTGCAACCGCTATGATCCGGCCGCCCAGCGGCACTTCCTCTCCGCGCAGGGCATCAGGATATCCGGTCCCGTCATGGCGCTCGTGGTGACTCTTTACCATCGAGACGACATCACCCAGGTGAGTCAGCGGTGCGAGAATCTGCGCGCCGATGATGACGTGCTGCTTTACATGCTCGAATTCCTCGGCGGTAAGCGGCCCCTCCTTATTAACGACGGCGTCCCGCGTGCCGATTTTGCCAAGATCATGGAGCCGGCCGGCCATGCGGACGCGATCGACTTCTTCCTCCGACAGTCCTAGCTCGGTCGCGATGTTCGCGGAAAGATCGGCAACCCGGGCGGAGTGTCCGCGCAGATACGGGTCCTTCGCTTCGAGCGCATTGACGAGGGCCTCTAATGTGGCGGTCGATACGCGCTCCAGCCGATGGCGCTCCCGTTGCAGCTCGGCGGTGCGCGTGGTGACTTCTTCCTTCAACCACTCGTTGAGGTGTCGATTCTCGAGCAGCATTTCGCGGCGCTTGAGCGAGCGCTGGACAGCGCGGCCGAGATCGACGAGCTCGATGGGCTTGGTGAGATAGTCCATAGCCCCGCGCTGCATGCACAGGGCGGCGCTCGTCGCGTCGTTGACCGCTGTGAGCATGAGGATGGCGAGATCCGGCTCGATCTCCAGGGCCTGCGGCACGAGGTCGACACCGCTGGTGCCCGGCATCCGGATATCGGAGAGCATCAGCATGACTTTGTGGAGACGCAGCTGTTGCAGCGCCTCGTCGGCTGAGCCCGCCGCGAAGACCTCGAACTGCTGCTGCTTCAGATACTTTTGCAGCGCGCTCCGGATCGGCTCTTCGTCATCGACAACCAGGACGGTGACCACTTCCGCGCTCCTTGATGACACCAGCGCCAAACTAGGAATCGGCTCCGACAAATGCCAGAGTAATCGGGCCGGGAACGATGCCTGCTGCCCGCGCGCGAGAGAGGAGCTCCGTCACAGCGCGCCGCCCCGTCGCGCCGTAATCCACCGTGTAGGCGTTCACGTACATCCCCACGAATTCGTCGGTACGTTTTGTATCCAGACCACGGCTGAATGCCTGGGCATGCTGGAGCGCTTCCGCCCGGTGAGCCAGGCCGTACTCGATACTGGCCCTTAGATCGCGCGCGATCGCACGCATTAAATCATCACCGAGATCCCGGCGGACCACATTGCCGCCGAGCGGGAGTGGCAGACCTGTTTCCTGATACCACCACTCACCCATATCCGCCCACAGGTGCAAACCACGATCGGCATACGTCAGCTGGCCCTCGTGAATCAACAACCCCGCGTGCGCCTTGCCGGCGGCGACGAAATCCTCGATCTGATCGAAGGGAACGACGACATGGCGAGCACCCGGCTGGTACAAACGCAGCGTCAGGAACGCCGTCGTCAATTCGCCCGGAACCGCGATGAGCCGCTCGGCCAGCGCGGCGCGTGGGTCGCCCGGCGCCGGCTCGCGCGCGACAATGCGCGGTCCGTATCGATCGCCGATGCTCGCGCCGTGGGCGAGCAGCGCATATCGATCGGCGAGATAGGCGTACGCATGCAGTGAGACGGCGCTGACCTCCAACTCGCCCGCGAGCGCTCTACGATTCAAGCTCTCGATATCACCAAGCTCGTGGACGTAACGACGGCCGCCCGTATCGATCTTGCCCTCGGCCATCGCCCAGAACATGAAGGCGTCATCAGCGTCGGGGCTGTGTGCCACCCGGATAATGCCGGGATAGGGGATGCGAGACACGGAAGACGTGGTCACGCGCCGGGACGGGAACCAGTCACGCGCGCCGCTTCCTGTTTGAAGCTCGTCAGCGCGTCCGCATGGTCAGCATACTCGGGGCGCTGCTTGGCGCTTTCGGCCGGCTCGTTGCGGAGGAAGTCGGCATAAGCGCGGCGTTCCAGCTGCTTGTTGCCCTGCTGCTGATAGGCGTGTGCGCGCAGCACATAAATGAACAGGTGCGTGGGATTGGCGCGCTGGATCGTGTCCGCCTGGCCCAGGGCCGCTCCGGGATCGCCACCCGCAAGCTCGAGCATACCTACATGGTAGCGCGCATCGGCATCGAGCGTCGGAAGCTGGGCGTAGGCGCCGAGGGCCATGGGGAGAAAGAACTGGACGCTGTCCTGTTTGCCCGCTTCAACCAGGATCATAACCCGATTGAACAGACGATTAGCGCGCTCATCGGGGGACATCTGCGAGATGTCCGGAGGTCGGGCCACGGAACCTCCGGGCTCGTTGCTCAACCGCGGCGCGGTCCCGGATCGCATTGCGATGACCGTGATCAGCGCGCCAAGTGCAGCGCCTGCCAATCCCCATGGCAGACCGGCCCGCCAGCCAGTGGCGGTTGCGGTGGCGACTGCCGCACCGCACTTGTGGAAAAACCGCGCGCCGGAGGAGAGTTCGGCGCCACAAGCCTGACATGTCATGGGGTGGGAATGTAACGCGGGCAGGTGGGCTGGCGGGCTGGCGGGCCGACCGAAAGCCGGTAGTGTAAAGCGCATGGCAGGCACTGAGTACGGCAAGCATATGGGAGAGCTGAAGCGTGGTGAGCAGCGCTGGGATGTCTATCTCGAGGGGCAATCCGACAGTGCGCTCGGCGCCGTACGCGGCCGGCTTCATTTTGTCTGCGGGCAGCTCCACAAGACGACGGGCTGGATTTTTCTCGAATGGCAGGAGAAGGATATTCAGGAGCGGTTCGAGGAGTTCTCACCCGTAGAACTCCTGCACTTCGTGGAGTCGCTTTAGCGCATCTGTTGCACATTTAAGCGAACGGTTTGCACTATTCTAGGATTCTGAGGTGACTTAGAGCCGTTTTTGGTGCATTTCGTGCATGATTTTCTTGACAGTGCTCCATACCGCCTCTACCTTCCCGCATGGCCTGCCGCTTGCGAATGGCGTCATCGACCCGGGAAGGAGACCCCACCCCATGACTGCTACGCTGGAACCCACCATCACCGGTGGTACGAAAACCTCAGCCGGCCCGTCGCCCGCTGATGTGATTCGCCACGCCAAGGAAGCCGGAGTCCAAGTCGTCGACGTGCGGTTTACCGATCTACCTGGTACCTGGCAGCACTTCTCGATTCCGTTAAAGGAACTCGAAGAGGACACGTTTGCCGACGGGCTGGGATTTGACGGCTCGTCGATTCGCGGCTTCCAGGCGATCAACGAAAGCGACATGCTGCTGCTGCCCGACCCTGCCAGCGCTTTCGTCGATCCCTGTCTGCAGGTGCCGACGCTGTCCCTGACCTGCGACATCGTCGATCCGATCACCCGCGAGCCGTATTCGCGCGACCCGCGCTACGTCGCGCGCAAGGCGCAGGACCACCTCGCGAGCACCGGCATCGCCGACACCGCGTACTTCG
>Ga0136846_1230450_pt1 | contig 11913 bp, 12 predicted proteins | sample HopSoiMetagenom2_FD_96841 | JGI IMG/M metagenome (GOLD analysis project Ga0136846, IMG submission 96841) | Grasslands soil microbial communities from Hopland, California, USA - 2 Assembly 2016 (version 4) | ecosystem: Environmental > Terrestrial > Soil > Grasslands | place: USA: Hopland... | reverse complement strand
TCGACGCGCCCGCCGTGCTGGCGGCGTCCATCGCGGCGATGCTCGTCGTGCACTACGCGATCATTCCGCGGGAGGAGCGATTCCTCGAGCAGCGCTTCGGCCACGCTTACCGTGCATACCTTCGGCGCGTACCGCGCTGGCTATGACCGGAACAGCTATGTAATGGGTAAGGAGCATTCGCGTTGAGAATATTCGTCGCCGGCAGCACCGGAGCGATCGGCAAGACGCTTTTGCCGCTTCTCCTTGAGAAGGGACATGAGCTGATCGGGCTCGTTCGCACGCCACGGAAAGCCAGGGAAGTAGAGTCGCTCGGCGCAAAGGCCGTCGTCGCCGACGCGCTGGACCGGCACGCACTCACTGCAGCCATCCGGAAAGCGGAGCCCGAGGTCATCGTCCATCAACTCACCGCGCTCACCGGTGTTACGAGCTTCAGGAAGCTAGATGAGCAGTTCGCTCTCACCAACCGACTCCGCACTGAGTCCACGGTGACCATGTTGAGGGCGGCCCGCCTTGTCCATGCGAGGCGCTTCATTGTGCAGAGCTTCTGCGGCTGGCCCTTTGCGCGCCAAGGCGGGCCGATCAAAACCGAGGAGGATCCGCTCGACCCTACCCCGCCCGCTGCGTTCCGGAAGACTTTGCAGGCTATTCGCGATCTCGAGGAAGCGGTGCGCGCGACCACCGATCTTCAGGCTCTGGCGCTACGCTATGGATTCCTCTACGGCCCGAGGACGAGCATCGCGAAGGACGGGCACGTGGTGGAGCTCCTGCGCAAGCGACGGATCCCGATCGTCGGCGGCGGCGCGGGCGTTTGGTCGTTCATTCACATCCAGGACGCTGCCCATGCCACGGTGGCTGCGGTGTCTCGCGGCGCACGCGGGATCTACAACGTCGTTGATGACGAACCGGCACCCGTCTCAACCTGGCTGCCATTGCTGGCAGAGGTCCTCGGCGCGAAGCCACCGCGCAAGGTGCCCGTCTGGCTCGCCAAGCTGCTGATCGGTGACGGCGGCGTGTCGATGATGACGCAGATCCGCGGCGCCTCGAATGCCAAGGCCAAACGCGAGCTCGGATGGCAACCGATGTACGCGAGCTGGCGGCGTGGATTCGTTGAAGGGCTTGGGCAGGCGATGGCCGTGCGCGGCTTGCAGCTATAATTGACGGCAAAGTTAATCTGCAGGTCCCAGGTTCAAGCCCTGGTCAGGGAGCCCATTCCAGCAGGTAGTTTCTGGTCCGCGCTCCCAATTGGAGGAACGAGACATGTGGCAGATCAAAGTGGCGGAAATGCACGTTGGCGTTCTGCGTCGACATCTCACCAACATTGGCGCGTATACGAGCGATTCCAATACGCCCGGATATTGGATCTACGGCACCGAAGAACCCGGGGTGTTTTCGCGCTGGTGCCGGGCGTATGAGGAAGCCGGCGCGCCTTACACGGTGCTGTAGCGCCGCAGCTAGCGCCGGCAAGGCCCGACGGCGGGATCAAGCCGTGCGTAACACCTTGTACTCGACTACGTCGTCGCTTTCGTCGGCCGATTCACCGAGGCAGATCCAGCCTTCTTTACCCAATCTCGCCACGTCTGCGTGGACGAATATTTCGCCCTCGCCCGCGATCATCAGGAATGTGCCGTTGGTGCTGTGGTCTTGCAATATGAACGCGTCGTCATGACGGCTCACCGTGCAATGGCGGCGGGAAGCGAGCTGGCTGGCGACGACGACATGCGAACCAGGGTCGCGGCCGAAGCTCACGTATTCAATCTCGCGACGTCGTAGGAGCGTCTTTCCGCCATATTCGAGGCGCAGCACCGTATGCGGAAAGCTCGCGCCGTTGACCTTCTGCAACGCGAGCAGCTCAGTGGTCCTGTCACGCCAGCGGATCTCCCGAGCGCGAGCGCCATCCTCCGGTGCAGCGGCTATCCCCAGCGTCTTCTGCACCGCCGGGCTGAGATTGGCGGCGGTAGCCGCCGAGGCAAGGACTTGTCCGTTTCGGGCTTCCCGCGAAAACTGCAGGGCGAGATTTACGGTTTCGCCGCCGACCTGGTCATCGCGTTGTATTACGTGACCGCTCGCCACGCCGATTCGGACACCGTATTGGACCGCTTCGCCGCCAGTTCCGGCGTAGGCCAGCATGCGCGCGGCCGCGGCGACTGCCGAATCCGCACTGCCTAGCAAGACCAGAACCGTGTCGCGCTGCTGACGCAGCACGCGCCCTCCGCTTACCTCGGCGGCCTGCATCAAGGCGTGCAGGCAGCGGGTCCTCGACTCGTCGTGCGCCTTCTCCGAGGGTTTGACATTGCCCGCGACGCGGGCGACCAGGACGCTCGTCTGCCGCCGGTCGGGCTTGTCGACTTGCCCTGCAAAAACCTGTTCCAGGCCTCCCATCGGTCCCTCTTCTTCTTATTAATGCATATGCGCTACGATATGCAGTATGCAAATGATTGTCAAATCGCGGGAGCTGGCCCGTGCCCGGAGAGCGCTGCGCGCCCTGTCGCTGCGCGCGCCGACGGTCAGGGTCGCGGCGGACACCGGTATCCATCAAAGCCAGGTGTCGCGACTGTTCCGCGGGCAGTTCAAGCGCCTTTCTCCGAACGTGCTCAAGCTAGTCGAGTACGCGCAAAAGCCGCGCCGCTACCAGGCGCGGGAGGCGGGCCAGGAAGCCGCCAGGAAGGCCGTCGTCAGGGCGGCGCTACGCACATGGGACAGCACACCCAGCGGCGCGCAAGCGCTGGTGCGGCTGCTGCGTTCTGTCGAGAAGCTGAGAAATGCAGGGACCGGGGATCGCTAGCAACCGGCGATCCGAGCGCCGTCGTGGACCCAATCACATCAAGTAAAGCCGCAGCGCCTTCGGCCCCAATCTTGCGGGTACCCGGCATGCGCCGCGATCTTTTCGTAACCGCTGCCATGCTGCAGCGGGCCGGGCTGGGCGTCGACGTTCAGCTGGCCGATGGCTCGATAGAGGTGCGGCTGGACGGGCACCGCGCCAGGTTCCCCGCCACGAACGCCAACATGGCGGCCGATTGGCTCGCGGCATGCGCGGTCATAAACTGCCCGGAGTCCGAGTTCGCGAAGGTATGGGTGATGCTCGCCGAGCTCGCCGGTGGGGCGATTCCTTTCGGCAGCAAATAAGTCACGACATCGGCCTGCGCCGATCGGACTGTTCCGCCGGGGTCCGGAAAATACTTAACGGCGGGCCGCGCGTGCACGCATTAGCTTGCCGCGCATGCCGTATTCGCTCTATTACGCGCAGGCGCCCGCGCCCCCGGACGTCGGTCCGCACGAGGTACTCACCCGCCTCGTACCGGTTCATTTCTCGACCATCGAAGACGCGCTGCACGCGGCCGCGCTCGTGATCCGCGGCGGCCAGCACGCCTGGCTGATCGACGGCCCCGGAGTGCGCTACGGGCCGGCGGAGATCGAGGAGCGTTGCCGGCCGATCTTCGACGTCATCGGCCGCAAGCGGCCAGGCAGGTAGCGCTACTCCTCCAGCGCCTTCTTGAGCGCCTCGCCGGGCACCCGCACGTTCACGCCCGCGCGTTCGTCCTGCAACGTCATGGCGACGCGGAAATCGCGCTCGATCCAGCCGCGCTCGATGCCGCGATCGAGCTCCCGCAGGGCGAGCTCGCTGAACTGCATCGGCACGCCGACTTCCTTCGCCAGCTCGAGCGCGAGCACGGCGTCCTTGTGCGCGAGCCGCAACGAGAAGGACGACGGATCGAACTTGCCGGGCAGGTAGTACTCGGCGAGGCGATCGAAGGTGCGCTTTCGCCCTGAGGCGCCTTGGCGGATGGCGCGGAAGAGCGCGAGCGGCTCGACGCCGGCTTTGACCCCGAGGGAGAAGATCTCGGCCATCGCGGCGTGGATGGTGAAGCTCGCGATGTTGTGCGCGAGCTTCGCCACCGTGGCGGAGCCGATCGGGCCGACGTAGAACGGCTGGTCGCCGATCGCGCGGATGACCGGCAGGTACTTGTCGTACAGCGCGCGCTCGCCGCCGATCCAGATCGCGAGCTTGCCGCTCTGCGCGCCGGTCGTGCCGCCGCTCACGGGCGCATCGAGGAGGTGGATGCCCTTCTCCTGCATCTCCTTGTGCAGGCGCCGCACGCGGGACGGCGAGTTGGTCGACAGGTCGAACCACACCGCGCCGCGCGCGAGCACGCCTTTCAGCTCGGCGCCGACCTTGTCAACGTCGTCGGGCCCGGGCACGGACGTGAAGACGAGCTCGCAGCCGCTGGCGGCTTCGCCCGCGCTCGGGAAGAGCGAGAAGCCGTCCACGGGACGGATATCGAACGCACGCAGCTCGTGACCGGCCTTGCGCACGTTCGCCGCCATGTGCCGGCCCATGGCGCCAAGGCCGATGAACGCGAGCTTCATGCGTTGCGCTCCGCGAAGACTTCTTTCGCCACGAGCGCGGCGCTGCCCGCGTTCGCCCACCCGGCGTAGAACGCGAGATGCGTGATCAGCTCCACGATCTCGTCGCGCTTGACGCCGTTGTCGAGCGCACGCCACAGATGGCCCTTGAGCTGCTCAGGGCGATGCAGCGCGATGAGCGCGGCGAGCGTGATCAGGCTGCGGTCGCGCTTGGCGAGCCCCGGCCGCTCCCAGACGTCGCCGAACACGACCTTGTCGGTGAGCTCGCCCAGCTTCGGAAAGACGTCCTTGACCTGCCCTATCACGGAGGGTGGCGACGCGCGCGAAACCATCTCATTCTCCCGGGAAAAATTGAGCGCTAGATAGTACTCTGCGCACGTGAGCACGATCGCGCACGCTTCCGAAGGTCAAGTCGAGTCCGGCTATGCGTGGGCGCGTCTTTTCGCGGCGCTCGCGCTGAGCTCGCTGGGCGGCGTGGCGATGTACGGCGTGGTGGTCGTGCTGCCCCAGATCGAGCGCGAGTTCGGCGTGGCGCGCGCCGCCGCTTCGGTCCCTTATGCGCTGACCATGCTCGGCTTCGGCACGGGCGGCATCCTGATGGGTCGCCTCGCCGACCGTTTCGGCGTCATCGTGCCGGTGGTGATCGGCACGCTCGGGCTCGGCGCCGGCATGATCCTCGCCGGCAGCGCGCAGAGCGTGCTCGCGTTCGGCCTCGCGCACGGCCTGCTCGCGGGATTCCTCGGCTGCTCGGCGACCTTCGCCCCGCTCATCGCCGACACCTCGCTCTGGTTCACCCGGCGGCGCGGCATCGCGGTGGCCATCGCGAGCAGCGGCAACTACCTTGCCGGCGCCGTCTGGCCGCCGGTGCTGCAGTACTTCTTCGATCATGCCGGCTGGCGCGCAACCTACGTCGGCGTCGGCATCTTCTGCATCGTCGTCATGCTGCCGCTCGCGCTCGTCTTGCGCCGCCGGCCGCCGGCGCTCGGCCCGGCGCCGCAGGCCGCGCACGCCGCGGCAAGAGCGCAAACACCGCTCGGGCTCTCGCCGAACGCGCTCATGGTGCTGCTCTGCATCGCCGGCGTCGCCTGCTGCGTGGCGATGTCGATGCCGCAAGTGCATATCGTCGCCTACTGCAGCGACCTCGGCTATGGCGCGGCGCGCGGCGCGGAGATGCTGTCCGTGATGCTTGCCGCCGGCATCGTCAGCCGCCTCGCATCCGGCTGGATCTGCGACCGCATCGGCGGCCTGCGCACGCTCCTGCTCGGCTCAGCGTTGCAGGGCGTCGCCCTCTTCCTCTTCCTGCCCTTCGACGGCCTCGTATCGCTCTACGTGGTGTCCGCGCTCTTCGGCCTTTTCCAGGGCGGCATCGTCCCCGCCTACGCCATCATCATCCGCGAGTACTTCTCGCCGCGCGAAGCCGGCACGCGCGTGTCGATCGTCATCATGGCCACGCTCTTCGGCATGGCGCTCGGCGGCTGGAGCTCGGGCGCGATCTTCGACTGGACCGGCTCCTACCGCGCCGCGTTCATCAACGGCATCGGCTGGAACCTGCTCAACCTGAGCATTGCGTTCTGGCTCTTGCGCCGCACGTGGAATGCCTCGACGGTTAGGGCAGGAGTTGCTTGATCGTGTCGAGGAAATCCGCTTTCCCGGACGCGAGAAGATCGCCCTGCACGTCCTTCTGCTTTTTCTTCACCCAGCGATCGACCTTCTGATGGCGGTTCAACTTCAAACCCGCCTTGGATGCGGCAACAAGCTCCCTGCGGATCTGATCGCCGGTGAGGCTGACCGGCTGTTGCAGCTTGCGCGCATATTCGAACATGAGGGCGATCAACCCGGTCACGTGCGGAGCCGCAGCGCTGGTGCCGTTCATACGCGTCGGATTCGCGCTTAGCGCACTGGCCGAGAGGATCCCTCGTCCCCTGGCATCCTCTTCGGCCGGCGCATAGACCTCGGGCTTGGGACGGCCCTTCGGCTGGCTGCCGATGGGCCGCGTCGGCCCGCACGCCGAGTACCGGCACACTTCCTGTGTCGCGGTGTTGAATGCACCCACCGTGATGGCTGTCTGGCCGGTGCCCCACCCTGAGATGGTGTAATCGGGGCTCGCGTCATCATGATGGAAGCGCGACTGCCGACGGCGCGCATGGTGAGGCCGGCCCGCATCGTCGCGCCATATCCAGGCATGGACATCGACGTCCTGATTCGCGAGGTTGTTGAAGCTGACGATCCACGTTCCGGAAGGCGCCGCGGCGACCTGTCCGACGTTCGCTTCCTCGCCCGTCGCGTTGAGCGTGATCAGGATCCGGTTTGCGCCGTTCAGGGTGTCGCCGGGCAGGTGCTCGATGTAGCCGATGGTCTTGCCATCGCTCGTGCGCGTGATTTCCGTTCGGCTTTGACCTACCGGCACCCAGCCCGCGGGATCGATAGCCGGGCCGGGCGACTGGATGCGCACGTGCATGCCGGCATTCTTCGGCTCGTACCAGATGTCGAGATCGTTGGCCGTCGGATCCTCTGCATTCAAGATCCAGCGCAGCTGCGCCTGTTTCTTGGCTTTCACCGTCTTGAAGGCATGGCAGCGCGCTTCGAACCCGTTACCGGCCGCCAGGACGATGGCGCGGTCGGGTTCCAAGAGCAGGTCGTCCAGCGCCACTTCGAGCTGCGAGGTGCCGTCGTGCGGCCCGTCATAGCCGCCGTAGCTGATGTTGACGACGGCCGGCTTGCCTGCGGCTCTTTCGAATATGTACCTCGCACCATCCTGTACGTGACGCCACAACACCGTCGCACCTTCCTCGATCGCGTAGCGAGGCAACTGGACGAAGATGATGTCCGCTTTCGGCGCGACCCCTTCGATGCCCATCAGCGATCGCCCGCCGCCGGCCGCGATGTCCATGACGTGCGTGCCGTGGGTGGCAACCTCGCCGATCGCGTATCCGAGTGCTCGATAGACCTCGTCCTCGCGCACCCTGTCGCCGGTCTTGTGCGCGTTGAGGGCCGTATCGATCTTCGCTTTCGTCAGTTCCAGCCCGTCGAAATCGCCGGGCGATGCCCAGCCACCCGGGCGCGTTCCGGTTGCGCCCTGATCCCAGAGATACAAGATGCGCGATTCCAGAGGCGCGCCGACTGCCGTAGGTTTCAGGAAATCCGGGTGGGCCAGCGCGCAGCCGTCGTCGATGATCCCGACGATCACCCCGTCTCCGGTCAGAACCGCGTTCTTGTATTTGCGATCGGCCGGCACGCCGATGTCGGGCAGCGATGGTCGCTGCCGGCTAGGCTGACCTGGCGCGCCGATGCAGATACGGGTGACGCCTCGGGCGCGCAGGTCCCTGACCGCGTCGAGCAGTGTGTCCGTCGCGCCCTTGTAGATGCCTGCGTCGAGCGGCAATCGGGCCGTTACATGCCGGACGACTTCCTTGCGCTTGATCGCATTGGCATACGCGCTCGGTATGCCGTATTGCTCATGCAGCGACTTCGTGAATTGCGGCTTGTCCACCTGCAGCAAGACCGGCAAGCGCGGCCTCTGCTTCGCCGGCTTCGATCGCGGAATGGGTATCCCCGTGCGCTGCTCAAGCTGGCGCAGGTCGCCTTTGCGGATCAGCCATGCGACGAGGCGCAGCGACGGGTCGCCTGCGTCTTTCAGGTCCGGAAATGGATCGTCGCGAAAGCTCTCGACGGCGCTGGAAGGTTTGGACGGCATGGCGTGATCTAGCCGGTTCCAGGCTTATGGCCATTCACTGGAGGCGCTCGCCCACAGCCAACCCAGCGGGGTCTTTGGGTTTGCGGCTGCGCCTGCCTGTGCTTGCGCCAGGAAGCGAACGGCGAGCGCCTGGCCGAGGGTTGCTCCAGCGGTGATGTCTTCCTCGAAGTGCACGCCGGCGACGACGCGGTTCTCGCCGATGCGATCCGCCAGCAACTGTAGCTGTCCTGGCAGCTCCGCTCCGAGATCGTTGCCGACCAGGGCTGCAAGTACCGCGGCGAGCATGTTGCACTGGCTCGCGTGGCCGGCCGGATAGCAACCGTGGTTCGGCGTGAGGATGACGGGCTGGATGAGCGGCGAATGGTCGGCCGGGCGGCGCACGCGGAAGTTGTGCTTGAACTGCATGACCGCCATCCCGGAGAGGATGAGCGCAGTCGACATCAGCTCATACGTAAAGCGGTGACGGCCTGGCTGCAGGTTCAGCAGCATGGCGAAGTACGAATACGGCACCGTGATCTGGGTGAGGATTTCCCCCATCCGGTCGGCCCGCAGCGCGCCCTTGTCGACGACCGCCTGGAGCGCCGCATTCAGCTTCGCCGTCGTCTTCTCGTAGTCGGGGCTCGGCAAAGTGACGATGTTCGCCGCGCCTGCCTTGAGGATTGCCGATGCCACTCCTGGAGTGAATGTCACGCCCGAGAGGAGCTCGAATGTGTAGAGTTGCGCCCGAACCTTGCGCGACCAGCGCGCCATGGCGACGTCGCTAGGCAGCTGCCCCGTCGTGGTGTCCGCATTCGGGATTGTCCCGTAGTAACCACGCGTGAGCTCGCCATGTGTGGTGAGCAGAGCGTTGGCAAGCAGGGCGCTGATGCGCTCGCCCGCGTACGCCGTTATTCCCGAAACCCTGCTGCCTTCGCTGCCTTCGCTGCCTTCACTACCTTCGCTGCCTTCGCTTCCCTCACTACCTTCACTGCCTTCACTCCCCTCGCTGGCAAACGGTACCCGCATGAGCGATCCCCCCTTGGATCTGCCGCCTCCCTAAGGCTGGCACGCGCGACTCTACTCCACGGTACCTTTATCTATTTATCTATTTATCTTTATCCGGTCGTTCTGCGGCGAGGTCAGGCCGGGACGCCCGCGGCCGACAGCGCATCGGCGAAGAGTCGGGCCTGCGGACTGTCGCTGCCCGGGAAGCGCCTGAGGAAGCCCGGAACCGTAAGGCTCGGTTCGAGCTTGAGAAGCTCTTGCGCCGCGTCGCGGGCCTCGCGCTCGCGCCCCGAAAGCCACAATGAAAGCGTGAGGATCCGGTGCGTCGAGGCGAACATGCGGTTGAGGCGCATAGAGCGGCGGCAAAGGTCGATCGCCTTGTCGTAAAGCCCGGCCACCGCATGGGCGGTACCCGCTATCGACGTGAACATGTACATCTGCGGGTCGAACGGCGACAGCTCGATCGCGCGATGCGAGCGCTGCACGGCCTGGTCGCCGTTCCCGAGCCAGGCGAAAGCCGAAGTGCTCCAGAGCCAAGCGGACGCCGAGCTCGGATTGATCGTGAGCGCCCGGTTGTGCAGATCGATCGCGCTCTCCAGATCTTTGTTGAGATAACCGATGACGAGGCCCGAAACGGTCAGGGCGTGCGCATCCGTGGGATCCTTCTGGAGCGCCGCGTCGGCGTAGCGGTTCGCCTCGATCGTGTCGCGCTGCGGATTGTCGGACCAGCCTTGACCGATGCGGCGGACATACCAGTGCGCGAGCCAGGCATGCGGCGTCACATAGGACGGGTCCGCTTCGATCGCAGCCTCGAGCAGGACGCGCGCCTCGTCCAGGTCCCGCTGCGAGCTGTGGTGGAAGTGGTCGATCGCGCGCAACGTGCGCTCATACGCCGTGAGCGTGTCCGCCTGGGCGGATCGAACTCTCTGCAGCTCGAGCTGGCGCACGTGGGGAACGAGTCGCCGCGAGATGGCTTTCGCGATCTGGTCCTGCATCTCGAAGATCTCGGTGACCGAGCTTTCGAATCGCTCCGCCCAGACCACCTGCCCCGTCCCGGCTTCGCTCAGGTCGGCGCTGATCCGCAGCCGCGACCCGGAGGTATGAAGGCTGCCCGATACGACATAGCGCACGTCGAGCTCTTCGGCGACGCTGCGGGGCTCGAATTGGCGCCCGCGGAACGCCGCGCTCGACAGCCTGGAGATGACGGTCAGGTCGATGAGCCGCGACAAGTGCCCGATGACGTCCTCCGCGATCAGGTCACCCAGATATTCATTGGCCGGGTCGCCGGACAGGTTTGCAAAAGGCACCACGGCAATCGACGGGCGATCGCCGGCGCGCCGCGGTGGACCGCCGGATCCGGAACCGAACCCCGAGCCCGCCGCGCCTGCTTCGCGCGGCGAAACGCGAAACGTGCGCACCTTCCTGCGGGCCGCGTTGAGCGGGCGTTCCCCGAGGTCTTCGATCCAGGCATCGAGGCCGTCGACCAGCTGGTCGCGCACTTCCGCGGAAACGAGGATCTCCTCGGGCGCCGCCAGCGTGCTAAGCCGCCCTTCTGGCTTGGCGTACGCGGCGACGGCCTTGCCGTCGATCTCGATGCCCATTCGCAGCGCCGCTAGGGGTTTGCCTGCGCTTGCGACACTCCAGGCGTTGCGGATGGCAAACGCAGTCCCGGCCGCTTCCCGCGCGCTCGGGAATTCCAGCATCAGCGCGCCACCCGGCGTCGCCCATTTGCGCGAAGGCTTGAAGGGCAGCGTTCCTTCAACGACGCGCTCGAAGTCCGTAGTGGGCGTGCCTTGCGGAGTTTCGATCATCAGCAGCGTATTCGCGGCGCCGGCGATCGACCGCGGGCGCTCCGATAGCGCAGTCGAGCGGCCGGCACTCTCCGGGACGGCGCGATAAAGCCTCAGAGTGCGGCTGATGTTTTTCACCCGCCGTTCGCCGAGATCGTCGAACGAGACGGACATCTTGTTCTGCACGTGGTCGCGCACCGACTTGGTGACCACGATCTCGCCCGGCTCAGCGAGCTGGTGGATCCGCGCGGCCACATTGACTCCGTCGCCGACCAGCCGCTCGCCGTCGACGATCACGTCCTCAACGTTGACGCCGATGCGCATGCGCAGAGCCGACATTGCCGCATCGGCGTGCCGCTCGCCGAGCGCCTTCTGCAGCTCGAGTGCCCATTTGACCGCGGCTACTGCGCTCGGAAATTCCACCAGCACAGCATCGCCGGCGATCTCGAGCAACCGGCCGCTGTGCTCGCTGATCTTGGGCTCGATCAGTTCGCTGCGGACGGTCTTCCATGCCATCAGCGTGGCGAGGTCGTTTCGCTCGATCAGCCGCGACCAGCCTGCAATGTCGGCGAATGCGATTGCAGCGAGCCGCCTCTTATATGTTTCGCCGGGCGTCATCCCGCTGCATCATACGCCCGGCCGCTAGCGGCGGCTGAGCGCCGCCTTCTTCCACACCTCCCAAGGCCGCTCGATGGTTCCGGCATTGGAGATCGTCGAGCGCCTTCCCTCTTCGTCGGACAGAAACTCGATCGGCCCTTCGAGCTGCGTGGCCTGGATCTGCAGCCGCGCGTTCATCTCGGTGTAGATCGCGCGGAACACCGCTTCCTGCACGCTCGCGCCGACGACCGTCATGCCGTGGCCGCGCATCAGCACGCAGTTGCACTTGCCGAGCGCGCCGGCGAGCGCCTGCCCGAGCGGGCGGTCGCGCACGAGGAGGTCGTTCTCCTCTCGCACCTTGCGGATGTCCCAGACCGGCGTGCCGGACCAGAGGAACGAGCCCATGTGGTAGAGCGGGCGCAGGCGCGTCTTGGTGACGCCGAACGGGATCACCGAAGCCGCGTGGCTGTGCACCACCGCCATGAC
>Ga0136846_1225291_pt1 | contig 11914 bp, 13 predicted proteins | sample HopSoiMetagenom2_FD_96841 | JGI IMG/M metagenome (GOLD analysis project Ga0136846, IMG submission 96841) | Grasslands soil microbial communities from Hopland, California, USA - 2 Assembly 2016 (version 4) | ecosystem: Environmental > Terrestrial > Soil > Grasslands | place: USA: Hopland... | reverse complement strand
CCGGGCGTCACGCCGGACGTGATGTGGGAGGACGCGTCGATCGGGGACTACGACGCGGGCGACCCCGCGAAGGTCGAATGGGAGCGGAAGATGGACGCCGTGTTCATGGGGATCCTCGGCAGCGACAAGTTCTGCTCGACGCAGCGCTGAGACGCTAGAAGCGGGCGACGGCGCCGACATGGCGCTCGTATGCGCCGGACTCGACGATGTCGGCCAACTGCTCGACGACGTGACGAAGCTCGTCGTCGGTGTTGTAGTAGTGCGGCCCGATCCTGATCCCGGCGTCGGGACGGAAGTCACACAGGATCGCGCGCTCCGCCAACTCCGTGTGGACGGCCTCGAACTCCGGTGTCCGTACGGTGACCGTGCCGCCACGGCGGTCGGCGTCGCGGGGACTGACGACGTCGAAGCCGGCCGCCTCGGCGAGGTCGATCAGCAGCTGCGTCTGCCGCAGCGAGCTCGCACGGATCCGCTCCACGCCGACCTCCTCGATCAGGTCGTAGCCCGCCGTCCCGGCGTACAGCGCGGGCACGTTCGGCGTTCCGGTCAGGAAGCGCGCCGCGCCCTCCGCGTACTCGAGCTCGGGCTCGAACCCGAACGGGCGCGCGTGCGCCTGCCAGCCCATGACCGTCGGCCGTAGCGTTTCCGCGAGATCGGGCCGCACGTACAGCCACCCGTTGCCGGGGCCTCCGCAGAGCCACTTCACGCTGCCGCCGACGGCGAAGTCGACGTTCAGCGCTGTCACGTCGAGCGGCACGATCCCCGCTGACTGGTACGCATCGAGGACCACGTGCGCGCCGACCTCGTGCGCGCGCCGCACGATTGCGGCGACGTCCTGGATCTCGGACGTCTTGAACAGCACGTGGGTGATCGGGACGAGGAGCGTGCGCTCGTCGATCGCGTCGACGATCGCCGCGTCGTCCGGGACGACGACGACCTCGAGCTCCGGCTGCGCCTGGTACAGGTAGCGGACCGACGGGAAGTTCCCGTCTTCGTAGACGACGCGGTTCCGACGCGGATCGACCGGCCGAAAGCACGACAGCACGACCGCTTCGGCGATCGCGACGTTCTGATGCATGACCGTCGTACCGGGCGCGGCGCCGATGATTCGGCCGATCTGGTCGCCGACCTCGAGCGGCATCGTCCACCATCCCTCGGCCCACGCGCGGATGCCGCGCGTCTTCCACGTGTGCGCGTACTCGGCGACGCGATCCTCGGCCCGCGCGGGCATCGCGCCGAGCGAGTGGTTGATCAGGTACGTCGTATCGGCGAGGATCGGGAACTGCGCGCGGTAGTCGGTCAGCTCCATCGGGCCTGAGCGTACTAGCCGTTTCGAGTCATGTCCCCACCGAGCGCGCACGCCCCCAAGGGGGACGCGAGGGCCCCTGCAGTCACGCTACCGCGATCGTTCGCACGGCGGGGTGACGCGAGTGTGCCGAGAGTGGAACGGCGTCAGCGGGCGTCGGAAAGATCGCGCTCCGCCGGCCCGACGTAGCGCGCCGACGGGCGGAACAGCCGACCCGTTCGCTTCTGCTCGAGAATGTGCGCCGACCACCCTGCGACCCGGGAGCACGCGAACATCGCCGGCGCGAGCGGTGGCGGAATCTCGGCGACGTCGAGGACGATCGCCGAGTAGTACTCGACGTTCGTGGCGAGGACACGGTCCGGTGACTTCTCCTGCAACGCCTTCAGCGCGACGCGCTCGAGCTGCTCTGCCACCTCGTACTGCGGCGACCCGAGCTCCTTCGCGGTCCGCTTCAGGATCCGCGACCGCGGGTCCTCGGCTCGGTAGACGCGGTGCCCGAAGCCCATGATTCGCTTTCGATTGGCGAGCGCGTCCTGCACCCACTTCTCCGGGTCGCCCATTCGCGTCACCTCCTCCAGCATCGGCTTCACGTACGCGGGCGCCCCGCCGTGCAGCGGCCCGGACAGCGCACCCACGGCCGCCGACAGGGCCGCGCCGCAGTCTGCGCCCGTCGACGCGACGACGCGCGCGGTGAAGGTCGATGCATTCAGCCCGTGCTCGGCGGTGCAGATCCAGTACGTGTCGATCGCCTTGACCGCGCGTGGATCGGCTTCGCCGCGCCAACGCAACAAGAACTTCTCCGCCGCCGTCTTGCCATTGGCGACAACGTCGTCGGGAACGGCGTCCGTCTTGCCGTCGGCGACGCGTGCGGAACGCGCGACGATCGACATCATCTGCGCCGACAGGCGGCCGAGATCCTCGCGTGCCTGCTCGACCGAGATCTCGTTGAGCTTGCCGAGCTTCCACCCGCCGCCGAGGCGCGCGGTCTCGGCCTGCAGATCGGCCGGCGCATTGCCCGTCAACCCCACCGGCTCGTACGGCTCAGGGTCGGGCATCGTCGATTGGAGGTCGTCGTCGACGAGGAGCCCCCACACGTTCTCGTACGGGACCTTCCCGATCAGCGGCTCGACGTCGACGCCGCGGTAGCGCAGCATCCCGCCGTCGCGATCGGGCTCCATGATCTCCGTCTCGACGGCGACGACGCCCTCGAGCCCGGGCCGGAAATCGCTGTTGTTGCTCACGTCGCTTCCTCCAACTCGATCTCGCGGCCGACCGACCGCTTGCGCGCCGCCTCCAGCACGAGCGCTGCAGCTGCTGCGTCCTGGATCGCGACCCCTACGGACTTATACAGGGTGACCTCATCGCGGGAGCGCCGTCCCGGCTTCGCGCCGGTAACCAGCTCGCCGAGCTCCGCGTGCACGCGCGAGGGGTCGATCCCGACGAGCTCAGGGGCCCCGGCGGGCGGTGATGCGAGCGCCGAGTCACGGGACTCGACGACGAGCGTCGCCTGGGCGACGGTCGCGTCGTCCACCTCGCGGCCCGCGGGATTCAGACCGACCGAGTTGACGTGGGTGCCCGGGCTGAGCCACTCGCGGCGCACCACCGGCTCAGCCGCGTGCGTCGCCGCGGCGACGATGTCGGCGCCGCGGATCGCCTCGTCGTACGAGGACGCTGCGGTCGCGCCGATCTCGTCCGCGAACGCACGGACGCGGTCGGGATCGCGGCCGGCGACGCGGATCTCGGCGATATCACGAACACGCGGGATCGCGCGTGCGTGCGTGTGCGCCTGCACGCCCGTCCCGATGATCGCGAGCACGCGCGCGTCGTCGCGGGCGAGCAGCCGCGTCGCGAGCGCGGATCCCGCCGCCGTACGGGTTGCGGTGATGTGCGTGCCGTCCATCAGCGCGATCGGCGTTCCCGTCTCGGGATCGAACACGCAGATCACCGCCTGGTGCGTCTCGCGGTCGACGTTGTGGGGGAACAGCGTCACCAGCTTGCAGACGAGCCCCGCCGACGGGAGGTACACCGGCATCGCACCGAGCAGCGCGTCGCGTTCGGCGACGAGCGCCGCGATTCGCGGTGGCAGCGAGGCGTTCCCTGCGGACAGCTCAGCGTGTGCGGCAGCGAGCGCGTCGACCAGCCGGTCGAGGTCGAGCAGCTCGCTGACGTCCTCCTGCGAGAGGAAGAGCATCCGTCAGCTGAGCTTCTTCAGCAGTCCGAGCGCCTGCTGGTTCCACGGCACACGGTGGGTGACGCCGGCAGAGCCGACGCGGTTGCGATTGGCGAGATACCAGTCGTAGGTCTCGGTCAGCGCCGCCTCGTTCGAGAGACGAGGTTGCCACCCGAGGATCCGCTGCGCCTTCGAGACGTCCACGAACGAGTCCTTGTGCGCCGTCTTGTAGTGCCACTCGGCGAGCGGCGAAACGCGCAGCAGCTCGAGCGCGCGCAGGGCGAGCTCGGCAGGCTTCACCGGGACGGGCTGCAGGCGCGACGTCGAACGCGCGTGCACGATCAGCGAGCCCACGTCGTCGCGGACGGTCCCGAACTCCGTCGCGCCGACGTTGAACGTCTCGCGTGCCGCGCCGGGTGCGGCGGCTGCGCGGACGATCGCATCGACGAGGTCGCCGACCGCCAGGAGCTGGTAGCGGTTGTCGCCCCGGCCGAGGATGTAGATACGACGGCCCTCGCGGATCCAGTCGAACAGGATCTCGAACACGCCCAGGCGCTCGGGGCCGATGAAGGTCTTCGGCCGGATGATGGTGGTCTCGACCGCGGCCACACGGCAGAGCGCCTCGGCGTCGATCTTCGACTCCCCGTACCAGCCGACGCCGACAAGCGGGTCACTCTCCTCGATCGGGTGCTTCTCCGGGACGCCGTACACCGCCGTCGACGAGATGAACAGGACGCGGCGGGCGTCGGCGTCGCGCGCTGCGAGCAGCACGTTCTCGGTGCCGGCAACGTTGACAGAACGGATCGACTCGCGGGACGCCTGGATCGGCAGCGCGGCCGCCGCATGGACGACGACGTCGGCTCCGGCGACGAGCCGGCGGACGGCATCGCCATCGCGAATGTCGCCGCGGAGCTCCTCGACCGAGCGTTCGAGCTCGGGCTCGTCGAGCGGCACGACGTCGAGCGTCCGCACATCGTGGCCCTCATCGAGGAGACGTCGCGCAAGGTGCAGTCCGAGAAACCCGGCGCCGCCGGAGATGGCCCACAACATCGGGGTGACAGTAACGGGAGGAGTCGAGCCGCGGCGGCGAAATGGACCCGACGATGCGGCGCATGCTGTGCCTTGCCATCCTCCTTTTCGCCTTCCCGGCGACGGCCGCAGCTGCGCGCGTGGACCCGCAGATCGCGGGCCTCCAGGTCGCCCTGCGCGCCTACGGCCTCTACCTCGGCCCGATCGACGGAATCTCTGGGGCGGGGACGCAGCGGGGCGTCAGAGCGTTCCAGCGCCGCGCGGGCCTCCATGCCGACGGCCGGCTCGGGCCTGCGACGCGGCGCGCGCTCGGTCCCCTTGGGCGGCCGCTCTTCGGCCGGCGGACGCTGCACCGTGGCCACTTCGGCTGGGACGTCTCCGTCCTTCAGTTCCTGCTCGCCCGCCGCGGGGAGCTCGTCCCGGTCGACGGGTATTTCGACGGACGGACGGAGCGTGCGCTGCGTCGGTTCCAGCGCGCGCGGCACCTCGCCGCCGACGGAGTCGCGGGCACGCGGACGCTGACCGCGTTTCGCCGGCGTCCGGCGACGGCGGTGCATCCCGTCCTCGTCCGCGCCGTCACGTCGACGCCGGCGACGAAGGTGCGGACGCTGCTCAACTACTGGGCCGGGGTCTACGGCGTCGACGCGAACCTGGTGCGCGCGGTCGCGTGGATGGAGTCCGGCTACCAGACGAACCTCACGTCGAAGGTCGGTGCCTGGGGCGTGATGCAGATCCTCCCGCCGACGTGGAGCTACGTCGAGACGGTGCTTCTCGGCCGGCAGGTCCCGCGCACTGCGTCGGGAAACATCCGCGTCGGCGTGCTGTACCTCCGGCAGCTCCTACACGAGTTCGGCGGCAACGAGCGGCTTGCGCTCGGGGGCTGGTATCAGGGGCCGGCCTCGGTCCGCAAACGCGGCCTGCTCGGCGAGACGAAGCTCTTCGTCGCGAACGTGCTCGCCTTGCGCGCGACCGTCTGAGCCGGCGCGCGCGTCGGCGGCTTCGAGTCCACCAGCACCGCAGCGGCAAGCAGCACGGCCATCCCGGCGACGCTCTCACCGAGGACGCTGCGAGGCAGCTTCGCGAACACTCCCGCTTTGTCGCCCGCGACGCGCGGCACGGCGATCACGCGATGGAGCCCGCCCCAGGCGAGCGCGAGGGCCACGAGGCCGAGCTTGACGAGCAGCACGTGCCCATATCCCGTCGTCCACAGATCGCGGACGTGCGGCAGCCGAACGATGCTCAGATACGTGCCGGCCACGAGCACGAGCGCAACGAGAACCGTCGCGAGCGACGAGAAGCGCAGGAACGCGACGCGACGCACGTCGGGTGCAAGTGGCAGCACGACGACCGCGAGCTGCACGAGCCCGCCGATCCACATTGACGCGGCGGACAGATGCACCCAGTCGGCGAGCTCGGACTTCCACGTCGAGCCGGCGTCTGCCGCCGAGTGGCCGGACAGCGACAACCCGGACACGAACACCAGCGTGACGGCGAACGCAGCCCACAGGAAGGCCGAGCGGTCGGTCAGCCACGCCAGGAACAGCAGCGCACTGACCAGCGCGAAGCCGAGCGTCATCGCGACGAACGCCGTCCCGACCCGCGTCCCGTTCGCGATCGGGGTCAGGTCGCCGTAGAGCAGCTTGCCGAACGGGAGCTGCAGCGCGTCCTCGGCGCGCAGCACGAACGCGACGATCCCGACGTCGATCGCGCCGACGGCGCCGACCGCGGTCAGCACGAAAAACCGCTTCTCCGCGCGCGGCGGGAGCGGCGCGCGCACGACGAGCAGGCGAATTGCAAGTCCGCCGGCGACGAGCGAGAGCGCAAGGAAGTACAACCACCGCACCACGTGCTCCGACGTCGTCGGCCCCGAGGCCCCAAACGCCTCCGTCGGGGGCGGAGCGGCGACGCGGACGCCAAACGTGAACACACCGGACACGACGTGCCCGTCGCCGGACATCGCGTGCCAGCGAACCGTGTACGCGCCGCGCGCGAGGCGGCGGATCGGCGCGACGACGTGGCGTCCGGAGAACTCCGCGCGCGCCGGGCCGGACACGACGCGCCCGCGCGCGTCGACGACGCGGATCGAGGTCGGCAGGACGTCGACCGCCTGGTCGAAGCGCAGGACGATCTCGCGCGGCGACGCGCTCACACGCTGCTGGAACGCGGGGACCGTGTGCTCGAGCGTTGCGTGCGCAGAAGCCGCAGCCGGGAATGCAAGCGCCAGGAACGTGATGGCCAGGAAGCGCTTCATCGATGCTGCACTCCGGCGAGCGGCGACAGGTGGCCGAAGACCGGCGCGAGGTCGCGGTCGCAGTAGAGCAGCACGGCGATGACGACGAACGTCAGCGCGAACGCACTGCCGAACGCGGGCGACCGCGGCCGCACGCACCGCGCGAGCGGGATCACGCCGCCGACGACGAGCGTCCACCCCATCAGGTGATGGAGAAACGCCGAGCGCTGGAAGTACCACGTGTTCTGCTCGTGCACCAGCAATGCCGTCCCGGAAACGACGAACGCGAACGGCATCCCGAGGCGCCACCATTGGCTCGTGAGCTTGCCGCGCACGAGGCCGAGCTCGGCCGCGCCGGCGAACATCAGCACCTGCGCCCACGCCCCGTGAGCGAGCATGTGGATCGCCGAGTTCGTGAAGAACGTCATCACCGGCCACATGAGCACGCCGAGCGCAAACGCGATGCCCGGCCACAGGTACGCGCGCCACGCGCGGCGGCGCCACACCTCCGGGCCGACGACTGCTTCGCCGAGCAGGCACAGGCCGAGGGCGAGGAACCCGGTCGCGAACAACCAGTGGACGTGCTCAGCGGGAGGCGTCATCCGCCGCCTCCAGGTCCTCGAGCAGTCCCGGCACGACGAGCAGGTGGAACACGACGCCGACGAGCAGGACGAGCAGCGGCGGCTCGACGACGAGCCACCAGAAGCTCTGCCCGTGCGGATGGAGCAGCGTGATGCGGTACGGCTGCGCGATCGCCCAGACGAGCGCGACGAACGCGGTCGACGGGCCGAGCGACGACACTGCGCGCGCCCGCCAGGCGTGGCGTCGCGGAACCTTGAGTTCACTGATGAGTTCTGCGCTCACGACATCCTCCCGTGGTCGAGGTCAACGGACCGCGCCGCGGGCAGATGCGCCCGCGGCGTTACGCCGCTGCGGGAGGCGGGCGAACTTCGAATGCGAGGCCGAAGCGACCCCGCGGCGGGATCTCGTCGCCGACGACCGGCCGCTCGAACACGGCCTCGGCCCTGCCGAGCCCCGCTGCGAGCTCGGCGACGTTTCGCGCGTAGCTTTCGTACTCGGAGAGCCACAGCTCGACCGCGCGGTAGACGACCGCGACGACGACGGACAGGACTGCGAACACCGGCAGCGCGGACGTGTGCAGCCACGGTGCGAGCAGCGGCCATCGGCCGGCCGAGATCTGCTCCGCGTCCGTCTGGACGAGGAAGATCAGCGAGGTCGCGAGGAACGACGCGAGCCACAGCCGCGGCGACAGCGTCAACCGCACACGCACGCGGCCGCGCGTGCGCTGGTGTCCCTGCGCCGCCAGAAGGCGCCCGGCTGCAACTGCAACCGCTCGCGCCCTCACGATGCGCCACGCGAGGCGCGCGAGCATCAGCGCAACGCCGACCTTCACGGCGGCGAGGAGGATCGGGTAGTAGTCGGCGCCGGCGTACGACGGCGCGGCGACGTGCCGGCCGATGTTGAAGCGGTGCGTCAGCGAGCGGCCGACAAGCTCGGCGACGAGCGCGAGCAGGCCGAGCGCCAGCCGCGCCAGGAAGGTCTGGTGGCGCCGCGCGCGAGCCACGCCCGAAGTGTGCGCCTCGCGGCGCAGCCTGGTCAACTCGAAGCGATCAGCCGACGAGCGTGATTGTCCACTCGTCGGCGCAACGGTCCTGGAAGCCGACGAGGAGGACACGCTGCCAGTGGCCGAGGCAGAGCTCGCCCTGGGCATACGGGATCTGCTCCGACCGCGGCCCGAGCAGCATCGAAACGAGCCGCGTTCGGTCGATCGCCTCGAGCGGGATCAGCCGCTCGAGCAGGCATTCGAGGTCGGCGAAGAAGCCCGTCTCGCGCTCCTGAACACGCACGACGGCAGGCTCGCCGTTCGGCGACACGTACGCGATCCCGCTGCCGCCCGCTGCCCTGATCTCGCGCCGGACCTCGTTCGTGATGTCGAGGACGGTCAGGTTCGGCAGCGCTGCCGCGATCGAGACGGGGATCTCGACGCTCGTCATCGAGCCGCGACCTCGCGTGGGAGGCGGAACTGGACGTTCTCGCGCGCGACCGTGACCTCCTGCAACTCGCCCCAGCCCAACGCCGCAAGCCTTGCGACCGTTGCCTGGACGAGCTCCTCGGGAGTGGACGCGCCGGCCGTCAAACCGATCGCCTCGTGTCCTTCGACCATTGCCGCCTCGAGCGCGTCGTCGTCTTCGATCAGCAGCGCCTCGGCACCCGCGTTCCGCGCGACCTCGACGAGGCGCTGCGCGTTCGAGCTCGTCTGCGACCCGATCACCAGGATCAGGCTCGCCTCTTGCGCGAGCTGCTTGACGGCGTCCTGACGGTTCTGGGTCGCGTAACAGATGTCATCGGCGGCCGGCTGCCGGAGCGTACCGAACCGGCGCTCGAGTGCCTCGACGGTCTCGCGGACGTCGTCGAGGGACAAGGTCGTCTGCGTCACGACGGCCACCGGCTTGCCCTCGGTCGCCAGGCGCTCGGCGTCCGCGGGCGACTCGATCACGACCGTCGCGTCGGGCCGCTCGCCGCGCGTCCCGATCACCTCGACGTGGTCGGCGTGGCCGACGAGGGCGACCACGTGGCCGGTGTCCGCGTACCGACGCGCCTCCGCATGCACCTTCGAGACGAGCGGGCAGACGGCGTCGACGACGCGAAGGCCGCGGCGCTCGCAGCTCTCCCGCACCGCCGGTGCGACGCCGTGCGCCGAGAGGACGCAGATCTCGCCCGGCGGGATCTCGTCCTCGGAATCCACGAAGACCGCGCCGAGGCCCTCGAGGCGCCGCACGACGTGCTCGTTGTGGACGATCTGGTGGCGCACGTAGATCGGCGGGCCGTGTTCGGCCAGCAGGCGCTCGACGATCTCGATCGCGCGGTCGACGCCTGCACAGAAGGATCGCGGAGCCGCGACCAGGACGCGCTTGCTCACGACGCGAGCACCACCCGTTGCAGGCTGCGCAGCGCCCGCATCGCAGCACGGGCCGCGCGGACCGTCGCAACCGGCGAGCGGGCGAATCCGCGGGCGAGGCCGAGCGCGTCGACGGTGCCGTTCGCCTTCGCGCCCGCCGCGAGCCCTGCGAGCTCGAGCCGCGGCGTGTCGCTGATCGCGCGGATGCACCCGGCCAGCCGGCCTGACCGCGCGAGCGTCGCCGACTCCATATCGACCGCGTCGGCGCCCGTCGTCTCGTGCAGCGCGGCGCGCTCCGCGGGATCGTCGACGATCCGGTCGGCGCCGAGGATCGTGCCGGTGCGCGCGGCGCGAACGCCGAGCGGACCGCCCTCCCAGAGGACCGCGCCGGCCTCGTCGACGACACGCGTCGCGTCGATCACCGTGCCGACGGGCAGGCCGTCACGGAGCGCGCCCGCGATCCCGAACGAGACGAGGCTGTCCGCATCGGGGAGGCCGTTGGCGGCGGCGAGGCCGATCAGCGCGGTCGGGCCGAGCCGGCGCGCCGCCCGCTGCTCGGCCGTCGTCGCGCACGCGAAGGTGAGCCCAGGCTGCGCCACTAACCCACCAACGTCCAGGCCATGCTCCTGGCGCTCTCCTTGATGCTGCCGGCCGCCTCGTAGGCAGCCGACGGCTCGAAGCCCGAATGAATCGCGCAGTGCTCGCACCGCGCATCGTTGCCGGGCCCGTACTCCTCCCATTCGATCCCGTCGAGCAGCGCGTCGTACGTCGGGAAGATCCCGTCGGTCAGCAGATAGCACGGGCCTTTCCAACCATACGGGTTCCGCGTGATCGAGCCCCACGGCGCGCATGCGAGCTTGCGCTCACCCGTCAGGAAGTCCTGGTAGATCGGCGAGGCGAGCCAGCGATACCCGCGCTGCCGCGCGACCTTGCGGATGATGCGGAACTTCTCCTCGTGCTCGGCGCGCGTCATCGTCAGCGCGGGATCGATCTGCGAGTACTGGTAGCCGGGCGCGATGAGCATCCCGTCGATGCCCACCTCGTTCGTGAGGTACCCCATCATCTCGAGCACGTCGTCGACGGCCGTCTCCTTGAAGATCGTCGTGTTCGTCGTCACGCGGAAGCCCGCGGCGCGCGCCTTGCGGATCGAATCGACCGCGATCTCCCAGAGGCCCGGGTAGTCGCAGACGTAGTCGTGGATCTCGCGCATTCCGTCGAGGTGCACGACGAACGTCAGCCTCGGCGACGGCGTGAACACGTCGAGGAACTGCTCGAGCCGGAGCGCGTTCGTGCAGAGCTCGATGTTCTTCCGCATCTCGAGCATGCCGGCGACGACGTCCTCGATCCCCTTGTACACGAGCGGCTCTCCACCGCAGATCGAGACGACCGGCGCAGGGCACTGCACTCCTGCGTCGACGCACTCCTCGACCGTCAGCCGCGCCTTGTTCGACTCGTACTCGCGGATCTTCCCGCAGCCGATGCACGCGATGTTGCACGCGAGCGTCGGCTCGAGCATCAGCACGAGCGGGTAGCGCTCGCCCTTCCGCTGCTGCTGGGCGACGTACTTGCCGATCTGGACGGTGGAGCGAAGCGGGAATTTCACGCGGAGACCCTTTCTCGTAGCCGCCCCAGAGCGAGGAGCGGAAAGGTCAGACGGTAGAGGTGGTACCGAATCATGAAGTCGAGCGGGAAACCCGTGCCGGTGAAGTGCTGCTCGTCCCAGTCCCCATCAGGTCGCTGGCTCCGGCAAAGATAGTCTGCTGCGCGCCGGCTGGCCAAGCGCTCGTGCGCTCCGGCGGCCACATACGCGAGCAACGCCCATGCCGTCTGCGACGCGGTCGCCGCACCGCGACCGCGCCACGACGCGTCGCCGTACGACCGGATGTCCTCGCCGAACGCGCCGGACGCCTGCTGGACTCCGTCGAGCCAGGCCGTCGCGCGGCGCATGGCCGGGTGCTCCGGCGGGACGCCGCACGCGGCAAGCCCCGGCAGCGCAGCGCCCGTCCCGTAGAGGTGGTTGACGCCCCAGCGGCCGAACCACGAACCGTCCTCCTCCTGCTCACGCAGCAGCCAGTCCAGCCCGCCGGCGACGGCCGTTTCGTACCCGGGCTCCGGCCCGAGCACCTCGAGCGCATGGGCCGTCACGTCGGCGCTCGGCTCGTCCGTGACCTTGCCGAAGTCACAGAACGGAATCCGGTAGAGCCACATTGCGCTGTTGTCGACATCGAACGCACCCCAGCCGCCGCCGCGCGACTGCAT
>Ga0136846_1238335_pt1 | contig 11915 bp, 9 predicted proteins | sample HopSoiMetagenom2_FD_96841 | JGI IMG/M metagenome (GOLD analysis project Ga0136846, IMG submission 96841) | Grasslands soil microbial communities from Hopland, California, USA - 2 Assembly 2016 (version 4) | ecosystem: Environmental > Terrestrial > Soil > Grasslands | place: USA: Hopland... | reverse complement strand
GCACGTAAAGCCAGGCCAGGATGAGCAGCGCGGGAAGAAACAGATATGGCTCCAGCAGGTCGCTTACTTTTCCGAGCAAAGGGGAGAGCCATACTTTGCCGCGCCAGCCTTTCATCCTTGCGGGCGGCCAGCCGGCCATCGGCAAGTCCTGCTCGCGCAAGCGTCCGGACTTGGCCTCGTCCCCGAGGAACTGCAGATAGCCACGCGCCTGGTAGCTCTTATAGAGAATGACAAAAGTGGAGAGGGTCAGGAGAATGCCCATCGGAGCCAGGACAGTCACGTAATCATCGGCGTTTTTGCCGGCGCTGACGTAGGCATTGGCAATAAGACCCTGGCCGATCAACAACCACATGATCCGATGGTTGGTAACATCGTTCTCATGCCGGATCATCTCGCGGATGACCGTGGTGTACATGCGCGGATCGACGTCGTGCATAGCTCATTGAGCGGCCATCTCAAAGACGTGGTATTGCCATGGCAAAAGATCGAGAAATAAGCCGCTCGACTGCATTTCGGTCCCGTCGCGGACGTATTTAGCATCCCCGAGCAGGTCGCGCAGCCGCCATGGACGGCCCTTCAAGTCAGAGAATGGAAGACGAACACGGCATTGGCTGGCGTGGTCCGAATAATTGACAGTCACCACGGCCCGTGCGTCCGTCGCGGTTTGCTGCCAGGCGTACGCGATGAAGGCATCGGATGAACCATTGCCATCCCACGCGGATGCGCATTCGAGCAATTGCCACGCGCCTTTGCGAAACAGAGGCAACTGCAAAACCTCGAGTAACTTTTGATAGAATTTCGCCAAACCGGCATTAACCGGCTCCTCCGACGCACGGCCAAGATGCGGTGAAATGCGTTTGAGACGCCCCTCGAATTGGCCTTGATGAAAGAAACGAAGGCCAGGCGAGAGGTACGTAATCACAGCCGCCGCCTCGCAGACTCCTGAAGGAAAAGTAGCGGCGGCTCGCGGCTCGTCATGATTTTCCATGAAGCGCGCCAGCTTGTTTTGATAATCGAGCCCGGCACAGAAATGCTCGCGCACCGGTCGCGTGTGCCGATCGCGCAGCCGGTCGTAGAGCCGTTTGTCGTAGGCGTAATCGAATCCCTGCTGCTGCAGCGTCCACTCCATTTCCCAATAGACCTCGGCCATGAAGCAGAAGTCTGGAAATTGGTCGCGGACACCTTTGGTCGCTTTTGGCCAGAACGGCTCGGGCCGGATGCCCCAGGTGCGCTCGAAAACTTCGGGCAGAATGAGCATGGCCATATCACAACGCACGCCATCGCATTGTCCGGCGATTCTCTGAAGCTCGCCTTGCATGGCCAAATTCGTGGCCGGATTGCCGTAATTGAGCTGCAAAGTGTCGGGCCAGCCGTCGAAATAGGGGTCACGCCCGTGAGCGAGCAGCAGGTCACCGCCACCCCTACGTTTTATCCACGTATAGTTCTTCGGGCCGCGAGCCAAATCCTGTTCTGTTCCTTTTATAAAAAAGTCCGCATGCTCTTCGACCCAGGGATGATCGAGGGCCATATGGTTTGGCACGAAGTCGAGCAGGAGCCGCATCCCGTGCTTGCGCATCCGCTGGCGCAAGCGGGCGAGCGCTGCTTCGCCACCCAGGCTCTTGGGAACGGTGTATCCGGCGATGGCGAAGCCCGAGCCGGGGATGTCATCCTCGCAAAGGTCGACCAGTGTATGCTGGAATTCTTTGCGCCATTCAGGGTGAGTGCGCGAGACGCGCTTGCCGGCCTCGCCGGTTTGCCAAACGCTCAAGAACCAGAGCCAGTCGAAACCGAGTTTGGCCAGCCGAGCCAGTTCCGCGTCTGGAATGTCATCCAGCGTCGCGGCCCGCCCCAACTTGGTGGACAGCTCGGTCAGCCACACGCGCGTGTTGACCTGGTAAAGCGCTGGATATAACAAAGCGTCCATGGCTTTGGCTTACAATTTGTGTTTAGACCCAGGAGCTTCGGGTTTGGCTGGAGTGGAGTGGCCGTCTTTCCGGAGCGCTTTGACACGAGGCGTTGATTCAAGCTTCGGCGGTTCCGGTGCATCCACTTTGATACTGGCGCTCCGGCCACTTGCCAATTTTTCGATTCCGACTGCCGCGGCAGCTTTGCCGAGTTTGAGCACCTGGTCGGCGCTGGCGCTGGAAAACAAATGCATGGCCCTGGCAATGACGCCGGTCCATCCCGTTTGATGATTTGCACCAAGACCCGAACCGGTGTCCCCATGAAAATATTCGTAGAACTGGATGTAATCTTTCCAGAGCGGATCTTCCTGCAACCTTTTCTCGTCGCCATTGACCGGCCGCCGGCCATCCTTGTCTTTGAGAAAAATGCTGCCGAGACGGCGCGTTAATTCCTCGGCAACCTGATACAGGTTCATCTTCCGGCCGGAGCCGGTGGGGCACTCGACCTGAAAATCATTGCCGTAATAGGCGTAGTACTGCAGCAGCGCCCGGATGATCAACGCGTTTACCGGCATCCAGATTGGCCCGCGCCAGTTGGAATTGCCACCGAACATGCCGGTGTCCGATTCACCCGGCACATAGGAAACTTTGTATTCCTGCTCGCCGACCTTGAAAATGTAAGGATGCTCCGCATGAAAGCGCGAAAGCGCCCGCAGACCGTAAGGGCTGAGGAATTCATTCTCATCGAGCATCTTCTCCAGAACACGCCGAAGCTTGGTCTCATCCAGAATTGAGCCCAACCGGCGCTCGTTGGTCCCGACCTTCGCTGGGTCATGGATAAAAGTCTTCAACTCCGGGCGGGCCTCAATGAAGTCCTTTAGATGTTGCATGATGTCGGGATATTTCTCCCGAAATTCGCCTTCGAAAAAGCAGACAGCGCACAGCGGCAGGAGGCCGACCATGGACCGCACCTTCAGCCGTTGCGCCTGGCCATCGGGCAATTGCAGCACGTCGTAAAAGAACCCGTCCTCTTCATCCCACATTCCGACTTTTCCGCCGGCTTGCACTGTGGCCGAAGCGATCGAAACGAAGTGCTGAAAGAACTTGGCAGCCATGTCCTTGTAACTTTCATTATGCAAAGCCAGCTCGACCGCCATCTCCAGCATGTTCAAGCTGAACAGCGCCATCCAGGCCGTGCCATCCGCCTGCTCCAAATATCCGCCCGTTGGCAAAGGAGAACTGCGGTCAAACACGCCAATATTATCCAGACCGAGGAACCCACCTTCAAAGGCATTCTTTCCGCCGCGATCCTTGCGATTCAACCACCAGGTAAAATTGAGCAGCAGTTTTTGGAAACACTTCTCCAGCCAGGCAATGTCACCCTCGCCATTTTTGGCTTTATCCAGCCGATACGTGAACATTGTGGCCCAGGCATGCACAGGCGGGTTCACATCTCCAAAATTCCATTCGTACGCCGGTATCTGGCCGTTCGGATGCAAATAATTCTCACTCAACATGAGTGTGAGTTGATCCTTTCCAAAATCCGGGTCCACCAGCGTCAGCGGCAGCACATGAAAAGCGAGGTCCCAGGCCGCATACCAGGGATACTCCCATTTGTCCGGCATGGACACGATGTCCGCGTTGTACATGTGATGCCAATGCTCATTGCGCGGCGGCTTTTTGCCTGACGCCAGAAACGGATCGCACCCGCGCTCCTCGAGCCACCGGTTAACATCGAAATAGAAAAATTGTTTAGACCAGAGCATCCCGGCCAGTGCCTGGCGCATTACGCTGGTTTCATCTTCAGTCAGAGAAGATGGGATTACTTCGGCATAGAATTGATCCGCTTCTTTCCGGCGCGCTTGCATGAGGTCGTCGAAATTCTTGCCAAATGCTTCAGCCAGCGCGGCCGGGGCCGCGGGAGTCAATCGAAGGCGAATCACCTGGCTGTTTCCCGACGGCACATTAATCCGGCACTGGGCGGCGACTTTGGTGCCAGTTTGTTGCGGGTTCACCGCCTCGGCCTGGCCCTCGACGACGAAGTTGTTGATGCCGTCCTTGACGTAAGGCGTCCGATTCTCCGCGTCGAACAAACGTTTCGAGTTCGTTTCGTTCTCCGTGAACAGCAACGTTCCCTGCGTGTCACAATAGAGATAGCGTTCGCCCAACTCTTCCTCTTTCGCCTGAACGATAACACCCTTGCCTTTGAACAGTTGAAGACTTGGCCGCAGATTGTCCTTGCCCCAGGACCAACGGTTCCGGAACCAAAGTGTCGGCAGTAAATGAATCTCGGCCGGCTCCGGCCCGCGATTATAGACCGTAATCTCGATGAGGATGTCCTCCGGAGATGCTTTGGCGTATTCGACGAACACATCGAAATAGCGGTTCTCATCGAATACCCCCGTGTTGATCAATTCGTACTCGGCTTCCTGGCGATTGCGCGCCTTATTTTTGGCGACGATGTCGTCGTAGGGAAAGGCGCGGTGCGGATATTTGTAGAGATACTTCATGTACGAGTGCGTCGGCGTGCTATCCAGGTAGAAGTAATACTCCTTCACATCTTCGCCGTGATTCCCTTCGCTGTTGGTCAAACCGAACAGGCGCTCTTTGATGATCGGATCTTTTCCATTCCAAAGCGCCAGGGCAAAGCACAGCCGCTGCTTCGAATCCGAAATTCCAGCCAGGCCGTCCTCACCCCAGTGGTACGCGCGCGAACGGGCCTGGTCGTGGGTGAAGTAATTCCACGCGTCGCCATTCTCGCTGTAGTCTTCCCGCACAGTCCCCCATTGGCGCTCAGTCAGATATGGTCCCCACTTTTTCCAGGGGGTCTTTGGATCGCGTGCTTCTTCGAGCCGGGATTGTTCGTTATTCACAATTTGTTCCTTTTTTATTTGGGACGCAGAGACTGCGTCCTTACCGCAGGTTCATTGAGGTCGAATCTTTAGTGCTCATTGGACCGGCAGCAGCACCAGCCTTTCCAGGGCAAACGCGAAGGCGGCGAGGCCAATCCCGAGCAGAATGCGCCGCACCGAAAGATTCTCGAATTTTGGAGCCGTGCCGCCACAGAAAAGCGCGCACGCCAGAACGACTGTGACAAGAATGTAACCTCTTGATGCGCGGCCCGCCTCGCCTGAGCGTTGCGCCAATTCCTGGCTTTGAGTTTCGGCCGCCTCCGCCTCTGTCAACAGTTTTGGTTTATAGAGACTGGCGATGAAGGGATGTGCCGGCGCATTACTGTTTTCGAAAGGTTTACTGGCAGTCCAGGCCTCAAAAGCGACCTTGGCCTCGCCGCGGAAGCGCTCCGCGTAAAAGTTGGCCAGCGGTTCGTTCGTGGCCGCGCGCGCATTGATGTAGAGACTGAACAACATCACATCGAGAACCGCCAGTTGACTGGCCTCGAGTTGAGCCGCCGCCGCTTTCCGGCTGAAGGAGGCGGCCCGGTTCGAAAGGCCTCCGGCCACGCCTCCCCACGAAGCCGCCTGGAACGAACACCAGGCAGTTCCCACCGTGGCCAGTGACAGCAGCGCCAAAGCGAGCGGCTCGAATAGCGGATGCCGCGCCACGGCGCTCGCCACAACTGGCGGTCCGGTGGAAACTTGCGCCCCGGCGCTCATGAACTACTCCGAGCTCTTCTTCTCGACCTTATCGAGTGAAATTGCCAGCGCCTCGGTGTAGGTGATAACAATGTGATCGCCGAGTTTCATTTTGGCGAAGTTCGCCGGATTCTCCACGCGCGCGGTCACGAACCTGCCCAGCGGACCTTTCACCTTGATGGTGCTGGTGGCGCGGTCCATGCCTTCAATCGTCGCGACAACTTTCAAGCGGCGCACCGCACCAACCCCAGGCGGCAAAGATGAATCAGCTTTGCCGGCCGCTTCCAACACCTGGATAGGGTCTTTCTCCTCTTCCTTGGTCGGTTTGCGCAGCTCGGCGGCAAACGAAACGTAATAATCCGCCGCGACCAGATCTCCGACCTTGAACTCGTTGAGACGCTTGACGCGTTTGTCCACGATGAAGGTTTCCTCGTTGCCGATTGAATCTTTCAAGGTCACTTCCCGCTTATCCATATCGATAGCGGAGATCTTGGCGGTGGCACTAATCAGGATCGATTCGTGGCGGGTCGGTGTCCCCCCTGTTGATGCTGAGTCAGCCGCGTGAGCGGTTGGATAAACCAGCACCAGCAAGGCGCTGCACAGAATTGAGTTAATTATGGATCTTTTCATATTGGTTTTTTGTGTTTTTGGTTTTTTATGCGAGACACTAAAATTTGGCCATATTCGAAAAAGTTGCGGGTCATAAGGCGGACAAAAACGCATCAGTCGCACCTGGCCGGGCATAACTCGTGGCGAATCCCGGCAACTTTTCGCGAATGCGCTTTGAGAATTGCGGCGATTGATCGGCAGCTTTCGCGTTTTCGTCAATCAGGCTGCGCGCCTTCAATTCCGCAAATGGGAGGCTCTGGTCCAGTGTCTTACGCTCGTAAGCCATCTCATCTATGCGGCCATTGAGCAGAATGCGCCAATCAAAATGGGCGTTCTTGACGTAAGCTTTGGTGTGACCGCGGATGTTCGTGGTGCAATTGCTCGTGAGCGCGTTGTACCATTCCGGGTGAGCCTTGAGGTGATTGACCTCTTTGATGTAGTCCAAAAATACTAACCTTGCCAGCGCAGGGTCCGTGTTCAGATGATATAAATACACCTGCTCCCCGCGATAATTCGTGCGCAAACGCACCAGGTCGCGCTCGTCGCCCACGACATAGGTCAGCTCGAATTGGCGGAAAAAGCCTTTAATTGCCGAGTAGTTTTCGCCCTTCTCTTTGCGCGTCTCGATCGAGAAGCACACGAACTCATCCCCGCCAAATCCGAAGCTGAGCATCGTATGCGCGATCCACGGTGAACCCCAATAAACAACGTAGAAATCGGCGGACCGCAGTTCGGCGAGATTCAGGGTTTTATCATAATGTTGAACGGTGTAATCCGTTTCGCTCCGATAATCGCAATTCCGGATACCATGTATGGTGACTTTGTCGCCGGAAATTTCGGCGTAGGGCAGCACGGCCACGTCAGGCTGCCAATCACGCTCGTTGGAGGGCGGAATCGCCAAAAACCAGGCGGCAACGACCGCAAAAGCTCCCAGCAAAATCCACCGCGCCACGCGCCATGGCCGCACGCGGATGAGAACGAACGCAATGCCGATGACATAAATGCACGCGGCCAGCGCGCGGAGCCATCCGGCCGGCAAATTGGAAAAGTAAATCGCCATGACGGACCACAACAGCGCGCCCCCCAGCATGATGCTGCCGAGCAAACGGAGCACCATGCGGAGGACGCGATTTCGGAGGAATGATCTGTTGAAAATCGTCATGACCCCGGCACTGCCTTGACATGTTTATGAAGAATCCTGCGAACCTCTTCGATCGTGGACGGTTTATCCTGGCAGGAATGAAAGCTGTGCACGATGAACTCTGATTCAGCATAAGCCTGGTGAGCGCTTTCATAGGCCACCAACCCGTCCTTGCCCTCTTTGAAATCACCGTTCCCCTGAATCGCAATGATCGAATGCGCTTTGACGTTCGGGGCCACGGGAATCTCTGCCAGAGCCAGCAAGCCGGGATTCTTTGTGGACATTCCATCCAGGCTGGTGCGAGGACCGCGCAGCTCGGGAGGCAGATCAATTTGCGCGGAGAGGGCGGAGAATTCGGAGGCGTTCTTGACGATGGTCGAAGGCAGCGTGACCATTTTCCGGGCAAGCACCCGCAGAAAATTGCCGGCCGCGTAACTCCCTCGATGCGGCGTGCTGATAAAAACCACCCGTTTGACAAACGGGAGTGGCTCGAAGTTAGTGTATTTTCGCAGCTTCCCTAGATGTTCGGGCGGGATGTTAAGCTCGCTCAGCTTGTTGGTCCCCAGCACTGCTTCGAGCAACTTGTCTTCCGTGGCAGTCGCCGTCAGTTTCGTCAGCAAACCTCCCTGGCTATGTCCGACTACCACCATTTGCTGCAATGCGTCGTCCTTTCCCTCAGGATCCAATTCTTTGATTTTTGCCACGAGCGATTCACGCAGCCGGTTGGCCGAGTACGCCACCGGGTTGCCGCTGTTGTAAATAAAGTACCAAAACTGGCACGAGCGGGACAAAACCGGGTCCGCTGCCAATGTGTTCATCATTTCGGCCCACCACACCGGGCTGCTGAACGTGCCGTGCACAAAAACCACCGGGATGCGTCCGGGCCGGTAGGGTTGCGTGAGATATACGTCGGTCGGCACTTGTTCGAACGAGGAGAGAAATTGGGTCATCCCAATTTTCCAAACGAAGGACTGATTGAGCGAATAGGCGGCCGCCACGGTCGTCTCCGACCTCAACGGCACATCGCTTCCGCCCACAGTGACGGAATTCTTTTCGTAGTCGGAATAAATTTCGAGCGATGCATGGACTTTCTTTTGACCAATGTCTTTGAGCTGGCCATCAAAGCGAAGAAAGGCCGTGGCCGGAACCACGCGCCGAAGTCCACCCGGCCCCGGGCCCGAAATAGCCATCAGTGGGGAGCCCAGGCCCGGCTGGCGATTTCGCACACTCAGGCCGCGCGGGGAGAATTGGTCAGCAACGACGAACTGCTCGAACGAGGACAACTCCCACGGGAATCCGGGCTGCTTGAGTTCGAATTCCAGTTCTCCATTTGGTAATCGCCGGTCTCCGGAACTCAGTACGGCCGTGGCGTTGGTGCCCCGTCGTTCGGTCAGAGCCCAGCCCAAGGCAAAATTATACAAATCGCACGCGGCGCGGAAATGTTGGTCGAACGGACTCGGAGGCGGCTCCGCGGCTTCCCCGAACAGGTACAGCCACGCATACACCGCGGAGGCGAGGTAATAATCGCGCGCATCTCGCGGCTCCCATGGCTGCAGATTGTGGCGAACGCGTTCGGCGGTCGCGTAATTCAGTTCCGACAACGCAAATAACAAACCGCGCTCACCGTTTTCAACCGCCTTTTGGTGGACCACCTTCAGGGTGGCGTCTGGAGTTTTCGTGAAGACTCCCTGTTGCTCAAACCGGTGAAGCACATACTTCGTCGTACCGCTCAGTTGACCTTCCTTGATCGGGCTCTCCTGGTTCTGCTCGTATGCGCGCGACGTGCTCACCCGGTCCGCGCCGATCGGGGCAACACAGCCGCTTTGCGCCGCCCACCAGAGCGTCACTACCAGGACTAAATAATAATTTCGTCGAGACATGGTTTCAGCAGCAAACCGCTTGCCTGCGGCAGTTCCATCCCAAAATCGATTGCCGGTGCTCGTGATTAATTCGGCGGCTTGGCGGCTGCCTTATCCTTCAGCGCGGCTTCGTTGATATCAGCCTCGGTGTGTCGCACATGGTTGACCACGGCGCGGGCGCAGAGTTCCGTCACACCGGTTAAATCCATGTACAACCGTACAAGCGCTTCCTCGGACGGTTTGGCATTTTTGGGATCAGGGTCCATTGGTGGTGATTAGGTTAATATTTTTGTGCCACGAACCGACGGCCTTTGAGCGTAGACTCGTCGTCGTAGGCTCCTTTCATCGAACGTTTCGGCAATTTCACCTCTTCTCGCGGCGCCTTTTTGTACGGAATCGAGTCCAGGATGTGATTGATGCAATTGAGCCGCGCGCGTTTCTTGTCGTCGGAACGCAGCAGATGCCAGGGCGCCCACTTGGTATCGGTCGCATTGAGCATCAAATCGCGAGCGCGCGAATATTCGAACCATTTGCCGCGCGAAGGCAGGTCCATCGGGCTGAGTTTCCATTGGCGGAGCGGGTCGTCTATGCGCGCTTCGAACCGCCGCTTTTGTTCCTTGTCAGTGACTTCGAGCCACACTTTGATCAAGTGAATGCCGGCATTCACGATGTATTTCTCGAATTCGGGGCAGAGTTGCAGGAAATCCCGGTGCTGCTCCTTCGTGCAGAAACCCATCACGTACTCGACACCCGCCCGGTTGTACCAGCTCCGATCAAAAATCACGACTTCTCCGGCGGCGGGAAAATGCTGCAAATAGCGCTGGATGTACATCTGCGACTTCTCACGGTCAGAAGGCGCCGGCAACGCCACCAGCCTGAATACTCGCGGGCTGACGCGCTCCGTCAGAGCCTTGATAGTCCCGCCCTTCCCCGCTGCGTCCCGTCCTTCAAAAATAATGATGGCCCGCAATCCTTTGTGCTTCACCCACGCCTGCAATTTGCACAACTCCTCCTGCAATTTGCGCAATTCCTTTTCATACTTTTTGGTTTTGAATTTCTTCCCACCGTTCGATTCTGAATTTTTGCTCATAAATTTAGTTTGCGCCGTCCTTGACCGCGTTGGCTGCCGGGCCGGCGGTTTTTCCTGCTTCGATTGCCGCTCTCAGTTCATCCGGTTCTCCGGTCACCGGACTGGCGGGCACCGGACTGCCGGGCTCCGCCTCCAGCTCGCCGAAAATCGCTACTCTGGGGGGCATAAGATTCATCATTTCCATTACCTCTCCGGCCTTGCCGAAAACGAATTCCCCGCGCCGTTCCGCCTGGGGCAACTGATAGAACTGTTCGAGCGCCAGCCATTTGCCCGAGCGGCCTAGGATAAACTCGCGCCCCGTCATCTTCATGTCGTTCGGGTCGTAACCCTCCTGCAACACGACATACGGGCCACCCCGGTCGCGCGGCTCGATTTGCCCAGCGCCGCGCCAGGACGCGAGGCTGACGAGCCGCACATCGAGAAAATGATTGGTGATATTGCGGAGATTAGGGTTGCTCATGGGAACACCTATTTGTTGGCCGCGTGATGCTGGACCGGTTCGGTCCATCCGCCGCCCAGTGATCGATACAAGCCGACTACGCTCAACAGTTCATCGCGTTTGGCTTGGGCCAGTCCCAGTTCGGCGTTGAAAAGCTCCTGCTCGTTGTAGAGCACTTCCAGATAGCTGGTGACGCCGCCATTGTAACGCACATTGGCCAGCTCGGTGGCATCGCGGTTCGCCTTCGTTCGCTCCTCCTGCCTTTGCCGATATTCCTGAGTCCGCGTATAAGCAATCAGAGAGTCTGAAACTTCGCGGAAAGCGTTTTGCACCGTTTTCTGATACGAATCCACAGACTCCTCGAAACGAGCCTGCGCCAGTTTTAGGTTTCCCTTCAGCCGGCCACCGGTAAACAGCGGCATCGTGACGGTCGGCCCAAATTGCCAGGTTCGCGTCGCGCTCGTGAAAAGGTCGGAGAGCGCGACACTTTGGGACCCGTAAAATCCAGTCAGGGTGACTTGAGGATAGAAAGCAGCTCTGGCCTGCCCGATGTCGGCATTGGCTGCCACCATCAATTCCTCCGCCGAGCGAATGTCAGGCCGCCGCTGCAGCAAAGCCGAGGGCAACCCCGGCGGCACATCTGCTTTGCGGGTTTGCGATACCAAAGCCGTCCCGCGCTCAATCTTGCCGGGATTTCGTCCGAGCAGAATACTCAAATCATTTTCTTCCTGCTCGATCCGGCGATGCGTATCAGCGATGGTTGCCTCAGCCGTGAATACCAATATTTGGGCCTGGTAAACGTCCTGCATCGCGGCCACTCCACCGTCCTCGCGCGAGCGAGTCAGCTCCAGCGAGTTGGTTCGGGCGCTCAGGGTGCGCTCCGCAATCTGCAGTTCCAGGTCAAGTTCGAGCAGATTTAAGTACGAGGTCGCAATGGAAGTCACCAGTGTTTGCCGCACAGTCCGTTCGGATTCCTCGTTGGCCAGCATCTGCGCTCGCGCCGCGTCGCTTGCATGCCGGATGCGGCCCCACAAATCCAATTCGTAGGCATTCATCCCGACGAGCACGTCGCCGTACTTATGCTCTGGATTTGCGCCCGGCGGCAGGCTTACCGCCCCTTTTTGCGAAGTCCGGCTGGTCACAAGGTCGCCGCCGGCGTTCACGCTCGGTACAAATTGCGAGCGCACAACCCTCAAACTGGCCTCCGCTTGCAAGATTCGAGCCGCCGCAATCTTGATGTCCCAACTGTTGGTCAGAGCCTCGGCGATATACGCGCTCAG
>Ga0136846_1210425_pt1 | contig 11917 bp, 12 predicted proteins | sample HopSoiMetagenom2_FD_96841 | JGI IMG/M metagenome (GOLD analysis project Ga0136846, IMG submission 96841) | Grasslands soil microbial communities from Hopland, California, USA - 2 Assembly 2016 (version 4) | ecosystem: Environmental > Terrestrial > Soil > Grasslands | place: USA: Hopland... | reverse complement strand
TCGAAACTGTCCCGCTTCGTCGACACGCTCGCCGACAACGACCTGCGTATCCGCGTCGACGGGCTCGAGGAATCGCACCTGATCGAGAACCTGCAGAAGATCGCCAACCGCATAAGCATCGGCCTGATCTCGTCCGCGCTTATCGTGGGTGCCGCGCTGCTTACGCGCAACGGCGCCGACGACCTGCCGACCTGGGCGGCGATCCTGTTCGGCCTGGCCGCACTGCTCGGCCTCGCGCTGATCGTGAACGCGTGGCGGGTCGATCGCGTGGCGACGCGCAAGGGTACGATCCGGCGCGCGGGGCGAAGCTAGGACGGCGGCGCGCCCGGCTCCTCCACCAGCGGTATCCGATAGTCACGCAACAAGCGATCGATCTCCGCACGATGCCGCTCCAGGGCATCGTCGAGGCGACGGCGCAGGTCGACGTCGTCCTTTCTCACGCCCATGGAGATGTCGAACACCATGGGCCATTGCGGGCCGTCCAGCCATGGCGACACCGGCGTGACCTCCAATGGCACGGGTTCGCGCCCTGCGAAATAACCGGCCATGGGACCCCAGGCCACGGCGACGTCGATATCGCCTCGCGCCACGGCATCCACGATCGCCGCGGGCGGATTGGGATTGGCGTAGTTGCCGTACACCGGATAGCCGCGGACGTTGCCGGTCAGCCCTCTCCGTGAAAGCGCGTGTGCCGGCGGCGTGTTCGCGCCGTCGTCACCGATCATCTGCACGCCGACGAGCCACTTCGCCAATCGCGGGTCGTCGAACGAAGTGGGCATGCCATGGCCGCGCCGGGTGACGAAGACATAGGTCGAGCGGTAATACGGGCGCGTCGTGGCCACCATCTCGAGGCCGGCGGCCACTCCGGGAACGACGTCGCAACGGCCCGCGTTGAGCGTATTGCGCAGGTTGCCTCGCCGCTGCGCCCACCAGACATAACGCGGCGTCATGCCGAGGTCGCGCGCCACCAGTTCCGCCAGCTTGTTCTCGAAGCCTTCGCGGCGTTCGTTCGAGAACGGCAGGTTGTTCGGGTCCGCGCAGATCCGCAGCTCGGCCGCCGGGGCGCCGGCGATGCCGAGGCATGCGACACAAAGACCCGTCAGGGCAACACGGCGACGCCCCATGGCTTTCCTCCGAGCTTGATCGTGGTGGTGGCGCCGTCGTCGCGACGGATCACGGTGAGGTCGCCCGAAAGACCGCTCGCCGCGTAGGCACGGCGTCCGTCCGGGGAAAGCGCGATGCCCCAGTTGCGTTCGCCCACCGGGACATAACGCAGGATGCCGCCACTCGGGACATCCACCTCGGCGGCATGGTTGCCGCGGCCCAGGGCGACGAACGCCCGTTTGCCGTCCGGGTCGAGCGCGATGCCCACCGCCTGCACATTGGCGGGCGCACCGCTGGCCCGGTAGAAGTCGATCGTCCGGACCACCTTGTGCGAACGGGCATCGAACACCGCGACCGTCGCGCGCGCCTCCGAGCTCACCAGCAACAGTTTGCCGTCGTCGCTGAACACGGCGTCGCGGGGCCGCGTGCCGACCAGCACGCTGTCCTCCAGCACCGCTTTCCCCGCGTCGATGAAATGGACCATGCTCGTGGCCTCGGACGTGCAGACGACGGTCTTGCCGTCCGGACTGACCGCCATGCCTTCCGGCTCGGATCCCACTTCGACCGTGGCGACGATGCGTTCACCGGGAATATCGACGAAGGACACCGCGCTGTCGCGTTCGTTGGCGACATAGAGCCGCTTCCCATCCGGACTGATCGCGAAGCGTTCCGGATCCGGGCCCGACGGGAGGTGTCCGATGACGCGGCGCTTCGCCGTATCCACCACGTCGATGCGGTCGTCGTCGCCCGCGGCGACATAGAGGCGTGAATGGTCCGGCGACAGCGCCATTCCGCGGGGACGCCGGCCCACCGGGATGCTGCCGGTCACCCGCGCCGATTCCCCATCCACCACGTGGACCACCGCGGCCTGTTCGTCGGAAACGAAGACGGTATCGGCGTGGGCGCAGCCACCCGCGAACAGGATGGCGGCTGCCAGCCATTCATTCCGCATGCGACAAGGTCTCCCTGGGCGATCCACGCAGCAACCGGGCGATGATCGCGAGCGCGGCGGCGGCATGGACGACACCACCGGGTATCCACATCAACAGGCCGGCGAGTTGCTGGTCCTCGACGGGCGTCAGTCCGAACGGCGTCATTCCCAGTCGTGCGTATCCCACGTACCAGGGGCTGGCCGAGAAAGCCATCAGGGCGCCCAGGGCGCCGCTCACGAGCGCCGTGACGAACAAGCCGGCCACGGCGGACATCGGGTGGTGGCGCATGCGCGCGTCGTCGAACATCGACGACCAGAACAGCAAGGCGGTCACCATGAAACTGAGGTGCTGCAGGACGTGCCAACCCTCGTCCGCCAGGGCAAGGCCGAACAACGCCGGCGCATGCCACAGCCACAACGCCACCGCCTGGAACGCCGTGGCCACCGCCGGATGGGTGAGCATGGCCCACGCCTTGCCGACACCGGATGCAAGTACGGCGCGGCCGAGCGCGCGCCGCGTCATGTGCGGAAAAGCCCAGAGCATGACCGGCAGCGGGCGTGACAGCACGAGCAACGGCGCGGCGGCCAGCATGAGCAATTCGTGCTCGAACATATGCGCGGCGAAGGAACGGCCGCCAGCCACGTGCAGCGGCGAAACGAGGGCCAGCGCGGTCACCAGCCAGCCTGCCGCGAAGAGCGACGGGCGGCGCCAGTCGAAGCTCCCCGCCGCCCTGCCCCGCAAGCGCCACTGGCCTGTCGCGTAAAGCGCCGCGGCGAGTGCCAGGGGTATCACCACCCAGGCCTCGAAGCTCCACCCGGCCAAGGGTCCGGGTGCGCCATGCGCCACCGCGAGCCCCGGCACGAGCAGCGCCAGGCAGGCGAGCGGGCACCTCATCGGAAGCACCCCGGCACGGTGAACGACGCCATGCCCTGCATCGCGACGGCGAGCGCGAAGATTCCCGCTCCCAGGATCGACAGCCAACCCACGAACGCCCGCCCGGCGCTCGCTTCGCCCGTCCCGCGGATCGAGCGCCAGGATATGACCGCGCCGGCGACGCACAGCACGAGGGCCAGTGCCAGCGCCACCAGGGCCCTGTTGGGCGACACGGCGGCGCAATCGAAACGCAGCGCGTCCGCGAGCACCTGCTGGTGCAGCGCCCATGCCACGGAGCCCGCGACGAGACCGGCCCAGGGAGTGATTCCGGCGAGGACGCGGTTCACTTGGCATGCCCCGGCAAGAGGTAGACCAGCACGTAGATCGCCAGCCAGGTCACGACCACGAAGTGCCAGTACATGACGTTGTCGGCCACGTCCGAACGTTTCCGCGAATCGGGTGCGTGCAAGGCGACGATCACCGCCAGCACCACGGTGTCGTAGAGGTCGGTGGCGATGTGCACCGTATGCATCAGCATCAGTGCCCAGAGGATCGAACCGTACGCGTTGTCGTGCCAGCGTACGTTGAGCGCGCCGAATTCGAAGCCGCGGATCACCATCAACGCCACGCCGATGGCGACCATGATCCAGAGCCCGATGCGTATGGCGCGCACGTCACCGGCGTGCGTGCGCCGCGACAACCAGACGTTCGGCGCTTCGCTGAGGACCGCCAGCGCCGTGAACAGCGTGCCGTACAGCAGGGATGGAGGCTGGCCGCCCGGCGGCCAGGTGGATTCGTCGGACATGAGGTAGAAGTACGCCCCGGCCGCGAGGAGGAAGGCCATGCCCTCGATGAGCATGAAGCCGACCGTGCCCCACCAGCCCAGGCTCGCGGGGCCGAAGGCGTGGTCCGGCAGCCCGCCGATGTCGCCGGTGATGCGCAACGGCCTCATGACTCGCTCTCCAGGCCGGGCTGCGAACGCTTCGGCCAGAACCAGACCGTGGCCCCGATCGCGAAGGGAATGGCGCCCCATACGATGCCCCACGGCGTGAAGATCGACCATACGAACATCACCGTGAGGCCCAACGCCGTCACCAGCGGCCACACGCTCGGGCTGGGCATGCCCCAGCGTATCTGCGGCGCCGCCTCCACCGCGGAGGTGATCAACACTTCCGGGCGGTCGTCACGAAGGCCGGAAAGCGCGCCCAGCGCGTCGCGCTCGGTCCACAAGGGCGTATCGCTGGTCACCACCGGCACGGCGGCGAAGTTGTACTTCGCCGGCGGCGACGCGGCCGCCCATTCGAGGTCGGGCGCGTCCCAGGGATTCTCCGCCGCGGTTTCGCGCGAGCGCAGCGTACGCACGACGTTGACGATGAACACCAGCATGCTTATCGCTATCAGGTAGGAACCCGCCGTGGACATGAGGTTCCACAGGCCCCAGCCCATGTCGCCGGGATACGTGTAGACGCGCCGCGGCATGCCCTGCAGGCCGGCGATGTGCATGGGGAAGAAGGTCACGTTGAAGCCGGTGAAGAACAACCAGAACGTCCACTTCCCCGCGGTCTCGTTCAATGCCTTGCCGGTGAATTTCGGGAACCAGTAGAAGAACGCGCCGAACAGGGGAAAGACCGACCCGCCGATCAGCACGTAGTGGAAATGCGCGACGACGAAATAGGTGTCGTGCAGTTGCAGGTCCAGCGGCACGGAGGCCTGCATCACGCCGGTCAGGCCACCGAGCACGAAGGTGATGAAGAAACCGATCACGAACAGCAGCGGTGTCGAGAACTTCGGCCGCCCCGTGCCCAGGGTGACCATCCAGCAGAAGATCTGCACGCCGCTGGGCAGCGCGATCATCATGCTCGCGGCGGTGTAGAAGCTGTTGCCCATGCGTGGCAGGCCCGTGGCGAACATGTGGTGCACCCAGAGGCCGAAGGCGAGGAAGCCGGTGGCGACCAGCGACACGACCAGGGCGAGCCGGCCGAACACCGGGCGCCGCGCGAAGGTCTGGGTGATGCTCGAGACCATGCCCAGCGCCGGCAGGAAGATGATGTAGACCTCGGGGTGGCCGAAGAACCAGAACAGGTGCTGCCAGAGCAAGGGATCGCCGCCCTCTGCCGCGTTGTAGTAGTGCGTGCCGACGAGGCGGTCCATGATCAGGAACGAACTGGCCAGCATCACCGCGGGCATGGCGAAGACGACCATGAAGCTGGTCACCAGCATCGACCAGAGGAACAACGGCATCCGCGCGAGCGTCATGCCCGGCGCGCGCATCTTGAGGATCGTGACGATCAGCTCGATCGCCACCGCCAGCGCGGCCACCTCGGTGAAGGTGATCATCTGCGCCCAGAAGTCCGTGCGCTTGCCCGGCGAAAATTGCGGGCCCGCCAGGGGCACATAGGAGAACCAGCCGGTCTCGGGCCCCACGTTCAGGAAGAACGCGGCGTAGATCATGATCCCGCCGAACAGGTAGATCCAGTAACTGAAGGCGTTCAGCCGGGGAAAGGCGATGTTTCGCGTGCCGCACATCAAGGGCACGATGTAGACCGCCACCGCCTCCATCACCGGCACCGCGAACAGGAACATCATCGAGGAGCCGTGCATCGAGAACAGCTGGTTATAGCGATCCGGTCCCACCACGTGGCCGTTCGGATACGCCAGTTGCGTGCGCATCACCAGCGCGAGGATGCCGCCCATGATGAAAAAGACGAAGGCCGTGACCAGGTAGCGGCGGCCGATGCGCTTGTGGTCGACGGTCGCGATCCAGCCCCGCCAGCCCGGCGCATCGGCCCACGTGGCGTCGAGTTCGCGCGCCGTGTTCATCGCAGCGACATCAGGTAGTCGACGAGCGCACCCAATCGATCGGGCGGCAGGTCGGTGGCGGGCATGTTCGTTCCGGGTTTCTCCGCGTGAGGCTGGCTGATCCATGCCGCCAGTGTCTTCGCGTCCAGCGGCAAGGCGCCCGCCGCCAGGCTGTGGCGGCTGGCGAGGTGCGTGAGGTCGGGCCCGACCTTGCCCGAGGCGTCCGTGCCGGCGATGGTGTGGCACGAGGCACACGTGGAGGTCATGAACACGTGCTGGCCTTCCGTGCGCCGCGGTGTATCCGGCGCCTTCGCCAGTGCCCGTTGCGCCGCCTGCCACTCGGCGAATCCGGCGGCGTCGTGCACGGTCACGTCCATCGCCATCCTCGCGTGTTCCAGCCCGCAGAATTCCGCGCACTGGCCTCGCCATCGCCCCGTGCGGCGAGGTGTCAGGGTCTGGAAGTTGCTGCGCCCCGGAATCAGGTCGGTCTTGCCGTTGAGGTTCGGCACCCAGAAGCTGTGGATCACGTCGTTCGACCGCAGCTCCACGTGCGTGGGCCGGTCGACCGGAAGATGGAGTTCGTTCGCGGTGACGATCGTGTGCGACGGGGCGGGGTCGAGGTACTCCACCTGCCACCACCATTCCGATGCGGTGATCCTCACCTGCAAGGCGTTCGGGTCCTCGCCGCGCGCGAGGCGGCGATCCACGAGGAAACTGCCGCCGGCCAGCACGAAGAGGCCGAGCACGATGAGCGCGGACCATGCCGCGAGGGCGGCCCGCCATTTGCGGTCGACACCGGGCGCCGCCGTCCGTGCGTCGTGCGAGGCCGCGCGGGCCTTCAGCGCGCGCCAGATCGCCCAGCCGAGCAACAGCATCATCAGCAGGTACATGACGCCGCAGACGACGAGCATCAGGTGCCAGACGTCCCCGATCGCCGAGGACTGGTCGCTCGCGAAGTCGAGCGCATTCTGGCGTCCGCGGCACCCGGCGAGCAGCAAGATGGCGCTGAAGATGGCCGGCCTCAACGCTGCGGCTCCTGGTTCGGTGCGGGATCGCCGCCCTTCGGCGGCTCGCTTTCCCTGCGCGTCAGCGGTGGCGTGGCCGACATGCCCTCGCTACGCGATGGCACGGCATCCTTGCGAATGTTTCCCGACAAGGACCTGACATACGCCGCCAGCTGCCAGATCTGCTCCGGTGGAATCTTGCCGCGGAACGACGGCATGCCGTTGGGCCGTCCCTGGTCGATCGACGCGTAGATGTGATCGATGTCCCCGCCATAGCGCCACTCGCCATCCATCAGCGCCGGGCCGGCGTCACCACCACCGTTCGCATGGCATCCGTTGCAGTTCATCCAACGGAACAGGTTCTGGCCCTGGCCGATGTGGTACGCGTTGTTTTCATAACGTGCGCCACGCGGGTCGGGCGGCACCGGCGAGGGCGTTCCCGGCTGCAACCCGACCAGTGGCGGCGCCGGTCCGCCCGGCGGTTGCGGACCGGTGAAGTCGCGCTTCTCTCGCTCGCACCCCCCGAGCGTCAGCGCGATGCATGCCGCCATGACCGCCACCTCAAGGAAGCGCGAACACATAGAGCGTGCCCCCCGGCTGCGTCTTCTGTTTCAGGTCGGTCGTCGCGTTGACCATGCCCTTGGCGGCCGTGCCATCGCGGGGGTCGAGGTTGCCGGCCACGATGGCGCCGGCCCAGCCACCCACGCCCGAAAGCACGGCGACGTACTGGTGGCCGTCCGGGCCGCGGTAGCTGACGGGCTGGCCGATGATCCCGGAGCCGGTCTTGAACTTCCAGAGCGGCTTGCCGTCCTTCGCGTCCACGGCCTTGAACCAACCGTCCATCGTGCCGTAGAACACCACGCCGCCGCGCGTGACCACCGTCCCGCTCCACACGGGAAGGTCTTCCTTGATCTCCCAGGCGATGCGCCGCCGCACGGGGTCCCACGCGGTCAGCACGCCGCGGTGTCCGCCGGGCCCCGCGTACATGCGCACCTCCGCGCCCACGTACGGCGTCCCGGCGATGTAGTTCGCCTGCATCGATTCCCAGTCCATGCACAGGTTCGCGTGCGGTATGTAGAGCAAGCCCGTGTCGGGAGACCACGCCGACGGATTCCAGTCCTTCGCGCCGGGGGCGGTCGGGCAGATGTCGCGCACGACCTTGCCCATGCGCGGTTGCTTGTCCGGGTTGTAGCGCGGGCGGCCCGTCTCGAGATCGATGCCCAGCGTGGAGTTCACCGGGGAGAACGGGTCGGCGGAAAGCACTTCGCCACTGGCGCGGTCGATCACGTAGACATAGCCGTTGCGCTCCGGGCGCACGATCACCTTGCGCGTCGTCCCGTCGATGGGCAGGTCGACCAGTACGTTCTCGTTGATCGCGTCGTAGTCGTACAGGTCGTGCGGGCTGAACTGATAGAACCAGCGGGCCTCACCCGTATCCACGTCGCGGGCGAAGATGCCGGCCGTCCATTTGTTGTCGCCGGGCCGTTGCTCCGCGTTCCAGGGACCGGGGTTGGCCGTGCCGTAGAAGACGAGGTTGCTTTCGGGGTCGTAGGAGATCCAGCCCCATACGGAACCGCCACCGGTCTTCCACGCTTCGGGCGGCCAGGTCGTCATGCCCAGGTCCTTGCCTTTGTCGCTGGCATAGAAAGGTTTGAACGACGGGCCGATGAGCACGTCCTTGTCCGGCCCCGTGCTGTACGCCCTCCACACCAGTTTGCCGGTGGCGGTGTCCAGGGCGGTCAGCCATCCGCGTACGCCGAACTCGCCGCCCGAGTTCCCGACCAGTACCTTGTCCTTGACCACCAGCGGCGCCATGGTCATGGTCTCGCCGCGGTTGATGTCGCCGAGTTTCGTCCGCCACGCCTGCTTGCCGGTCGCCACGTCTAGCGCGATGGTCTGGCCATCGAGCGTGTTGAAGAACAGCTTGCCGCCTGCGACGACCGCGCCCCGGTTGACCACGTCGCAGCAGGCCACGCCCTGCGCCGCCGCGTCCGGCTGGGGGCGGAACGACCACTTGACCGGGGCACCTTCCCGCGTCAGGTCCAGCGCGTACACGATGTTCGGGTACGGCGACACGATGTACATCGTGCTGTCGACCACGATCGGCGCCGCCTCCTGGCCACGATCGACGCCGGTGGAAAAGGTGAAGGCGACTTTCAGCTTGCCCGCGTTGGCGGCAGTGATCTCGTCCAGCGGGCTGTAACGGGTACTGGCGAGGTCGTGCGCGGGCATCGGCCACTCGCCCTTTTCCTGCACGCCCGCTTCCTGCGCGAGCACGGGCATGAAGCTCGCGCCCGCGACGAGGAGCAATGCCCTCGCGACGCGGCCGGCACCTTGTCTCATCGAATCCTCCTGACCCACGGGAGGCGCTATAAATAGAACGCTCCCATGTACCGGACACGTGAAGGGTCCGGCCCGCCTCGCATCACGATGCCGACCGGCGGAGCAACAAGCCGGCGATCGCGATCGTTCCGGCCAGGGCGACCACCGAGCGCACCCTGGGGGAGTGGCGCGTGTCCGAGACCAATCCTTCGACCGTGTCGACCCGATCGGCGAAAAGCAGCATCAGCCAATGGCGAAGGTCGTTCTCGCTGTGCCGGAAGGCGCGCCGGCGTATCCAGCCGCTGAGGCCACGCGGCGGTACGCTGGTGCCGAAGACGGGAGGCATGCGCAGGTGCTCCGTCGACTTCAATATTTCGACGTTCGATCGCTGGCGGGGCGGCTCGTCCCAATGCACGCCTTCCAGGCGGGGCGGCCGGCGTTCCATGGGTACGGCGGGACGGTTGGCGCGATCCAGGTCGGCGCCCCAACCGGGAATGCGATCGCGCGGGTGGTCATGTGCTGTGTTCATGCGGCGTTGTCCTCGGGGATCGTCGTGGTGGTCGAAGCCGCGTCCGTGGCGCCAGGCGGAATCAGCACGGTCTTGATGCACTGGTCCTTCTTGCCGGAGAACATCTCGTACGCGTCGCTGACTTCCTCCAGTGGAACGCGGTGCGTGATGATGCCGCGCGGGTCCAGCCGGCCTTCCCTGATATGTTCTATCAACCGCGGCAGATGCCGCTTCACACTGGCCTGGTTCATGCGCAGCGTGAGCCCCTTGTTCAACGCATTGCCGATCGGCACCGCGTTGAAGGTGGGGCCATACACGCCGACGATGGAAACGTTGCCGCCCTTGCGCACGGAGTTGATCGCCCAGTGCAGCACGGTGGCCGCACCCGCCTGCAATTTCATCGTGACGCCCGTCATCCGCTGCATGGCGCTGCCCGCCGCTTCGCAACCCACCGCGTCGATGCACACGTCGGCGCCCAGGCCGTCGGTCAGCTTCTTGATGTGGATCGCCATATCGCCCACGGAGCGAAAATCCACCGTCTCGCAGTGGGCATAGCGACGAACGAAATCGAGCCGGTAATCGACGTGGTCGACCACGATCACGCGCCCCGCGCCCATCAGCCAGGCGGAACGCGCCGCCATGATGCCGACGGGACCCGCACCGAACACCACCACGGTATCGTTTTCGCGGATGTCGCCCATCTCCGCGGCCTGGTAACCCGTGGGCACGACGTCGGTCAACAGCACCGCGTCCTCGATGTGCATGTCGGCGGGAATCGGCGTCGGCCCGATATCCGCGAAGGGCACGCGCACGTACTCCGCCTGGCCACCATCGTATCCGCCGGTGGTATGCGAATAGCCATAGATGCCACCGACCGCGGTCGCTTCCGGGTTTACGTTGTGGCAGTTGCTGTAGAGCTCCCTCTGGCAGAAGTAACAGGTGCCGCAAAAGATGTTGAACGGCACGATGACCCGGTCGCCGACCTTGAGGTTGCGCACGTCGGAGCCGACCTCGACGACTTCACCGACGAACTCGTGGCCGAAGATCGAGCCCACGCGCGTATCCGGAACCAGCCCGTGGTAGAGATGCAGGTCCGAGCCGCAGATGCAGCTGCGCAGGACTTTCACGATCGCGTCGAGCGGATGCTCGATCGCCGGGTCCGGCACATGACGGGCACTGACCCGATAAGGGCGGCGATAGGTGGTGGCGAGCATAGGGACCTCCGCAGGCGGCATGACGGCCGGATCGTCATCCGCACGCCGTCACCATCGCGCCAAGGCCTTGTGCGCCACGGGAACACATGCTTTCCGGTCTTCACCGACGTGTGCGGTCCTTCATCGTGGCGCCACGGCTGCTTCAGTACGTGGACGCGACAGTCGACCATCGGCAGCCGCCAGGAGAACGCCACCATGGCCGAACAGACGACACGGGATACCGTCCTCATCACGGGTGCCAGCAGCGGCATCGGCCTGCACCTGGCGCACCGCTTCGCGGCGCATGGCCATCCCGTCTGCCTGGTCGCCCCGGACGCCGGGGAACTGTCGCGCGTCGAGGCGGACATACGCCAACGGCATGGCGTGGAAACGCTCCAGGCGGCGGTGGATCTCGAACGGAGGGAATCGTTCGAGGCGGTGGAAGCCGTCATCAACGGTGCCGGGTGGACGATCGACATCCTGGTGAACAACGCGGGACACGGCTTCAAGGGCAACTACGCCGAGGTGCCCGTGGCCACCCACCTGTCGATCCTGCGGCTCGATGTCGAGGCGGTGCTGCGGCTGACCTCGATGTTCCTGCCGGGCATGGTCCGGCGCCGGCACGGACGCGTGCTGAATACCGCTTCCATCGCCGGCTTCGAGCCCGGTCCCACCATGTCGGTCTACCACGCCAGCAAGGCCTTCATCCTCTCCTGGAGTGAAGCGGTCGCCACCGAACTGGAGAATTCCGGCGTCACCATGACCGCCCTTTGTCCCGGTCCCACCGACACCGATTTCTTCCCCAAGGGCGACCTCGAGAAGAGCTTCGCCTTCCAGAAGGCGAACCTCATGGACCCCGAGGAGGTGGCGGACATCGGTTACCGCGCGGTGATGGACGGCGAACGGGTCGTCGTCGCCGGTGCCGTCAACAAGGCCATGGTCTTCTCGCGCCGCTTCATGTCCGAGCACATGCAGGCGCGGATGAACGAGAAGATGTACGAGGACGTCGAGAAGCCGGAACGGTCGAGGGGCGACGTCGAATCGCCGCCCCATCCCTGAGCGCGGGCATCAGTGCCGGGGTGGGTCCTTCTTCGGAAGGCCTGCGTCGTTATCGGTTCCCTGGCCCTCGGGCGGTGACACCTTCGGCGCGCCATATTCGTCCCGCTTGCGTGGGTCGGGCGC
>Ga0136846_1209281_pt1 | contig 11917 bp, 12 predicted proteins | sample HopSoiMetagenom2_FD_96841 | JGI IMG/M metagenome (GOLD analysis project Ga0136846, IMG submission 96841) | Grasslands soil microbial communities from Hopland, California, USA - 2 Assembly 2016 (version 4) | ecosystem: Environmental > Terrestrial > Soil > Grasslands | place: USA: Hopland... | reverse complement strand
GGCACGCTGTCGGTGTCGGCAGGTCCCGCCCAGCCCGCACGCGAGGGGAGGCAAGTTACGGTGCGCGCCGATGTCCGGCTTAGGACGTCAGTCGCGGCGACAAAAGGATGCATCGACGGCCGTCGGGAAACCAAGAGGTTGACCGTATATTTCCCCTGGCCCGGCGTTCCTGCCGTGAACCGTCGGCACGTTCGGAAATTTCGACGCCGTGGCGCTTCGCGTTAGCGAATGCGGAGCACAAATTTTTCGACTGATCTCGCCGTTGCGAACGCGAGACGAATGAGCCCGATATCCGTCGGAATGGCTCGATTGATACAATCAGCAGCGGTTTCACGTCGGTATGGAAGGATGAGATAGTGACCGATCAGCCGTCTCTGTCTGATCAGGAACCCCTGTGGAGGCTCCACTAGACGGGCGTTTTCGTTTGGCGTATGCAATTTCGAGGCTTTATTGGTTGATTGTCAGGTCAGGCACAACTGGACGAGAACGAGTTCGCATGCCATCCCTTCGGGTAAAGTTGTTTCAGGACGGTGCTGATCTTTCCTCCATGATCGCCGCACGTGACCGCGGCCTGGTCAGCGGCTATACGACGAATCCGACGCTCATGCGCAAGGCGGGTATCTCGGACTACAAAGCGTTCGCACTTCAGGTCATTGCGGCTATTCCGGATCAGCCAATTTCGTTCGAGGTGTTTTCCGACGACTTCGCGACCATGGAGCGCGAGGCGCGTGAAATTGCCAGTTGGGGTGGCAACACCTACGTCAAAATTCCGATCACCAACACCAAGGGCGAATCGGCGGCCCCGCTCATCTCCGTACTGTCCAAGGAGGGCTTCTCGCTCAACATCACGGCGATGCTGACGCTCGATCAAGTCGAAGCCGTTGCCGCGGCGGTCAGCCCGCAATCCCGCACCATCGTATCTGTGTTCGCGGGCCGCATCGCCGACACCGGCATCGATCCCGTACCGGTGATGACCAAGGCGGGCAGCCTGCTGTCGCGATTGCCAAACGCCGAATGGCTTTGGGCAAGCCCGCGCGAGGCCCTGAATATTCCACAGGCCGATGCTTGCGGTTGCCACATCATCACGGCCACTCCGGATATCATCGCCAAGCTCGCTTTGCTGGGTAAGGATTTGCACCAATACTCGCTTGAAACCGTCAAGATGTTTTACGACGACGCACGTGCCGCCGGATTCAAGATCGTATGAGATGCCAGATCTCGCTGGATTGGTTGTGGATCCCTGCTCGGTGAATGGCTGCGTTAATGACGATGGATAGTTCCGGTCACACCAAGGCATTCGTCACTGGCGCCGCGGGATTCATCGGCAGCAATCTGGTCGACCGTCTGCTCGCCGCAGGTTTTTCCGTCGTCGGTTATGATAATTTCTCGACCGGATTGCGCGAGTTCGTCGCCGATGCGTCGCGCCATGCGGAATACAAATTAGTTCAAGGCGATGTGCTCGACGCACCGCGACTTGCCGCGGCGATGGCCGGCTCGAATATCGTGTTCCATCTGGCGGCGAATGCCGACGTGCGTTTCGGACTGGAACATCCGCGCAAGGATCTCGAGCAAAATGCCGTCGCCACCCTCGGCGTGCTGGAGGCGATGCGCGCCAACGGGATCAAGGACATCGTCTTCTCGTCGACCGGCTCGATTTACGGCGAGGCCGAGGTGGTGCCGACACCGGAAGACGCGCCGTTCCCGATCCAGACGTCGCTGTACGGCGCTTCGAAGCTGGCGGGCGAAGGTCTTATCATGGCCTATTGCGAGGGCTTCAATTTTCGTTCGTGGATATTCCGCTTCGTTTCAATCCTCGGCGAGCGCTATACCCACGGTCACGTGTTCGATTTCTACAAACAGATGCTGGCCGACCCGACGCGGCTGGCCGTTCTGGGCGACGGTACGCAGCGGAAATCATACCTCTACGTCAATGACTGCATAGACGCGATATTCTGCGCGTTGAAGCAGGCGCCGGCAAAGATCAATGTGTTCAATCTGGGCACGCCAGAATATTGCCAGGTCAACGATTCGATCGGCTGGATCACGGGTCATCTCGGGCTGTCGCCCACGCTGGTCTACTCCGGCGGCTCGAGGGGATGGGTGGGTGACAACCGTTTCATCTTCCTCGACACCGCCCGCATTCGTGCGCTGGGCTGGCAGCCAAAGCTTACGATCCGGGAAGGCATCGTGCGCACCGTGGATTGGCTTACCCAGAACCGCTGGGTGATGGATCGACCTTCATGACGCGGGAGAGTGGGAAGACGCTCGCAGACCGTACCGCCGTCGTTACCGGTGCCAGCCAGGGACTTGGCGCGGTGATCGCCGAGCATTTTCTCTCTGAAGGCGCCAATGTGGTGTTGTGCGCGCGCAATGCCGAAGACCTCGAAATCCAGCGCACGCGGCTCTCGACCTTATACGGCGCCGACCGCGTGCTGGCGCAACCCGCGGATGTTGCTCACAAGGATGACGTCGATGCGTTGTTCGACGCCGCGCAATCCCGCTTCGATCGTCTCGATATTCTCGTCAACAACGCCGGCATTCACGGCCCGCTTGGCCCGATCGATACGGTCGACTGGGACCATTGGGTGCAGGCCATTACGGTCAATTTGATCGGAAGCGTCTATTGTTCGCGCAAGGCGGTCGCGGCCTTCAAGCCGCACCGATATGGCAAAATCCTGATGCTTTCCGGCGGCGGTGCCACCAGTCCGCAACCTGGAATTAGCGGCTATGCCGCCTCCAAGGCGGCCATCGTCCGCTTCACGGAGACGCTGGCGCTCGAGGTGAGGGAATGGAATATCGACGTCAACGCCGTGGCGCCCGGCGCGCTTCTGACCAGGCTGAACGATGAACTGGTCGCCGCCGGGCCGGAGCGCATCGGGGCGACGTTGCATGCCCGCATGGCGAAACTGAAACAGGAAGGGAGCACGCCGCTTTCGCTGAGTGCTGAGCTGTGCGGTTATCTGGCTGGAAGTGAAAGCGACGGACTTACCGGGCGATTGATTTCGGCGCCGTGGGATCCCTGGCCATTCGCCGCGGAACGTCGGCAGGAGATCATCGAATCCGACATCTACACCTTGCGCCGCATCGTGCCGAAGGATCGTGGAAGGACGTGGGGGGATCGTTGAAATGCGACTAGTGATCATCGGTTGCGGTTTCATCGGTTCAAAACGCGCTGCTGCCGCAGCCGGGCATGACATTGTCGCGGTCTGCGATCCTGCTCCCGAACCGCGCGCAAGGCTGGCACAGCAATCAGGTGCCCGCGCCATGGCCGATTGGCGGGAAGCTCTTGCTGTCGACGCGGATGCGGTCGTGATTGCTACGCCGCACGATCAACTGGCGCATATCGCATTGGCTGCAGTCGAAGCCGGCCGTCACGTGCTGGTGGAGAAGCCGGCCGGCCGCCGTCCGGCCGAACTGGCGCCGCTGGTGGCGGCGGCTGCGCGCCACAAGCGCATCGTCAAGGTCGGGTTCAATCATCGCTTCCATCCCGCCATCGCCCGCGCCAAGTCGCTTGCCGAGGAAGGGAGCATTGGTCCGCTCATGTTTATCCGCGGTCGCTACGGTCACGGCGGCCGTCCCGGCTACGAGAAGGAGTGGCGGTTCAATGCCGGCATGTCGGGCGGCGGCGAACTGATCGACCAGGGCTCCCATCTCATCGACCTGGCGCGCTGGTTTCTCGGCGATCTCACTCTGGCCTATGGTTTCCTCCCGACTTATTTCTGGCCGGGCCAGGTGGAAGACAATTGCTTCCTGGCCTTGACCGGCCAGCAAAACCGGATGGCCTGGCTGCATGCCTCCTGGACCGAGTGGAAAAACCTGTTCGCATTCGAGATCATGGGCCGCGATGGCAAGCTGACGATCGACGGGATCGGCGGCAGCTATGGGACGGAGCGCCTCACGTTGCATCGCATGCTGCCCCAGATGGGGCCTCCGGAAACAACTATCTGGGAGTTTCCGTTTCCCGACCGGTCGTTCGTCGACGAATTCGAGAATTTTGTAGCAGCCGTCGAGGGGCGTGCAGCGCCGATTGGTGACGTCCACGACGCCTATGCAAATCTGACCATCGTCCAGGCGGCTTACGACAAGGCACGGTCATGATCATCGTACGATCTCCCCTGCGGATCAGCCTGGGCGGCGGCGGAACCGATCTCGCCTCCTATTACCGCGACCATGGGGGTTTTCTGATCGCCGCAGCGATCGACAAGTATGTCTATGTCAGCATCATCAAGCCGTTTCAGCCCGGAATTTATCTGAAGTATTCCGAGATCGAACACGTCGAGGAAGTTGATCAGGTCAAACATCGGATCATTCGTGAAGCGCTGAAGCTGTTCCGCAGCGAGGCCGGACAGATCGAGATTACGACGCTGGCCGATATTCCGGCCGGCACCGGGCTGGGCTCTTCCGGCAGCTTCACGACCGCGCTGTTGCGGGGGCTGCATGCCCAGGCGCGCAGCATCATCCACCCGCGCGAACTGGCTGAGCAGGCCTGCCACGTCGAAATCGATCTCCTGAAGGAGCCGATTGGAAAGCAGGACCAGTACATTGCCGCCTTCGGCGGCATTACCTGCTTCACCTTCCATCGCGACGGGACGGTCGATGCGCAGCCGCTCGCGCTCCAGGAAGACACGCGAAACATGCTGTCCGACAACATCCTGATATTTTTCACCGGCTACGCCAGGTCTGCCTCCGATATTCTTCGCGACCAGGACAACCGGACCAGGCAGAACGATAGCAGCATGGTCGACAACCTCCATTTCGTGAAGGATATCGGTCTGCGCTCAAAGGCGGCGCTCGAACGCGGTGATCTCTCGACGTTCGGCAAGCTTCTGCATGAGCATTGGGAGCACAAGCGCAGGCGTTCCAGCGGGATGTCGAGCTCGCAGATCGACCACTGGTATAATCTCGGAATCGAGGCGGGCGCGCTCGGCGGAAAATTGATCGGCGCCGGCGGCGGCGGCTTTTTGATGTTCTACGCTGACGAGAAGCAGCGGCTGCGCCATGTCATGCGCGAGGCCGGTCTTAGCGAGGTTCGTTTCCATATGGACTTCGAGGGTACCAAAGTGCTCGTGCAGTAAGCGGCAAATGCGGAACGATCGGGGAGAAGCGATGTTTGCGGTCGCTATTCTGGCGGGCGGTCTCGCCACGCGTATGCGCCCGGTGACCGAACGGATCCCGAAATCAATGATCGAGGTGGCCGGCCGGCCCTTCATCGAGCACCAACTCGAGCTCTTGCGAGCCGAGAACGTTGAAAACGTCGTTCTATGTGTCGGGCATCTCGGCGAAATGATTCAGGCGCATGTTGGTGACGGAAAACGATTCGGCCTGTCGATCAGCTACAGTTTCGACGGCGAACGGCTCCTTGGTACGGGGGGCGCCTTGCGGCGGGCGCTGCCGTTGCTCGGAGATGATTTTTTCGTACTCTATGGCGACAGCTATCTTGATATCGACTATGCGTCCGTTCAGGCGGCTTACCGCGATAGTGGAATGCCGGCGCTGATGACGGTTTTTCGCAACGAGGGCCGATGGGACACCAGCAACGTCCTGTTCGACGGTAGCCGTGTCATCCGGTACGACAAGCGTCGCCCGACCTCGGACATGCAGTTCATCGACTACGGTCTTGGCATTTTGAACGGCGATTTGCTCAAGGCAGCGATCGGCGAGGCGTTTGATTTGTCCGAGGTCTATGCCGCGCTGGCCAATGACGGACAGCTCGCCGGATTTGAGGCGACAAACCGGTTTTACGAGATTGGTACCCCTTCAGGGCTGGCCGTCACTGACGGCCATTTGAGAGGAAATGCGCGGTCATGACCGAGTATACGAAGAACTATTTTCGCGAGGTTGAAGAGGTGGCACGCGGCATCGACCAGGGCGAGGTCGACCGCATGATCGATGTTCTGGTCGAGGCGCGTGCGCGCAACGGGCGGTTGTTCATTCTGGGCGTTGGAGGCAGCGCGGGCAATGCGGGCCACGCCGTCAACGACTTCCGCAAATTGTGCGGGTTTGAGGCCTACGCGCCCACGGATAACGTCTCCGAATTGACCGCGCGGGTCAATGACGACGGCTGGGCGACGTCCTTTGCCAATTGGCTCAAGGGCAGCCGCATCGATGCCGATGATGTGGTGCTGGTCTTCTCCGTCGGTGGCGGCAATGCGGAAAAGAACATCTCCGCCAACATCGTCGAAGCGCTCAAGCTCTCCAAGTCGGTGGGCGCGCGCGTGATTGGCGTGGTCGGCCGTGATGGCGGTTATACCAAGCAGGTCGCCGACGCCTGCGTCGTCGTTCCGACGGTCAATCCGGCCGCGGTCACGCCGCATGCCGAAGCGTTCCAGGCAGTGGTTTGGCACGGCATGGTCACCCATCCCAAGCTGCTTGTGAACGAAATGAAATGGGAATCGGCACGATGAGCCGGCCTGCCGTCTTCCTGGATCGGGATGGCGTGCTGGTCGAAGAAATCTACTATCCGCACACCGGAGAACGAGAGGCGCCGCTGGTTCCTGAAGATGTTCGACTGCTTCCAGGGGTGGTGGAAGCTCTGGGTCGGCTTGCGGACGCCGGTTTCGCGCTCGTCGTCATTTCCAACCAGGGTGCCTATGCCAAAGGCAAGACCACGTTGCGGGCGCTCTGGCAGGCGCATGAGAGATTCCTCGCGCTGCTGGCCGGGCACGGTGTCGCGCTTGATGGTTGCTACTACTCCTACGGCCATCCCGACGGGGTCGTTCCACATTTCAGCGGCCCCTCGCTTGACCGCAAGCCCGGCCCCTACAATATCTTCGTCGCCGCGGCACAACTCGATCTGGACTGCAGCAACTCATGGATGATCGGTGACAGAGATACCGATGTCGCCTGCGCCGTATCGGCGGGCTTGAGGCCTATTCTGATCACCGGGGATGACGCAGCGCCCAGTCGTCGGGAGGGGCTCATCCAAACCCCGGATTTTCCGCAGGCGGTCGAAGCGGTCCTGCAAGCCCGGCTCGCTTCGCTCCGTCATCACCGTCCTTTGTAAGGGGTCCGTGGCGAATGCTCGATATGGTCCGACTCCAGTCCATGTCTGAACCGGTTTCCAACAAAATGCGGCCTGATACTCCGTCATTGCATCGGATGAAAGGTCGTCGGTCGTTCCGGCGGCACAAGACAGCGCATTCTCAACCAGCATGACCGCGAAGTTCAAGGGAATGGTCGGCTTGGTGAGCAGTCTGGCGCTCCTTTGTTTGACGTTTGCTTTGTTGCGCTCGCAGAATGTTGGAACGTTGCTCGATGCCTGGAAGAAGCTGGACACCGCCAGCATTTTGATTTCGGTGATTTGTGTACAGGGAATGTTGCTCGCGTCTGCGTGGAGACTCCGCATCATCATGGCTGCGGCAGGTGTGGGCAAGGTCGGGCTTGCGAGCTTGTTTCGTCTGCAGCTGATCGTGCAGTTTGTGGCCCACGGAGCGCCGATTTCGGCGCTTGCGGATGTCGCAAAAGTCGCTCTCCTCGCAATGAGATTCAATCTGATGGCGCGGACGGCCTTTCGTATGGTCGTTTACGAGCGAATTCTCGGTGCGGTCGCCTTGGTGTGCCTGGGTGCCGCTGCCCTCGGTTTTCAGCTGGAGTTTTCCATTCCGCCGCACGCATTCAGGATCGAGGCAGCGGTATGGGCGATAGGCCTGACCGGCATCGCGTTGCTGATCGGATTTTCGCGATTGCGCATCCTGACCGGAATCGCCTTGCTCGATAAGGTCGTTCGGGGAATAGATAGCATGGGGGATTTTCTCCTGCGTCCGCCATTCGTGGCTAGCTTGCTGCTGTCCTGTGCGATGCAGGTGGCGTTTATGGCGGTCGCGTTTGCCGTATTGGCGAGTGCTATGCATCTGGATTATTCGTTCATCCAGGTCCTTCTCTTCATTCCGTTCATATTCTTTGTCACGTCGCTGCCGATATTCTATCTTGGCTGGGGCGGACGGGAAGCGGCGGTCATGGTCACGCTCGGGACGACGTCGATAGGTTCTTCGGAGGCGGTTGCGCTGTCGGTTGCGTTTGGCCTTTGCGTGCTGCTTGGAGCGCTGCCCGGCGGAATATTTTGGCTGATGAGGCCAACGATGCGTAAGGCTGCGATCGACGAGGCGAACCGTTTGAAGGCCGCGGATCGCGACCTTGCTGTTTGAACAAGAGACCCGGGGGCCTGATGTCGTGTTTCATGTCGTAACCAGTTTTGACGTTCGATCCGGAGTCAACCACCTCTGCGGAGGAGATGAACAGGTGCCGGAGCACGCGGCATGAGCGGCAATGGTTCTGGTCAGTTTCAATTTGCCATGAGAGAGAACTGCCCGATTTGTCGCGCCGAGAGCGTCAGGCTCGGCGACAAACGCGGGCGCTACATCGATCACGCGTTTGGGTTCCGGGAGTGCGTCGAATGCAGCTTCCTGTTTGTCGAAGATCCCTGCGTCAGCTTCGATCGGATATATGACGAAGCCTATTATCGCGCACAGGGGGCGGACCCTCTGACGGACTACATGTTTGAGTTGGGCAATCCCGTTGCCTCGATCCGGGCGCAGGAACTCCGCGGTATCGACGAAGCCGTTGTTTCGATCGTCGGTTCGCTCGAAGGCAAGTCGTGGCTGGACTTTGGCTGCGGTAATGGAACGTTGCTTCGTTATCTCAACTCGGTCGGCTCCGGCGCGAGGTCAATCGTCGGTTTCGAGGAGGGGTGGATTGCGGACGAAGCGCGTCGCAAAGGGATAGAGATATTGACCGGCACCGAACTCGAGGCGCTGAAGGGCAGCTTTGACGTCGTGTCCGCGATCGAGGTCCTCGAGCATGTGCTGGACCCCGTTGAAACGCTTTCTCGGATCAGGCAATTGCTCAAGCCCGGCGGCTTGTTTTTCTATACGACAGGAAATTCCGCGCCATTCCGGCAGAGGCTGTTCGAGTGGAGCTATGTCAGGCCGGAAATTCACATCGGCTATTTCAACCCCCGAAGCATCACGGTCGCGCTCGAACAGGCCGGGTTTTCAATCCGGCCAGCCGGTTGGCTGCCCGGATATGAAAAGATCATTCGGTTCAAGATTCTGAAGACTCTCGGCTTCAAGGAGAACTCGGCGGCCTTTGGCCTGATCCCCTGGTCGATTGTCGCGAAACTGGTCGATATGAAGTACCGAATGAGCGATATGCCGATGGCATTTGCCAAGGCGTGATCCGGAGAACCCTGTTTACTTTTTCGGATCGTGCCCCAGCAAAGGGAAACCTTTCCTGCGGGGCCAAAGAGCGAAAAATTCCTATTTCCAGGAGATCCGGCCCGGTCCAATGGGATTGAGGCGGTAGCGGGTAATCGTGCCTATCCAGGTCAGGCCGTCCCTCGTGAAGCTGACCTTCTTGCCCTCGGCGAATGAACGCGATGTGTAGTTGACGGGAATTTCCAGGGGCAAATAACCTTTCCGAACCAGCTTCATGACAAGCTCGATATCCAGGTCAAACCGGCTGGACAAAAGATCGATGCCGAATAATGCGTCGCGGCGGAACACCTTGAACATCGTGAACGGGTCCGTCATCCGGGTACGAAGCGCACCATTGACCAATGTTCGAAAAAACTGATGTCCCAGATTCAGGATGACGGCCATCAACGGCGCATCTGTGAACTTTCGCATCTTCCAGCCGAACAGATGTCTTGAGCCCAACACGAACATCGACTGCCAAGCCATCACCGGGGCAAGCAAGCCTTCATAATCGTTGAGGTCATACTCGAGGTCCGCATCCTGAATCATGATGATGTCACCCGTGGCCGCGGCCAATCCTTCCCGCACGGCGTAACCCTTTCCACGCGGGCCTGGCTGGAGAATGATCTTGACGTCATCGCGCTGCCCATACGACTCGACAATCTGCCTGCTGCCGTCGGTCGAGTTGCTTTCCACAATGATGACTTGCTTGCGGGCTCCCTTCAGCTGCAACGCCAGCAACGAATCCAGCAGTTCCCGAACGGTGGCCTGTTCGTTGAATACGGGCACGATGATGGATACCGTGCAGTCCGTGCGCTTCTCCGCCGCGACCGCGCTGACGACGGTGGTTCCCGGCGGCAATGGGAACTTCCATCCCCGCAGCATTTTCGGAAACAGCCGGTGCATTGCAATCAGGCCGCGCTGCCAGAAGGTTAGCTCGTCGCGCTGCATGAACCGGTCGGCGAGTCCGTCCAGCGAATAGGTGCGCCGCTCCGGCTCGAACCAAATCTGCTCAAAGCCGCTGGAGAGCAGCATCAGATTCAAGGTTTCCCGGGTGATGTACCACCGGTTGGCGGCCTGCCATTCGTGCCAGTTCTGTCCCATCAAGCGCGCCTGACTGCCGTCGAGCAGCGGAAGGCTGAAGATGACCGGAGTTCCCGTGTCCACGAACGACCGAATGTCCTTGAGGACACGACATGGATCGGCCACTTGCATGATTGCGTCGGACACGATGACGGCATTGTAGCGGGGGGCGGGTGACGTCGAATGGAGATCATCGCTATCGCTGGCGAGGCGAAAATCGACCTTCATCTGCTCGAGCAGCGACACGATGCTGTCGCTCCGATCGGCGAAGAGCAACACCAGCCCAGTCCGGAAGGCTCCGGAAAGCAGCGAAACCAGTGTCTTGTGCTGGTCTTCGGTTCGTCTGGGTCTGTTGGTGGCAGGGACCTCGTCGTCCGGCGAGATCGAATCAAGCCGATCGGCGAACGTCAATCCGCATCCGCCACAGCGGTACACCTTGAATCGTGCGTTGCTGAAGTAGTAGGCCGCATGAACTGTCGCGCATAATGGACAGGCGAATTCAATCGGCTGGGCCGTCTGCGGTATCAGTCGAACCGGCCTGCTTATCCCAGTCATCTCGTACGATCCTTGCACCCGTTCGCCGCCAATATGCAGCGCTTGCTAATCTCAGATTGTACGACAGCTTCACTGCGCCGGGAAGCATTAAGAGCATGAATATCAAGTGGATAGCACTGGGTGGAAAGAAATGATATGGCGTCGGTTGATGACAGTGGGGCTGGCGCCTATAGGTATAGAACGACCGGCCCGCAGTGGAATTCAGCCTCGGGCGAAGGCTGATATTCGCGATCCCAACTGAGGAACAAAGTGATGCTCGAGACCAAGAGGAGGGAAGCCGGGCTATCGTTCAAGCGCTTCGTCTGGCCAAAAATATTGCCGGAGTTGACGCCCGAACAGCAAACGATAAGCGACGATTTCTATCGCTACTGGCATGAGCTGATCCCCAACAAATACAGGGCGATTGAACAGTTCAATCATTCCTATCCGATGAGGATGCTTCCTGACAAACCAATGCCTCGAACGCTGGAAATCGGCGCCGGTACGGGCGGCCACATCGCGCACGAGGACCTGTCCAACCAGAGCTATTTTTGCGTCGAACTGCGACCGCACCTGGCCGAGAAGATCATGGAGCGATTTCCGCAGGTCCAGGCCGTCGTCGGCGACTGCCAGCGCAACATCCCGTTCGATGATAATTACTTCGATCGTGTCCTCGCCACACATGTGCTCGAGCATCTGACCAATCTTCCCGCCGCCCTCGATCAGATCCACCGCGTGCTTGCGCCGGGCGGCCTGATATCGGTCGTGATGCCCTGTGATCCGGGGCTGGCTTATGGATTCGCACGCAAGATTTCGTCGGAACGGCTATTCCGGAAAAGATACGGCCAATCCTATGACTGGTTCATCCATCGTGAGCACATCAATTCGCCGGACGAGATTTTGACCTTGCTCCGTGAACGCTTCACGCCGGTGCATTCTGAATATTGGCCGCTTCGTGTCCCGGTCGTGAATGTGAACCTCTGTATCGGCGTTACGCTTCGTAAGGCCGCCGATCGATGAGTCCAGGGGATGCCCTCTGCGCGGCCGACAAGCCCTCCGGCCGCCTGAGGGCGGCCGGACGGCTTGCCGGCGTTATTGCCTGTGTCGTG
>Ga0136846_1238944_pt1 | contig 11918 bp, 9 predicted proteins | sample HopSoiMetagenom2_FD_96841 | JGI IMG/M metagenome (GOLD analysis project Ga0136846, IMG submission 96841) | Grasslands soil microbial communities from Hopland, California, USA - 2 Assembly 2016 (version 4) | ecosystem: Environmental > Terrestrial > Soil > Grasslands | place: USA: Hopland... | reverse complement strand
CGACCTAGCCGCCGAAGAACCGCTCCAGATCCGAGTCGGCGACGCAATCACGACGATCACGATGCGCACGCCGGGTGACGACTTCGAGCTTGCGGCGGGCTTTTTATATAGTGAAGGCATTATCGAAGGCCCGGACCACTTGGCGCGGGTCGCGTACGGACGCGGACCCGACGGATGCCGAAGCGGCAATATCGTCGACGTCGCGCTTCATCGTGGCGTGGCCGTCGACTTCACCACGTCGCAGCGCCACTTCGTTTCCGCGTCCGGCTGCGGTGTTTGTGGAAGGACGTCAATCGAGGCGCTGCGATCGCGAGACGTGCCTCGTCCAAGCCCGGATTTCAGCATCGCGTCGGAGTTGCTGACGCGCTTGCCGGCGGTGCTGCGATCGACGCAGCGCGTGTTCGGGCGTACCGGAGGGCTGCACGCTGCCGGACTGTTTGACGCCAACGGAACGCTCAGAGAGGCTCGGGAAGATATTGGCCGACACAACGCTGTCGACAAAGTCATCGGCGCGTCGCTCCTGCGGGGCAACGGTGAGCTGCCGTGGTCGGAACGCGTGCTGGTCGTGAGCGGGCGGGGCGGCTTCGAAATCGTTCAGAAGGCGCTCGTGGCAGGTCTTCCGATCCTGGCCTGCGTATCGGCGCCGTCGAGCCTGGCGGTGCGGCTGGCGCGTGACGGCGGCTTGACGCTGGTCGGGTTTCTCCGCGATTCCCGATTTGTCGTCTATGCCCATCCCGACCGACTGACATAGGCGTGGCCGAATCGACGGACTGGGTTCTGGAGCTCGCCAGGATCACGTACCGACACGCACTCGGCACCCGTGGCGAGCTACGGCTGCCGCCGGCGCTTACCGCCTCGGGTCCAGGCCGCCCACCGCGTTACGTCGATCGGATGATCTGCTGCCGCTGAACGCCGCGAGTCGCACCAATCAACAGTGGCAACACGGCGCTCACCAGCATGATGAGCGCAACCACGTCGAGTGCCTGGGTGTAGTGACCGGTGGCTTCGCGGACGTACGAGATGAGTGTCGGTCCGATTACGCCGGCACATCCCCACGCGGTCAGCATTAGCCCGTAAATCGAGCCGACATTGGTTGGGCCGAAGAGATCGGCTGCAAATGCTGGCATGGTGCCGAATCCGCCGCCATAGCAGAGGAGCACGACAAAGGAGAGCACCGCGAGCATTGGGAAGCTCTCGACCCGTGACATAAGCGTGAAGAGGGCAGCTTGAAGCAGGAACATCGCCAAGAACACCTGCCGGCGGCCGACGAAGTCTGACAACCAGGCCCAGAGAAGGCGTCCGGCGCCGTTGGCAATCGAGATGAGGCCGACCAGACCCGCCGCTACCGCGGCGCTCACGTGCGTCACCTCCTGCGCCATCGGGGAGGCCTGCGAGATGATCGAAATTCCCGCCGTCGTATTCAGAAAGAGGATCGCCCACAGGGTGTACCACTGCCAGCTCCGCAGTGCCTCTTCGAGCGTGAAATCGTTCGAGGCACCCGACGTCTGCTGTGCGACTGGCCTCTCCCACCCCTCTGGCCGGTAGCCGTCGGGTGGGTTCGTCATGAACAGTGCGGCGCCGGCAACGGCCACGAGGTAGATCACGCCAAGGATTGCAAACGTCGAGGGAATACCGACGCTCGTGATTAGGCGCTCGGCGATGGGGGCGGTCACGAGCGCACCGGCGCCGAACCCGGCGACGGCCAAGCCGGTGATCATGCCGCGCCGATCGGGGAACCACTTGATCAAAGTCGCGAGCGGCACGATGTATCCAAGCCCCAGTCCGACGCCCCCCAACACGCCGTAGCTCAGATACAGCCACACGATATGGCCGTTGGCTTGTCCGGCCAGAATGGTTCCGACGCCGTAGCAGATGCCGGCCACGATCGCGACACGCCGCGGCCCGACGCTTCGCATCCATAGGCCGCCTACAAACGACGCACAGCCGAGAACGAGAATTGCGAGCTCGAACGTCAAGGTCACCTGCGGGATGGACAGCCCATAGGTAACGGTCAAAGGAATGCGGAACACGCTCCATGCGTAGACCGCACCGAGAGCAATCTGCATCACGATCCCAGCGGCGGCAATCAACCAACGATTCGGGTGACCGGTATCCATTGAATTCTCCTGACGGGCACGAGCCGCAAGCCAGATGCCAGCACGAGCCCTCGTACAACGCGAGTAGAACGGCGATCCGCGGCGGGAATTTGTTGCCGGTCGGGAACTCTGAGAGTCGAGTGATCATCGGCGCGCAGGGTTGCGCACGCGGATCGTGCGCCCTGGTTCATGCTCCCGTCCGGCCCGTCGATCGCGCCGACGATCTCGCTGTCGTGAGCTGGTGTCGAGCGGCACCACGGTAGCCGTTGTTGCTGGTTCGCCGACACGTTCTGGCCCGGGTGAACCGAACGTCATCCGATAATCCTGGCGACCGGCGCGACGACAGCGCCACGACCACGGTCATCAACCAGGAGTTGGCCTTTCAGACGACATGTGCGGTCGGCCGCACCGGATGATGGGTCGGTTACGATGCGATCCAGCGTCAATGAATTCGGCCCGCAACGACATCATCCGTCCACGACCACAAATGCGCCCCGATGCGCATGAAAGCCTCGATCTCCTCGGGCGTGAGAGAGATGCCGCGAATGGCAAGGTCGACGAGTGCGTCGATTGGGTCGATCGCGAAGCGAACTCGGAGCTCCTCGTCGTCCAGAAGCGCGTCGAGCGCGATGCCAACCATGTATCGAGACATGACTCAGGCTCCTCTCTCGCCAGGACTCGAATCGCCATTCCGGGAACGAAGAGGCGCCGGTTCCTCGAGGAAAACGTCGCCGCCTTGTCGGTGGTGCTGTCCGTCGCCGATCTGCAGCGACTCGACGACGTCAGGCCGCTTCGTCCCAAATGCCGTCCGTTTACCGTTCGCGCTCCTGCTGAATCAGCACCGCCAGCGTCCGCGATCATCGTGAAGACGCGAGAGGGCGGCCGGTCGGCACTGGGCCCGACCCGGCTCCCGTGCCATAGATGGCGGCAGCGATGTCCTCCAGGTCGTCGTGGCTCAGCGTCAGAGCGGCCGCGCCGATCCACCCGTCGACCTGCGCCGGAGTGCGCGCGCCGACGATCGCGGCTGTCACGCCGGGCCACGCCAACGTCCAGGCGATCGCCACCGATGCCACCGACGTGTCGTGACGCTTCGCGATGGGGCGCAACGCATCCCGTAACGCCAGGTTTCGACGCAGATTCGGCTGCCGGAACTCGTCAGCGTGTCGTCGCCAGTCGTCCTCGGCCAGCGACGCGACGCGGTCCGCCGTAAAGCTGTCGGTCAGCAAACCCGACTGCATCGGGCTGTAACAGAGGACGCCGGAGCCGTGGCTCGCGCACCACGGGATCTCCTTCGAGGCATAGGACCGGTTGATCATCGAAAACGGAGGTTGCAAGGAGCCGACGTGCCCGATCGTCTCGCAGCGATCGAGAAGGGCCACGTCGAAGTTCGACACGCCAGCGACTCGGACCTTTCCTTCTTCGACGAGCGCCAACATGGTCGCCCACGAATCCTCGACGGCCGTGCCGCTCTGGTCGGGCCAGTGAAATTGGTACAAATCGATGCGTTCTACGCCGAGCCGTCGAAGCGACGACTCACATTCCTTTCGGATCGATGCGGGCGTCAGCACCCGGCGGGGCGGTGCCATACGGTCGCGTGGGTCCCATATCAGGCCACATTTGGTGAACACTAGCGGGCGGTCGGCTGCGGGCAGCTGCCGCAGTACGACCCCGACGATCTTCTCTGCGTGGCCGAGACCGTAAATTGCAGCCGTATCGATCCAGTTGATACCGTGGTCGATCGCGCGGCGCATGGTGATCAGGGACACTTGATCGTCCTGTGGTCCCCACCCGAACGCCCAGTTCCCTCCTCCCACAGCCCACGAACCAAATCCGAGCCGCGTGATGTTCAGTCCACTGTCGCCAAGCGGGCGAGCCGGCAAAGACACGTCGACCTTCCTCTCTGTGGCCTATGAAGCGGGTGAGTCAGCCGTTTGTTCGCGAGCACCTGACCGGCGGCGCGTGGATTCCATCTGATAATCGCGCAGCAGTTGACCAAGTTCGGTAACCGTCGGGTTGGTTACGATCCGGTCAGGCAGAACCACTACCGGATAACGGCGACGGCCGTCAGCAAGTGCGCGAACGAAGTCATCGGCCCGCACGTCTCGGTCGATGTCGAAGAAGACGTAATCGAGACGTGCATTCATCAGGTACTCCCTGATTCCGAACGTTGAACGGCACCAGTCGGTCCCGTACACCTTGATCTTTTTCATCACTGCCGCGCGCCTCCGTCTCGGTGTGGCGCAAGAGCAATGCCGCGAAAGATGCACGGCCTCGCGTGCGAACGTCTGGAATCGGCGGTGTCCTGGTGCACGCGGCCACACAGTGTTGTGCGCGCAGGCGGGCACTTCTGGCCGCTGCATCGTAGCGACGGCCGCTCGCACCGAGCACGCGTCTTGCGTGACAGGCGAATCAGGAATCGCTGATGGATGAGGCCAGGTCCGAGGCCGGTGAATGGCTATCAGTGGTTCGTTAGTAACGGACTCAGCATGATGGTTCTGGACGAAGAACCCAGGAGGAACAGACGTGAGCAACAGGACTCTGGACGCCGACGCCATACTTCGACGCGCCGCACCGCTCCTGCACCAGCAGGCGCACGAAATTCAGCCGTACGGACGCATCGTCAAGCTGCCGATCGCGTTGTCGGTGAACACGTGCAAAGAGAGCGTTGCGAATCTCAACCAACTTCTCGCTGACACGATCACCCTTCGCGATCTCTACAAAAAGCACCACTGGCAGCTGGCCGGTCCGACGTTCTATCAATTGCACCTGCTGTTCGACAAACACCACGAAGAGCAGAACGAGATCGTCGACATGATTGCGGAGCGCGTCCAACTGCTGGGCGGCGTCAGCATCGCCATGTCTCACGACGTCGCCGAGATGACGTTGATTCCGCGTGCGCCGAAGGGCCGCGAAGAATTGCCTGTGCAGATTTCGCGTTTGCTGCATGCGCACGAGATTGTGCTCGAGGAGTCTCGCACGATGGCACGTCTCGCTGCCGCCAGCGGTGACGAGGGTACGAACGACCTGATTGTCAGCAGCGTCATTCGACGGAATGAGCTCCAGGTGTGGTTCGTTGCTGAGCACGCGGTGGATATGCCGCTGACGAAGGCGTAGGGCATTGCTGTGAACGGAACAGACTTGCGTGCGCACGTCGACGCGCAGATCTGCGTCCCTGCGCACACTCGATTTGGAAGTCGCGCCGCCTTGTTCACGATTCCAAGCAGATACGATGGCGCATCCGTTGCGTCTGGACTTCAGGAAACAACGGGAGGCGCAACTGATGGCACGAGTGTCAATCGATGGCGTGGTACATGAGGTCCGGTCTGACGAGCGACTTGTCGACGCCCTTACACGACTCGGGCCTCAGATTCCCCATGTGTGTTATCACCCGCAACTCGGCCCCATTCAAACCTGCGATACGTGCATGGTCGAAGTGGACGGCAAGCTCACGCGGGCGTGCGCCACAGTCGTCACCGATGGGATGGTCATCAACACCGCCTCGGCCAACGCGAAGGCGGCGCAGGCCGAAGCCTTCGACCGGATTCTGAGCAATCACCTGCTCTACTGCACCGTATGCGACAAGAACAATGGCGACTGCACCGTGCACAATGCCACGAAGTTGCTCGCGATTGAGCATCAGGGCATCCCATTCGCGGCGAAACCGTACACTGTCGACGAGACGAATCCCTTCTACCGCTACGACCCGGACCAGTGCATTCTCTGCGGGCGATGCGTCGAGGCATGTCAGAACGTTCAGGTCAACGAAACACTCTCGATCAACTGGGAGGATGCGCACCCGCGGGTGCTGTGGGATGGCGGCTCGACGATTCAAGAATCGAGTTGCGTGTCGTGCGGCCATTGCGTGACCGTGTGCCCGTGCAACGCGCTCATGGAGAAGTCGATGCTCGGTCAAGCCGGGTTCTTCACGTCAATGCGAAAGTCGACGCTGAAGGGCATGATCGACGTCGTCAAGAGCGTTGAGCCTGAAGTCGGCTTCGGACCGATCTTTCGGCTCTCGGACGCAGAACAGGCGATGCGGGAGCATCGCATTCGCCGCACGAAGACGGTCTGCACCTACTGCGGCGTGGGATGCAGCTTCGATATCTGGACCAAGGACCGCCAGATCCTCAAGGTCGCCCCTGAATATGGTCCAGCAAACGGCATTTCAACGTGTGTAAAGGGCAAGTTCGGATGGGACTTTGTCAACAGCCCTGACCGCCTGACGACCCCGCTGATCCGTGAAGGCGACACGTTCCGACGGGCAAGCTGGGACGAGGCGCTCACGCTGGTTGCCCGCCGATTGTCGGACATCAAGGCCACGAACGGTCCCGACGCGATTGGACTAATCGCGTCCTCGAAGTGCACCAACGAGGAAAGCTACCTGATGCAGAAGCTGGCCCGCGCCGTGGTAGGCACGAACAACATCGACAACTGCTCGCGGTACTGCCAGTCGCCTGCGACGGCCGGCCTGTTTCGCACCGTGGGCCACGGCGGTGATTCGGGATCGATCTCGGACATCGAGATCGCTGATCTGGTGATCATTATCGGCAGCAACACCGCGGAGAGCCATCCCGTGCTCGCAACGCGGGTCAAGAGCTCGCACAAGCTGAATGGCCAGAAGTTAATCGTGTCGGACCTCCGCGAGAACGAGATGGCGAGGCGTGCCGATCTGTTTCTGCACCCCAAGCCGGGCACCGATCTGTTCTGGCTGAGCGCGATCAGCCGGTATCTGCTCGACCATGACCTCGCCGACCGATCGTTCATCGACCAGTGGGTCATTGGCCTCGACACCTATCGGGAGAGTCTCGAGCCGTTCACAATGGAAGCCGCCTCGCGCATCTGCGGTCTGCCGTTGGAAACCCTCGAGGCCGTGGCGCACGCAGTCGCCGGCGCGAAGCGCATGTGCATTCTGTGGGCGATGGGCGTGACGCAGCATCACCAGGGGTCCGACACTTCGACGGCTATCTCGAATCTGCTCCTCGTCTCCGGCAACTACATGAGGCCCGGCACCGGAGCCTATCCGCTCCGCGGGCACAACAATGTGCAGGGTACGAGCGACAACGGGTCGATGCCCAATGTGCTGCCAGGCTATCAATCGGTGGACGACCCGGCAATCCGAGCACGTTTCGAAGCATCCTGGGGCGTGCCGCTGCCGACCAGCAAGGGTCTGAACAACCATCAGATGGTTGAAGCGATTCACAAAGGAACGCTCAAGGCGATGTACATCATCGGCGAGGACATGAGCGTCGTCGACTCGAACGCGAACTACGTGGGTGCAGCGTTCGAGAAGCTCGATTTCTTGGTGGTGCAGGACATCTTTTTCAGCAGGACCTGTCAGTTCGCCGACGTGGTGCTGCCTGCGGCGCCCAGCCTGGAGAAGGAAGGCACGTTCACGAGCACTGAGCGGCGGATTCAACGCCTGTATCAGGTGTTCGAACCGCTTGAGGGGTGTCGGCCGGACTGGAAGATCATCCAGGATGTCGCGAATGGATGTGGCGCGGCCTGGCACTACAGTCACCCATCCGAGGTCATGGACGAGATTGCCTCAGTGACGCCGTTGTTCGCCGGCGTGAGCTTCGACCGCCTCGAGGGATACAAGTCGCTGCAGTGGCCCGTCGCCGCGGACGGGACCGATGAGCCGCTGCTATATACGAAACGCTTTGCCTTTCCAGACGGGAAAGCGAGGTTGTTTGGCGTCCGGTGGGTGGGCCCCACCAACGAGCCGAATGAGACGTTCGATCTGCACGTCAACAACGGCCGGCTCCTCGAACACTTCCACGAGGGCAATCTCACCTATCGCGTGGACGGCATCCGTGAGAAGACGCCGGACGTGTTTGTCGAAGTGTCTCCGGCGCTGGCCGAAGAGCGCGGTCTGCAGAGCGGCACATGGGTTCAGCTGATCTCGGCCTACGGCCAGGTCCGTGTCCGTGCGCTGGTGACGGACCGGGTGCACGGGCACGAGCTCTACATGCCAATGAACTCCACCACAAATCCTGTGAACAACCTCACCAGCAGCTTTGTCGATCTCGCGACGGACACGCCCGCGTACAAAGAGACCAGCGTACGCCTCGAGGTGCTGCCCGAGGTCGGAGAGAGTCCGCTACCGCGCATCAACTCGCGTTTTGGACATCCCACGCCGCAGCAGGGCGTCGAAGTCGAGCGGAAATGGTCGCGTTCGGACTACCGCGTGCCTGGTACTCCGTTCCTCCGAGTTCTCAGGAAGTAGCATCGACGCATATAGTCATCCGCTCGGGCTCGTGTGTCGACGCCGAACCAGACGCGCGTTGATCTGGGTCGGGAAGCGCGGACATTGCACGCGCAAAGAGTTACTTCAAAGCGAACGATCGAATGTTAGGTGGGAGATCGCATCAAAGGACGAACCGCCGTTGCGGATCGTTATGTCCTGCGTGCATGAACATTCAGGATCCAGCATCGTTGGCGTCGAGCGCAAGCATCTCGGCGCTGCCGTCGGTATCTTCGAGATCGGCCAGCAGTCCCTCGTCCGACAAATCTAGCGGGTGCGAATGCGCCCAGTCGTGGTGGGCGACGCGGTGGAGCCGATCGACGACGTGATCGTCGCGCATCTCGATTGCGAGCTCGCGGCGGCCATCGAAGCTGCCGGCGGCGAAGTTAATCGATCCGATCAGCGCCGCTGCGCTGTCCGCGAGCATCATTTTGCCGTGAAGCCGCAGGCGCTTGATCTTGTGGACCTTGATTCCCGTGTCGTTGAGAATCCGCAGCCCGCCGACGCCTTCCACAAGCTTCTCTTTCTTCAGCGTGTGAGGCGCTCGGGCCATCACATGAACCCTTACGCCGCGCCGCGCGGCGCGAACCAGGTGTTCGATGACGACCATGTCTTGGTACCGCTCGTTCTGAACGAACAGACGACGTCGCGCGTTGTCGATGAACTGGCAAACGCGATTCCGGCCGTGGCCGGGACACCAGATCAGGTGGCTATTCGCCGGCGGATCGAACGGCACGCGATGCCAGTCGGCCTCGAAGCACTCGAGGATCTCGGCGACGTCGTGATGTCGGGTCGTAACGATGGCATAGTCGCGCGTCTCGTTGAAGTTTTTCGTTGTCCAATTCAGCGACTGGACGACTGCCACGCCATGGTCGACGACCATCGACTTCTCGTGGGTCAGCGCGAACCCGGGGTTGGGGTCTCTAACCTCGATGCCCGCCCGACTGAGGCGTCGGTGCGTTACGTCGTTCTCGTGCTCGCCGTTACGGCGCGCAGGATTGAGCATCACCCGGATCTGCACGCCACGCCGCTTCGCGGCGATCAGCGCGTCCAGCACCGTCGGGTCTGAGAAGACGAACATCTTGACGCGAAGCATTCGCTGCGCGCCTTTGATGGCCTCGAGGATCGGCTTCACTGAATCGTCAGGCAACACGATTAGGGAGCGTGCCATGCGGCCTCCAATCCGCGATCAACTATGGAACCTGACGCGGATGAAGAGCTCGAACGGTGCGCGCGGAGCTCTTCGGCATAAACGCGATCGAGTGCCAGCAACTCGTCGTGCGTGCCTGCTCGGCTACCACGCCGCGATCGAGGACGACGATCCGATCCGCCGCGCGGACAGTGTGCAGCCGGTGGGTGATCATGACGACGCCAAGCAACGCGCCGGCCTGATGCGCGTCGTAGTAGCTGAACGACAGGTGCTCGAGGTGATCGTAGACACGCATCCGCAGATCGTGCGCGACCCATTGGCTGATGCTCTCGCTGTAGTAGTTGTCGATGTAGGACGCGGCGGCGCCGAGGCCGGCGATCAGCACGACCGCGAGAGCGGCGAGCGCAGTCAGCGCGCGCGGGCCGGCGGCCGGCGCCGCGAACAGCGGCGGCAGCCAGCGGGGCGGAGCGTTATTGTCGCCGGCACTATCGATGATGACCTTTAGCGGCCATGGGGTGGCGAGGCCAGCCGCCGCCTCGAGCAGCATCGAGGCCAGCACGATCGCAAGCCACCAGCGATACGGCCTCGCCAGATCGATCACGAGCCGCAGCAGCGGTGGGCGACGGCACGATCGGACGGTGCCCGCCGTCATGTTGGTCTCCTTGTCAGCCGGGTCGCGCCGCGAGGCGGCGCATTACCCTTGGCAAAGCGGCCAATCCGCAGCATGCGGGCCGCCGCAAGCGCCAGCAATGCGCCGCCCGCGCTGCCGATCGAACCGATCGTCGTTTCGGCAAGCAGCGGGCCGGCCGGGAACACGCTCGTCGCGAAGAACACGCCGAACGCGAGGCCCGGCGATGCCGCAAGCGCGACTACGAACATGTCCCTCCAGCCAACGCCGTACGGCAGTTCCAGGCCGGCCGCCACGCCAATTGTCACGGCGGCCAGCAAGCCGGCAGGGCGGCCGACCAGCGAGGCGGCCAGCACCGCCCACGTGCCAGTGCCGAACCCGCGGATCAAAACGCCTGCGTTCACGAGACCGACCAGGAATGCGATCAGCTGGACGGGGTAGAAGAAGGCCTGCTCGAAATGCCCTGCGGTGTCGTGAACCGCTCCCGGTGTGCTGTGCGCGCCGTCACTTAGATCGCGCGGCGCGTGCGAGAAAAACGGCACGATTGGCAGGAGCGCGAGCGCGGGCTGCACCCCCGCGGCATAGCAACCCAACCAGCTGAGGGTTCCGGCGAGCCATACATAGGGCCACACCGATCGGACGCCGGCGCAGCGCAGTCTAGCCGATACGGCGACGCCACCGATGATCAGCAGCGCAGCGGCGGGAAACTCATGCGGGAGCACGGTCCCGATCGAGATGAATGCCAACCCGATGATGTCGCTGACGATCGCGACCACCAACAGCACCGCCTGCGCCGGGTCGCGCTGAAAGATGAACTGGCCGACCGCCGCCGCCAGCAGCACGTCGACTGCGCAGACAATCGGCCAGCCCTGCACCAGCACCTGTTCGTCGCCGGAGACGACGTAGCCGGTGAAAGCGGCAATCGCGCCGAACGTCCCGCCGACGGCCGCGATGATCGGCAGGCCGGCACCGCGCCAGGTATACAGTGTGCCGCCGGGCAGCGCCGCCTCGATGACTTCCTGCGCGACATAGGCCAACACGAAGGACATCCCAATCGCGTTGACGACGAACGCCAGCGCGAGCGCTGTGGAGAAGTAACTGACCGGGTAGGTGTTCGCCCAGACGATCGCGATTGCCGCCCCCAGCGGCAGCGTCAGGTAGTGATCGAGAGCAAACGACCACGTCCGCGTCATGACGTCGTGCCACGATGAATCACGCCTCGATCAACCGTCTGCCCGGTGCGTGAGATCACTTGAAAGTAGAGATCGTCGCCAGCGATCTCGTTGAGCATGAAGCTGCAGTCTTCGTCGAACCCAGACGCCATCATGCTCGACGGTTTCAGATCGCCACGGCGCAGCTGACCTCCGGCACCCGAGACGAAATAGGTGATGCCTTTCTGCGGCTTCAGCCGCTCGTACAGGTGATCGTGACCCGAGTAAACGACGTTGACTCTGTATCTGGTGAAGATCGGCTCGAGGCGTACGCGCAGGTCCACTGCCGACCCGTGACGCCCGCCGTCGGAATAGAGCGGGTGGTGAAAGTAGACGATCTTCCAGACTTCAGTGGCATCGCGCAGTTCGCGTTCGATCCAGTCCAGTTGCGCCCGATCGAGGAGGTTGCTGTCGAGCACAAAGAAGCGCGCATTACCGCGACCATAGGTGTAGTAGCGCGCTCCACCCATGTTGAACGGCTTGTAGGCGTTGTTGCCCGGGTTATCGTGGTTGCCGAGCGACGCGTAGAACCGCACACCGGCGTCAAGCAGAGGCTTGAACGGCCGCTCGAACTTCTGAACGAAGTCGG
>Ga0136846_1231544_pt1 | contig 11918 bp, 10 predicted proteins | sample HopSoiMetagenom2_FD_96841 | JGI IMG/M metagenome (GOLD analysis project Ga0136846, IMG submission 96841) | Grasslands soil microbial communities from Hopland, California, USA - 2 Assembly 2016 (version 4) | ecosystem: Environmental > Terrestrial > Soil > Grasslands | place: USA: Hopland... | reverse complement strand
CATGCTAGGAGCGCATTTCGTGCGCAGTTTGAGATAGCGCAGAAGGACTGAGCATTCCATCCGGATGGCGAGTGCAAGGAGGCGTTCGAGTCAATTCAACGTCCACACGGCATCTTTAAAAAATCCGCAGAGCAGCACAACATGAACACTTCTTGATGAAGCGCATATGCCGATGGTCTGCGTTTGCATTCATGTCTATGTATTCCTAAAATATTTGTGTGCCGTTCTGGGGAGGACGAAACAACTACAGGTGTATATGCAATCTATATCGGCGCCCATCCGCCTGCAACCTTGAGACCCTGAACACAGGTCTCAAGATCGCTCAAGCGACAGGTTTTCTGCGGGTGTCATGAGGAGCAGGCTATGACCTCAACAGCCAACGCGGTGCCAGCCGATAAAAAGACCATTGAGTACGCTTCGGAAGTGCGGTTCGGTGTTGTACTGTACGGGGGCGTATCGCTGGCAATCTACATTAACGGTGTGGCCAATGAGATATACGAAATGGTTTGTGCCACGCCGAAAGATGGATGCAACCCCGGTGCAACGACAGGCACACGCGAGGTCTATCGGCGTCTTGCCTGACTGGCCGACAATCCCATTTTGCGCGAAAAATACTGCCGCCTCATCGAGAGCCGCCAACAGCAGCAGGATGGCCAGCCGCCGAAGGACGTGTGGGACGAGAGCCTGCTGGTGTATTTGCAACCGGCTCGACTGGTTGTGGATGTGATCTCAGGCACTTCTGCTGGGGGCATCAATGGCATCTTTCTCGCTAAAGCGCTTACCAACGGCGAGCAGTTCGCGCCCTTGAAGCAATTGTGGGTCCAGGAAGGCGACCTCACATTGCTCCTCAATGACAGCCGCTCTTATCGCGGACTCGGCATTCACAAGCGAAAGACTCCTCCCGAGTCGTTGCTCAACAGCGATTGCATGTACCTCAAGTTGTGCGACGCCATGGAGGCAATGAGTTCGACGGCGGCAACCGCGGGCACCGAATCGGCCGGATCATTGGTGGACGAGATGGACTTATTCGTTACCACAACCGATATCGCCGGCTCGCGGGTTCCCTTGCGATTGTCCGGCCAAGTCGTCTATGAGCGGCGGCACAAACAGAATTTCCATTTCAGCTATTCGCAAGGAGTCGGACGGAATGACTTTTGCGCTGGGAATAACGGGCTTCTGGCGTTTGCGGCACGCTGTACATCGTCGTTTCCGTTTGCATTTGAGCCGATGACAATGGCGACGGCCAGTCGCCTGAAACCCGATTTTTCCGAGGCAATCAAGAAAGACTGGCACAAGTATCTTTCTTATCTGCCCAAATCTGAGGTGGATGCGGGAAGGCATGTCAAGCGTGCGTTCGGCGATGGCGGCTACCTCGACAATAAGCCGTTCACGTATGTGGCCAAGACCTTGGCTACCCGTCAGGCCTTTGTGCCCGTGGAGCGCAAGCTGATATACGTGGAGCCGGCGCCGGAGATGGTCAGCGCCGATGAACAGCCCGACCCTGATGCCAAACCTCCTGACGCGCTGGTCAACGCATTCGATGCGTTGATCAGCATCCCGCGATACGAAACGATCCGCGAGGATTTGCAAGAGGTGTTATGGCGTAATCGCAGCATCGAGCGCGTAGAGCGCATCGAGCGCGAAGGCGAGGCGGACCTCTACGAAATGCTTAAAGGAAATACCAACCCGCTTGTGCGCATTTTGAAGGCGAGCAAGGGAACGATTCCGCCCTGGCCCGAATTCAAACGCAAAGAAATGGTGCGTTTCTACGGCACGGCGTTCCTCGCGTATCGCCGCATGCGCGTGTCCTCGACGGCCGATGAACTGGCTTACGCCGTGGCCAGACGGTGGGACATTGATTTCGGATCAGACCATTTGTACGCGCTTTCTGCCTTGCTGCGCGAATGGCGCAACCTCCATTACCAGGAAGACCCGGAGGACGGCAAGCAAGAGACGGTTAATGCTTTTCTCGACAGATTCGACATTGACTACCGTATCCGCAAACTGAGTTTCCTGCTGCGGCAGACCGATCATTTAGCGCGTCTGATGCGCAAGTGGCGCCTCACGCCATTGGCCGCTGAGGAATGCGACAGCTTGCCGCATCAGGATAAACACAACATCGGACGGCTTGAGAAGGATGGATGGCGGTTGCTTGATCCGGCCTTGGACGCCACCATCCTGGATAGGGCGATCGATGCGCTGCATGTCCTGAAAATCCATCTCAATGAAGCGCAGGGAAAATGGCGTCTCACGGAGCGCAAGCGCAAGGATTTATGCGCCGAAACGAAGTTCTTCGACGACAAGCTGCAAGAGGAATTGATCGTCACACTCTCGCTGCTTTTGGGCGAATTCACCGAGATCGAGCTGACCACGCTCTCCGGCGGCACTGTAACCATTCACCTGAGTGAGGATACGCTCAAAGCCTGCGCCAGCGAGTGCACGATGGAGCATAGCGTATTACGCCGGACGAAAGAGCTGCTTCGGCTTCTTGCGGTTGCGGAACGAACCCGGCTCTATGATGCATTCGAGGCCAACATCAAATCGATGGTCCTGTCCCAGATCGAACCGAGCAGCTGGGAGATACTGGGCAAGCCCGCATTGGAATTGACGCAGCTGCAGTCGGAAGACAAGGCGAGAGTCAGGGTCTGGAATGTGGACAAGCTCGGGAATGTGGACAACGCCATCCTGAACAGTCCTGAGGCAACGTTGCTAAGACGTCTGCTCGGCGAGTATTACGTGTACTTCGATCTCTTCGACCAGATGAGCTTTCCGCTGTACCACAATACGGGCATCGGTGAACCGTCCACGATGGAGGTGGTGCGCATCAGCCCGGTAGATGCAAGGAATCTGATTGATGAGGCCCATGACAAGCGGCGCAAGCTTGCAGGGACTGCGCTTGCCAACTTCGGCGCCTTTATCGACCAGCGCTGGCGGCTGAACGATATCATGTGGGGTCGCCTGGACGGCGCGGAGCGGTTGATCCAGACCCTGCTCCCGATGTCGGATCACAGCACGGAGGTCGTGCGCAAGGATCTCATCGAACAGGCGCACCGTACGATATTGCGCGAAGCGCTCGTTCCGGACGGGGTCGGAAAGGTGGCCGATCTGATGTGCAAAGCCCTGGCCGAAATGCCGGAAGACGGAGACACCGTGCAGCGGATACGCGACTTGCTCAAGCGCGTCGGTCCTGGCGAATCGCAACGGTACGAGCACCTGACAAGCATGTTGACGACGTTCATGAATGAGCAGACGTTAATCGACTATGTGCGCAATACGCGCGATGTCGACCGGAATGTAGATCCCCAAGCCACGTTCAGCAATGCCTCGCGCGCGGTCGCCATCAGCGGTCGCATGCTCGATGAAATCAGCAAACGGCATGGTGCCGGCACATTTGTGTTTCGCTGGCTGGCCCGTTTGGGCCTGATGTTTCAGGGCCTGGTCGCCATTTCGCTGCCCGGCAGTTTGACGACGCAGTGGTGGTCGCACACGATGAGCATGTTGTACATGTTCGAGGCTGCATTGCTGTTGATTGCCTACCTTCCTTTTGGCGTCGTTGAATTGCGTGGTTTCTCTTGGAAAATTTTTGGCATCACAGTTCTTGTCCACGTAATGAAACTCTTGGTGGGCGACATTATCCATTCACAGGCTCGACGGAGCAGAATGTTCATCAGAATGCTACTGCCATCTGTTGTGTTATTAATCGTGGTACTGGCAGTGGTAGGCGGCCTGGATTTATACAGCCTTCATTGGCGCTCATGGTTGGTCGCACTCATCCGATTTCTTGACGAGATACATTCGCAGATTACATCCGCATTCCTGTCGCTTTGCAATCGGCTTTTTCCGTAATCGCTAATTAAGCGCAAACGGCTTGCAGAGGAATTGCCCCAGAAACAGGCAGGGGCCGCCACAGAAGGAGAGGAGAGGGTGGATCAAGTAATTCATTGTCTCAAGATGCATGAGTGAAAAGTCAGTCAGTTGATTTTCAGCTTGAAAGACAACTGCGTCCTGCCTGCTTTCGGTATGCCAAAAACAGGGTCTTCGCCAACTTCTCGCTCAAGACTGATCACTGGCAAAAGCCACACGCTCTTGTCATTGGGATGGTACAAATAATAGTCGATGCCCGCCTTGTGATAGCTGGTATCGCGCTTCGTCATCAACGCCTCTACGGTGAAGTCTCGATAGCGTAGTGTTTGCGCGGTAAATTGCAGGCGCTCTGAGATGCTTCCCGGCCAGTAATCGAAATGCAGTCCAACGAAACCACCTCGGGCATTTCCTGCCACCGCACCTTGTTTCACCTTATGCTGATCCTCAAACTGGAATCCAAAACGAGGCAACAGACGAAAATCATTGCTGCCTGCGGGGAACGGTGTGCCATCGGCGAGGCCTCGGATAGCGACGAAGGTATCGACCCTCGCCAATGCGGATTCGGTGTCGTCGATCTTGTTCTCACGATACGCCGCTGATACGGTCGTCCACAGCGACACGCCGGTATCGACATAATCAAAGACACTGCCGGATAATCCTGCCGTAACAGCCCGCACATCGGCTTTGTCCTTGGTCAGCGTATTGCGGTTGATTCCGTATGATGCAAATGGCTGCCAGCCGTTATCGAATGCGGGGCCAAGGACCACGACCGCCGCCTTGATCTGAGATGCATCTTCGCCATTCACACGCGAAATCGACAATGATGCCGGGTCTTTTCCAATATTGTCCCATGCGCCGTCACTGCGTAACTTGATTCGCTGAGCAGCTATTGAAGGACGGCCCTGGAATTTCGTCGCCGTCGGTTTCACGTCAAAGGCTTTGTCGAAGCATGCAAGACGATCCTTGTCGTCTGAAATCTTCGCGCATTCTGTTTGCGCATAGACCATCAGGGGCGCAAAGATGAAGAGCGCCACACAAGTCTTTGTCATGTCGGTTCTCCCTCAGGGACCTGCTCTCCTGCATGATCGCAAAACAGCAGAATAAAATCGCCGATCGTCCCCACTTCAACCATGTCAAGGCTACCGACATTCGACGTGTCGGAATAATTGGCTTTCAGTACTTTGTTCACCCGGTGCGGCATCGACGCGGCGACCGGTGCGCTGATGCCGAGCTTGTCGAATTTGGTAGACGCCTTGTACTTGCCGCCATAATCCTGCACGACATCGAGCTTGGTGAAATCGTCCACCAAGTCGATTGCCAATTTCTTTGCTTTTGCATAGCTCATATTTGCATCTCCAATGATGAACGCGCTTAGCCTCTATCTTCATTCAGATGAACGCAACAGACCATATTACTGCTTCCTGAAAATGGCGGAATCTTATAAATCCTGACAGTCAACAGGTATGAGTATGGTGATAATTCACGGAGGGAAAATCCCATAAAAATGGGATTGTTTTTTCTAACCACGTTTCCGTTCTGACATGAATAACTATTACTGCTTCTTGTCATGCTCTTTGCGGCTTCTCAATCAATGGCGACATACCATTCTCAAACCGAGAAAATCCTTCCTATGCTTGTTCTACGTATGCGTCTTTCATGCTTACGTAAGGTTGGTCCATTACGTAATTACGTAAGCCTAGTCCTATATCCCTTGGGACAAATTCCATACGACAACCTGAAAAGAAGGAATAAAAATCATGCCGACAACTCCATATGGAATGGGATGGCTGCGCGACTATCCCAATCTTCGCGATTTCACAATCCACAGTGACGAAGATCAAATGAATCTATCGTCACGATTAAAACCGCTGAAACAACGCTCAGTGAAAAGCGATCTCGGTACGCTTGGCGTTCTCAAGACAGGCCAAACGGCACTTCCACAAACCATGGATCTGCGCCAATGGTGCTCGGAAATAGAGAACCAGAAGCATCTCGGATCTTGCACTGCGCATGCCGGCGTCGGACTGGTGGAATATTTCGAGAACCGTGCCCATGGCAGGTATATAGACGCTTCACGCCTTTTCCTATACAAAACGACGCGTAACCTGCTGCATTGGGAGGGAGACACAGGCGCGTATCTGCGCACTACCATGGAAGCGATGACTCTGTTCGGCATACCGCCCGAGGAGTACTGTCCTTATACGGATGAAGAATCCGTCTTTAATAAAGAGCCGGGGGCTTTCCTTTATGCCTTTGGGCAGAGTTATCAGGCGATCAAATATTATCGTCTTGACCCTTCCGGCACTTCTCCGTCAAACATTTTGAACGAGATCAAAAAATGGCTGGCAGCCGGCTTGCCATCCATGTTCGGGTTCACCGTCTACGACTCCATCAGGCAGACAGATACGAGCGGAAAAATACCGTTCCCGGTAAAAGGCGAAAAAATCGCTGGCGGCCACGCCGTGGATGCTGTTGGCTACGACGACGCAATGCGCATCAAGAATGCCAGCCCAGCAGCGCAAGAAACTGTCGGCGCGCTATTGATCCGCAATTCATGGGGAACGGAATGGGGGGAGAGTGGGTATGGATGGCTACCCTATGATTATGTGTTGCAGGGACTAGCCGTCGATTGGTGGTCGTTAATCAAGAGCGAGTGGATCGATACCAAGCAGTTCGGCCTTTGATCACGCCAAAAGGCAGAGTGACGCCGGCAATGGGATGCCAAGTGTGTTTATGCTGCGGCAAATCATGATCGCGATGGTGTGGGCATTGTACGCGTGCGGCAATTCAACTTTATCTGGAAAATCCATCATGCTCCTCACCGAAGCCGATGCCGGCCGCTCGATCGAATTACATGTTGGCGACAAGCTGAAAGTATCGCTGCCAGGGAGCCCGACCACCGGCTTTCGGTGGGAAGCGAACGTGGGAGGCGACACCATTCTCAAGCAGAACGGCGAGCCGGAGTTTGAACCATCCAGCAAAGCGATTGGTGGCGGAGGCAGGGAAGTTTTCTCTTTCGAAGCAGCCAGTCCTGGCCAGAGGCGGCTGACACTCCTCTACCGCCGCCCTTTCGAGAAAGACATATCCCACGCCAAAACCTTTGAAGTGGCCGTAACCGTCAGATGAATACACGGAGTAATCATGAATATCTTTCCACGTGACTTCGACCACACCCTTACAGGGTTTGGCGGCGACCAGCCCTTTCAATGTGTGAAATTACCCTTTATTTTCAACAGGTTACGAATCGCAGTTCACCCTGGTTTGCGGCTTTCCAAAAATAAAAATCAAACGAATCAATGACCTATATTTAATTCATCTTGAAAGGGCTGGAGACGATAGATGCATCTCCCCCTTGCAGGGAGGTGAAAGCACGTCACCCTTCTGCTATCGCTTGGGACAGCGAATGGCAATGCCCGCCATGCCGAATGAAGAGGTATTTAACTACTCCCGCGAACAGGAAATTGCTGGCCACCTTGCGGCAAAGAACGCCCCGCTGCTCGATGGGGGCATATCCCATTCTGTACAGATGAAGGATGGGCACAATGTAGTCCTCTTCCGTAAGGCAGCACCGATCGAAGTCATGGGGCATCTGAAAGAAACCGAGATTGAAGCTCACACAGGTTACGGGATCAAGGATGGATGGGAGGTTGACTAGACAAGTGCGAGAAAGCGTGCTGCCTCCTCCCACGTCGCCGCTAGAGGTGGCAGTCGATAGTTGGCTTCACGTCCTGGACCGGCACGTTCGGCGCAGTATTCAGCGGCAATTGCGCTAGTACATTCTCTTGCGCTGCAGAATAGGCAAGCCGCTTGGTTCATGGTATCCGACGATCTCGTGCGTGACGCCAGGAGGAAGATTGCCGTTCTTATCTGGCCAAGCGGCCTCCCCGCGTTCCACGATACCGCGTACATATGCCTGCGACTCCGCGGTATCGGGAACAATACTATCTGCGGGAATTGGTTTTTTCTCGCTCATGCCGGGAAAATTAATTGCTGGATCGGCTGAATCGCGCCGCTCGCCTCCTCCGTTGTCCCCATTAGTCGTGACATAGGCCGCAATCACACAGAACGCGCTCAAGACGTACAGCATCATTGACTTCGACCAATCGGTGGGTTTTCAAGCCGGCAAGCGGATCAATGCGGTCTTCATCGGCAGCGACATTTTCGAAATCGACTCGTCCTTGCTTGAACAACTGCTCCACGAATCCGCGTGCCGCCACTTCTGAGCTTGGAGCCTGCATCGGCATGAACTCGTTGACCCCGGCGCTGGCCGAAAACCGGCGCGGTTGCGAAGGCGTTTCCACAATCAGTGGGCGGTCGCCGAGGCCGTAATGGGCACCATCGATCGCCATATGGGCCGGAGCATAGGCAATCGGTCCCGCCGCAAGTGCGCCGCCAAACATGCTGGTGGCGACATCGGTCAATGCCTCGACCGTGGTTGCGGAATGCAGAGACAGAATACCGCGTTTGATGAACACCGCTTTGAGCACACGAGAGAATGAGGAATCGACTGCGGCCGCTGCCTGCACCATGCCTGCCGCCACTTGCGCGTAGAAAGTCGAGACGACGGATGCGTTGCGAATACCCGCGACCAGGATGTCACCCATGTCGGCGCTCACAGCCAGCAGTTCGGCGTCCGTCGGCATTGACTGATCTTTGGCGACTGCCATCAGCATTCCGGCCAAGCCATCGAGGAAGGCGCCGGTGAACACTCGCGAGAAAGAGTGAGGCTCGGAACTGAGTATAGAAGCCGGGCCAGACGATTTAAGAAACAGCGGTGATTCATACACGAATCGGTTCGATGCATTTCGCAAGCAGTCTTGATCCACCGCGTCCGGATGCTGTCCCCGGATCGCCTGCCCAAGTTGTTCCGCCAGTCGCGACAGCCGTGAATTCCGATTGATGCGGCCATCGGTCTCGGAAAGTACCGCAGTTCGCATCATTGGCAATTGCAATGCCGACAGAATCGAGCTCATGTCCCCGAACGATTCATGAAATGCAGCCACCTCCTGACTAGCGACATTCCACAACTCCGGTTTTAACGCATCCAGAATGGCATGTCCCATTTCGTGGCAAAGAACATCGGGGCTTTCGCCGGAATAGACGATGCCCTCTGCCGTGCGGCCATGGAAGAATTTCAGTGCAGTTCTGTCGTAGAAGGCATTGAAGTCGATGCCTTCATCGAGGACGACCGTCAGCTTCGATCCGGTATGCCATGTTAAATCCGGTAGTCTCGCGCGCCAGAAATCGGCACCGCGCCGCAATGCTTCGACTGCTGTCCAGTAACGGAAGTTGGCCGTTCCAGCCGAGTAAAACCCGATCGGAATTGGCTTGCCAGGAATCTCATATGAGAGATTGCCGTCCTCTAATGCAGGAGCCGGACGTTGAATCGTGGTGCCGTTTATCGGGTCATCCATCCATGCATTCACTCCACCATCATGCATGACCGCTGCATCCATTGATTCAGGTGCGCCGGTCTCGCCAAACGACGAAGACGCGATGCCGGAATAATGCTTTGCTCGGGGCGTCCGTTGTGGTGGTGCTTTTGTACCCACGTTCGTGTTGTCAGATTGAGCCATATGAATCGCCTCTATCAAGGAAGAGTTGATAAATGAATCAAAGCAATCAGGGTGACGGGCGGGCCTGCAAAATTGCAGCGCAAGAGAAAATCGATCAGAAGACAAGACCGTATCGTGCCTTCACCTTTAATCAGCATAGGCGCTGCTGGTCGATGATATTTGATGCGGCTCAATGGTGTCGATACATGACGAAAATCGACATATTCCCTTGGAATTAAGCGAAAGAGCGGAAGCTTCCCTGTTCAATATCAACCGACAGTTAACTATGCAAAGAAACTGTTGAAAGACCTTGGAATATCTCCTAAGTTTTAATGGCTTCCTGTTCCATTTTCAGGAGATTTTCAAATTTTCACTCGCCTGTACCGGGCCTTATCGCTGTTGTTTCATCATTCCGCCTGTCATTCTGCGTAATCAATCACGCGATCCAAATCTGAATCCACGATGTTTATGGCATATGGTGAAGCACTGAATCGGTGAAGTGCCACAACCTTCCCAAAGACGGCAACTAAACATGGCGAGTAGCATACGAGAGGCTTAATGATGAATATCTTTCCACGTGACTTCGACCACACCCTTACAGGATTTGGCGGCGACCCGGCAATGAATCGGGCGCAACATAGGGACGCGCTCAAACATACGCCCGTTATTTTGATTCATGGGAATGCGACCAATTCAGCCGATCCCAAGTTCGGGATGCAGACAATCAAGGAATTCCTGAAAGATCCGGGTCACGGCTTGCATTACCAGGATTGCGAAATCTGGGCGATGGATTATCTGGGCGAGAACAATACGTCGCCCGATTTGCAAAACGGCGTGCATCGCCGCCATATCGAGGCACTGAGAACCTTTATCGACAACGTGGTCAAGTATCTTGGCGTGAAGAAAATCGATATCATTACCCATTCGCTTGGTTGCACGATGACGCAGGGCTATCTGAGGGGACTGCAAGCCGATGGTGGCTGGAACAATGACAATAACCGATTCGACGTGGTCAGCACGGTAGTCTGCCTTGCCGGCGGTCTCCACGGCCTTGGCGCCAATACTTCCATCGATGAGTTCAAGACCGGTGGCGACTTCCAAAATAAATGGCCTGTATTTCGTGGCGTCAAAGATGAAACTGTATCCGGTTCGAACGACACTTCCAAGCAATTCGATCCACCCGATCACGAAGATTGGAAGCAAGTCACCTCGCTGGATAACAACGCGATAGCCTATGTCGCCTTGACCGCGCACGGCGATTTTATCGATCAGCAAAATATCGATACCGGGCATCTGGCCGGAGCCGACTTGAACAAGCGATATGACTTGGGGGCGCTCCTCCAAGGACATGAAGCGATTGTCAAGACACTCAATGTGTTCGATGACTTCAAAATATACTTGAACCAGAATCCACCCAAGCCGCCCGTATCCATTACCGTCGACAAGGAGAGCGGCAATTTCGGCTCCGACCTGCAAGTCACGGTTACCGTGGAGCCGAGCAACGTGCCTGTGCACTATACGGCGCAACGCGTTACCAAAGCATTTAACGCAGGCTTCATCGTGGAGACGGTGGCCGAGAAAAAAGCCGGCGATCTTTCAAACGCCCAATCGTTGACCTTGACGCCCGATGGTGAGTGGGACGTCGTGTTTTCAGCCGAGGGCACTGAGGATGTGACAAGGACCTATGGGGCGAATGTCCCTCTCCCCGAAGTCAGGATTCTGACCGATAACGGCACGCCATTCAAAGGCAGCCTTGTCGTGGAAGCCTCCACCAGCAAGGGCACGTTGTTTGTCGGATTCGACGGAAAGCATTGGAATGCGGACGCAAAGGTCACGATCAACAAGACGTCGAAGGTGTATTTCATCGCGATCGATCAGGACGGCCTTGCGTCCCCCATTGTTTCCCGATCCTTTGAAAAGGCCGTGGTCCCGAGCGCGACAGGTACGTTGACCGAGCATTTCATCGCCGGCCGGCTTACCGTCACCGAATACATCGATTTGGGAGGCCGCTTGGGATATACAGTCTCCGTCACACTTTATCAGGTTGACGGCAAATGGGTGCTCAACCCAGACACGCCATCGACCAGCGCCCGGGCTCCGGTCATTGACGTGTCGGACGATTCGGGGGTTTTCGCGAACCCGATTACGCTCGCATTAGGGGTACGGCATGATACCGATCCGGCCCCCAAGGTGCATTACACCCTGGATGGCTCGACACCCACGCAAAGCTCGCCGTCCTTCGCATCGTCCGGCCTGCTCAAACTCGATACCCCGGGAGACTGGACAATCAAATTACGGGCTGTGGATGCGCATGGGAACTGGTCGGATGTCGAGACAAAAACCTACAAGATGAATATCAAGGCAGAGCGGCCCGAGATCAGCGCGAATCAATCCAGCGGCCAGTATCCGCAACCCTTTGATGTCGTGCTCAACGCGGCAGACGACAAAGACAAATCGGTCACGGTGTATTACACGACAAACGGTTCCGACCCCTCTCAT
>Ga0136846_1219708_pt1 | contig 11920 bp, 7 predicted proteins | sample HopSoiMetagenom2_FD_96841 | JGI IMG/M metagenome (GOLD analysis project Ga0136846, IMG submission 96841) | Grasslands soil microbial communities from Hopland, California, USA - 2 Assembly 2016 (version 4) | ecosystem: Environmental > Terrestrial > Soil > Grasslands | place: USA: Hopland... | reverse complement strand
CTTTTCACCTCGCCGGGCCCACCGAAACTCGCGGAGCCCACGGCACAACCGAATACCCTGCATGATTTTTTCATCCCATCTTCCATCCGACGCAGCCCGTCCCCGCGCGCTTGCCGCATTCCGCCGGCGGGCCGGCTTCAGTTTGATCGAGCTCATGGTCGTCATGGCCATCATCTCCCTCGCCGCAGGCTTCGTCACCCCCGCGCTCAAGGGCATCGTGAATGGCAGCACACTGGATTCCGGCGCTTCACGACTGGCCGGGCTTCTAAATCTGGCCCGCAATGAGGCCATTGCCCAGCATACGGTCGTTCGCTTTGCCGTAGCCACCGCGTGGCCGGATGCCAAGGCCGAAGGCAATCTCCGCCGGGTGAGCCTGTGGGCTCTCGACGCGGAGAGCGGCCGCTATTTGCAGATTGGAAAATGGGAGGATCTGCCCGTGGCCTTCGTGCTCGAGAAAGAAATTCCCGACTACGTGCGCAACGCCGGCTACGCCCAGAACGACGCGTCCACCGTCCGCGGCACCAGCGTCCTGGCGGAAGAAATGTCTGCCGAAGCCGGCTTCAATACTGAATCTACTTTGGGCACTATCCCTACTCGTTACATAGAGTTTCTACCCAATGGTTCCGCACGCATTCCCGGCAGCTCGGAACGCCAGGCCATCTTTGTCGCTACGAATGGCTTTGCCGATGGCAGCAATCGCATCACCCATACCGCGCAGGCCAACGGCCACGCGACGAACTGGGCTCAATTGAACGTCGATACCCTCACCGGTCGCACCCACATCTACCGTCCATGATTCGCGACCATGCGCACCCCGTTTCTCCCCGAACGTCCCGCGCAGGTTTTACGCTCACTGAGATCGTCCTCACGCTGGGAGTCATCTCCATCGCTTTCGTCGGTCTCCTCGGGTTGCTGCCCGCGGGACTCGACGCTTCGCGCCAGGCAACGAATTCCACGGTCGTAGCGGCCATCCTCGAGGACCTGCACAATCGCCTGCAAGGCCAGTCGCTGAAGACGGGCGCAGCCAGCTTCAGCCCCGCCTTCTTCGACGATCACGGCGTCTTCATTCCCACGAACGCACCGCCGGAGGTGCAGGCCCGCAAGCTGTATCGTGCTGAGGTAAAGATCGGCGCATGGAATGCGCGGCCGACCAATACGAGCGCCCTGCGGCCTGTGACCATCGCGCTGTCGTGGCCGGTGGATTCGCAGAGCGGTGTGCCGCTGGGCAAGGGCAACCCGAAGACTGTGGTGACCTATTGCGCGACGACGCTCACCGGCAGCGACTGGGCGGTGATCGATCCCAGCTTCGTCCCGAAAATCGAGTACTAAACCATGCACTCGTCGACCATCGTGCGCAGCGCGCGGATCCACGCGTCTGCCGCTTTTACCCTCGTGGAGTTGCTCGTCTCCCTCGCGCTGCTCACATTCATCATGCTCATCCTCGTTGGTGTCACGGAATCGGCCAGCCGCGCGTGGCGCGAGGGACAGAGCCGCACGGAGACATTCCAAAGTGCGCGCACCGCGCTGGAAATCCTGACCCGCGAGGTCACTCCCGCGGTGGTCGATACGCGCATGCAATTCGTCGTGGCACCGGGTGAAGTTCTGGCGCGGGCCGGCGCGAAGAACGTGGCGCCGGAATCCCCTGCCCTGCTCTGGATGGCGCCGCTCGGTGACGAAGGCAATCTCTGCTCCGTGGGCTACTACCTCTACCGCGACGATGCACGGCTGTTTTACCGGTTGAAGCGCATCTTCATTCCCGCGCCGACGAATACCAAGGCGTCGCCTTACTTCCCGCGGATGGTCAGCGCGGCCAATCCGCGCGATCCGGAGCTGCGCACCAGCCCGGTCAATGCCGACTGGTTCACCCGCTCGTGGGATGCCAACGCCTTCGACGAGGAGAATGCTGCGAACAGCCAGGTCGTCGTCTCCTCGGCGGCGGACGGCATCGTGGCCTTTTGGGCGCAACCGCTCGATGTGCTCGGGAATCCCGTGCCGTTGGTCGCGAAGTCCAGCGTGCATCCTTCCTCCGAGCTCTACTACAACTCCGCCGCGTATTTTCAGGTGGCGACGAGCACGCCCTTCGAGAATGGCCACAGCCTGCTCTATCTTGCGCAGACGCCGCAATCGATGAAGGCCAACCGAGTCCCTGCGGCGGTCGATTTTACGCTTGTGACGGTCGATAGCCGCATCCTCGCGCGGCGGATGCCCATCCCACAGCAGACCAATGTTTACGACGCCAACGGCGCGCTCGATGTCGACGCCTCCGTCCAAGCCTTTCAATCCCTCTTGCAGAAAAACCGCATCTTCAATGCGCGCACCTTTTCCACGCGCGCCAAGCTCGTCAATGGCAGCTAAATCTTTCCCTTCTCACCCGCGCCCTGCGAGCTCTGGTGTGGCGCTCGTCGTCACGCTCATCTCGCTCAGCATCCTCGTGGTGCTGCTGGTCGGCTTCGTCGCGAGCATGTCGCTAGAGCAAAAAGCCGCGCACTCCTTTGAAGACACGCAGCGGACCAAGCTCATCGCCCAAGGCGCGGTAAGCCATGCGGTCGATCTCCTGCGCACGAATATTCCCGATCCCGCGCTGCTCTCGGAAACCACGGCCACTGCGCCCGGTGAAAACTGGGTGGTGAATCCCGGGCGGCTTACCGTGCTGAAATCGAACAACGCCGCAAAATATATCCCGCTGCACACCGGCGAGGTCACCTCCGCGCCCGAGGCTGGGCAGCCGCGCGATGCGGAATCCGTGGACCTCAATGCTCCCCTTCCCGGCGATACCGTCCCGGCCATCACGGGGACGGCGGCGGGAGTCGGTACAGCCCGGCCGCCGATGCGCGTGAAATGGGTCAACCTGCTCGGTGATCCCACCGCCCCGGCAGGCGCGGACAATCGCCTGATCGGGCGCTACGCATTTTGGATCGACGACGAATGCGCCCGCGTGAATTTCAACACAGCGTTAGGAAAACCGGTACCGACGAGCGGAACGAAATTCGGCGACCAGCTCTCCGGCAATTCATCGACCAATCCGCCCGCCCCCGGCTTCGTCACTCCGCTTTTCGATCGCGGTGACAGCACAGTCACCTCCGGCGGCGGCAACCGCGCCTGGTCGCTGGGTCGCCCGCAATCGGTGAATCTCGATTCCTTTTTTGATCAGCCGGGCCAACTGCTCGCCGACAAGCTGCTCGCTTACACGTTTCTCCACGGCTTCGCGCGTTACCCGCAGGCCATCCTCGATTTCGTCAACGTGCCCGACCCGCATGCCTGGCTCGACCAGCACCGCTTCGACCTCACGTTTTATAACCGCAGCCCGGAGTTCAATACCTTCGGCAAGTCGCGCTTTTTCACCAGCTATGTGCCGCTCTCGCTCGAGGGCGGGCCAGCCTATCAGCATCCTTTCGTGTATGATCCCTCCGGCGCCTTCAGCGGCGATACGAGCTCACCGGAGATCCTCCATCTCAATTCGCTCTTCGGCACCTTTGGCTTCACCAGCACTGTGGCGAATGACGACGACGGGACGACCACAGTCGGCGGCAACGCGATCAATCGCATGCAAGTGGAGATGCTCCTCGGCTACATGCGCCGCACCTGGCCGGGCTATGGGAATGCGAGCTTCTTCTCCAAATACGGCGAAGCCGAATGCCGCCAGATAGCGCTCAACGCCGTGCTCATGGCACGCATGGCGACGGCACAGATCGGCACCGATCTCGCCACTTTCAGCAAAGACTGGAGCGTGCGCTCGACGAGTGTGAACTACGCGCCCGACAGCGATGAATTGAAGGGCAACACGCCGGAGCGTTTTTACTGGCGCTACACGATCAACGGGCAGCCCAAGCTGATGCTACCGCAAATGCCGGGGCCGTACATCACTGAGGTGCGTCTCTTCACCAAGGCGGTGCCGGCGAGCAAGACGGTCGCCTTAGGTCCGGGCGACAACAGCGCACCGCCGAAGAACGATCCCGCTGCACTCAGCACCTATTCGAGCCCCGTGTATGTGCAGTACTATTACGAGGTGGAGTATTACATGCACCCACTCGGGCCGGTGGTGGACATTTCGGAATTTCCGATCCGCATGGACTATCTCGAACTCACCGCCGCCGGACCGAAGCCGAACGGCACGACGCTCTCGCGCAACCAGCAGTTCGGTCCTGCCGACCCTTCCGACAATCGTGCGGCGCGCAATTGGAACACCGCTGCAAACATGGCGCGGCTGGTTATCCTGCCCGATCCCGGCACCACGCTCGGACCGGCGGGTTCCAAATACTCCGGCACCGACGTGCCGAACCGCCGCGTGGTGCGCAGCCCGATCTTCACCGTCGGCCAGCGCACGACTACCGTGCCTCGCGTGACCGACAGCGACTACAGCGATTGGGATCCGCAACCTTTCGACGGCGCCAAGGCGGCCACGGCTTCACTCAATCTCAAGTTCCGTCCCGGCATGGGTGTCCTCAGTGCGCCGGGGCGGCCACGGCAGATGATTCCGCTCGGCGAGACTTCGGCGGATACGCTGCAGGCCACCTACAGCGTGAGCCTCCAGCCCACCGGCCGGGAACTCGCCGTCTCGTGGCAGATCAATGACCCGCGTCTCAGCTGGGATCTCAAGCAGTGGACCGCGAATGTCCAGGGCCCCGGCGCTTCGTCGAGCATCGGCACGCCCGGCGCGGAAAACAAAAAGGCCAATGGTACGCCGCTCGAACCATCCGAAACTTCGACGGAGCGCAGCAAGTTTCGCTATATCCAGCGAGCGCCGAAGGGGGCCAAGATCGGCTCCTACGCGCTCGATCGCGGCGATGAATACGAAACCGCTGGCCGCACGGCATCGCCGGGCTACTGGTCATTCCTCCACACTGGTATCCAGGCCAGCGTGCCATGGCGCACGCTCGATCTCGGCCCCGTGGCCAACTCGAATACTCTGCCGGACTGGCTGCTCCTTGACATCTTCGGCCCGACTTACCCCATGGCGCACGATCAGTGGAAGATAGACTCCACGCTGCCGGACCAATTTTCCACGGCCTCTTACATGAACAGCACGGCAGGACAGGTGAATCTCAACTCGCGCATCTATCCGCAAAACGAATTCTTCCGCCCGCCTGCGCGTAAGCAACCGCTCACCGCGGTCTTCAAAAACCTGCGCTCCGATGGCGAGGTCGCGTCGCTCGTCGATAACATCGACGCCTATCAAACCGACGCCACCGTCTTCAGCTATACGGGTGAACTGACGAACGTGTCCGGCTATGCCGGGTCGGGTTCGACGGCGTGGGAAAAGGAATCGCTCCTGCGCAACATGGCCGGGTGCCTGACGACGAAGTCGAATACTTTCGGCGTGTGGGGCGTCGCGCAATCGGTCAAAAAGGCCGCGAAGAATTCCGGCAACGACAAGTTCGAAAAAGGCGACAGCGTCCTCGCTGAGAAACGCTTCTACGCGCTCGTCGAGCGTTACATATGGCCGGGCCGCGACGGCGTTCCGGGGAATGCCCACCTCACCGACTTGGGTACATGGGACCGCCTCGCACAGCAGCGGGGGAATATCTCCACGAGCGATGGTATCACCGATACCCTCTTTCAACTCCCCGGTTCGCCGCCGCTCTTCCGCACTGCCGGCGAGGCGCGCCTGCAACTCGACGCGAATGCAGACCACACCGGCACCTACCCGCAATTCGACGGCCCCGAGCGCGTGAGCATGAATCCCTATACCCAGGCGGCACTGGGAAAGGTGGCGTGGACCAAATCCACCCTCGAAGACGCTTACAACCCACCGCAGGCCGCCATCAAATACCGCGTCGTCTATTTCAAATACCTCGATCAATGATTTCTTTTCGCCTGTTCCTTGCCCTTCTCCTCGTCGCATCCGGAGTCATCCCGACCTCTGCACAGCAGACGCCCACGACTTTTCCCTTCGAGCCCGCGCAACTCCTCACCGTGTTACCTTCGGCTCCAGCGGAATGGACGCTCACACGCTCGGAAGCGGAAACCACCCTCGGTGAGTGGCTGGAAACACGCGCGACTCGTGTTTTCCATTCCCCGCCGCAGCCAGCCGTGAACAACAAGGACACCGCAACCACAGGCGAGGTGGAGATCGCCGTGACCGATACCGCCGGCTTCGCCCCCTCGCTCGCCGCCTTTGTCAATTTCACTCCCGGCAAAAATGGCGCAGTGGAAAAGAAACTCATCGGCTCATTACCAGCCATCGTCTTCGCAGGTGAAAACGGAGGGCAATTGACCCAAGTCCTCGTCGCCAATCGCTACATCGTGGAAATATCCTTGAGCCATCTCCCATCTTCAAAAATCGAGGACTGGCTGCGCGGTTTTCACTTCGACTCGCTGCCTCCGAAACCGCCGGCCCCCATGACCCGACAGCGTGACTTTCGTCTCACACACGTGGATGAACTTCATCCTGAAAACAATCGGAGCTACTCCGTCTCGACGACCAGCTCCAAACGCGTAAGCGATTTTCTCAAGACCTTGCCAGCGGAAAAAGAAAAGTCCGACGAACCTGTCACGGCAGCAGCAACACATTGACTCTTCCGCTCAGCGAAAATGGACGGCGATGATCGAAAAGTCGTCATCGAGCTGAGGCGAGCCGCGGAGCTCGCGAACGCGGGTGAGAAGACTGTCCATGACCTTTTCATCGGTCCGGCCGTGCTCAGCGAGATAGGCGATGCAGGCGGGGAGATCCCAGACATTGCGTTTGTCGCGGCGGACTTCGAAGACGCCATCGCTGAAAATAAAGAGACGCGACCCGGGAGGAATGTTCGCTGAGGCAGCCGGGAATTGCATCTCGTGCAGGATGCCCATCACGGGGCCTGTGGCGGCGAGGGCGAGCGGCCCAGCACCATCGCTAGGCGTGACGAGGACGGCAGAGGGGTGTCCGCCGCTGGCGTAGGTCAGGGTGCGCGTAGTCGACTCGTAAACGCCATACCAGATGGTGAAGTACTTGTGGCCGTGCTGAGGACCCTGGAAGGCTTTGTTGAGCGTAGCGAGCACCTGCTCGGGATGGCGCATGTCAGCACCCGACAACGACCCGGAGCGGATGACGTTCGTGACCGTAACGGAGAGCAGCGCGGAATCCAGGCCGTGGCCGGTGACGTCGATGAGATAAAAGGCGAGATGACTGTCATCCACCCAATGGTACCCGAGCGTGTCGCCGGCGAGCGTGGAGGAAGGGATGTAACGCCAGTCCACCGCGACCGGTCCGTCCATCGGCAGCGGGATGCAGCCCCGCACGTATTTCATGCCAGCGGCCACGTCGGCGCGCATTTGATCGTTGCCCAGTTCACGAAGCAGCGTCGTGGCGTCCAGGAGGTCCGGCGTGTCAAAGCCATCGAGAATACCATCCACAGCCGAACTGAGCGCGGTAAGAGCTTCGTGCCGCCGACCCTGGCGTTTCCAGAGCCGCGCGAGGCTCATAGTGACCCGCAGTTCCCACGCGCGGCTGTGCTGTTCGCGCGCGATGGCCAGCGCGCGCTGAAAGCACTCCTCGCCGGCGGCTTCATCATTGGCCTCCGCGAGATGCAATTCGCCACGCAACCGATGGAGTTCGGCTTCCTGGAAGCGCTCGTCGTTTTTCTCCACGAATCCGAGCGCCTCCTCGAGACTCATCCGCGCGTCGTCGTGCCTTCCCGCCTGCAGGAAGGCCTCGCCGAGGAGGCAAAGGTAGTAGGTGAGACCGAGCCCAGCGCCGGTGGCACGATAGGCGTCGAGGCCCTTCTGCAGCATATGCAATCCCTCCTCGAGACGTCCGCGCAACAGACGCCCCGCGGCCGAGTAGAGCGTTCCCGAGGCATACCAAAAGAGGAATCCTTGTTCGGTAGCGACGCGCATTTCCTCATCACCCGCGGCCTGGGCGGCGACGCCAAGCCGGCAGTGCTGATGCAGCCAGCCGGTGTGGTGCAGCGCGTACTCGAGACTGAAGGGATGATGGAGCGAACGCGCAAGTTCGCGGGCCTCGCGATTGACCGTCAACGCGCGATCGGGCCAGCCGATGTGCCACAGCGCCAGCGCCAGGTAGCAGCGGTGGGCGACGCCGGAATCCTCGCCCGTGCGCACGGCCCAGAAAGCAGTGCGCTCCCGATCGTCGTATTCGGCAAGAGCCCGCTCACAGCAGTCGTGAGCCCCGGAGAAATCGCCGCGATAAAGCAGCGTGAGACCATGCAGGAAGAGCGCTTCCATCATGATGCCCGGGTCGTCAATGAGCTGGGCGAACTCCACGGCCCGCAAGGCAAGATCGGTGCAAAGCCGGAAGTCTCCGCGCACGATGTGGTAGGCAAAATGCCCGCGCATCATCGTAAATGCCTGCTCCGTCTGTCCGACTCGCTCGGCCAGGTCACGTGCCCGATGAAATACCGGGCCAACCTCCGGTGCTGCATAACCACGCGCCGCGATGTAGGATGTGCCGAGCGGCCCGAGCAATTCCAGCTCGAGCGCATCGCGGATGGGTGAGTCGTCCAGCATCTGCAACAACTCCAATCCCCGCGTGAGGTGGCTGATCGCCTCGACATTGGCAAAACGATTGTGCGACCGGCGCCCCGCCTCGAGCCAGTACTGAACGGCCTTTTCCAGGACGCCGGCCTCGGTGAAATGATGCGCGAGCAACTCTGGCTGGGTTTCCGCGGATTGCGGGAAACGTAATTCCATGACCTCGCCAACCTGGCGGTGAATTTCCCGGCGCTGTGCGTCTTCGGACGAAGTGCGAAGCGCCTCTTCGAGCAGAGCGTGCTTGAATTGATATGTGCAGCGCGGCGGTTGCCCTTTGCTGTGCAATATCTCCGCAGTGGTGAGCTTGAAAAGTTCAGCCTGCAACGTCGGCTCATCCACGCTGACCATGGCAGCGAGGAGATCATAGTGAAACTCACGCCCGAGCGTGGCGGCAAATTGCACTATCTCGCGATTGCTCGACATGTGATCGAGGCGGGCCATTACGAGTTGCTGCAAGGTGCTGGGGATTTCGCTCTCGCGCCCCTGCCCAGAGATACCGAGTTCCCGCACCATGCGTGTGAATTCCTCCACCAGCAGCGGCACGCCCGCAGTCCGCTGGTAGATCTGTGCGACGAGGGAATCCGGCAAACGGCCGCCCACATCGCGCCGCATCATTTCCGCCACCTGCCGCCGGGTCAGGCGATTGAGCGCGATACTGGTTTGGCGAGCCAGGGTCTGCCAGGGCACGCGAAATTCCGGGCGGAAAGTAAGGACGGTGAGGATGCGATCGCGCAGGCCCTCGGCGATGAATTGCCCGAGGAACTCAAGACTCGAAGCGTCGATCCAGTGGAGGTCTTCCACCACGAAGAGCACAGGGTGGCGGCGGGAGCAGGCACGCAGCCATTCGCACAAGGCGCGAAAGGTTTCCTCACGCTCGCGAACCGGGGTCAGCCCCAGCTCCGGGTAGCGCTCATCGGCCGGAAGGAAGAGCAGCTTGGCAAAGAGCGCGATCAATTCCGGGCGGCCGAGGTCGTGTTCCTCGAGGTGCCGTGCGAGGCGGTCGAAGCGCGCCGCAGCAGAGGGCTCGTGGCGCAAGTCGAGCAGCGAACTGAGATGTTCCGCCGCGGGATACAGACTCGTGTTTTGGAAGTGCTTGGAGCATCGCCATTCGATGAGGGCGGTTTCGGCGGTCGCTCCCGCCGATACATTGGCCGCCTCCGCGCGGACCACTTCCTTGATCGTTCTTACGAGTCGGGATTTCCCGAGCCCGGGCTCCCCGACAATCAAGACCACCTGCCCCATTCCCTCCTGGGCTTGGTCCCAGCGGTCCGTGAGCAGGCCGACTTCGGTGTCTCGGCCGGTGAGTGGGGTCAATAAAACGGCATCCGACGCCTCGAACTGGCTTCGGCCCATTGGTTCGATTGGGGCTCGCCCCTGCGAGTCCGTATCGGTCTTGTCGGCTGGTTTTACGGGCTGCACCTCGAAGGATAAGAGCACGAAAGGCCGCACGGAACAAGGATGGAGCGCACCTCGTTTTGCCCATAATAACGCACTCCAAAGATGATTCGAACAACTACGAATCCGCTTCGGGCGCTGGATTATGAGAAATTCTTAATGTTTCTTTCATAAGCCTCGCAGAACGAGAGTGTCTATTAGTTGGTCATGCGCATCCTTCTCGTTGAAGACGAAGAGAAAGTAGCCCGCTTCATCACGGTCGGCCTCAAGGCCGAGCGTTTTGCCGTGGACTCGGCGCGCGATGGCAAGACGGGGCTGCAAATGGCGACGCTGAATCCGTATGACCTGCTCATCGTGGATCTGATGCTGCCGGGAATGAGCGGCACGGAACTCATCCGACGCGTGCGGCGGCAGAATACTGAAGTACCGATCGTAGTGCTCACAGCACGTGATGCCCTCTCGGATAAACTGGCCAATTTCGAGTCCGGCGCGGATGACTATCTCACAAAACCCTTTGCCTTTGCGGAGCTGCTCGTGCGCATCAAGGCCCTGCTGCGGCGCGGGGCGGTGCCGAGGGCAAATGTCATCCAGATCGCCGACCTGGAGATCGACCGACTGGCGCATCAGGTGCGGCGTGGCGGGGCGACGATCAAGCTCACGGCGAAGGAATACGGGCTGCTCGAGTATCTGGCGACGAATGCCGGGCGCGTGCTCTCGCGGACGATGATCGTCGAGCACGTATGGGATCAGAGCTTCGAGGGGTTGACGAACATTGTGGATGTCTATGTCCGGCAGTTGCGCGCAAAGATTGATGAACCATACGACAAAAAGTTGATCCATACGGTGCGCAGCGTGGGTTACGTGATCAACGAGAACGGTCTGGAATGAATTCCCAGTCGATCCATTTCCGGCTGGTCGTGTGGCACGCCGGGATACTGCTGCTGGTGCTGCTCGGGTTTGGAGCCTTCACCTACACAGCCTTTCGCTATTTCAGCAATCAAGTGCTGCGCGAAGTCATGGCGCACCGCGCCCAGCAGATCGCGGATCTCGTGGCCAGTAATGCCGCGGCAAAAGATCCGGCCTATGTCTCGCGGGAAGTCGTGAAGCGCTACGATCCGGCGACGAACGATCGGTTTGTGCGCGTCTCCAGCGAGAGTGGCAAGGTCCTCTTTTTATCGGGAGCGCCGAATGATCACAGCTTCGCTCCTGAGGAAATCCCGCCTCACTCCGGAAGCATCGCGGAACGCATCTCCGCGTATCAGGTCGCGGCGTCGAGCGGAACACCGTTGCTGGTCGCCACTCAGCGGGTCGAGGCGCGCGGCGAAAGATTCCTCGTGGAAGTCGGTGGGACACTCACCGCCAACGAGCGCCTGCTGCAGCGCCTCCTGCTCACTCTGCTCCTCGGGTTGCCCGTCGTCCTCGGCGTGGTGATCCTCGGTGGCTACGTGCTCACCAAGCGGGCGCTGGAACCGGTGCAGACGATGACACGCGCAGCGCAGGAAATTACCGCCAGTCACCTGAGCCGCCGACTTCCGGCGCTGCAGAGTGACGATGAAATCGCGCACCTCGCATCGATGCTGAACCAGATGATCGCCCGGCTGGACGAATCATTCCAAAACACTGCGCGGTTTACGGCCTACGCCTCGCATGAATTGCGCACGCCGCTTACCATCATTCGCGGCGAGCTCGAGGCCATTCTTTTGGCGCGCAAGCTGGAACCGGAATTGCGTGATGCCGTAGCCAGCCTGCTCGAGGAAGCCGAGCGCCTCGTGCGCATCGTCGAGGGTCTCTTTGCATTGTCGCGCCTCGATGCAGGGGAAGCACAGACTGAGCGCGTGCGCTTCGATCTCGCCAAGCTCGTCGAAATCACTGCGGAGCAGATGTGCCTGCTCGCGGAGGTGAAGCACATCGATCTCGTCTACGATACGTCCACTTGCGTGGAAGTGGAAGGCGACCGCTCGCGGCTCAAGCAGGTGGTCGTGAACCTGCTCGACAACGCCATTAAATACACCCCCGAAAAAGGGCGCGTGTCGCTCGCCGTGCGTTCGCAGAATGG
>Ga0136846_1221644_pt1 | contig 11921 bp, 11 predicted proteins | sample HopSoiMetagenom2_FD_96841 | JGI IMG/M metagenome (GOLD analysis project Ga0136846, IMG submission 96841) | Grasslands soil microbial communities from Hopland, California, USA - 2 Assembly 2016 (version 4) | ecosystem: Environmental > Terrestrial > Soil > Grasslands | place: USA: Hopland... | reverse complement strand
TCGACGCTCGCGAACGCGACGTCGTCGACGCCGGCGTCGAGACACACCTGGCGCAACCAGTCGGCGTCGATGATCCCGGGCTTTTCCGTCTTGCGTGAACGCACCTTGCGAACCGTGGGATGGTCGGCGAGCCGGCTCGGGATCTTCTCGGTCGTCATGCTGGGTATAGTACACAATACTTAGATCCTCGCCGGTGCAGATAAAGAAAGCGTCGGAACCGTGCATTGTGGCTGTTTCTTGGGGGTACACCCGAGCTATGCACGGCATACGGACGGGCTCCGGCCTGTTGCGCCGGGGCTGGCGGCGGGCGCTCGACGGTGACCGCCGGTGGGGGTCGATCGACATTCGCCAGGACCGCTTCGGGGTGACCCGGTACCGCCTGGTGGTGTTCCCGCCGGGCATCAGCGACTCGGAGCGGCGGTGGGTCCGTGTGGCGCGGGGCTGGACATTGTGGGGTGCGCTGGTGTGGATCTTCTGCGAAATCTCGCTCAGCCACACGACCGGTCCGATGACCGCTCTGGTCACCTCGACCGCGTTATATCTCGGTCTGGGCGTGGCCGCCACGGCGATGGCCGGCGATCCGCGCAGGCAGGTCAGGACGATCGGCGCGATGGCGATGGCGGGTCACGACGATCCGGTGTCATCGGCCGTCCGCCACAGGCTGGAGACCCTTGCCGGCGCGCTGATGGAAGCCGACGACCTCCTCGCCCGTGGCCAGATCTCGGCGGCGGCCCACGAGATGACATGGTGGCGGGTATATGACCAGATGGGTCCGCCCTCCCCTGCCGTGCATGAATCGGGCAGCGGCGCATAGCCGCCGACTAGTTGAATTCGTCCAGTGCTACCTGTGCCAGCATTTCGGCGAACGTGGTTCCGCTGTAAGGGAATTGGGTGACGACCTTGCCGCTGGCATGGCGGTAGTAGTTGTTGCAGTTGGCCAGCCACACGGTGCCCTGCATCGCCTGCTGGATGTCGTCGTTGTACGCATCGTGAACGTTTCGTTTGATGTCGATCGCCTGCAGGCGGTGACCGACCATGTCGTCGAGTACGCGACGGACGAACTCCACCTGAGCCTCAAGGATGTAGATGATCGACGTGACCCCGTTGGTGTTCGGGCCGTAGAGCGTGAACAGGTTGGGATAGCCCGGGACGACAGTGCCCAGATACGCTTCGGCGCCGTCTCGCCAGTCGTCGCGCAGCCGGCGGCCGTCCATGCCGTAGACGTCGAGGCTGCGGAGGTAGTCGGCGGCGTGGAAACCGGTTCCATAGATGACGGTGTCGACCTCGTGCTCGGTGCCGTCACCGGTGCGAAGACCGCGTTCGGTGAACTCCACGATGGGCGACGTCTCCAGGCTCACGTTCGGAAGGGCGAACGTCGGAAACCATGTTCGAGACTGCAAGGGCCGCTTGCATCCCACCGGATAGGACGGAGTCAGCTTCGCGCGCAGTTCCGGATCAGTCACCTTGCGCGTCAGGTACGCGTTGGCGATTTCGGTCAGTTCCTTGGTCATCGCTGAATCGGCCCCGAAATTCGCGGACTCGTATGCCTGGAACGCTGCGTCTCGCACCTTGAGGGCCTCGATGGGATCGCGCTCGAAGAGTTCGTGCTGCTCGGGAGTGAAGGGTTCGTCGTAGCGGGGGCTCACCCAGATCGGTGTCCGCTGGAACACCGTCAGATGCGCGGTTTCCGGTGCGATCTCGGGAACGTACTGGATGGCGCTTGCGCCTGTCCCGATCGACGCAACGCGTTCGCCCGCTGTCGATTTGGTGTGATCCCAGTCCGACGAGTGGAATGCGCGGCCGCGAAATCGCTTGGCGCCGGGGATGTCCGGGATGTTGGGGACGTCGAGCATCCCGACCGCCGTGACGACGACGTCGAACTGATGCGCGACGCCGTCGGAGGTCTCCAGCATCCAGCGTCGGTCGACGTCAGACCACCGCAGCGTCATGACGTGTGTTCGCGAGACGAGGTGATCGGCGAGTTGGTTGTCGTCGGCGACCTTTTCCAGGTAGGCGAGGATCTCCGGCTGGTTGGCGAAGGTCTTGCTCCACCGCGGGTTCAGCGCGAACGAGTAGGAGTAGAAGTGCGATGGGACGTCACACGCGGCGCCGGGATAGGTGTTCTTGCGCCAGGTGCCGCCGAAACCGTCGGCCCGATCGAAGATCGTGAAGTCGTACCCGCCCACAGCGAGCTGAATCGCCATCGCGACGCCGCCGGGCCCAGCGCCGATGACCGCGACCTTCGGCTTAACGCCCGCCATCTTTGCAATCATTACATTTATAGCGTAATACGTAAGGCCGTCATTTCCTCGGGCGATCCGCGACGGATCGACCTCTCGGGCACGGCGAAGATATCCTTACTTCATTGGGAATGTAAGGAGAGCCATGGACGCTGCGGCTAAGATGACCTCGAAAGGCCAGGTGACCTTACCGAAGGCAGTGCGTGATGCGCTCGGTATCAAGGCCGGCGACGAGCTCATTTTCAGGGTTGAGGGAAATCGTGCGGTGCTCGCCCGGACGCCAGACTTTCTTGATCTCGCAGGGACGATCCCCGTTCCTGCCGCGAAGCGCAACGCCGCTTGGGACGACGTGATCCGCCGCACCAGATCGGGTCGGGCCGCAGGTCGGCGTTGAGCGCATTCATTGATACGAACGTTTTGGTGCGACATTTGACCGGTGATCCGCCGGCCATGGCTGCGCGTGCAACGGCCTACCTCAGGACGGAGCGAGAGCTGCTGTTGACCGACCTCGTCGTCGCCGAGACGGTTTACGTAATCGAGTCGTTCTACGAAGCCCCCCGAGACCAAATCGCCCAAGCCGTACGCTCGCTCGTCGCATTTGAATCAATCCTGTGCGTCGACCCGGCGCTCCTCCTGCGCGCCATCGAGGTCTATGAGACCGACCGGGTTGACTTCGCTGAGGCATACCTCGTCGCCTGTGCCGAAAGCACCGGCGTTAGCCGGGTTGCGTCGTTCGACCGGTCCATCGACCGGGTCAACTCGGTTGAGCGAATTGAGCCGCCGCCGATCAGCAAGTAGCGAATGCTGCTGTCTTGCTTCAGTTTCAAATCAGCTGTGTGCCGGAGCCTCGCGCTGCACTAGCCTCCGGTGCGGCGAGCGTATGCACGCAACGCGAAGGGCGCGAAGACGGCCGTCAACGCCAGCGACCACAGAATGGTCGCCAGCACCGGGTGGTGCAGCGGCAGTTGAGCGCTCCCCGGCGCCGGTCCCCCGTTGCCCCACAGTTCGCGCATGGCCTGCGCCAGCGAGGACACCGGATTCCACTCGGCGATGACGCGCAGCCAATGCTGCATCGGCTCGGTTGGCGCAAAGGTGTTGGCCAGGAACGTGATTGGGAACAGCACGGTGAACATGACTCCGTTCACAGCCTCAACTGAGCGCATCACCGAGCCGATGAGTATTCCGAACCAGATCATGCTGAAGCCGAACACCAGGATCAACGCGAAGGCGAGCGCCGCCTCGGCGACGCTGCCCCGGATCCGCCAGCCGATCGCCAATCCGGTACCTGCCATCACCACCACACCGATCGTGGAGTGCAGAAGGCTGGCCACGCTGCGCCCGATCAACACCGATGACCGCGAGATCGGTAACGACCGGAAGCGGTCAATGATGCCTTTCTCGACGTCGGCGGTGATCCCCGACGCGACCACGAAAGCGGTGAACACGATTGTCTGTGCCTGGATGCCCGGCAGTAGAAACTCCCGGTACGAGGCGCCACCTCCGGTGGCGATCGACGCGCCGAAGACGAACGCGAACAGCAGCACGAACATAATCGGCTGCACGGTGACGTCGCTCAGCATCTCGGGCATCCGTTTGGTGTGGATCATGTTGCGCTTCACCATGATCCAGGACTGCTGCGCGATGTTGGTGGGTCTCGTGCGCGCCGGCCGCGACTGGATCTGAGCCGGCGTTGCGGTGGTCGTCACGCCTCTACCTCCTCTTCGGTGCGGTGGCCGGTGAGCGACAGGAACACGTCATCGAGGCTGGGCCGGGACAGCCCGATGTCGTCGACGTCGATGTCGCTGTCACGCAGCCAGCCCGCGACCCGGATCATGTCGGCCAGGCCGTCGGCGGCGGCGGTGAGCTGGCGGGCACCGGCGTCCACGAACACCTCGGCGCCGGCCTTGGTTAGCAGCGCCTGCGCGGCCGGAAGATCGTCGGTCCTGGCGACGGTCACGACCAGGCTGGCGGCCCCGGCCTGCTGCTTGAGTTGCAACGGCGAACCCTCCGCGATGATGCGGCCCTTGTCGATCACCACGATGTTGTCGGCGAGCTGGTCGGCTTCCTCTAAATACTGGGTGGTCAACAACAGCGTGGTGCCTTGTTTGACCAGTCCGCGCAGCACATCCCACAGGTCGCTGCGGCTGCGGGGGTCCAGGCCGGTGGTCGGCTCGTCGAGAAACAGCACCGGCGGCGACGCCAGCAGGCTGACGGCGAGATCGAGCCTCCTGCGCATGCCACCCGAATACGACTTCACCACGCGGTCGGCGGCGTCGGCGATCTCGAATTGCTCCAGGAGCTGGTCGCCGAGTCGCGCGAGTTCCCTGCGCCGGATGCCGTAGAGGCCGCCGATCATCCGGATGTTCTCGCGGCCGGTGAGCAGTTCGTCGACGGTGGCGACCTGGCCGGTCAGGCCCATGCTGCGGCGCACCATCTCTGGCTCACGACGCACGTCGTAGCCGGCCACCCGCGCGGTGCCGCTCGTCGGCTCCGTCAGCGTCGTCATCATCCGGACTGTGGTGGTTTTGCCCGCGCCGTTGGGGCCGAGCAGACCCAGCACCGTGCCCGGCGGGACGGCGAAACTGACGCCGTCGACCGCTGGTTTGTCGACGCTGGTGCCACCGAACCGCTTGACCAGCTCGATGGCCTCAATGGCGGGTGTCATGCCACCGACCGTATCCGCGCACACCGACACCGGGCCATCGGTTTTATCGCCGCGTACGTCTCAATCGCGCGTCGGATGGGTACATCGTCTCAGGAGCACCCGACATGGACGCGGAATGGTTTGTAGCACCCGAGTATTGGCTGGCTAGACAGCTACTGCAGCGCGGCGTGGCGGCGATCTATCTGATCGCCTTCATCGCGGCCGCGCGACAATTTCGAGCACTCATCGGTGACCACGGAATGCTTCCGGTGCCGCGGTTCGTGGAGCGGGTGTCGTTCGGGACCGCACCGAGCATCTTCCACTTCCACTACTCCGACCGATTCTTCGCGATCGTCTGCTGGGGTGGAGCGGCGCTGTCGGCGGCAGTCGTCGCCGGCGTGAACGATCTGGTACCGCTGTGGGCCGCCATGCTGGTCTGGCTGGCGCTGTGGGTGCTCTATCTGTCGATCGTCAACGTCGGCCAAAGGTGGTACGGGTTCGGCTGGGAGTCATTGCTTTTGGAGGCCGGAATCATCGCGATCTTCCTCGGCAACGACGAGACAGCGCCGCCGGTGCTGGCGCTGTTCCTGGCGCGCTGGCTGGTGTTCCGGGTGGAGTTCGGGGCGGGGCTGATCAAGCTGCGCGGCGATCCGTGTTGGCGCGACCTGACGTGCCTGGACTACCACCACGAGACACAACCGATGCCGGGTCCGCTGAGTTGGTTCTTCCATCACCTACCCAGGCCGCTGCACCGAATCGAGGTGGCGGGCAATCACTTCGCTCAACTTGTCGTGCCGTTCGCGCTGTTCGCTCCGCAGCCGGTGGCGAGCGTGGCCGCGGCGGTCATCATCGTCACGCAGCTGTGGCTCGTGCTCTCCGGCAACTTCGCCTGGCTGAACTGGATCACGATCATTCTCGCCTTCAGCGCGATCGATCAATCGTCGTTAGCGTCGGTGCTGCCGGTACCCGATCCGCCCGCCATGCCCAGCCCGCCGCTCTGGTTCGCCGGTGTGGTCATCGCCTTCACCGCGCTGACGGCGTTCCTGAGCTACTGGCCGGTGCGCAACATGGTGGGAAGCCATCAGCAGATGAATGCCTCGTTCAACCCATATCACCTGGTCAACACCTACGGCGCATTCGGCAGCATCGGCCGTATCCGGCTCGAGGTGGTGGTCGAGGGTACCGACGAGCCGGAGATCACCGAACAGACGGCGTGGAAGGAATACGGATTCAAAGGCAAGCCCGGCGATCTCCACCGGCTGCCACGCCAATGGGCGCCCTACCATCTGCGCCTGGACTGGCTCATGTGGTTCGCCGCGCTCTCACCGGCGTACGCGTTGGACTGGATCGGCCCGTTCGTCATACGCCTGCTGCGAAACGATCCCTCGACGCTGCGCTTGCTTCGACACAATCCATTTTTCGATGCGCCACCGCGGTATGTGCGGGCACAGCTCTACGAGTACCGGTTCAGCACGCGGCGGGAATTGTTGCGCGAGCACGTGTGGTGGCATCGCACCTTGGTTGGTGAATACCTGCCACCCGTCGCACTGGGGAAGTCTGAATCACCGCACCTGGGGTGACGGCTTGTGCGCGAGCGTGCGCAAAGTCAGCATTTTCGACGGCGTGTCGCCCGCAGACACGCACGCTCGCGGTAGTGGGGGTTAGGTGACCAGCGAGACCGAGTTGGAGCGGCGCAGCTTGCCCGACGGGGTCTTGGGGATGGTTCCCGGCCCCAGCACCACGACGTTGCGCGGACGCACGTCGACCTCGGCGACCACCTCGTGTGCGACCTGACGCTCGATGCGGTGCACCTCGTCGGGGTCCTGCCAGGCGTTGGACTCGACTGCGACGGCGAATGTCTCACGCGAGTGTCCGGCATCCAGGCGCACCGCGACGGCGCAGCCCGGCCGCACTCCCTCGACGCGGCCTGCGGCGCGCTCGATGTCGGTGGGATAGATATTGCGGCCCGCCATGATGATGACGTCCTTGACGCGGCCGCACACCACGATGTGTCCGTTCTCCATGATGTAGCCGAGGTCGCCGGTGTCATACCAGCCGTGCTCGTCCTGCGCCGGGATGAAGCCGCCCATGGTGATGTAGCCGGGCGTCAGCGATTCGCCTCGCAGCTCGATGACGCCGACACCACGTGGCGGCATCACATTCCCGTGCTCGTCGATGACGCGGGCTTCCAGGTCTTTCAGAAGCGGCCCCAGCGAGGCAAGCCTGCGGGTATTGCCCTTGGTGGCGGGTACGGCGCGACGCAGCGCGGCGAGCAGGTCGGCGTCGACCTCGTCGACGACCAGGCCGGCACCGCACTCGGAGAACGACACCGCCAGCGTCGTCTCGGCCATGCCGTAGGCCGGCAGGATCGCCTCGGGCTTCAGCCCGAACGGCTTGCCCGCATCCAACAGATCCTCGACGTCGGCGGGTTCGACGGGCTCGGCGCCCGACAGCGCGAACCGCAGCGTGGAGAGGTCGAACTCGCCGGGCTTGGCTTGCCGACGGAGCCGCTTGGCCAGCAGCGCATAGGCGAAGTTCGGCGCCGCCGTCATCGTGCCCTTGTACTTGTCGATGAGCTTGGCCCACAGCAGGGTGTCACGCAGGAAGTCCATCGGCGTGACTTTGACGAGCTCGGCCCCGAAGTACATCGGGATGGTCAGGAAGCCGACCATGCCCATGTCGTGGAAGCACGGCAGCCAGCTGACCATGACGTCCTTGTCGACGTCGTACTCCGCGCCGATGAACATCGCCTCGGCGTTGGAGTGGATGTTGCGGTGCGTGATCTGGACAGCCTTAGGAGATCCAGTGGAACCGCTCGTTAATTGCATCAGCGCCAGGTCGTCCTCGCCGACGTCTACGGGGTCGATGGGATCCGACGCCAGCAGGCCCTCGACGGTGAGGACGGTGATGCCCTTCTCCTCGAGGACCGGGATGGCCACCAGGAACGGCTCGGAGACGATGACGGCCTTGGCCTCGATCATCCCGATGACGGTCATGGTGTCTTCGGCCCACACCGCCAGGTCGGTGCGCGGCGTGGGCTGGTGCAGCATGGTCAGGCTGGCGCCGCGCATCCACAGGCCCTGTGCCGTCGGCGCGATCTCGACCGGGAAGCCGGCCAGCACGCCAACCGCGTCGCCGTGTCCGATACCTGCGGCGGCCAGGCCGCCCGCGACGCAGCGGGCGCGCTCGTGGACCTCGCCCCAGGTGTGGCGGACGGGTTCGTGAGGTTCACCGGTGACCATGCCCGTCGTGACGGTGCGGGCGTTGCGGTACATCTTCTCGGTGAATCTGCTCACGACATCCTCCTAAACGGTCCCAGAGCAAATGTCTGAGAGTAATGCTCCCGCTGATAGAGGGCGCTTTCGCGAAGGCGCGCACACAATTGGGGAGCGGTTAGGTCTCGAATCGGGGTGCTACCTATATATCCGGCTGACCGCCCACCGGGGTTACCGGTGGGAGAAAAGGTCGCGCCGGAGTCCTGACCGCTAGCTTTCACCGCCGATCATCTTAAGCAACTCTTAAGTAACCGCCAAACTGTAGCGGGAAATGAGGCCTGGGTCACAGTTAGCGATTTCAAACGGACGTCGACGGAGCGGGCACCACCCTGGCGCCGTGCACGGGTCCGCTGGCCACCCGCACGGTGCGGCACACGCCTGCGCCGGCCAGCTGCGCGCCGACGTCGATGGCTGTGGCCACCGATGTGCACAGGAACGCACACGTTGGGCCGGACCCCGAAACGATCCCGGCCAGCGCGCCGACGTCCGCACCCGCCCGAAGGGTGCGCCGCAGCGCAGGGTCCAAACTCAGCGCGGCCGGCTGCAGGTCATTGCCGAGCAGCGGCGCCAGTTCGGCCGGGTCACCAGAGGCCAGCGCGGCAAGCACCGGTTCGGGATCGTCGAGCCGCGGCGGCCGGTCCCGGCCGGCGCCGGCGGTGTCCCGCAACCGGTCGATCTCGCTGAACACCGCCGGAGTGGACAGGCCGTCGTCGGCGAAGGCCAGCACCCAGTGGAACGTGCTGCGGGCGAGCACGGTGGCCAGCTCCTCACCGCGGCCGGTGCCCAATGCGGTGCCGCCGTGCAGCGCGAACGGGACGTCGCTGCCGAGCTGGGCGGCCAGCGCGTGCAGGTCTCGGCGCGGCACACCTAGTTCCCACAGCGTGTTGATGGCCACCAGAACCGCGGCGGCATCGGCGCTGCCGCCCGCCATGCCGCCCGCCACCGGAATCGCCTTCTCGATGGAGATCGCGACGTCCGGCGCCCGGCCGACGTGCTCCGCCATCAATTCGGCGGCCCGCCAGGCCAGATTGCGCTCGTCGGTCGGCAGCGACTCCACGCCCTCGCCGCTCATTTCCACCGACAGCACGTCGGCGTTGCGGACGGTGACCTCGTCGAGCAGCGAGACGGCATGAAAGACCGTCGTCAGCTCGTGGTAGCCGTCGTCACGGCGGTCACCGACCGCCAGATACAGATTGACCTTGCCCGGCACCCGCACGGTGACCGACCCGGTGGGAACCCACTCGGACGCGGTATTTCCGTCGGAGGCGGACACGGCACGACACTATCGCCGCGACGAACAAGACAGGTAGCGAAGTACCGAGATGGCCGGGGCGGGGACCGTCGTACCGGCAGGCGAATACCCCTCAGCGAACCCTAGGCTGTGGAAATGCTGTCCCCCGGCGAACGGTTCGAGGGCTACGTCGTCGACGCGGCCATCGGCCACGGCGGATATGCGACGGTGTACCGCGCGCATGACGCCGCGGGCCCGGATCGGCTGGTCGCGCTGAAGATCCTCGACGACCATCACCGCCAACCCGCACAGATAGCGCGGCTGCAGAAAGAATTCGACTTCGCCCACAGGCTCGATCACCCGCACATCGTCAAGGTGTATGAGTGCGGGTCGGGTTGGCTGGCAATGGAACTGATCAATGGTGGCACGGTGGCCAAGTTGCACGGTGTGGCGGATCGACTGATGGCGCTGGCCCAGATCGCCGGGGCGCTGGACCACGCCCACCAGTGCGGCATTGTGCACTGCGACGTCAAGCCGTCCAATATCCTTGTGTCGCTGCCCCTTTCGGTGCACGGCGCGGTTCTCATCGACTTCGGAGTCGCGCAAGCCGTGATTGACAACGTGGGCCGCAGACCCGCGCACATCGAGGCGTCGCTGCCCTACTCGGCACCCGAACTGCTGCACGGGCACGCGCCGTCGGCGGCCACGGACGAATACGCCCTGGCGTGCACCGCATTCGAGCTGATCACCGGCTCACCACCGTTCACCGCTGCCACATCGATGGGGCTGGTGGACGAGCACCTGCACGCCCCACCACCGAGGCTCTCGCACAAAATCGACTGGCTGCCACACGCGTTCGACTCGATCATGGCAAAGGCCTTGGCAAAGGGCCCGGACAACAGATACGAGTCGTGTTCGGAGTTCATCTCGCTGATCGCGCGGGCGTTGCAGTAACTTGCGCCAAATTATTACGTAACTCAACTTTTACCGCCTCCGGTTTCGGGTCTCCCGACCCACGCCTAACGTCAGGCCGATGGCATCCGCTATCGATTACGACACGTCTGCGCTGGCCCACGAGGACGAGGGCTACCACAAAGGCCTCAAACCACGACAGCTCCAGATGATCGCCATCGGCGGCGCCATCGGCACCGGCCTGTTCATGGGAGCCGGCGGCCGGCTGCACACCGCGGGTCCCGGCCTGTTCATTGTCTACGCGGTGTGCGGGGTGTTCGTCTTCTTCATCCTGCGCGCGCTCGGTGAGCTTGTGCTGCACCGTCCTTCGTCGGGATCATTCGTCTCCTACGCGCGCGAATTCCTAGGTGAGAAGGCCGCCTACGTCGCAGGCTGGATGTACTTCTTCAACTGGGCGTGCACGTCGATCGTCGACGTCACCGCTATCGCGCTGTACATGCACTACTGGGGCGCCTTCAAGGCGGTTCCACAATGGACGATCGCCTTGATCGCACTGGTCATCGTGCTGACCGTCAACATGATCTCGGTGAAAGTATTTGGCGAGATGGAGTTTTGGGCCGCGCTGATCAAGGTCGTCGCGCTGGTGACTTTCCTTGTCGTTGGGATCATCTTCCTCGCAGGCCGATTCACCATCGAAGGACAGACCACCGGGGTTTCGGTCATCACCGACAACGGGGGCATCCTGCCGACCGGCGTGCTGCAGCTGGTGATCATCACCTCGGGCGTGATTTTTGCTTACGCCGCAGTGGAATTGGTGGGCACCGCAGCGGGTGAGACCGAGAATCCCGCGAAGGTGATGCCCAAGGCCATCAACTCGGTGGTGTTCCGCATCGCAGTGTTCTACGTCGGCTCGCTGATCCTATTGGCGCTGCTACTGCCGTACACCTCCTACAAACAGGGCACCAGCCCGTTCGTCACGTTCTTCTCATCCATCGGCGTCCCAGCCGCGGGCGACATCATGAACTTCGTGGTGCTGACCGCAGCCCTGTCGAGCCTCAACGCCGGCCTGTACTCCACCGGCCGCATCCTGCGCTCGATGGCGATGAACGGCAGCGCACCGCAATTCACCGCGCGGATGACCAAGCGCGGCGTGCCGTTCGCGGGTATCGCCCTGACGGCCTGCTTCACCGTCGTCGGGGTGTTTCTGAACATGGTGGTGCCGTCCGAGGCGTTCAACATCGCGCTTGACCTGTCGGCGCTGGGCATCATCGCGTCGTGGGGCACGATCGTCATCTGCCAGATCCAGCTGTACCGCTGGTCCAAACGCGGCATCCTGCAACGGCCGTCCTTCCAGCTGTTCGGTACCCCGTACACCAGCTACGCGACGCTGGTGTTCCTGCTCGCCGTCACCGCGCTGATGTGTTACGAGAACTACTGGAATCTGGTTGCGCTGGTGGTGATCGTCCCCGCGCTCGTCGGCGGCTGGTATGCCGTGCGCGGCCGGGTGCTGGAGATGGCCCGCGAGCGGGTCGGCTTCACCGGCAACTACCCCGTCATCGCCGAAACACCGCTGATGGACGAGTTCCTCGACAAGGACGCCAAGGAGTAAGCGCTAGCTA
>Ga0136846_1221719_pt1 | contig 11922 bp, 12 predicted proteins | sample HopSoiMetagenom2_FD_96841 | JGI IMG/M metagenome (GOLD analysis project Ga0136846, IMG submission 96841) | Grasslands soil microbial communities from Hopland, California, USA - 2 Assembly 2016 (version 4) | ecosystem: Environmental > Terrestrial > Soil > Grasslands | place: USA: Hopland... | reverse complement strand
GGACACCCCCGCGTCCCGCCATGAAGCCGCATGCGCATCCGGAAGCGTCGCGACTCTCGCGGCACTTTCGGACCTGCGGTCAGGCGCATACCGCACTGCCCTGGTCGTCGGCGTCGAGCTGGAAAAGACGGTGCCCGGTGACACCGCGGCCCAGCACCTCGGCGCGGCCGCCTGGACCGACCACGAGGGCACCGAGGCAAAGTTCATGTGGCCGTACATGTTCGACCGGGTGGCCGACGAATACGACCGCCGATATGGCATCGACGCAGCACATCTGCGAGCCATCGCCCAGCTCAACTTCGCCAACGCCCGATCAAATCCGAACGCACAGACCCGGGATTGGACGGTGCCCGATCCGATCGGCGCCGACGACGCCAACCCGCCGATCGAGGGCCGGTTACGCCGGTTCGACTGCAGCCAGATGACCGACGGCGGCGCAGGCGTCGTCCTTGTCGCCGACGAATACCTGCGCGACCACCCGGACGCTCACCCGATCGGCCGCATCGACGGATGGGGGCACCGCACGGTGGGTCTGGGCCTGCAGCAGAAGCTCGACCGCGCGGCCGGGCAGCCCTACGTGCTTCCTCACGTCCGCGGCGCCGTGCTGGACGCGTTCGACCGCGCCGGCATCACAATCGATGACGTCGACGGCTTCGAGGTGCACGACTGCTTCACCCCCAGCGAGTACCTCGCCATCGACCACATCGGTCTTACCGGACCGGGCGAATCGTGGAAGGCGATCGAAAACAACGAGATCGAGCTCGGTGGACGGCTGCCGATCAACCCCAGCGGCGGGCTGATCGGCGGCGGTCATCCCGTCGGCGCATCCGGCGTGCGCATGCTCGTCGACGCCGCCAAGCAGGTCAGCGGAACAGCCGGCGACTATCAAGTCGAGGGCGCAAAGACGTTCGGCACGCTCAACTTCGGCGGCAGCACGGCCACCACGGTGAGCTTCATCGTCAGCGGCGTGTGAAATGGCCGCAACAAACCCCGAGATTGTCGGCAAGTTCCTGTCGACCCTTCCCGAGGACGACGACCATCCCTATCGGACCGGCCCCTGGCGCCCGCAGACCACCGAGTGGGACGCCGATGACCTGACCGCCGTCGAGGGCGAGGTACCCACCGATCTCGACGGGGTGTATCTGCGCAACACCGAGAACCCGCTGCATCCGGCGTTGAAGACGTATCACCCGTTCGACGGCGACGGCATGATGCACATCGTCGGGTTCCGCGACGGGAAAGCGTTCTACCGCAACAGGTTTGTCCGCACGGAGGGATTCCTCGCCGAGAACGAGGTGGGCGGACCGCTGTGGCCGGGACTGGCCGAGCCGGTCTCGCTGTCCAAGCGCGACGACGGCTGGGGTGCACGCGGTCTGATGAAGGACGCATCGAGCACCGACGTGATCGTGCACCGCGGCACCGCGCTGACGAGTTTCTACCAGTGCGGCGACCTGTACCGCCTCGACCCCTACTCAGGTGACACCCTGGGTAAGGAGTCGTGGAACCACGCGTTCCCGTTCGACTGGGGCGTCTCGGCGCACCCCAAGGTCGACGACAGGACCGGCGAACTGCTGTTCTTCAACTACAGCAAGCAGGCGCCGTACATGCACTACGGCGTCGTCGACGACAACAACGACCTCGTGCACTACATCGACGTGCCGCTGCCCGGCCCGCGGCTGCCGCACGACATGGCGTTCACCGCGAACTATGTGATCCTCAACGACTTTCCGCTGTTCTGGGATCCCGAACTGCTAGAGCGCAACGCGCACGTCACGGGCTTTCACCGGGACATGCCGTCGCGCTTCGCGGTCATCCCGCGACGAGGACAGACCGCCGACATCCGATGGTTCGAGGCCGACCCCACTTTCGTGCTGCACTTCACCAACGCCTACGAGAACGGCGACGAGATCGTGCTCGACGGCTTCTTCCAAGGCGACCCGGATCCGGCCGACAACGGCATGGGTGACAAGTGGCAGCGGGCGTTTCGCTTTCTGGCGCTGGACCGGATGCAGGCGCGACTGCATCGCTGGCGATTCAACCTCGTGACGGGTCACATTGTCGAAGAGCAACTCTCGGACAGCATCACCGAGTTCGGCATGATCAACGCCGGCTACGCCGGAACGGCCTACCGATACACCTATGCTGCGACCGGCAAGCCGTCCTGGTTCCTGTTCGACGGGCTGGTCAAACACGACCTGCAAACCGGCAGCGAGCAGCGGTTCGCGTTCGAGGACGGCGTGTATGGCAGCGAAACGGCGATGGCTCCGCGTGTCGGAAGCACAAATGAGGACGACGGATACCTAGTCACGCTGACCACCGACATGAACGCCGACGCCTCGTACTGCCTGGTGTTCGACGCCGCCAGGATCGGCGACGGGCCGGTGTGCAAACTGGCTCTGCCGGAGCGGATCTCGAGTGGCACCCACTCGACCTGGGCGGCAGGATCACAGCTTCGGCGCTGGCGCGAGGCCGACTCCGCGGCGGAAGCGATCGGACTGTAGTAGGTGGAGCACTCGGAGCCCAATGCCGTCGGGCGCATGCTGGGGCTGCTCGGTGACGAGTGGACGCTTCTGGTCGTGCAGCAGGCCCTGCTCGGCGCGACGCGGTTCGCCGAATTCAAGGCGAGGCTGCCGATCTCGAATTCCGTGCTTACCCGTCGCCTGCAGTCGCTGACGCGGGACGGCCTGCTGGACCGCCGCGTTTATCAGACGAACCCGACACGGGCCGAGTACCTGGTGACCCCGCGCAGCCGGTCATTGTGGCCAGTGCTGCTGTCGATCTGGGAATGGGAGCGGCGGTGGGTGCCCGACCACGCCCAGAGATTGCCGGGGATGCGGCACAACGCCTGCGACGCCGACTTCGCTCCGCTGCTCATCTGCCGGTCGTGCGGTGAGACCGCCAGCGACAAAGACGTTGTCGCGCAATGGGGCCCGAGCGGATCATGGACACGGTCCATCCCGCTCGCGTCGACACGACGGCGATCCGAGGCCGATCAGCGTGACGCCGAGGCGGGCCTGTTCCCGCACACGATGAGTGTGATGGGCAACCGCTGGGGTTTCGCGCTGTTGGTCGCGGCATTCGTCGGCATGAGCCGGTTCACGGACTTCCAAAGCCAGCTCGGCGCTCCGCCGGGTTCGCTCGCCGACCGGTTGTCGATCTTCACCGCCAACGGAGTGCTCGTCTCAGCAGACAACCGATACCGGCTCACCGAGAAAGGCCTGGCATTGTTCGGCGTGTTGGTGACAGCGCTGCAGTGGGCGCAGCGCTGGTTCGGGGCGCAAGAGGGGCCTGCGGTGATTCTGACCCACACGGGTTGCGGCAGGCGGTTCAGCGCGGTGCTCGTCTGCGACCAGTGCGCCGAACCGCTCACCGGAGCGCAGGTCGCCGCCGTTTAGCCGAGCCGGGCGATGAGGTATTTCGGCGCCACCTGGCGGTAGGCATCTGTGAGGATTTCGGCGACCTCTCGCCAGTCCGGTCCGGCGGGCTGCAGATCGAGCCGCATGCCGACCCAGTCGTATCCGCCGAATCGCGGGACGAAGAAGCGCTGCGGATCTTCCGCGACGAGCTCGTTGCGGGCACCGGGCGGCGCGGCGGCCCAGAACGCAACATGTCGCTCGTCGAGCCGATGCTTCTCTGGGTCGACGAATTTGGCGAACGACCGCCGGCGCACGAACCAGGTTTCCCCGCCGTGGGTCAGCCCCTCGGTCACTTCAGGCAGTGCCACACAGAGCCGTCTCACCCCGGCGAGCAGGTCGTGTGTCGCGGATGGCATATCGCCATCGTCGCACTCCAGGCACCGAAAATGGGCTAGCACTCTCGGAGAGAGAGTGCTAATCTCGGAGTTGCACAGTGATTTGGCTGCCCGCCAGGGTGGCGGGCTCTGAGGCGACATAGGAGGTGAATTGCTGTGCTTCGCTTCGATCCGTTCAGTGACCTTGACGCCTTGACCCGGGGCTTGCTGACCAGCCAGACCGTATCAAATCGCACCCCTCGGTTCATGCCGATGGATCTATGCAAGATCGATGACCACTACGTGCTGACGGCCGACCTACCCGGTGTCGATCCCGGATCCGTGGACGTCAACGTCGACAGCGGCACCCTGACCATCTCGGCGCATCGCACCGCGCGGTCCGAGGATGCCGTTCAGTGGCTGGCCAACGAGAGATTCTTCGGCACCTACCGCCGGCAGCTATCTCTCGGCGAGGGCATCGACGCGTCGGCCATCTCGGCGACATATGAGAACGGTGTGCTGACCGTGACCATCCCGCTGGCCGAACGTGCCAAGCCGCGCAAGATCGACGTCGCCCATGGTGGCGGACAGAAATCCATCGAAACCACCGTCGACTCCGGATAGCGGAGGCGCCGAACGTGAGCTTGTGTGCAACTTTTCGTCAAAATCTCGCACACAAGTTCACTTTCGACGGCAGGTTCGCAGCGGGGCGTCCTCCTCTCTGCGAACCTGCCGGCCCTCCCTCGTCGCGTCGTTAGCCGTTGCGGTCCAGCCGGTATCGCAGATTGTTGCGCACCGCTGGCCATTCGATGTCGAGGATCGAGTACACCATCGTGTCGCGGCGCGACCCGTCGGCCAGCACCTGGTGGCTGCGCAGTACGCCGTCGAGTTTGGCGCCCAGCCTTTCGATGGCGGCCCGGCTGGTGAAGTTGAAGAAGTGCGTACGGAATTCTACTGCGACACAGTCTAACTCGTCGAATGCGTGGCCGAGCATCAGCAGCTTCGTCTCGGAGTTGACCCCGCTTCGTCGCGCCGAAGCCAAGTACCACGTGTTGCCAATTTCGAGCCGTCGGTTCGCTGCGTCGACGTGCAGATAGCTCGACGAGCCGATCAGCGTGCCGTCGAGGGTGCGTACCACGAACGTCAAGCCCTCGTCGGGCTTCTGCGCTCCCAGCCGCGCGGAAACCCACTGCTCGACGGCCTCGGCTCTTGGCGCGGCGGTGAACCACAGGCTGCCAAGCTCGCCGTCGGCGGCGGCCGCGGCGATTTCTGGAATATGTTCGGGAGCAAGCGGTTCCAGGGCTACCCAGCGTTCACCGGCCAACGAGACCGGTTCGACGAAACCGCTCATCAAACCCGGCTCACCGCCGACCACGCGGCGACCATGGCCCACACCGACAGCAGCACGGCGAACACAGCGGCAGCCGCGCCGAGGTACAGCCCGTAGCCCGCCGACACCGGCGAGTACACATAGAGCCGGTAGTACCACATCGTGAGCACGACGAGCAGTACCGAAATGGCCAGTGCCGCGGCCGATGCCAGTCGGCCGAACAGACCGCGCGCGGCCATCGCGCCCGCGACGATCAACGTCGATGCCAGCAGGACGATGAGTTGCCCGACACCGAACCCCTCCGGCGGCACCGGCATGTTGCCGACGATTCCGCCGACCGCGTTCGCGCGCCCGCCCCCGTCGGCTCTGCTCGTCAGCCACGGCAGCCAGACGCTGACCGCCAGCACCGCCGCGCACAGCACGACCAGCCAACCGGGGCGCAGGCGAGCCATGCGCTCAGACTATCGGCTGTGCCCCGCTGTCCACGTCAACGCGTAGTCGGCCACGTCGCTCCAGCCGTCCAGCGCCGCCGTCAAATGCGGTCGGTCGTCGAACAGCTTGAAGTCCGTCGCGGCAGCCGAGCGCCGATAGCGGTTGAAGTTCTCGTAGACCACCGAGGACGGCACGATGTGGTCGCGTCCGCCGGCGATCAACAGCAGCGGCGCCCGGTCGGGTTTGGCATAGTCGACCACCGTCGCCGCCCGCGACTTGGGCCCGAAATTGGCCACCGCCGACTGCAACAGCGGCCGGCCCGGCGCGGGAATCGCCAGCTTGGCGTGCCAGGAGTCGGATTCGGCCCGCGAGACGGTGTTGGCGAACGCGTAGTGGAACTCCGCGGGTGAGAGTGGCACCGCACGATGCCGGTTCGACGGCCTGCGGAACACCGGCCAGGTGGCCCTCAACACCGATAGCGGCAGCCGGTAGACCCCGCGCGGCGCGGCCGAATGGACGGCGACACCGGCGCGGCCGAGCCCGCGGCCCAGCAGCATCTGGGTGATCAAGCCGCCGAACGAGTGGCCCATCAGGATCGGCCGCTCGGGCAGCGCCCGTACGAATGCGTCGTAATGGTCCACCACTTCGCCGAGGCGGATGTCGGCCGGCGCCCTGGTGTGGTCGAGTTCCTCGTAGAGTTCCGATACGCCTGGCCATGCTGGGGCATGGACGGTGTGGCCCGCCGCGCTGTAGCGCTCAATCCAGCCGCGCCAACTGTGCGGCGACATCCACAATCCGTGGATCAGCACAATAGGGGCCTTGCCGGTAGCCATCGTCTCTATTGTGGAGTCGCGGAATCGATTAAGGGGGGAATTGCAATGACCGACCTTCCGGAGTGGGCGCGTCGGCTCGACCTGTCCCCACATCCCGAGGGCGGCTGGTTCAAGGAAACTTGGCGCAGCGGGCTGACGATGCCCCAGTCCGCGCTGCCGCCCGACTACACCGGCCCGCGAAGTGCCGGCACCGCAATCCTGTTCCTACTCATGCCCGATCAGCAGTCGGCGTGGCATACGGTGCGCAGCGCCGAGCTGTGGCTCTACCACTTCGGCGGTCCGCTGCTGCTGCAGAGTGGGGCCGAACAGGGAAGTGCCACAACGCATTTGCTCGGCGCCGATATTGTCGCCGGCGAGAAGCCGCAGATCGTCGTGCCGCCGGGGCACTGGCAGCGGGCCCGTCCCCGCGACGATGTGCCCTGCTTGGTCAGCTGTGTGGTGATCCCGGGTTTCGACTACGCCGATTTCGCGCTGGCCGCGCCTACCGACTGAGCAGCTGCACCGCCACCGACACCAGCGCGGCGTTGTCTGAAGCGGTCGAACCGTCCGGCAGCCGCAGCGTGTCCTCCAGGCCGATCCGGGTCTGCACACCGCGGGCCCCGGCGTGTTCCAGCAGCGGCCAACAACTTTCGTCGAGTCCGTGCAGCAGCACCGGCGCCGGTGAGCCCGCGGCCAGCACCTGACTGAGCAGGTCATCGGCGGCTGCGACATCGGCGTCTGCCTGAAGTTCGATCATCACCCGCATGCAGTGCCGGGCGAACTCCGAGGCCGCCCAGGACTCGGCCGCCTCCGCGTGGAAAATGCCACACTCGACGCCGAGCCCCTTGCTCAACAGGAGCCCCGCGAGGTCTTCGGAACCGGGCTCGTGCCAGTTCACCGACGCGAAGTCCGGCAGCTCCGTCCAGCCGTCGACGGCACGCAGCCGCGCGTCGGCATCGGGCAACGCCCAAAACCCAGTCGTCACCCCAAGCGGCAGGCCCGGCACCGCATGCCGCACCGCCGACACCGCGGCGTCCACATGCTGCGGCAGCAGGGAGTCGACGCCCTCGGCGGTCTTGGGATGCATGTGCACCGCCTTGGCGCCGGCGCCGTGGGCCGCGAGGGCCGCCGCGGCCAGCTGCTCGGGCGTCACCGGCAGGTTCGGATGCTGGTCCGGGGTTCGAGCGCCGTTGATGCACGCCTTCACGTAGATCCTGGGACTGGTGGGCATCTCACCATCTTCGCCCCTCGCGGCGAGGTTCTCCGCAGTAGCGTTCTGAGGATGCGGGGCCACATCATCGTGTGCGGCGACGATGCGCTGGGGATGCGGATCGTCGAGGAGTTGCACAACGCCGGCATGCGTGTGATCACGCTGCAGGCGCCGGACGGTCTGGCGGCAGCTGGCGTAGCAGAGGCCGGCGCGGTGATCTGCGCCGACGACGACGACGAACTGAACCTCGAAATCGCGCTGCTGGCACGGCAAGCCAACCCGAACGTGCGTGTGGTGGCCCGGCTCGCCAACACGGTGTTGCGCCTGGCGATGGCGGAGGGAAACGGGCCGGGCGCAATACTCGACGTGGCAGACCTGGCGGCGCCGTCGGTGGTGGAGGCGTGCCTGGCCCGCACCACGCACACCATTTCGGTGGCGGGGATCGACTTCGTCGTCTCCGACACCGCCGCCCCGCGCGACGCAACGCTGAGGGAGATCTACGGCGATCTGGCGCCGGTGGCAGTGATCCGCGGCGAGAACTCCGACACACCCGGGCAGGTGGTGGCCTGCCCCGGCCGTGACTTCCAGGTCCGTGCGGGTGACTGGACAGCGATGATCGGCACCGCCGACGAGCTCGTCGCGCAGGGCATCAGGGTGCCCAGGGCCCTGACTCACCGGCGGGCGCGACGTCCGCCGGTAAGGCGGGTGGTCGATGCCGTGCGTGCGTTCCGAGACGACATCAATCCGATGTTCTACCGGGCGCTGGCACTGTCGGCGACGCTGCTGCTCGGCTCGACGGTCATGCTGCGGTTCACCTATCGGTACCCCGGGATGAGCTGGGTGGATGCGCTGTACTTCTCGACCGAGACGATCGCGACGGTCGGCTACGGCGACTTCAACTTCCTCGAGCAGCCGACCTGGCTCCGGCTATGGGGTGTTGCGATGATGTTCGCCGGCGTCACGACCGTCGCAATTCTGGTGGCGTTCATTGCCGACGTGCTGCTGTCGCGTCGACTGTCCCAAGCGACGAGCCGGCAGAAAGTGCGCCATCTGCGTAACCATGTCGTGGTCGTCGGGCTGGGCTCGTTCGGCATCCGCGTTGCCAGTGACCTCAAGTCCGCCGGCTACGACGTGGCGGTGATCGAGCGTGACGACGACAACCGGTTCCTGTCAACGGCGGCTCAGCTCGACATCCCGGTGATCCTCGGCGACGCGACGCTGCGGCAGACGTTGCAAGCGGCGCGCGTCGAGGAAGCCCGGGCGATCGCCGTGCTGACGCAGGACGACATGGTCAACATCGAGACCGGCATCGTGTTGCGCGAAATGTTGAGTCCGAGGGTGATGCCCGACGTGGTACGCCCCGATGTGCCGATCGTGCTACGGGTGTACGACCGCACGTTGAGCGCCGCCGTCGGACAGAGATTCGGGTTTGAATATGTCCGCTCGACCGTGGATCTCGCGACTCCCTGGTTCATCGGCGCGGCCATTGGGCTGCAGGTGCTGGGCACGTTCTCGGTGCGGCAACGCTTGTTCATGGTCGGTGGCGTGCACGTCGCGCCGTCGAGCGAGCTCGATGGGATGCGGATGTTGGACATGTCCACCCAGACCCGGGTCATCGCGATCACCCGGGCCGATGCTCCGGTGCGGTTGCATCCGCGGCGCGACACCAGGCTCACCGCCGGCGACACCGCCTACCTGGTCGGCCCTTATCGGGAACTGCTGGACACCCTGCGAAAGGGGCAAGGTGTCCAGCGGCCCGATGTCACTGATCCAGCGAAGACAGGTTGAATCCCGCGCCCGTCGGCGGTGTTCGGTGACTACGGCTCCCGTTCCTGCGCTGGGGACGACGGGATCTCGCTGGCGCCGGTGATGAAGGCGACAGTGTCAGACATGGTGACCTGTTTGGGGTCGACAACTCCGATGCGCCGTCCGAGGCGATGGATATGTATGCGATCGGCGACTTCGAATATGGCGGGCATGTCGTGACTGATCAGAATGACCGGTAAGCCCTTGTCGCGAATTCGCTTGATCAGATCCAAGACGTGCTCTGTTTCCCTGACGCCGAGCGCGGCGGTTGGTTCGTCCATGATCACCAGCATCTTTCCGAACATCGCCGCGCGCGCGACGGCGACCGCTTGCCGTTGGCCACCGGACAGACTCTCCACCGGCTGAGTGATGTCCTGAACGGTGGCGATGCCCAGCGCGTCGAGCTGTTCCTTGGCCTGGATTCGCATGGCGTTACGGTCGAGGACGTGTAGGCGACCCAGCAGACCGCGGCGACGGATTTCGCGGCCGAGAAACAGATTCGTCGCGATGTCGAGTGCCGGTGAGACGGCAAGCGTTTGATAGACGGTTTCGATGCCGCGATTCCGCGCGTCGGCCGGCGACCCGAATCGGATTTCCTCGCCGTTCAACGTGATCGTTCCGTCGTCCGGGATCAACGCCCCCGTCAAGGCCTTGATGAGACTGGATTTTCCGGCGCCGTTGTCGCCGACGATCGCCAGCACTTCGCCGGGAAACAGATCAAAGTCGGAGCCGCGAATGGCGGTGACGTTTCCATACCGCTTGACAAGGCCCCGGGCCGACAGCACCGGACCGGTGTCAGGGCCGACGGCCGGACCGGCTGTCTCGGACGCAGCGATCATGACATCCTCCGGCGTGTCAGTTGGTCGAAAGCGACTGCGGCGATGACGAGTACACCGGTCGCCAGATTCTGGTAGTTGGAGTCGATGCCCATCTGGGTGAGGCCGCTGCGAAGTACGGCAACGATCAATGCACCGATGATCGTCCCGGCGACACCGCCGCGTCCGCCGAACAAGCTGGTCCCGCCGATGACGACGGCAGTGATGGAGTCTAAGTTCCCGGTCTGATAGGCGTTCGGGTCGGCAGTTGGTGTGCGGCCCATGGCGATCCAGGCCGCGAAGCCGTAGATGACGCCGGCGACGACGTACACACTGACTAGGTTGACCCGGACGTTGATCCCGGTCAGGCGGGCAGACTCGGGGTCGTCGCCGATCGCGTACACGTGCCTGCCCCACGCTGTCTTCGCGAGCGCAGCCCAGGCGATTGCAAACAGGATTGCGGTGACGCCCATTCCGTATGTCATCGGAATGCCGCCGAAGAGGTAGGTTTGCGTTCCCAGCCAGGTGAGCAGTCCCTCGGGGACCGGGTGCGTCGTGCCGCCGCTGTACAGGTTGGTGACCGCGACCATCACTGCAAGCATCCCGAGCGTCACGATGAATGGCGGCAAGCGCAATTGCGTGACGAGTAGCCCCGAAACCATTGCGATCGCGCCGCACGCGACAATGCCTGTCGCCAGCGCGATCGGCGATGGAAGTCCGCCGCTGGCTAGTTGGGTGATCAGGATGGTTCCGAACACCGCGATCGCCGCATTGGCGAGATCGATTCCGGCAGTGAGGATTATGAGAGTTTGGCCCAGCGCAAGCGTGCCGATCACCGTTGTCTGGTTGACGACCGCGGAGAAGTTGTCGAGATTGAAGAAGGTGTTCGTGGCGATCGAGAAGAACACGATCGCAATCAACAACGCGGCGGCCGGACCGAGCGCAGGGTTTCGAGCGAACACGACGCCCGCATTGGTCGTCTTCAGCGAATCACCGAGTCTCGTTAGCGTGGTTGTCATTCTGCTTCCCTGGATCGAGTTTCAGCCCCAGCAGTTGGCGGCACCCCAAGTGGAGTCTTGGGACGCGATGCCGGCGATGGGTTGGTCGGTGATCAGCGTCGCGCCGGTGTCGTGGAATCCAGTGGGGCTCTTACCGGTATGGACGGCGTCGACCACCGCCGCCACACCGTCCTCGGCCATCTTCTTCGGAAACTGCATGACGGTGGCCACGAATTTGCCCGCCTTCACGTCGGCGATTCCTGAGCAGCTGCCGTCGATGGCTCCCACGAGGACTTTCGATGTGAGGCCGACGCTGCTAAGGGCCTGGTAGGCGCCTCTCGCGGCGGGTTCGTTGATGTTGTAGACGACATTGACCTGTGCCGCCGATCGTTGCAGCAGGTTCTCCATGGCCTGCTGTGCCTTGCTCTGGTCGCCCTGGGTGAGCGCAGTGCCGATGACGGCGGGAGTGTCAAGCGGCAAGTCCATGCCTTCGAGGAACCCGTTGTGGCGTGCAATGCCAACGCTGGCACTCGGGTCGAGGTCCATCGAGAGGATCTGCGGTGGTGTATTGCCCATCCTCGCCTTGATGTACTGACCGAGCAGCACCCCGGCCTGCTTGTTGTTGGTGGCGTAGGTGGCATCGACGACGTTTTCCGGCTCCGTTGCGGTGTCGAGTGCGATCACGACGACGCCCTGCTGCCTGGCCGACTTGATTGCGCCGAGCACCCCGCCGGTGCTGCTCGGCGTGATGAGGATGCCGCTCACGCCTTGGCGCACGAGATTCTCGAT
>Ga0136846_1231506_pt1 | contig 11923 bp, 14 predicted proteins | sample HopSoiMetagenom2_FD_96841 | JGI IMG/M metagenome (GOLD analysis project Ga0136846, IMG submission 96841) | Grasslands soil microbial communities from Hopland, California, USA - 2 Assembly 2016 (version 4) | ecosystem: Environmental > Terrestrial > Soil > Grasslands | place: USA: Hopland... | reverse complement strand
TATCCACTGCCGCACAATTTTTTTCACCCCATTGCTCATTGGTCAGCCAACTGCTTCAAGCGATACAGCGCATCCAGCGCCTCACGCGGTGATAGTGCATCCGGATCGATCGCGGTCAGCGCTTCCACAATTTCTATTGCAGATTGCATGTGTACGGAATCTTGCGCTGCCGTCTCTGATTCAATCGGTTCGGCGACCGCACTCGTAAATAAATCGAATTGCGGCGTTGCCTGCACCGAATGCGCTTCCAGCACTGCCAAATGCTTGCGCGCGGCGCGGATGACCGGCGGCGGCACACCGGCCAGTTGCGCGACCTGCAAGCCATAGCTTTGCGATGCGGGGCCGGCCTGCACCGCATGCAGGAACACGATGCTGTCCTTGTGCTCGACTGCCGACAGATGCACGTTGGCAGAGGTTGGATGTGTTTCCGGCAGTTGTGTCAGTTCGAAATAGTGCGTGGCAAACAGCGTGAAGCTCCTGGTGTTTTCAATCAAGTGGCGCGCGATTGCCCAAGCTAGCGCTAGTCCATCGAAGGTCGATGTGCCGCGTCCGACTTCATCCATCAGTACCAATGAATTTTCAGTGGCGCCATTCAGAATTGCCGCCGACTCGGTCATCTCGACCATGAAGGTCGAACGTCCGCCCGCCAAGTCGTCCGCTGCGCCGATGCGGGTAAAAATGCGGTCGATCGGGCCGATTACCGCGCTAGTGGCTGGGACAAAACTGCCGATGTACGCGAGCAGCGTGATCAGCGCTACCTGGCGCATGAAGGTGGACTTTCCGCCCATGTTGGGGCCGGTGATGAGCAGCAGTTTGCGTTCGGCAGTCAATTCGCAATCGTTCGCGATGAAGCGCTCGATGTGGTTTTCTACTACCGGATGCCGGCCTTGCTCGATCGTGATTGTGGGCTCGGTTACCAACTGCGGCGCACACCAGTTGTGGCGCATCGCGTGGTCCGACAGCGCGACGAGCGTATCGAGCTGGGCCAGGGCATGCGAGATCACCTGCAGCGTGCAGATATGCGGCGCCAGATCGTTCAGCAGTTTTTCATACAAATACTTTTCGCGCGTCAATGCACGCTCTTGTGCCGACAATGCCTTGTCCTCAAAGGCTTTGAGTTCCGGCGTGATGTAGCGCTCGGCATTCTTCAACGTCTGGCGGCGTCGATAATCGTCCGGCACCTTGTCCGTCTGGCCGTGCGTGACCTCAATATAAAAGCCGTGCACTTTGTTGTATTCGACGCGTAGATTGTTGATGCCGGTGCGGGCTCGTTCACGGGTTTCCAAATCGAGCAGGAATTGGCCGGCATTTTCCGATAGCGCGCGCAATTCATCGAGCTCGGCATCAAAGCTGCGCGCGATGACGCCACCATCGCGCACTAGCGCGGCTGGCTCCAGTGCGATCGCGCGTTCCAGTAGGTCAAGGCATTCCGGCGGCGTCGCGAGTGCATCCTGAATCGATTTCAATAGAGGCGCATCGGCGTCTTTGCCGCACATTGCCACATATGTGCGTAGCGAGGGCAGTTGTTGCAATCCACCGCGCAAGCCTGCCAGATCGCGCGGCCGCGCAGACAGCAGTGCGATGCGCGTGGTGATGCGTTCGATATCGGGTACCGCCGCCAACGTGGTGGATAGGCCAGAACAGGCATCGGCGCGCATCAATGCATTGATCGCCGCATGCCGTGCCTGCGCAATCGATTGATCGCGTCTGGCGTGATGCAGCCAATGGCGTAGCAGGCGCGAGCCCATCGCGGTACGGCAATGATCCAGGAGTGAAAAGAGGGTAGGGCCGCTTGCAGAGGCATCCTGTCCGCGAATGGTCTCGGTCAATTCGAGATTGCGGCGCGTGGCGGCGTCGAGACCGATGAATTCATTTTCGGATTCGACTGCAAGGGCACGCACGTGCTGCAAGCCTTTGCCTTGCGTCGATTGCGCGTAACGCAGTAATGCACCGGCGGCGCCCAGTGCCGCGCTCAGGTTTTCCGCGTCAAAGCCGGTGAGGGTCGCTACCGACAGTTGTTCGAGCAAGGCCTTTTCGCCGTGCTTGATGTCGAAATGCCAGTCGGGTACGGTTGTGGCTTTATCCCATGTTGCACCGGAAAACATGCCCCCGATGCTATCCGCGACAAGAATTTCCGCTGGTGCAATCCGCTCCAGTTCCTGCATCAGGCGTGTGTCGAGCGACTTTGCCTCGTCTGCAAATTCCATCAGCTTTAATGCGCCGCTGGCCATCGATAGCCATGCCAAACCTACGGTGACGTTCTTGCGCTGGGAAAGCTTGCATAGCGCCAGCAAGGGGCGCTCGGATTTTTCCGGCAGCAAATCGGAATCGGTCAGCGTGCCGGGCGTGACTACGCGTACAACTTTTCTTTCAACCGGACCTTTGCTCGTCGCAGGATCGCCGATCTGTTCACAGATGGCAACCGACTCGCCCAGTTTGACCAGTTTCGCAAGATACTGATCGACCGAGTGGAATGGCACGCCCGCCATTTTAATGGGACTGCCATTGGATGCGCCGCGCTGTGTCAATGTGATGCCGAGCAGGCGCGCTGCTTTCTCCGCATCCCCAAAGAAGACTTCGTAAAAGTCGCCCATACGGTAAAACACCAGCGTATTCGGATAGTCGGCTTTGATGCGGAGATATTGCTGCATCATCGGGGTGTTTTTCGAAATCGCGTTTGTAGCAAGCCCTTGTTCTTGCGCACTATTTAATAAAGGAGTATCTGCTTTCACGTGCCTTCCCACTTTCCCATCTACATACATCTATACATCACTACACTTGTTATTTTGGAGTAACTTTTTCGGGCGTAATTCATAGAATCTACGCGCTTTCTATCTGCCCAAGAAGTTAGCTTCTTTTTGCCAAAAGATAACTTGGTGGTTAACCCATTGAATTGGCTCGTTGATATTGTGCGCAGCCCTGTATTCATCGACAGCTCTGCGGCAACCGAGCGGCAGTCCGTAGTCATCGATGATGACGAAACCGCCCTGAGACAGTTTGGGATACAAGGCATTTAATGAAATACTTGTTGATTCGTACCAGTCTCCGTCAAGTCGCATTACGGCAAGTTTCTCAATTGGCGCATGTGGCAATGTGTCAGAGAACCATCCCTTTATGAACTTTACCTGGTTATCGAGTAGATTGTATTTGCGGAAAACGCCTTCGGCATACTCGAGGGGTATCTCTAACCGGTCAAGGGGGCCGAATAAATGGAACCAAATTGCGTCTTCCAGATTTTTCTCAGGATCCGGCTTCGGTAATCCTTCAAAAGAATCGGCGGCCCAGACAACACGATCGGTGATGCCATATGCTTTAAGAATGCCGCGCATAAGTACCGGTAACCCACCTTTCCAGATTCCTGTCTCAATCAAATCCCCGGGCACGTTATTCATGATGACTTTTTCAACACAAAATTGGAGATTTTCGATAGACCAGAGATCAGACATTGTGTCAGGAGTAAGATCTCGGTGCATTTGGTTGAGTGAAGAGCACAATGATTCTGGCGAGGAGCCCATCTGTGCTGGAGAGGCCGCAAGCAAAGACTCCAAGGTATGGCCTAATGGCATCAAATAGGGCTTAAAAATTTCGCTGGCCTCTCGAAGCAATGTTGCACACTGGTCTTGGGAAATTATCGGCGCTCCGCGTCTCGAGTCATAAATCTGGCCTGACAAACATTTTTTTAGTAGATTGATGTAGAGTGAACGGGTATCTGACATGGGCGCTTCTCCAAAGAAAATGAGATTGAATCTGAGTCGTTACGAAGTCGGTTAATCGACGTCTTCCTGATAAGGTGGCCAGAATTTTCGTCATGCGCCAGTTTTAAAGCAAGTTTTAATGCCATTCCAATCTTTGTGGCAACACTCAACACTCAACAAATAATATATGCTTGCGGACCATCATGGCGCCGTGCGAAGCCTTAATTTACAACAGCACACAGATTTGCTGCAGATGGCAAGCACGTTCAGATACTGGGAAGCGGCGCGACACGATAGGTATTGCGACCGGCTTCTTTCGCCAAGTACAGTATTTCATCAGCTTGTTTGATCAAGGTTTTGCCATCGGCTGCGCCGTTTTGATAAAAGGCTAGGCCGATGCTGACGCTTACCGAAACAGATAGATCGTCGTCTATCGCAAAGGGCGCTTGAATCGCCCGCGCAATCTTGGCTGCGACACTCGCCGCATCCTCCGGTCGCGTAAATTTTCCATCATGACAGTGAATTCATCGCCTCCCAGTCGCGCAACGGTATCGCTTGCGCGAGGCGCCCAACGAATGCCTTGAGCAATGCATCCCCAATCGGATGGTCGTAGGTGTCATTGATTGTCTTGAAATGATCGATATCCAGATACATTAATGCAATCAAGGCATGCGAAGCTTTGTTTTGCGCCATGGCATCGGACAGGCGTTGCAAAAAACCGGCACGGTTGGACAAACCGGTCAAACTGTCGACTTGTGCAAGGTGAAGCAGGCGTCTTTCTTCCAGCTTTTTCGCCGTAATATTTTGATTCATTACGTGAAAACCGAGAACCTGTTAGCCATCGTCGGAAAATTGCGGGATGTAAGTGAGTTCAACGCAGCGGTAGACATCTTCATCCTGATCTTCCAGTTCGAAGTTCACCTTCTCGCCTTGCAGTGTGCGCTGAATATACGGTGCGACGCGTGCATAGAAGGATTCTCCCAATAGTTCTCCACCGGTTTGTCGCGCATCTCGTCGCGGCTCATGCCGAACAGGCCATCGTAAGCGATGTTGTTGAAACGATAGCTGGTTAGCATCGACATACGCGATTAACGCGGGTATTGCGTCGGTAATGGTGCGCAGATGTGCTTCGCTATCGCGTAGCGCTTGCGCCGTTTCGTGCCGCGCGGTGATATCGCGCGTGGTGACCGCGACCCCATTATCGATCGCGATGATTTGTTGTTGTATCCAACGGGCCTTGATATCCGGCGTAACGATTTCCCGCTCTTCTTCTAGCGCTTCTCTAGTGTTGACTACCTTGACGTACCTGTCGAAAAAACCGCTGGTCCGGATGACTGGGAGCAATTCACACAGTTTGCGGCCGATGATCTGCGATTTAGGTTTGGCAAGTAATAAGGTGCCGCGTGCGTTGATTTCTGTGATTAAAAAATCATGGATATTGCCATCGGCGTCGCGCAAGGTTTTGAGGACATAGAACGAATCCAGGCTACCTTCCACTACCGTAGCGTTGATCGCTTGCGCATTTCTGGCGGCAAGTTCGCTTGCGCATAGGCGATGGATTTGCCACATGAGAAAAGCAACGAAACCGATGATGCCAGTTGATGCAGCTATGCCCCACCAGAGGTAGACCTGAGTGCCAAGCGACTGTGCTAACGCTTTGCCGGGCAAGAATGCGCGCTCTTCTGACACTAAGTAAAACACCGCAGCCCATAGTGCGCTTAACAGTAATGCAGCAAAGGCTGGCAAAAAAATCAGCAGGTTCAAGCGGGCGTCAGGGGGTATACCACGCTGATGGGGCGGCCGATCGTCTGTTGTATCGGTCATTAAGGAGGCGGCAATAGAGCGCATGATTTCTGCCTGATCGTTTTTATTGTGTGTTGTATCTATTGTTCACGACAAGAATGATAGGTCAATAAGCCTGCATGATGAGATGTCTTCATCGTGCCGATATCGGGCAAAAATGAGGATGCGGCAAGATGCACGCCAGCACGAAAATGGGGGGGGGGGCTCGACTGCATTGCAACGGGGCCGTCGCAATGCAGTCGATTCAAGCCTATCGTCCTCTGCCGCCCGAACGATGCGGCGCGGCCGATTTGCCGGCAGGCTTGTTGCCGCCGAAGGCTCGCCCCGGCTTGTTAGTTTGGGGAGTCGCGGCAGTGCGTGACTTCACCGCTGTATTGTTGCCGTGGGGTTGGTTGCGGCCGCCGCCACCGTTGCCGCTGCGCAGCTGAACCGGTTGCGCACGTGCATTCGGGTCCGGTTCGAATCCTATGATGACCTCTTTCGGCAGCGCGCGCTTGATCAATTTTTCGATATCCTTGAGCATCTGGTGCTCATCGACGCAGACCAGCGAAATGGCTTCACCAGTTGCGCCCGCGCGGCCGGTGCGGCCGATACGGTGCACGTAATCTTCTGGCACATTGGGCAGGTCATAATTCACCACGTGCGGCAACTGGTCGATATCGATGCCGCGTGCAGCGATGTCGGTCGCAACCAGTACTTGCAGGCTGCCATCCTTGAATTCCGACAGCGCACGGGTGCGGGCCGACTGGCTCTTGTTGCCATGGATCGCCATGCCGGTGATGCCGTCTTTCTCCAATTGCTCGACCAGCTTGTTGGCGCCGTGTTTGGTGCGTGTGAACACCAGTACCTGGGACCACTGGTTGGTCTTGATCAGATGCGCCAGCAGTGGGTGCTTGCGATCGCGATCGACCGGATGGATTTTTTGTTCGATCACTTCGACTGTCGAATTGCGGCGTGCGACTTCGATCATCGCTGGTGAATCGAGCAAGCCATCGGCCAGCAGTTTGATTTCGTCGGAGAATGTTGCGGAGAACAACAGGTTTTGCCGCTTCTTTGGCAATGCCGCGAGGACGCGACGTATATCTTTGATGAAGCCCATGTCGAGCATGCGGTCCGCCTCATCCAGCACCAGGATCTCGATTTTGTTCAAATTGACGGTGCCTTGCTGCATATGGTCGAGTAAGCGGCCCGGCGTCGCCACCAAGATATCGACGCCATGTTTCAGTAGCTTGATTTGCGGATTGATGCCGACGCCGCCGAAAATCACGGCCGATGTCAGTTGCAGGTGTTTGCCATAAGTGCGTACGCTTTCTTCGACTTGCGCGGCCAGTTCGCGGGTTGGCGTCAGCACCAAGGCGCGGATCGGGCGTTGCGTTGTTGTCGTGGTCGGCGCTGCAGCACTGGTCGACAAACGGTGCAGAATTGGCAGCGTAAAGCCGGCGGTTTTGCCTGTGCCGGTCTGGGCGCCGGCCAGCAGATCGCCGCCCGCCAGCACGGCGGGGATGGCCTGCGCCTGAATTGGGGTAGGGGTGGTGTAACCGTGTTCGGTGACGGCGCGCACAATTGCATCGGACAAGCCGAGTTGGGTAAAGGACATAAACTTTTCAGGGAGATATCGGCCTGTCGCCATTAAAGGGCGCCAGTCGCAGGCAAACGGATTAGGGGGCAGAAAGGTCAGAATAGACAGCGGCAAGGTGACTGGAAATATGCCGCACGGGCGCAGTATAACAGCGGTTTCGCATTTGATTGCAATCTCTGAATCAACGGCCCGCATTCTTGCGGGCCGAAGCGCGGCATTTGCCTTTCTGTTTGAACGATTATTTTGCGAATGGCGCCAGTACACTCACCATCTGCGCAAATACCTTCGGTGTACCGGCGATCACGTTGTTTTTGTACAGGTAATCGGATTCTCCGGCAAAGGTCCCCATGATGCCACCCGCTTCCGTAATCAGGAGCGCGCCGGCCGCCATATCCCACGGCTGCAAACCCTTCTCGAAGAAGCCATCGAGCCGACCGGTGGCGACATAAGCCAGATCTAGCGCGGCCGAGCCAGGACGACGCAGACCGGCGCACTTTTCGGTCATCACGCGAAACATCTGCATGTATTCGTCCAGGTCATCTGTGCCGCGAAACGGGAAACCGGTGCCGATCAATGCGTCCGCGATCTTGTCACGCTTGGTGACGCGGATGCGCTTTTCGTTCAGGTAGGCGCCGGCGCCCTTGGTGGCAGTGAAGAGTTCGTTGCGGGTTGGATCGTACACCACTGCTTGTGTGATCTGGCCGCGCTGTTGCAGTGCGATTGATACGCAGTATTGCGGAAAACCGTGGATAAAATTGGTGGTGCCGTCGAGCGGATCGATAATCCACACGTTTTCATTTTCGTCGTGCAGGTTGGCCGATGCGCCGGATTCCTCTGCCAGAATCGCGTGGTCGGGATAGGCATTTTTCAGAACATCGATGATCGCTTGCTCTGCGGCATGGTCGACTTCGGTGACAAAATCGTTGTGCTTTTTTTCAGTGACCTTGAGACGGTCAATGTCAAAAGACGCACGGTTGATGATCGAAGCGCCGCGGCGCGCAGCCTTGATCGCCGTATTGAGCATGGGATGCATAGAAGTTCCGTTAAAATGGCAGTGCCGTTGCGTGTACCGCTAACGGAACCACATAAAATGAATTAATGAGCGATGCGGCGAAAAGTGGCCGTTACAGCCATTTTTACCGCGCAATACCGCTATTTTAAATGAACCTGTCCCAAGTCAGCATTTCTCTTTTCAAACGCCTGCGCTTTGTACTGGTTGAAACCAGCCGGCCGGGCAACATTGGCGCCGCCGCCCGCGCAATGAAAACCATGGGATTTTCCGACTTGGTCCTGGTCAATCCTCGCTTTTCCGACGCAGTGCTGCAGGATGAGGCAGTCGCATTTGCCAGTGGCGCGCAGGATATCTTGGCATCGGCGCGCATCGTCGGTTCGCTCGATGAAGCGCTGGCCGATTGTAATTTCGCTGCTGCGGTGTCGGCCAGATTGCGCGAATTTTCACCGCCGGTGGTCACGCCGCGAGTCTTATCCGGTCAACTGGCGGGCGATGCAGGGTTGCTGGGCGCGCTGTTGTTCGGGAATGAGCGCTTTGGTTTGCCGAACGACGCCGTCGAGAAGTGTAATGTTTTGATCAATATCCCTGCCAATCCGCAATATTCATCGCTGAATCTGGCGCAAGCGGTGCAGGTTCTTGCATATGAATGCCGAGTCGCTGCATGCGGGGATACGCTGCCGGCGACCGATGTGGGCTTTCAGGGTGAGGCCGCCGGTATGGCGCAAATCGATGGGATGTATGAGCACCTGGAGCAGGCGTTGGTGGCGATCGAATTTCTGGATCCGGCAAATCCCAAAAAGCTGATGCCTCGACTCAAACGGCTGTTTTCGCGCACGCAGCTTGAGACGGAAGAAGTCAACATTTTGCGGGGAATCGCGAAACAGATTTTGCAGAAAAAGTAAGGTTGACGGGTCCTCGTCTAGCCTCATAGAGCAGAAAACCGCTCACCGATTAACCCCAAGCGCGCAACAATCCCACAGCCAAGCCTTCCAGTGCAAAATCATCGTGCTGCAGTTCAACGCGGATTGGCTCGAAATCAGGATTCTCTGGCAATAGTTCAACCAAGGAGCCGGTCTTTTTGTAGCGTTTGACAGTCACGTCATCACCCAGGCGAGCAATGATGATTTGCCCATTTTTTGCATTGTCAACTTTTTTAACTGCAAGCAAGTCGCCATCAAATATGCCGACATCCCGCATCGACATCCCGCGTACTTTCAACAAGTAATCCGGCTTTGCGGAAAACAGCGATGAATCTACGCTGTAAGTGGTTTCGATGTGTTCTTGCGCCAAAATCGGTGACCCAGCAGCGACGCGGCCCACAAGCGGCAGATTCAATTGCATGTGCGAGGGATGCGGTAGCGTCATGTGTTTGCCGGCGAGCCGCTCCAAGCCTCGTTCCATACCCATGTCGCGCAAACGGATGCCGCGTGACGTCCCCGGCGAAATCTCGATTGCGCCTTTGCGTGCCAATGCCTGTAGATGTTCCTCGGCGGCATTAACAGAACGAAAGCCCAATTCAGCGGCAATTTCCGCACGGGTCGGCGGGAAGCCGGTCTTTTCGATCGCATCCTTGATCAGATTCAGGATTTGTTCTTGGCGAGCGGTAAGTTTGATCATGGGCTTGGCCTTGCGAAAATAACAGTTCAATGCTGGTTTTATACACAGTATGTATTTTTGTACAGTATTTTTGGAAACGCAAGCAAATTTATTGATTTAACTTATATTGGCAGTTCCGTAGCAAAAAAGCCGTAAGCAATTGAGTGCGTTGAATTTTTCGATACTTCAGCGTATAGTTGCGGGTTTTCCTCTTCCCACACTCGTCTTGACGCCGAGGTGGGCGATTTTTCAATCCGTCCAAAAGGAGCTTACATGCGTCATTATGAAATCGTATTTATCGTCCACCCGGATCAAAGCGAGCAAGTGCCTGCAATGATCGAACGCTACAAAGGCATCGTCACCGCTCGCGGCGGCAAGGTGCATCGTGTTGAGGACTGGGGCCGTCGCCAGATGGCTTACATGATCCAGAAACTCGCAAAAGCACACTATGTCTGCCTGAATATCGAGTGCGATAGCGAAACACTGGCCGAAATCGAAACCGGCTTCAAGTTCAACGATGCAGTTTTACGCCACCTCACAGTCAAGATGAAGAAGGCCGAAACCACACCGTCGCCAATGATGAAGGTTGTGCAGAAAGAAGACGCTGCCAAGAGCCATCGTACTGAGGCGCCAGCTGCTTGATTTCGTGATTCATTGTGTTAATCCAGGAGTGTGAATCAGCTTCGAATCATTGCGAGCATTGCCGAGCGCGACGTATTGCGCTACACACCAGCAGGCATTCCAATTGTGTCAGCCAAGTTGCTGCATAGCTCGCAACAACTAGAAGCAACCGTCCAGCGATTGGTCGAATTTGAAATGAGTGCGCTCGCCGCAGGTGAAATTTCAGGTCGATTAAACCAAGCCGAATTAGGCGGGATATTTCAGTTCACAGGATTTTTGGCACGCAAGAGTCGCAATAGCAAAAGCCTCGTATTTCACATCACTGATTTCGAGGCATCCAATTTAGATACAGTTTAGATACAGGAGCCAAAAATGGCATTCGGTAAAAAGTTTGATAAAAGCAAGCTCAAGCAAAAACGCCAACAGCAAAACCCATTGTTCAAGCGAAAGAAGTTCTGCCGTTTCACAGCAGCACACGTCGCGCAAGTAGATTACAAAGACGTGGATACGCTGAAGGATTTTGTTCAGGAAAACGGCAAGATCATGCCAGCACGTCTAACAGGTACTAAAGCGCATTACCAGCGTCAAGTGGATACCGCAATCAAACGCGCTCGCTTCCTCGCGTTGTTGCCATACACCGATCTGCATAACGCATAATTGACGACTGAAAATAGGAGAAAAACATGCAAATTATTCTGTTGGAAAAAGTCGTTAATCTCGGCAACCTCGGTGAAGTTGTTCGTGTCAAAGACGGTTATGCTCGCAACTTCCTGATTCCGCAACGTATGGCACGTCGTGCGACGACTACTGCTGTCGCTGAATTCGAAGCAAAGCGCGCTGAACTGGAAAAAGCAGCCGCCGAAAAACTGGCAGCCGCACAAGCACAAGGCGAAAAATTGAGCGGACTGACCGTTCAGATTTCGCAGAAGTCTGGCGTCGATGGCCGTTTGTTCGGTTCCGTCACGAACTTCGATATTGCCGAAGTGCTGACCAAGCAAGGTTTTCCGGTTGAAAAGGCACATATTCGCATGCCGCAAGGCCCGCTCAAGATCGTTGGTGATCACGCTGTATCCGTTGCATTGCATACGGATGTCGTGGTGGATGTCACGGTTGCTGTACTGGGCGAGCATGCTTAATATTGTGCCTCTGCGCTAAGAAAAAAAGGCCGGGTTTCTCGGCCTTTTGTTTTTCGTGCGCCCAATCACGCTGTGCGCGGTGTTGGGCGGCTATGAGGACTGGGTGAGCATAGAAGATTCGGTTATGCCAATGAGACGGGGCTACGGGCTTTCTGGAGTTGTCAAACGGCATACCCTCGCATGATACCTTGAGCGATGTGAGCAAACGCATCGAGCGCGATGCCTTTGCTCAGGCGTTTAGCGAGTGGGTGCGCGCGGGTTTGCCTGAACTGGCGGGACATCAAGTCGCCATTGATGGCAAGAGCCTGCGCGGCAGTCGCAGGCAAGAGGGCGCAGTTCATGTGATCAGCGCCTTTGCCACGCAAGCGCGACTCGGGTTGGCAGCCAAGGCGATACCGGATAAAGCCAATGAAATCACCGCCATCCCCGGCTTGTTGGCGCAATTGGATTTGGCCGGTGCCGTCGTGGCGATGGATGCGAT
>Ga0136846_1210628_pt1 | contig 11923 bp, 9 predicted proteins | sample HopSoiMetagenom2_FD_96841 | JGI IMG/M metagenome (GOLD analysis project Ga0136846, IMG submission 96841) | Grasslands soil microbial communities from Hopland, California, USA - 2 Assembly 2016 (version 4) | ecosystem: Environmental > Terrestrial > Soil > Grasslands | place: USA: Hopland... | reverse complement strand
CTTTCCATCGGCAAACGATCGCTGGAATGCCATTGCCAATGCACAAAATGGGGCTGTGCATCTCAGCTCCAAACAGCCCGGCACTGCGTACGTAGGTGCTCAAGGCTTCAGCGGTGAGCCAAAAATCCTTTCGCCAGACCACGCGACGTCGCACCTCTTCGGGCAGCTTGTCGTAGAGATTCTCGCGGTTGACGTCCATCTGACTGGCATCTTCGGGACATAAGAGAATTTTCAGGTCTGTTTCGCGTACGACTGCAGTGATCGCCTCGCGCAGCGGTGACAGGTCCTGCTCCTTCATGGCTTCATTCCGGGCCTGCTTTTGCTCATCGATCAGGACCCCGGCCTTGATTTTCCAATACGGCGTATAGCGCAAGCGTGCGATACAACACAGAAACCTGCCATCCTCCAAACCGTTCTCTGCCAAAAAGCGAATGGCTTTTTCATCATCACGCAGATCGCAGCCGAAAGCGCCATCGGGACCGAATTCCATAATGGGGCAAGTGCAGCCGCGTTGTTTGGCCAGAGCGAGCGACATCGAATCGCGGAAATAGACGAAATTTGCGTCGCTCAACACTTTGATCGTGCGCGACAAGACGTTTTCGGGCGTGGGCTTCGTGGCTGTCGAGCTTTGGGTAGGTAGCGTGATTCCATAGACACCATAGGGCTTGCCCGTGCGCTGAGCGAAAGCAGTTACATCTTGTTCCGCAACCAATGACGCGCCAGAACCGTGCAGCAGGAAGTCGGCTTCTCGAACCGCGTCGTCCAGTTCTCCGTTCGACGCCTTACCCTCAGCGTCAATCTTGCCTTTAACGATTCTCAGCTTTGGAAATCGCCGATGCTCCATGGCCGCGACTTCGGGCGTCAAGTCAGGCGAGGCCCAAAGTTTGACCTCGGCATCGGGAAGGTACTGCTCCAGAAGTGCTAGGACGCCGGGCGTGTGGGCGATATCGCCAATATTCACCACCTGCCACGACGAACGGAGCAGAATTCGCGGCTTGTGGCCCGTGGCGGCGCGAACGGACGTCGCGATTGCGGTGGCCACCGTTGCTTGAAGAAAACCGCGTCGGTTCATGACTAGATCCCAGAAGCAAGCGAGGTTCGAAGCGAAACAGCCGTGCGATGACACGATTGCATGAACATTATCTTAGGCGAGCAGGGAAAAGTGTGGACGAAACCAACGGGCCGGAGGGAGCCAATCGGCCCGCTGATCGTTTTTTGCCCGGGCGAGTGCGCATCGCGGATTTCGAGATTGATTTGCAATCCACCAGCGCACCGCAGACAATTGGCCCCATTGCTCACGTCCCCCAGAGATACGCCATGTCGCTTGGGCTTGTTTTGGCATTAATGTTTGCCGCGCCGGCCGAGGATCAGCCGTCCAGTTACTCGGCCGAGCTCGTTTTTCCACTGCACCCTTTGCACAACCATGCACCCGGAATTGCCGAGTTTCCCAGCGGCGAGCTGTTCATAACATGGTATCGCGGTTCCGGTGAGCGCACTGCCGATGACGTGGCCGTCTATGCTTCCCGGCGCAAACCGGGCGCTACCGCATGGGAAGAGCCGTTCTTGTTGGCCGATACACCCGGCTTTCCCGACTGCAACACGGCCGTGTTCGTCGATCGCAACCAGCAGCTCTGGCTGTTTTATCCCACCATACTTGCCAACACGTGGGAGTCCTGCCTGACCAATTTCAAAGTTACCGGCCGCTACGATGGTCCCGCCTCGCCACGCTGGGACCGTGAGAGCATCATCTTTCTAAAACCTGATGATTTTGGCGAAGAAGCTCGCCGGCTTCTCGATCAGCAAATCTCAAGCAGTGCGTCGCAGATCACTCCGGAGCGGAAAGCCCGACTCGACGAGCTTCGAAGAAAACTCGGCGACAAGCTCTATCAGCGACTTGGCTGGCAACCGCGCTGCAAGCCGACCTTGCTGCCCAGCGGACGCATGCTTGTGCCGCTCTACAGCGACACTTTTTCGATTTCGATTATGGCCATCACCGACGACAATGGCCGAACGTGGAGCGCCAGCCAGCCGCTCATCGGATTTGGCAACATCCAGCCGAGCGTGCTGCGGCGGGACGACGGGACCCTGGTTGCCTACATGCGCGAGAATGGACCTCGAAAGCGAGTTCGCGTCGCCGAATCGAAAGACGACGGCGCTACGTGGGGAAAAGTCGGCGAGACGATACTGCCTAATCCCGGCTCAGGACTCGACGGCGTCCGGCTGGCGACCGGCCACTGGCTCCTGGTCTATAACGACACTGAGCGGGGCCGATCACGGCTTGCGGCATCGATTTCCACCGATGAAGGAGTCACCTGGAGCGCGACCAGACATCTGGAAGACCAAACGGAAGGTTCTTTTCATTATCCCGCCGTGATCCAAGCCGCCAATGGCGTCATCCACTGTGTTTACAGCTACTTCGTGCCCGGCGGCAAGAGTATGAAGCATGTTGCATTCACCGAAAAATGGATCACAACTTCTCCGCCACGGTAAGCACTAAACGCAGAAGAAAAGTTGGCGCTCGACCATCGACATTTCAATCTGGCGAGCCGGCCGCCTCTATCACGGTGTGACCGTTTGGCGGCCGTTTTCCGTCAATCCTTGCGCGCTGAAATCGCGACCCCGCTTTCGAACCGTGCGCGAAAGTCCGTGGCGGCATGCCGGTTCCGCTGCACTTAGCAGAGCGCCGCTTCTCATGCGGGTAGCGATAGTCGGCAAGAGGATTAACCGACACGCGCCGGGTGAATCCATCTTCCAGTCGATAGACATAGAGCTGGTTATATTGCCCGCACAGTCTGGTGCTGGCCGACATTGATGGCAACGGCAAGACTGACATCGTCACGGGGGAGATGACGGCTGGCGGCTGGTCATTTCCGCAGAATCCCCGGCCGCGTGTCCTGGCTTATTTGGGCAAAGCGGATAGATCCTTCGAGCGGCGAGAATTGGCATTCGGACTGGGCGTCCATGAAATGGGACTCGTTCCGCCAAAAAATGATGGACGCATTTCCATTTTTGCCGCGGATGAGATTCAGCCGCAGAAATTCCCCGACATGCAGACGCAAGTCAACCTGTGGACGATCGAGCGACCGGGCAACTAACCGGCGCGGATCTAGCCGCATTGGCTCGCACATTTGAACTTCTGGATTTTGCAAAAGGCTGGCTGGCAGCATAGGTTTTGGCTATGAACAAGCTGCTATTCTCGGCGATTGCCACGATCGTTCAGCTTTACTTGCTGTGGCCAAGGGGAGCCGCATTCCAAGCGGGACAACCCGCGCTCCAGGCTGCGGATCATTCGAAACCGAACATTGTCTTCCTGTTTCCGATGACCAGACTGCCCGCGCTGTGGGTTGCTACGGCAACAAGGAGGTCATTACGCCCACCCTTGGTTGGATTTTGATTATTGAATATCAAACTGACCCACTACCCGAGCGTGAGACTGCCAGCCAGGTCATTGACATGTTTAACCGCTTCAGCCTCGAATCCGCTTTTTCCCAGTGATCATTTCGAAGAGTATTGCATTCGATTCGTCCAAAGGTCCATGCCATGCGATGTGCCAATCTTGTACTCCTTCCAGCGCTGCTCCTCATCTCGCTCGCCACCCGCGACTTAGCCGCTGCCGACGGACAACGGCCTAACGTCCTGTTCTTGATCGCCGATGATCTCAATAACCTTCTCGGTTGTTACGGAGACTCGCGGGCCAAAACACCGAATATTGATCGGCTGGCAGCTCGCGGTGTCCGGTTCGATCGGGCGTATTGCACGTTTCCGCTCTGTGGTCCCAGCCGCAACTCGATGCTGACCGGCCTGCACCCCAATAGTACGGGAATTCTGGCGAACGCCCAGATTTTTCGGCAGACGATTCCCGCCCAGCACAGCCTGCCGCAGGCGTTCCGCTTGTCGGGCTATTTCGCGGCCCGCATTGGCAAGCTGTACCACTACAATGTGCCGCGCTCGATCGGCACCAACGGACACGATGATCCCGGCTCTTGGGAGTTAGAATTAAACCCCGCCGGCGTCGATCGCTTGGAAGAGGAGCCGCAGATATTCACGCTCTTGCCGGGCCAGTTCGGCGGGACGCTGAGCTGGTACGCATCTCCGAAGGGCGATGGGCAGCACACGGACGGCCTGAATGCGGAAGACGCCGAATGGGTGCTGGAGCGCTGTGCGAAGCGCAAGGACCGGCCATTCTTTTTGGCGGTCGGCTTTTTCCGGCCACACACTCCTTATGTCGCTCCCAAGGCTTATTTCGACCAGTACTCCGAGAAGGACATGCCGGTGGTGCAGAACGTCAAGGAAGATCAGGCCGATATTCCGCCAGCCGGACTAGCGAGCTATAAGCGCGAGCAAGACCAGCTAACCGACGACCTTCGCCGCCAGGCGCTCCAAGCCTACTACGCCAGCATCAGCTTCATGGACGCGCAAGTCGGTCGCGTCGTCAATGCCCTGGAACGACTGGGGCTCGCCGAAAGCACGATCATCGTCTTCACCAGCGACCACGGATATCACACGGGCGAGCATGGTCTCTGGCAAAAGATGAGCCTGTTCGAGGAAAGCGCCCGCGTGCCACTGTTGGTTGTGGCGCCGGGAACAGCGACCAAAGGGGGCATCGCCAAATCGCCGGTCAGTCATATCGACCTGTTTCCGACGCTGGCTGAACTCTGTCGTGTCACGCCTCCTGCCAATGTGCAAGGTCAAAGTCTCGTTTCGATGCTCAAGGATCCGTCTGTGACCGGTCGTGGCTGGGCCATCACTCAAGTAACGCGCGGCGGCGGGGCCATGCGAGCCACAGTCACGCCGGACGTCGGCTCGGAGGGAAGGCAATTCTTTGGCTACAGTTTGCGGACACCGCGATGGCGTTACACCGAATGGGATGAAGGCCGCGCAGGGCGCGAGCTTTATGACAATGACCAGGACCCGCGCGAACTGAAGAACCTGGCGAGCGATCTGGCCCATGAGAAGACTGTCGCGGAACTTTCTACGAAGCTGCGCACGGCTGCCAAGGCGACCTTTCCAGCTGATGGCCGCACACCGCCAATTCAGCCTGGTCTGTGGGCTCCCAATCTTACGGACCAATAAACGACCATTGAGCCCGCACCGACGAGCTCGCCAAGGCGGAAAACCGATACGATCCTCTGCGGTGTGCCGTCATCGCCGGCCGAGAAGACCGCGCCCAAAGCGAATCTATTGGCGGCAGCCGGCCGTGCCAATCTCCCCAGCGGCTCAAGCGGCGTTGGGCCTCGAGGAATTGCCATTGATCGACCGGACGCATCGGCGCGTTTTCGCAAATCACAACGGCGAAAGGCGACGAACGAATGCGGACGATGCGTGCGTTCGGTCCGATCCGCCGACGCGACTTGGCCGTTTACACTCGCGGTGGTCGCGACCTCAGCGCGCAACGGTCGACGGAAAACGGCCGCCAATATGGGCGCACTCTGAGTGTCAGCCATTGCAAAAGCTCAGCGAGTCGTTATCAATTGCCAAATAGAGGCGAGCGAATGCAGATTGTGACATAACTTCCCGCTCACAGTCGTTAACTCAACGCGATCCGCTGCGGCGCGAGCACCCAGCACCGTTCGACCGCGAAAATCCCGGCCAGAATCATTAGCGGTGCGAGAATCGCGTATTCGGCGCCGGACATGAGGAGCGCCCCGGGAATGAGATGGCCCAGCACAACACCGCCGCCCCAGAACCACGCGCCCAGCGGACGTCCCACGATCATCGCCATCGCCCGCCGGGCATCGACCGTCGCATGCGTTGTCAGCACTTCGCCCGCGACCGTCGCCAGGCTCAACCAGAGGATGACGGTGGTGAAGATCCGCGGCATCGCCCGATCGACGCCATCCATTGCGCCGGCCGCCATCAGCCACAGCGACCCCCCGGCCAGCAGCGCATGCACCAACAGATGAATGCTCAAGAGCGGATTCTGCCACAGATCGCGGCCTTTGGCCTGTGCAAACAAAAACGCCGTGTAGACAGCGGTGGGAATCGCCAATGCCGCAGCCGGCCACAACAACAGATCGGCTAATCTGGTCGCCCCTAGCAGTAGCAGCCCCAGCCACACAGTGACGACGATGGAATAGGCCACGAGAAAATAGGCCCCGCGCACCAGCCATGATTTCCATTGCGGCCGCAAAAGGACGTACAAAAATCGCTCCGGCTTCTTCAAATCGACCACGAGAAGCGCGGTCGTAATCAGCAGGAATACTAGCCCCACAAGGCCCATGACGGTCGCAATTGCCGACGACTGCTTTTCGCCTCCCACCAAGCGCGCGGCCGCCACCGCCAGCACCGAGCCCGCCGCAATTGACTTCGTCCACGTGTAAGCGACGACCGGCCAGCCCCAGGCTGGCGCGCGGGCGCGAACGTCATACACGCGGCGGGGCTCGGGGGCACTGTGCCGATGGTCAGGAGCCGCAGACGGATTCGAATTTGCGGTTGGATAGAGGGGAGGTGACTGCACGGAATCGCGGGGTTCTGCCGTGGCGACCGCCTGGCTCTTCCTCGCAGACGACGACCATTCACCCGACGGCGATCCATCCGATTTCGCCAGGTCGCGCCGGCTCCACATGCTGTCGTCATCCGCTCTTGTTCGGCTGGGAACAAGCGAAGCTTCGTCACCGTCGATGTAAAAGAGTTTTGGCTTCGTTCCCTTTTCCGGCTTACGGACCTGCACCGGATGCCGCTTGATAAGCTGCGATAATTTACTCAGCGGATCGTCGAGGTCGCCGCAGACGATCGCCTGCTCCGGGCAAACCACAACGCAGCTTGGCTCGAGGCCCGTCTCCAGCCGATGCGTGCAGAAATTACACTTGGCCGCCGTGTGGCTATCCGGGTCGATGTACAGCGCGTCGTAAGGACAGGCCTGCATGCAGGCTTTGCAGCCGATGCAGCGGTCTGAATTGAAATCAACAATGCCGTCGTCGCGTCGATAGAGGGCCGTGACTGGGCAGATCGTGACGCACGGGGCAAATTCGCAGTGGTTACAGCGCATCACGCTGAATAACCGGCGGTTATTCGGGAACTCGCCTTTCTCAATGTATTTCACCCACGTGCGATCGACGCCGATCGGCACCTGATGCTCGCTCTTGCAGGCCACAGTACATGCGTGACAGCCGATGCATTTCCGGTTGTCGATTAGAAAGCCAAAAGTGGGCATCAGATGCAGACGGTCGAGTCGTGAATCGCGTGGAAGACTGCCTCACGACTGTAGCCATCAATGGTTGAGAGTGCAATTGACGGATCGAGAATGGCGGAGTCGTGATGTCCAGATACATCACTAACTTGAGTTCCATGCGAATGGTTGCAGACCGATCGAGCAAAAGCCAGCAAGTGGGTCGGCTTGGATGAGATCACTGAAATCCTGATCGAGAAATCGAGATCAAGCAGGACTTATCGGATGGAGTCGCAAGTAAATGGGAGAAAGGCAAGACTCGCATGAATTTGCGGTTTTTCTTGTCCAGTTACTTTCCGAGTTCGTGCAGACCAGAGGGCTCGGCCGATGAGGGCCGCCAGGAGCGTGGCCGTCGCCAAGTCAAGCTGCAGGTTGGAGCCAAAGGCATTATCGGTTGCTTCAGACGAAAGCTCTCCCAGTGCAGCATCCGTTGCTTCAAGCGCCTGCCCACCAACGGGCAATAAGTCGTCAGCCGGTGGGGTGGCCGCGGTCAGGCAGGTCGTGCTTGATAACTTTATGGATGGCAGCGTGAACTGCGGACTTGCGCCCGCGGAATCGAACGGAATCGAAGCGCCGTGTAGATTCGGGTCTGTGATCCGCGGCGTTTTGTCATGGGCAGGTGTGACAGGCGAATTGACCTGTGCTCCGGCAGGAAGCGGCGCGGCGGGCAACGGCGTTTCGGTCGTGACTGAAATCTCAAATGCTTGGAATCTGCCCTGCACGCCTTCAACCTTGGCAGGGATTGCCAAGAGCGCGTCAATGGCGGCGATGGAAAGCTTGTCAACCGTAGATGCTTGAGCGACCGGCTGACGCAAGAGCGAGACCATGCCACCTTCCGTAGCGTGCTCTGCTGGTTGCCCACCAATGGATTCGAAAGTCGTTGAAGCTTTCGCGTCGCTGCTGGGCGAAGAAAGCGCGCCGCTGGGGGAAGAAGGCGGGGGGCTGCTGGGCAAGGAAGGCGCGCTGGTAGAAGCAGAAGCCTCGCTGGTGGATGCGGAAGGCGCGCTACGGGGAAAAGTAGAGTGGCTGCTTGGCAAGGGAGGCTGGCTACTGGTCAAGGAAGGCGGGCTACTGCTCAATGAAGGCGGGCTGCTGGGAGCAGAAGGGGCGAGTGTCGGCTGTGGCGAAATCTCCTCGATTGAGGAGTGGGGGACATATCGCAGCGAGGAGAGCATCTCCTGGACGGCGCGGGCCTCATGAGCGTTGAAGATCGCGTCGGCGATCAGCGGAATAGCCTGGGCGTTGCTGGAATTCAAACCGCCGATGTCTATCATGCCGTTCAAGATCACTACTCCGCCCGGCGCACCTTCGGCCCGCTGCGGCTGGAACTGCTGACTCGGCAGCGAAGCACCGGGCAGTTGACCGCTGGACGGCAGGCTGGGCGAAATGACTGGGCCGGCGATGGGAGCTGAGATGATTCCGCCGGCGGTGTTGAAATTGCGCTGCACAGCCGTGATGTAGAAATTGGTGTACGGCGCGCTGTCGGCCGCAATCAGGCTCGCAGTAGGCGGTGCGACCGACATCAAGCATCTTGATTCGAGCCACTCGAACTGTGCGCCGAGAACTCGCCGTCGCGAGTGAGGCGCAGGTCGTACCTTCATCACGACGCATCGCCGACTAGATCGGAAAAAGTCGAATATCTTCATTGGATGGCTTCCAAGCCGGATTGCGCGGCGTTTGTCTGTTGAACTTTTAGGACGTCGCCGCTTGAGTTCGCGGCCAGCACATCAAAGGGACTGGCGGCCAGGTCGGGCATTGCTTTCAGGCCGGCGTGGTGCGCCGCTTCCAACGTCGCTCGTACTTCGGTCAGATGGCGGTCTCGCAAAGCACCCGGGGGCATCGATTTGCAGGCCGCGGCCAGATCATGCGCGACGCGCATCAATCGCTCAGCATCGCCGGGCCAGAGATTCCGCCGCGCTAGGATGGCGGCGGCGGCATCGTCGGGACGGTCAAGCGTGAGCAGGAGCTGCGCATAGTTGTAATAATGCTTGCTTAAAGACTCGCGGTAATGAGCGAAATCCTTAGCTTGCTCGTGAGCCTGGCTTTGATTCTTGATTGCTTGCTCGAAGTCGGCGCACGCTTCCGACCAGCTTTGCCGGCGCTGATGCACCATGCCGAGGTTGTTGTAAATGCCGCCCAGAGCGCTGACGAGACCGGCATCGTGGGGATGAGCGGTTGCCAACTGCTGCTGAATGGCGAGCGCCTTTTCAAACGACTTTTCGGCTGCGGATAGATTACCGGCGCCGGACTGTGTCATGCCGAGATTGTTGTAGCTGATCGACAGATCGCGCCGGTAGATGGTCACCAGCGGCGCGACGGCCACCAGCCGGCTTTGAATCGTGGTTGCGTCCACCAGGCAGTGCTCGGATTCGATCCATTTGGACAGGCGGGCGTAGGTCGTTCCCAGGTTGTTGTAGGTCAGCGCCAAGTCGGCCTGATATTCGCGCTTTTGTGGATGGCTGCTGACGAGGCGCAATTGAAGCGCCAGCGCCTGATCAAGCCATTTATGGGCGGTACCCGGGTCGGAATCGATGAATAGTGCACTGAGGTTGTTGTAGCTCGACGCGAGAGCTTTGAGATAAGCTTCTTCCTCGGGCGCGGAGTTCAGCAGCGCTTGTTGAATCGAGATGGCAGAACGAAAATGCTCAGCCGCCCGCTGTCTGTCGGGCAGCTGACTCAATAGCAGACCCAAGTTGCTGTAGGTCGCGGCCAGACCGGCTCGATACTCGGTGGCAACAGGATACGAGGCGATCAGCTGCTGCTGAATCTTCAAAGCTCGATTGAGCTGGCTGCGCGCGGCGTCCGTTGCTCCTCGCTTTTGCAGCACCTGTCCCAGATTATTGCAGCATAGAGCGAGATTTTGTCGGTGCTCTGGCAGAGCAGACTTCGCAATAGACAGTCGTTCGAAGATTTCTCGCGCACGGTGATAGGCTTCCTCCGCATCGGCGAGAGAACCGAGCTGCTCTGAAAGGTCGCCAATCTTGGTGAACGTCATGGCCAGGTCGGCCTGCAACGTCGGATCGCCGGCTGATTCACTGGCGAATTGTCGGTAATAAGGCAGCATCTCGCCCAATAGCTGCTGGCGGACCGCTTCGGCGCCGGGCACTTCACTGGCCAGACCTTGATTGACGCGAGCGCCAAACCGATCGAGCATTTCACGCGCTTGACGGAATTTAACGGTGGCGACCTGCAGGGCCTGGTCTTTCTTCGTCCGTTCGGCGGAGACAACCAGCAGGCTTACCGCCAGCCCAGCCACGGCGAGCGCTAAGACACCGGTCGCGGCGACCAGAGACCCGCGGTGACGTGCAGCCCATTTGCCAAGGCGCGACGCGACGGAGAGCCGGCGAGCATGGATCGGCCTGCCGTCCTGGAAGCGCTTCAAATCCTCGGCCAGCTCGCGGGCAGTGGCGTATCGTTCATCGCGGGTTTCTGCCATCGTTTTGAGGACAATATTCTCGAAATCCGGTGGAATCGAGCGATTCCAGTGGCGCGGGGGCCGATAGTTGGAGCGGCTCGACTCGATGGCTAGAGCAGCGTCCGGGACATCTTCCAGCGGGTGCCGCAACGTAGCCAATTCGTAGAGCGTGACGCCTAGGGAATAGATGTCGGTTCGGTGATCGACGAGCGCGGGCTGCCCCTGCGCCTGCTCGGGACTCATGTAGCGCAGCGTTCCAACGACGCTGCCGGTCTCAGTCAAATCGGAGTTCGTCTTGCAGCGGGCGACGCCAAAATCCGTGACCCAGAGCTTGCCTTGTTCGTCAATCAGCAGATTCGATGGCTTGATGTCGCGATGGACGACGCCAATTTCGTGAGCCGCATGCAAAGCCTCCGCCGCCTGGATGCCCATCGTGCTGATGGCCTTCAGCCGGTCAAGCGTCAAACTTCCTTGGGACCAATTGCTCCCACCAGATTTCCCCGACGCGCGGGGCTGGGTTGCATCTCGCCAGTCGTTGAGCAGTTCGCTCAGCGACTTGCCACCGATGAGCTGCATCGCGAAAAAATGAACGCCGTGGTCCTGCCCGATGGCAAACACGGGCACGATATGCGGGTGATTGACTTGAGCCGCGGCCTGAGCTTCGTTTTTGAACCGCGCGATTTGCCGGTCATCGACGGAGGCCGAAAAAGGAAGCACCTTTAGGGCCACGCGACGGCCCAGCGAGATTTGCTCGGCCTCGTAAACAACCCCCATGCCTCCACGACCCAGCTCGCGCACGAACCGAAAGTCGCCCAGCTCGCCGCTCAAGGTGGGACCACTGGCACCATTGCTTGCCCAGGGTTGGCGTTCGGCCGCCGGCGCGATCGCGTGGTGAATCTTTTTCAGCCCGCTCAAATACCCGCGCAGCTCATCAGCCAGATCGGGATGCCGGGCAAAAAGGTCCTCCGGGCTGACCTGCTCGCCGCGCTCCAGGGCGAGCAGATATTCGTCCAGAATCTTCGCCAGGAATTCATTCTCCTGACCGAGCGGCACGTCGCCGGACAGCGTTGTATAGAGGTTATGCATCACGCTCCTCTGCCCTTCGATAGATGCTGCGCAATTTTTGAATGGCCCGCAGCCACAACATGCGGGCGGCTGCGGGTGTGCGATGAAGTTGAGTCGCGATCTCGTCGAACGAAAGCCCCTGGATGTTTCGCAGGACTAATACTTCGCGATATCGCGGCGATAATTCCGCTAAACGGTCGGACAGGATTTTCGAGGCCTCACGCTGTCGCACTTCTGCACTCGGCGATTCGCCCGGCGGTGTGCCTAGCGCGCTG
>Ga0136846_1208154_pt1 | contig 11926 bp, 16 predicted proteins | sample HopSoiMetagenom2_FD_96841 | JGI IMG/M metagenome (GOLD analysis project Ga0136846, IMG submission 96841) | Grasslands soil microbial communities from Hopland, California, USA - 2 Assembly 2016 (version 4) | ecosystem: Environmental > Terrestrial > Soil > Grasslands | place: USA: Hopland... | reverse complement strand
CTCAAGAGTGCGCTGGTCGGCAAGGAGTCTTATGACCAGGAAGCTCTCGACCAGATCATGATCGACCTCGACGGCACGGACACGAAGGCGCGCCTGGGTGCAAACGCCTTGCTCGCCATCTCGCTCGCGAATGCAAAGGCCGCGGCCATCGACAGCAAGCAGTCGCTCTGGAAGTACCTCGCGCGCGGTCGCGAGCCGGTCATGCCGGTGCCGATGATGAACGTCATCAATGGCGGCGCGCACGCGGACAACTCGCTCGACGTGCAGGAGTTCATGATCATCCCCGTCGGCGCGCCTTCGTTCAGCGAGGCGCTGCGCTACGGCGCCGAGATCTTCCACACGCTCAAGAGCATCCTCAAGAAGAAGAAGCTCACGACCGCGGTCGGTGACGAGGGCGGCTTCGCGCCGAACCTGTCGTCGAACGAGGCGGGCATCAAGGTCATCATCCAGGCGATCGAGCAGGCCGGCTACAAGCTCGGCAAGCAGATCTACCTCGGTATGGACGTCGCGGCGTCGGAGTTCTACGTCAAGAACAAATACGACCTGCACGGCGAGGGGCGTAAATTCAGTTCCGATGAGTTCGTGAAGTACTTCGCGAAGCTTGCGACGAAGTACCCGATCATCAGCATCGAGGACGGCATGGCCGAGCAGGACTGGACCGGCTGGAAGACGCTGACGGATGCGCTCGGCAAGAAGATCCAGCTCGTCGGCGACGACCTGTTCGTCACGAACACGAAGATCCTGCGCGAGGGGATCGAGAAGAAGATCGCCAACTCGATCCTCATCAAGGTGAACCAGATCGGCACGCTGTCCGAGACGCTCGCCGCGATCAAGCTCGCGAACGATGCGGGCTATTCGTCGATCGTTTCGCACCGCTCGGGTGAGACGGAGGACGCGACCATCGCCGACATCGCCGTCGCGACCACCGCGAGCCAGATCAAGACCGGCTCGATGTCGCGCTCGGATCGCATCGCGAAATACAACCAGTTGCTGCGCATCGAAGGCGAGCTCGGCGGCAAGGTGCGCTTCGCCGGCAAGGATGCATTCCCCGTCAAGATCTGAGGTTTCACATGCCACGGCTGTTCAACAAGAAGAACAACGCGTTGCTGGGTGAAGTCAGCGGATCCGACATCGAATGCCTGGTCGACGTCCTTGAGGAAGACTCGAAGGACGTCGACTATTTCATTGATCTCGATACCGTCGACATCCTCGAGGACAACGGGGCGAGCCTCGATCTCGTGACGATATTGCGCGCCGCGATCGGTGCGACCGAAGGCGTCGACGTCCGCTGGGAGAAATGACGATGCAGAGATTTCTGGTGATTGCCGTCGCGATCGTGGCGGCAACGGGTGCCGTTGCGAAAGAGAAGCCCAAGCCGGTGGTGATCGAATCGCCGGTGCAATCCGTCGCCGCACCGCGGCAGGCAAAGAGCGCGGCGGAGGCCGCGGAGCTCACGCTCAATCCCGGCGACGCCGTCGCGGAGTAGGTAGATCGCGGGCGACGTTGACGGCGTCGCGCTCCTCGTGATGAAGTGCCGCGCACCGCCGGCGCGGCCGGTCACAACACGGGGAGACACTCGTGAACGAAAGCCACAATCCATACAGCCCACCGCGGGCCCAGGTCGAGTCAGGGGTCGAAGACGAGCGACGGGAGCTCGAGCCGGTCGGCAAAGGGCGGCGGTTCGCCACCTATTTGCTCGACTATGTCGTCCTCAACGTGCTGCTCTTCGTGTTCTTCATCTTCGTGTCGCTGGTATTCGGCGCCGCGGCTTTCCGCGCGGTGGCGCAGGATCACAACCTGCTCATCGCGATCGCATGGTTCGTCGCCTACTACCTGTTCTTCGAAGGCGTGTGGGCGCGTACGCCCGCGAAGTTCATGCTCGGCACCGTGGTCGTGGGAGAAGACGGTGGGAAACCACCGTTCGGCAAGATCGTGATCCGAACGCTGTGTCGCTTCATTCCTTTCGAGCCGTTTTCGTTCTTCGGGCAGCGCGGCTGGCACGATGGCATGTCCGACACGCGGGTCGTGTCGACCCGCGGCTGAGGGCCGCCGGAATCTCGTCGGGAGGAACCATGGCAGAGCGGAATCCCTATGCGGCGCCGACGGCGCCCGTGATCGCAGCGGACGAGCCGACGCTGATTTCGAGCGATCCCGATTCGTTCGAGTACGGCGGGTTCTGGCGACGCGTGGGCGCGTACCTGCTCGACTGCCTGATCATGATGCCGATGGGATTGTTGCTGTTCGGCCTGATGTTCACGACGTCCCGGGCCTATCTGTACTTCGCGATTCCCAGTGTCGTCGTCTCGCTGTTCTATTTCGTCTTCCTCGTGAAGCGCTACGGCGGCACGCCGGGCAAGCGCATCACCGGCATGCGCATCACGATGACCAATGGCAGCCCGGTGACGACGAAGGCCGCGCTGCTGCGCTACGCGCCATTCTTCCTGCTCCAGACGCTGTCGCTGCTGGTCATGATCTGGGCGACGAGCGCGCCCGTCGACGATTACGGCTCGCTGAATTTCGTCGAGAAGATGCAGGCGCTGCAGCAGCACGCGCCGCGCGCGAACGGCTTGCTGACCGGATTGACATACCTGTGGTGGATCGTCACCGGGATCGTGCTCGCCGCCAATGCGCGCAAGCGCGCGCTGCACGACCTGATCGCCGGCACGGTCGTCCTGCGGACGCAATGACGTGAAGTCGAAGACGGTGCGCGTGAAGCTGCAACGCGACGGCGCGATGTGTCACGTGCCCGTGCCGTTCGACCCGAAGCTCGCGTTCGGCAAGGTGCGCGCGCCCGTCAAGGTCACGCTCAACGGCTACACGTACCGCAGCACCATCTTTTCGATGCGTGGCGTCACGTTCATCCCGCTGCGCCAGAGTCACCGCGAAGCCGCGGGGGTCGAGGGCGACGAGACGGTCACCGTGAAGATCGCGCTCGACACCGCCGAGCGCGTCATCGACGTGCCACCCGACCTGGCCAGGGCCCTCAAGGCAACCCGCGCGGCCGCGCAGCGCTGGGATGCACTGAGCTTCACGCACCGGCGCGAATATGTGGAAGCGATCCTCAGCGCGAAGAAGCCCGAGACGCGCGCGCGCCGTATCGCGAATACGCTGCATGCACTCTCGAATTCGCGGTAGCTGCCACTGCGCCAACGTGAGCTTCGATCTCGCGTGGCCCGGCGATGCGGCGACGATCCCGGCGCGCCGCTGCGGTTGCACGTTCTGCCAGAAGCATGGCGGCGTCTGGACGTCCAATCCCGCCGGCGAGCTCACGGTTCGACTCGTACGACCGGAGCAGGTGTCGCGCTATGAATTCGGCACGGGCACCGCGGAGTTCGTGGTCTGCGCGCGGTGCGGTGCCGTGCCGCTGGTCACGTCGCGCATCGACGATCGACTGTTCGCCGTCGTGAACGTCAATACGTTCGATGGCGTGGATGCAACGCGGATCACGATTGCGCCCGCGAGTTTCGACGGTGAAGCGGTCGAGGATCGCCTCGCGCGGCGCAAGCGCAACTGGATTCCGAACGTCCGCATGCAGACGGGAAAACCATGAGCATGTTCGCGTACCTGTGTGTCGGCCCGAACGACCTGCCGCGCTCCGCGAAATTCTACGATGCAGCGCTCGGCGTGCTCGGTTACCGACGTTGTGACACCTCGGCCGAGAGCGAGACGAGCTGGAATGGCTGGATCGGCTGGGGCCTCTATGAAAAGGAGGGCGCGGTCCAGGACGCGCTCTGGGTCTGCAAGCCGTTCGACGGCATGCCGGCGAGCGTCGGCAATGGCAGCATGGTCGCGCTCTGGGCGAAGAGCTGGCGCGACGTCGAAGACTTTCACACCGCCGCACTGGCACACGGCGGGTCGTCGGAAGGCAAGCCCGGTCTGCGACTGCTCTACAACCCGGACTTCTACGCCACCTACGTACGCGACCCGGACGGCAACAAGATTGCGGTCGTGTGCCGCGGCTTTACGACGCCTCAGGAACACTGAGACCGACGACTAGTCGAGTCGGCGTGGATGCATCAATTGGTCGCACTTCGAGAGCGACCAGCCTTTCGACCATGCTGACTCCGACATGCGCCGGCCCGCCGCGGTCCGCAGCCGGTCGTAGGTCGCGACGTCGCCGGCCACGCAGGCCATCACCGTGTGCGCATTGAGAAGATAGTCGCTGCGCGGATAGCGTCTCTCCAGCTCTCCGAATCCGATGTCGAGATTGTTCCAGCCGGCGTTACCGTCGCGGAAGATATTGCAGTCGTCCATCTCGAGCACGAAATAGGTCCAGTAGAGCTGCGCGTAGAGCTCCGTGTTTGGCCCGCCGTCACTGCGCTGCGTGAGCTGACCGATGAACTCGTCGATCTTTTCGTACGAACCGTCCCAGCGCGGCATCAGGACGCGCAGCATGCGCGTATACAAAGGCTGATAGGTCGGAAAGAGCTTCACGCCGCGATCGAACACTGCGCGGATCTTTGGGACACCTTCGGACAGATCCAGCGCTGTGTCGATCGACAACTCGTGCCAGACCGGACTTTGCTGGCCAGGCTTCTCGATGGCTCGCAGCGCCGCGGCCGCCATCTCAGCCCGATGGCGAAAGTAGTACCACGCCTGCTCCGGCACTTCCGACGCACTGTCTTCTCCACGAGCGCGCCAGGCCCACTCCTGGAAAACCTGCACTTCCGCAAGTTCTGCCATGAGTGGGTCCTTGACAGCCCGGCGCCAGTCGGCGGTGCGGCCCAGCAGTGCGTCGAGCTCCAGACCGCCGTATGTCATCTGGGTGGACAGTGAATGGTAGATGGCGGCCAGGCTCGAGCTGCCGTCCGGCAGATCATTCAGCTGTGCTGCTTTCTCGCGGATGAGCGCGTCGAGCTCGCGATAGTCGCCATCCTCGAACAACCGCTGCGCGCGACACCCGATTGCCTGGGCCATCATCGGGGCGTCATCCGGTGAGTCTTCCTCACCCAGCGTGCGGCCGGCGATGGGCGGTCCCGAGATGCATTTCCAGGCGCGCGGATTCACGAGCGCTCGGAGACGATTGACGAACAGGCTGTGCGCAAAGGCGCGCGGCCGGTAGTCCATCTGCGCGCGCAATTGCAGCCGTTCGATTTGTGCCTGCATGGCATCCGTGTCGTTCATTAGCCGCGCCAGATCCGCGCTGCGCGATCCGTCATTGGACTTGAGCGCTTCGGCGATCGCATTGGACCACTGCTCGCGCAATCGTGCGAAGCCGAGGATCACCGTGGAAAATTCGTCCGGTCCCGCGCGGTGCTTTTTTTCGTACGCGGCGAGCCGTGGCACTGCGTCCTTCCAGAACGGACTGATGTAGTTGCGAAACTGGCGCTCCGCCTCGGCGGGGCTCACCGAGCCAGACGACAGCTGCGCCGCGACTGCCTGCCACTTCGCGAGATTCGTCTGCTCTCCCGCGACATACCAGTCGTTGTCACGCACGAAGCGCTCCACGGCGTTCGGTTGCGCCGCGAGGCCGCGCACCTGCCAAAGAGTGAAGGCGCCTACGGTGGCGATGAAACCGATCGACGTCAGGCTGCGCCACAAGGGCCATGCCGCGCGCGACTCGCGATCCAGCGGCCGCGCCATGAGCCATCCGATCACGAACCCACTGATCGCGCCGCCAACGTGCGCGGCGTTGTCAATCCCATCGTGCACGACGCCCGATCCGATGCTGTAGACAACGAAAACGAGTGTGCTCAACCAATGCGCACGAAGGATCGCCGCGGGTAGTTGGGCGCGCTGACGGAACAGGAAGGCGAGGAATGCGGTAAGCACGCCGAAGATCGCGCCCGAGGCACCAACTGAAACCATCGACGGATCCCAGGCTAGCGACGATAGGGAAGCGCAGACGCCCGTGCCGAAATAGATGCCGAGAAACGTTCCGTTGCCGTGCAGCTGGCGGGCGAGTCGCCCCGCACCGAACAGCACCCACATGTTGGCGAGCAGGTGCACGAGTCCGCCATGCAGGAACAGCGACGTGACCAGCCGCCACGGCTGGCCGTCGAGCGTCGATGGGCCAAAATTTGCTCCCCACGCGATGAGCGTGTGCAGGTCGAAGCCCGTGATCGAACCTGCGCGAATCGACATGATCGCGAACAGCGCGACGTTCACTGCGAGAAGCGCGTAGATGGACCACGGGCGGCCGCCGAGGGCCGTCACTCGTGCCTGATACTCGCGGACTTCGCGGCAGCGACGTTCGAAGCCGGAGGTGTGGCTGTTCGGCAGTCGACCGGCGAGTGCCGTCGCGGCGTCGCGGGCACGCGCCTCGAAGCGCACGCGTCGCGCGAACCAGAAACGACGCCGGATCTCGAACTCGAGCAAGTGATCGTCTGCGGCTACATTGCGGATGCGATCGAAGTCGACGGACACGGATGCCGGCGTGGGGAGACCAAGCCAGGTGCGTTGGAAGCCATCGAGGTCGATTCGCCCATCTCCGATCTCGAGCGACCCTTCGCCATACACGGGCGATTTGCGGTGCTTGGCTTCGATCCAGCCGGCCAATCCGTCGCGCCGAGTGAAGCGTCCGCGCACGCCGCGCGTGAGGTCGCGTTCCGCGCCCGAGCGGCGCTCGATCTCGGCCATCAGGTTCGCGTGATTATGCGGCTGCGTCTGCGGGTCGATGAGCTGTCGCAAATCGTGCAATTGCGCCAGCGAATAGCTCGACACATCAAGCGTGCCGTCATGCGGCCGCGCTTCGGATTGTGGAGTTGCGGGTGTACCGCTCTCTCCGGCGGACTCGCTCATGCGCGGATTGTTGCGGGATCTTTGTTCAGATTGCCAGTCACGCGAGCTCGACGAGCTCCGAGTACTGCGTCAGGGCGCCGTTCGCGGTGAGGAACCGCAACGGCTCGCCCATCGCCTGGGCGACCAGCAGGCGGTCGAAGACGTCCGCGCCCTCGATCCGCTTGAGCGTCGCCGCGGCGGCGGCCGGCCGCGCGCGCACGGGCAGCTCGGTGAAACCACTGGCCGCGATGCCCCGGGCCAGTTCGTCGGCATCCGCCTCGAGCAGTCCTGCGGAAATCTTCTGCGCGCACTCCACGATGGATGCCGCGCTGACGTAGACCTCGTCGGCGGCTTCGATGCGGTCGCGCGCGGCCTTGCCGAGCTTGCGGGAGTCCGCCAGCCACCAGAGAAAGATCTGCGTATCGAGCAACAGGCGCATCGGGTGTGGCGGGGTAGGGGAGGGCGGTGATTAGACGGGCAGCGCGCGGTCGAATTCGTCCGCGATCCGCAGCTTTCCCTTGAGCAGACCAGGGCGCCGCGGTGTGTCATCGCGACGCAGCGGGACGAGCCGCGCCATCGGCCGGCCGCCCTTGGCGATCAGGATTTCGTTGCCGCTCGCCACGTCCTCGACCAGCCGTGACAGGTGCGTCTTCGCCTGGTGAATGTTGATCTTGCCGGGCTTCACAGTGAACTTAGTTTAGTTTAGTCTACCGTCCAATGAAATGGCTGGCTGCATCACTGCTCGTCGTCGTCGTGCTCCTGCAGTACCGACTCTGGCTGTCCGGGGATGGCGTGCAGGAGCTGTCGCGCCTGTCTGCCGCGGTCGATCGGCAGGAGAGCGAGAACTCGGAGCTCACCGCGCGCAATCAGCAACTGGTCGCCGAGGTCGCGGATCTCAAGGCGGGAATGGCGGCCATCGAGGAGCGCGCGCGCAGCGAGCTAGGCATGATCGGTCGCAACGAAACTTTTTATCAGGTCGTGCCGGGCAAGGCTGCTCACGCCGCGCCCGTCCAAACTTCCGAGCGAACCCAGACCGCGTCGCGCTAGGCTTCGCGCCGTGCGCTATTTCCTCGTCATCCCGGCCGCGGGCAGCGGCCGGCGGTTCGCCGCCTCCGTGCCCAAGCAGTACGCGGCGCTCGGTGCATCGACGGTCATCGAACATGCTCTCGAGCCGTTCGAATCCGATCCCGACTGCATCGGGATCGTCGTCGTCGTCGCGGCCGGCGATCCGCTCTGGGCGCCGATCGCTGCGCGCCGCACGCGTCTCATCGAAGCCGCGCCGGGCGGTGCGGAGCGGGTGCACTCGGTACGCGCCGGTCTCGCCGCGCTGGCCAAGCACGCACGCGACGACGATTGGGTCATGGTCCACGACGCGGCGCGTCCGTGCTTTTCGCGCGCCGATCTTGCGCTGCTCAAGAAAGAGCTCGCGGCCCACGAAGTCGGCGGGCTGCTCGCCGTTCCGCTCGCCGATACTCTCAAGCGCGCGGCGAACGCCGCGGATCCGCCCGCCGTCGAGTCCACCCTCGATCGATCGGCGCTGTGGCGCGCGGCGACGCCGCAGGTGTTCCGATACGGACACCTGACGCGTGCGCTCGACGCCGCACTCGCCGCGGGCCACGCGCCGACGGACGAGGCGCAGGCGATCGAGTGGCTCGGCTTCCGCCCGCGACTCGTCGCCGGTCTACCGGATAACATCAAGGTCACGACGGCCGACGATTTGAAACTCGCCGCCGCCATCCTCACGCTGCGCGCCCCACTGGAGAACGTTTGATGCGAATCGGTTCCGGTTTCGACGTCCACGCCTTTGGACCCGGCGACACGGTGGTGCTCGGCGGCGTGCGAATTCCGAGCAGCCGAGGTGTCGTCGCGCACAGCGACGGCGACGTCGTGCTGCATGCACTGTGCGACGCGATGCTCGGCGCTGCCGGACTCGGCGACATCGGCATGCATTTCCCCGACACCGATCCGGTGTGGAAGGGCGCGGACAGCCGGCGCTTCGTAGCCGCGGTGCTCGAGATGCTCGGCGTGCGGAAGCTCAAGGTTGGCAACGCCGACATCACGCTGCTCGCGCAGATGCCGAAGGTGTCGCCGTATCGCCTCGAAATCCGGCGCTCGATCGCGCAGATGCTCGGTGTCACGGAAAACCAGGTGAACATCAAGGCCACGACCACCGAGCACCTGGGCTTCATCGGCCGCAACGAAGGGCTGGCGGCGCAAGCCGTCGTGCTGCTCGAGAGCGCGTGATTCCCGATCACTGGCGGCGGGTCGCGCTCGAGCCGCCGTTCGCCTGGGGTGGTCCGCTCGCGAACGGCGAACTGCGTACGTCGCCGGAAGACTTTGGTGTCGACGAGATCCTCGGCTTCGAGGCCGCCGGCGAAGGTCCGCACGCGCTGTTGCACATCCGCAAGCGTGGCGCCAACACGGAATGGGTCGCACGCGAGCTCGCGCGGGCGGTAGGCTGCAAGCCGTTCGACGTGGGCTTCGCGGGGCTCAAGGATCGCAACGCCGTCACTACCCAGTTCTTCACCGTGCCACGCGGCAAGCGCGCGGCGGATGAATTCGTCGGACTCGCGGGCGATGGCTTCGAGGTGCTCGCCGCGGCGCCGCACCAGCGCAAGCTGCCGCGCGGCGCCATCGCCGGTAACCGGTTCGAGATCGTGGTGCGCGGCGTCCGCGCGGATCCGGATGCGCTCGCGGCGCGCATCGCCGGGATCTCCGGTGGCGGCGTCCCTAACTATTTCGGCGCGCAGAGATTCGGGCGCGATGCCGGCAATCTTGCCGACGTCGTGCGGGCGGCCGAGCGCGCCGCAGCGGGCGCAGCGGGGCGCTCGCGCGGGCGCGGCGATGCGGGTTTCATGCTCTCGGCCGCGCGCAGCCTCGTCTTCAACGCGATCCTCGCCGAGCGCGTGAGCCGCGGCAGCTGGAACACGCTGCAAGCCGGAGATGTCGCGAACCTCGACGGCCGCGGCAGCGTGTTCACGGTGGACGCGATCGACGTGACGCTCGTCGCGCGCTGCGCCGCGCTCGAAATCCACCCGACGGCGCCCCTGCTCGGCAGCGGCCCTTCGCTCGCGGGTGCCGCGGTCCGCGAGCTGGAGGAGGCGGTGGCCTCCCGGTTTCCCGAGGCGGTCGCGGTGATCGCGCACGAACGCATGAACGCGGAACGGCGCGCCCTGCGCATCCGCGTGCGCGCCCTCGAGCACGAGTACGCCGACGACGTGCTGCGACTGCGCTTCGAGCTGTCCGCCGGAAGCTTTGCGACGACCGTACTTCGCGAGATCATCGGCGCGCCCGACGGAGACTAGCCATGCTCGACATCCTCGAACACGACGGACGGATCCGTGAGCTGCGTCTCGCGCGTCCGCCAGTGAACGCGTTGAGCCTCGAGCTGCTGCGCGCGCTCACGGCGGCGGTCGGCGCGTCGACGGGCGATTCCGCGCTGGTCATCAGCGGCCAGCCCTGGCTGTTCACGGCGGGGCTCGATGTGCGCACGATGCTCACGCTGGATCGGGAAGCCGTCAGCCAGGTTTTCGTCGAGCTCTGGCGCGTCCAGCGGGCGATCGCCTGCTCGTCGATCCCGGTGATCTTCGCGCTCACCGGGCATTCACCGGCCGGCGGCACCGTGCTCGCAATTCACGGCGACTATCGCGTGCTGGCGCTCGGGGACTTCCGCATGGGACTCAATGAAGTGCAGGTTGGCCTGATGCCGGGCGGCGTCATTCACGGTGCGTTCCGGCGGTTGGTCGGCGGGCACGCGACGCAGCTGATGTCGCGCGGAGCGCTCGTCGATCCTGCAACCGCGTTGCGCGTCGGACTGGTCGACGAGCTTTGCGAGGCGTCGCAGGTGACGTCGCGTGCGCTTGAAGTGGCGCGCGAGTACTGCGGGCTGCCGCGCGAACCGATGCTGCGAACGCGCGCGCTCGCGCGCAAGGACCTGATGGAACTGTTCGGCAACCCGGGTCACGCGCTGGTCCAGGAGCGTGAGTTTGCGAAGATGGGAGTCGACCTGTTCTGCGTACCGGCGACGCAGGAACGATTGCGCCAGATGTTCGCGAAGCGCTAGCGTGTCGCGCTCGTCAGCAGCACGTTGATGGCGCCGGTGCCGCCGTCTACGCGGCGCGCCGACGTGAATGCCAGTACGGGACCGGTCTTGCGCAGGATCATGTTCACCGCGGTCTTGAGCACGGGTCCGCGCGGGCCCGAGCCCTTGCCCTTGCCGTGGATGATGCGCACGCAGCGCAGGTTGCGCGCCAGGACGACCGCGAGGAATTCGCGCAGGTGCGCCTTGGCTTCGTCGACTCGCAGGCCGTGGAGGTCGCAGACGTCCTCGACGCGATACTCGCCACGCTTCAGCTTGCGTACGACGCTGTCCTGGACGCCGTCGCGACGGAAAGAGATTTCGTCGCCGGTGTCGGTGATGTCGCCGTCCAATCCCTGCAGACTCTCGACGAGTACTGCGGCGCGATCGGCGGCGGTGAAACGGGCACGCGCCGGTGGCTTACGTTTCGCGAGCGCGGCATTGGAGCGAGGCGCCATGGGTTTGACGTCGCGCACCGCATCGCGAAACAGCAGCGCGTCCGGATCGTCGCGTTTGGCGCTCAAGCTACCTCCGTGCGATGGCTTTGAGTATATTGCGCGCCGGTGCGAATCCTCATATCCAACGACGATGGCTACCGCGCGCACGGTATCCTCGCCCTGCGCAAAGCACTCGCGGGACTCGGAGATCTCACCGTCGTCGCGCCGGACCGCAACCGCAGCGGCGCGAGCAATTCGCTGACACTCGACATGCCATTGCGCGTGGCGCAGGCGGAGCCCGACGTCTACTACATCCAGGGCACGCCGACCGACTGCGTGCACCTCGCGATCTCCGGGTTGTTTCCGTTCGAGCCCGACATGGTCGTCTCGGGCATCAACGACGGTTCGAACCTCGGCGACGACGTGCTGTATTCGGGCACGGTCGCCGCGGCGACAGAAGGGCGCTTCCTCGGCAAGCCGGCAGTCGCGATCTCTCTCAACACCGACGGGCTGCGCGGCGATTCGCCACGTCACTTCGAGACCGGCGCGCACTTTGCGCGCGTGATCGTCGAACGCCTGAAGGCGAATCCATACGGCCGCGCCGTACTCAACGTCAACGTGCCGAACATCCCGATCGATGCCGTGAAGGGCATCAAGGTCACTCGGCTCGGCAATCGCCACCGCGCCGAGG
>Ga0136846_1239714_pt1 | contig 11928 bp, 10 predicted proteins | sample HopSoiMetagenom2_FD_96841 | JGI IMG/M metagenome (GOLD analysis project Ga0136846, IMG submission 96841) | Grasslands soil microbial communities from Hopland, California, USA - 2 Assembly 2016 (version 4) | ecosystem: Environmental > Terrestrial > Soil > Grasslands | place: USA: Hopland... | reverse complement strand
TGCGCGGTACGTGGCTCGACGCCGAGGACGTGTCGACACTGCTGCGCCTGTCGTTGCCGGGTGTCGACGAAATGGCGGCGCTCCTTGAAATCGCCCGCTTCGGGAACGATAGACGATTCGATCTGATCATCGTCGACACCGCGCCGACCGGGCACACGCTTCGGATGCTGACGATGCCGGAGATGCTTCGCCGGGTCGCGGCCGTGTTCGATCGCATGCAGGCCAAGCACCGCGTGATGGTGGAGGCGTTGACCGGAGCCTACGTCGCCGACCATGCCGACGCGTTGATCGCGGATATCGATCGTCAAGGCGGGGATCTGGCGGCGCTGTTGCGAGATGGCGAGTCCACGCGTGTGTCCTGGGTCACCTTACCCGAGGGCCTGTCGGTTGAAGAGACGCTGCCCGCTGCCACCGCGCTGGCGGACGGCCGCATTCCGCTGCGCGACGTGATCGTCAACCGGCTGACGCCGCCAGCACCCGATCGATGTCGATGGTGCGCGGCTCGTCGCGCAATCGAGGTTCGCAGCGTCGCGCGTTTACGTGCGGGCCTGCCGCATGTCCCGACGATCGAAGTCGCCGCGCGCGCGACCGAGCCGCGAGGCGTGCGGATGCTGAAGGAGATTGGATCGGAGATCGAGGCCGCACGCCGTGTGCTCGGTTTCCACGCTCGTTCGGCTGAGGTACCGCGGGCGCCAATCGTGTCTCCGCTTCTGCACGCCACGCCGCCCGCGCTCTTCGAGAGGCCGGCGAGTCGCGTCGTCTTGTTCGGTGGCAAAGGCGGAGTCGGTAAAACCACCTGCGCCGCGGCCACGGCTCTTTTGCTGGCGGCTACGAGCGACCGGCCTGTTCTGCTTCTTTCGACCGATCCGGCTCACTCCCTGGGAGATGTTCTCGGGCAGCCAATCGGCGATATACCCCGGCGTCTTCGCGGCGGGCCGGCCAATCTGACCGTCCGTGAAATTGATGCCGCTGGTGAGCTGGATCGAATCCGCGCGCGATATGCCGAAGGCATCGATGCGCTCTTCGATCGGCTGGTGCGCCGGACGTCCTCAGCGGTTCAGATAGATGTTCGCCGCGATCGCGAGGCGATGCAGGGGTTGATTGAACTCGCGCCCCCGGGCATCGACGAACTGGCTGCGGTGGTCGAGGTCGTGGACGCGATTCAGACCGATGCGGTCCACACGCTTGTGATCGATACGGCGCCAACCGGCCACGCGCTTCGACTGCTGGAGATGCCGGAGTTGGTTCACGACTGGACGAAAGCGTTGATGTCAATTCTGCTGAAGTACCAACCGCTGACAGGGATCGAAGAATTCGGGCCGGCGCTCGTCACCTTGTCGCAGGGACTCGGACGACTGCGGGCGCTGCTGACCGACCCGTCGAAGACGTCGTTCATCGTCGTCACGCGAGGCGCGGCGCTGCCGCGGGAGGAAACCGCCGACTTGATGCGCCAGCTCGCGCGGCTGAAGATCGATGTGCCCACCGTTGTCATCAATGCCGTCGGACGCGGCACGTGCCGTCGCTGCCGATCCGAGGCACGCGTCGAGCAGCGGCATATCAAGGCGATGAGCCGCGAGATTCCCGGACCGGCATCCATCGTGATCGCGCCAGCCGAGCTGCCACCGCCGCAGGGTCCCACTTCGCTGCGGCGCTGGGCGAAACGGTGGTCCATCCATACCAGGCCAAAGGCAAAAGGGAACAGGGAAAAAGGACGGGAAAAGAGAACGTGATTCATACTATCGGCAGCCCCTGATAAATGGCCGGAACCGCCACCTATCTGTATTGCATCGTGAACGCCTCCAAGGCGCCATCGCTCCTGCGTGTGCCGCACGGATTGCCCGGGGCGACTCGTCCCACGGCTACGGCGCTCGCACCATCTTTCTGGCTCGTGATCGCGAGGGTCCCGCTCGAGCAATACGGGCCGGAGGCGCTCGAGCCGTTGCTCAAGGACGTGGCGTGGGTCACCGACGTTGCACTCGCGCACGAACGCGTGGTCGAGCATTTCGCGCGTCAGGCTGGTGCAACCGTGATTCCGATGAAACTCTTCACCATGTTCTCTTCGAACAAGCTTGCGGTCGCGGAGACGCGATCGCGAATCAGCACTCTTCAAAGCGTCGTCGGCCGCATCGCCGGGTGTGAGGAATGGGGCGTCCGAATCACGAGACCACCGTCGGCTGCTGTCGGAACGCCACGCCGTGCCGCGAATGCGGCATCAGGGACCGAATTTTTGGCCACCAAGAAAGCTGCGCGCGACCGCGCCCGGCAATCCGCCAGCGCCGCCGCAGAGGCGGCCGAGCAAGCCTTCAGTACGCTCTCGGCGATTGCCCGAGATGCGCGACGCCGCCATGGCGCGCCAGACGGGGCGACTGCGCCTCCGCTGCTTGACGCCGCCTTTCTCGTCCCCGCCGGTCGCCGTCATCGTTTCAAGACGGCCGTGAAAGCCCTCGCTGATGCGAGTGAAGGGACGCTGGTGACGCTCACCGGACCATGGCCCTCGTACAACTTCATCGACGCTGAGTCGAACGTATGAGCCGGCGGAGAACGCCCCGGTCGACCGTTCCTGCGTCACGACCGGCCAAGCAAGTCCATCGATCCACACCGTTGCCGCGGGCAGGGAAGATTCGTCGTCCGCCGGCTCGCGTGCTGCCGCCGCCGCCCCCGCCGCGAGCTGAAATCACCAGCCTCGTCGCGCCCCAGGAAACGTCGCTCGCGGACATCATCGACAGCTTGCTGAATCGCGGGGTCGTGCTCAACGTGGATCTCATCCTCGCGCTGGCCGATGTCGATCTCGTCTACGTCCGCTTGTCGGCGTTGCTGTGCGCAGCCGACAGAATTTTGCCGCCTCGTCGATGAGCCACGTCTATGTGCTCGCGTTGACGGGTCAGAGAAGGCCGCCGTTCGTCGTCGACGGGCGTCGAATCGAGTTCATCAAAGTCGAGAACCTGTTCGCGGCAATCGATCGGCGCCGGGCACCGCCAACCGTGTCCGAAGCGGAGCTTCGTTCGCAGCACGAGGCGGTGACGGCAATATTCAGCCGTGTGGAGGAGCTGCTGCCGGTGCGATTTGGCGCCTGGATCGAACGGCGAGAACTGAATGAGGTGGTCGCGCAGCAGAAAAGAGCTATCGTTGACGCGCTCGCACTCGTGCGCGGCCGCGTGCAGATGACCATTCGATTTGTCGCGCGCTCGCCGGCTGCGCGACAGGATCGGCGTGCAGGCGGCCGTCCTGAAACAGGCACCGCTTACCTTCAGCGTCGTCGAAACATGGAACCGTTGATGCCAGCCGCAGCCACGCAGCTGAAGACCGCCGTGCGCGATCTGGTTGTCGCCGAGCAAGTCAGTCCAGGGTCCGCACGCGGCGCTGCGTCTCTGTACCATCTCATCGAGCGTCAGAGTGTGGCTGCGTACATGGCGGCCGTGCTGCCGTTTGAATCCGAGACGGTCGCGGTCAGCGGGCCGTGGCCGCCTTTTGCGTTTGCGCCGGACCCATGGCCATAAAACGATCGCGCGTTTCGACGCGCCGCGCCTCGAAGCGCGCCGCAGTGAAACGCCGGCGGCGTCCTGGTCGTGCCGCGGCGGCCCCGGTCGGTATTCACGAGGTGGAGTCGCTTCGCGCCGAGCTCGACCGGCTCGCGAATTCGGCCCCTCCGCGTTGGAACGCGGATCCCGACGAAGTCCGGAAGTCGGTCTTGAAACTTGTGCTCACCCTGGTCGAATTCATCAGGCAGATTCTGGAGCGGCAGGCGATCCGGCGGATGGAAGCGAAAACTCTCACCACGGACGAAACCGAGTCGGTCGGGCTTGCGCTCATGCGACTCGAGGAGACTATCCGCGACCTCGCGGAGGAGTTTGGACTTCGTCCCGAGGATTTGAACCTCGACCTGGGTCCGATCGGAAAGCTGTTGTAACCGCTGATGCCCGTCAGCGGGTTGCGTCGAATGCGTAGCAGCCCGGCGTGACGAGCACGCGCCTGTCGCGCGCGAAGAAAAGACTGGTCGGCGAGATGATGCCTGCGCTGCGGAATTGAAGCGTATGGCGCTTATCCCCCGACGAGTCGTAGACGTACGTGTAGGGCGCGGCGAGCGAGATCCATAAGTTGCCGTCAGGATCGACGGCCGCAGTGCGAACGGTGGCTGGAATGATTGGGAGTTCGCCGCGTTTTCTGGGCCACGTTGTGGGGATCCTTGCGATGTATGGATCCAGCTCGATGCCTTCGATGTGCCGCTCGTACACCAGTTGTCCGGCCACATCGTATTTCCGAAACAACGGCACCCCCGACAGGAACACGAAGTAATAGCCGCCCTGGGGAATGAGCAGGCTGATCCCGACGTTCAAAGCGGCGTGTACCTGCGGATCCTTTTCCTGTCCGGTTGGTCGAAGCTCTCCAAACGTGCGCAGCGGCGTGCCGGTCGGAAGATATTCGACAATCAACGAACCCAGCTCCGGCTGGCTGATCAAAACAGTCTGTCCGGTGTACTCGAGCGTGGCGAGCCCGCTGAGAACGAGATCACCGAGAGTGATCTGCGGAACACCACGGCCTGGCATAGTGAATCCACCGAGCGTCGTGCCGGTCGGGCTGAAAAATTGAACCCGCTGTTGATCTCCCGGAGCGTCCGCCACGACGAAGCTGCCATCCGGTGCTGAATCGAAAGCCGTCGGACGAATGATGCGTCCGGTCTCGGACCCAATCTGGACGATTCGCTTTGGAGCCTCGGCGCCCCTGGCAATCGTATAAACCGCGTGGGCGCGGCGATCGAAGATGAGGTGCTCGCCGGTCGGCGAAAGATGGCACGCGGCCATTTCGTCGAACGCCGCAGCAAGATGCGCCGGAAGGCTGCCGGTCGCGCGGCGTTCTTCGACATTGGTCGTGCGCGACGCGATCAAGAAGAGCACCAGAACGAACGCGATCGGACGGTGGACGAGCACGGCTGATGATACGCCGCGATGTCTAGAACTGGTTTCAAAACCGATAGCGGGTGACCGCGAACGGGGCGCCCCGCTTGGCGCCGCAGGGCCGTCTCACGTGCCAAGTGCCTTTCGGCCCGAGGACCAAGTGGGGCTGTTCGCGGGCAGGACCCGCGCCTGACACGGTTTTGAAACGAGTTCTAATACCGCGCGACGTCCTGGATGGCTTTCAGAACGTGCGCGGATTGCGGCAGGATGACCTCTTCCAGCACCGGTGCGTAAGCGACCGGGGCATCGAGCGCCGCGACCCGGCGGACCGGCGCATCAAGGTGCTCGAACAGCTGATCCGCGATCCGCGCGGCGAGCTCGGCGCCGAAACCGCACGTCAGCTGATCCTCGTGCGCAATCACGACGCGGTTGGTGTGTTTGACGGCCGCGGCAATCGCATCCCAGTCGAACGGCGCGATGGTGCGAAGATCGATCACCATCACGCTGATACCATCCTTTTCCGCCTGCTGCGCCGCCAGGAGCGAGCGCTGCACGAGGGCACCCCACGTGATCACGACGACCTTGCTGCCCTCCCGCCGCACCGCCGCCTTGCCAAACGGAATCATGAAATCCGCGCCCGGGTACTCGCCTTTGTTGTAGGTCTGGCGGTATAGGTGCTTGTGTTCCAGGAACAGCACTGGATCGTCGCAGCGAATCGCGGTCCGCAGAAGTCCTGCGGCGTCACGCGCGTTCGACGGAAACACGACGCGAATACCGGGGCAATGCGCGAAGATGCTTTCACCCGACTGGCTGTGATAGGGTGCGCCGCCGCGAAGATACCCTCCGATCGCGGTCCTGATTACCATCGGACACGAAAACGCGTTGTTGGATCGATACCGCAGCATCGACATCTCGTCGCGCATCTGCATCATCGCCGGCCAGATATAGTCGAAGAACTGGATCTCGACGACCGGCTTCAATCCGCGGGTCGCCATTCCGATTCCGCGTCCGACGATGTTTGCTTCGGCGAGCGGTGAGTTGAAGACGCGGGCGCCGCCAAACATCCGCTGAAGCCCGTGCGTGACCTTGAACACACCGCCCTTGCCGGGCACCCGCTCGAGCGACGATTCGCGACTGCAATCCGCAACGTCTTCCCCGAACACCACGATCCGAGAGTTGCGCGCCATCTCGTCTTTCAGTGTGCGATTGATCGCGGCGACCATCGTGTCCGGCTTGCCTGTGGCCGCCGCCGGTGTATCGAACACGTCCGAGGATGGGTCGACGTCCGGGGAGTAGACATAGAGCGTCGCGCTGTCCGGCGACGGCTTCTCGGCTTTTTTTGCCTGCTCGGCCGCCGTGTTCACCTCCGCATCGACTTCGCGCGCAAGCGTCTCGAGTTCGGCTTGAGTAGCGAACCCTTCCGCCTTGAGGAACGCGGCCAGCCGGACGATCGGATCGCGCTTCGCCTCCGCCGTGCGCTCATCCGGCGTCTTGTAAAGCTTCTCGTCGTCGGACAGCGAATGCGAGTACGGTCGAATCACCTTCGCGTGCACGAGCGAGGGTCCCTTGCGGGCGCGGGCGTACGCGACCGCGTCGGCCATTGCCCGATAGCTCGCGAGAAAGTCGGTGCCATCGATGCTTTGGACGAACAAACCCGGGAAAGACGAGACCAGCTTCGAGATGTCGCCGCCGGCGGTCTGAACCTCCACCGGCACGGAGATCGCGTATCCGTTGTCCTCGACGACGCACACGAGCGGCAGCCGCTCCAGGCACGCGGTGTTGAGCGACTCCCAGAATTCTCCTTCGCTGGTGGCGCCTTCACCAACCGACAGATACACGACTTCATCCGGTTGGAAGAGTTCCGACCGGCGTTCAATGGTGGTGATCTTGTTGAAGAGTTGACTCGCCTCGGCACAGCCGATCGCCTGCAAAGCCTGCGTCCCCGTCGGACTGGATTGCGAGACGATGTTCAGGCGTTTGTGTCCCCAGTGCGATGGCATCTGCCGGCCACCCGAACTGGGATCGTCCTTCGCGCCGACGCCGGCGAGAAACATCTCGTACGGCGTGACACCAATGGTGAGGCACAACGCACGGTCACGATAGTACGGATAGAACCAGTCGTGGCCGGCTTTCAACGTCATTCCCGCGGCCACGAGAATGGCTTCGTGGCCCGCCCCGCTGATCTGAAAATAAATCAGGCTCTGGTTCTTGAGTTGGATTTCCTTATCGTCGATCCGCCGCGACAGGACCATCGTGCGATACGCAGCGAGGAAGTCGTCGCGGGTAAGGCCGGCGGCCTCCGCGCCTGTGCGTTCGCTCTGCGTGCTCGGGCCGTTGGTGACCGCCGTTCCCTTCATTCCTACGGAACCCTCGTGCCTGTATGCGGGTGCTGACACGGCCGCCGATCACACGCATAGGACCGGCAGTGGCGCCTTGGACAAACGCTTGATTATAACATCGCAGCCGAGTCAGACCCATCCGGAGGCGACGGCCAGATGCGAGTTCCCACACGATATAATTCCGGTTTTTACAATTACCCATCTGGTCCTCTCCTCTCCGTGGTTATCTGTATTTTCGTGGCTTGAAAGGGGGTGCGTGTGGCGACACAGACCGTGCGGCTTCACCGGTGGGACGAGATCGCGCTCGAGAAAGTCACCGAGATGATTTCGCGAAAAATCGTCACCGGCGAGCGCGAAATGGTCGCGCAGGTTTACTTGAAGAAGGGAGCGCTCGTCCCGATGCACTCGCACGAAAGCGAGCAGGTCACCTACGTCCTTCAGGGAGCGCTCAAGTTCCTGATTAACGGCGAAGAAATCACCGTGCGCGAAGGGGAGGTGCTCCACATTCCCTCGTGGGTCGCGCACCAGGCCGAGGCGCTCGACGATACCTTCGAGCTGGATCTCTTCAGTCCGATTCGGCAGGACTGGCTGGATCACACCGACTCATACTTCCACAATCAGTGATCGATTCGGCTCCGGTGAGCGGCACTCCGCGGCAAAAATGCGCGCGTGCCACACGAACAGAACGCAGTTCGCCGCCGCCAGCAGCACGGTTGCGTCGACGATCGTGAACATGCGCGGTGGGACCAGCGTGCCGCGTCCGAATCCAAAAAACAGGAACAGGTTCAACGCGACCACTCCGCTCACGGCGAAGTGGATACGCCGCAATCGCGGACGCGCGCATCCGGCCAGTGCGAGCAGGGGCACCGCAAGAAATAGATGGTTCTCGTGCACGGCGACGCCCAGCACGAAATACGCGTGGACGATGAACGCGCCGAGAGCGGAAAGCACTGAGAGTTCGCGCGAGCGGCGGGCGCGCCATAAGGCCCAGAGCGTCGCGAGCAAGACAGCAGCAGTGGCGAAGGGACGTGGATCTGTATAACCGAGCTTCACAATCGTAGAGATCCCGAGGATCCGCATCGGCATCGTCCACGCCGCCCACCAACCCATGTCGGCCACGGCGTACGATGCCCGCATGAAGTAGGTAAATACCCACCAGGCGTTTGCGGCGTACGCCGACAGCATGTCGTGCCTCAGCAACGCGCTCACCCCTTGTACGAGATTACGTCCGGCGCCGATGAGCAGGTACGGCAGGAGAAGAGCGAACGATACGATTGCGGCGGCGCCAACCATTTGCGCCGCGCCCCTTGCCGGTTTCGACGTCGCGCCGTTCCACGCGGCCAACGCGACGACCGGCACCAGGAAGATGGCCTGAGCTTTCGTGAGACAGGCGATCGCGATCAACGCACCCGCAATCAGCGGCGCGCCGAGGGCGGCAGCCGACACACTTCCGACGGCCGGTAACGCCATCAACGGATCCAGATAACCGAGGATCGCTCCGTTGAGGATGGATGCGGGATTGGCCCAGTAGGCGATGGACGCCCATCTCGCCGGCCCGAGTCCATACCGGCGCCGCGCCAGCGCATACAGGAGCCACGTCAGGACAACTTCCGCGAGCACGCCCGGGAGCTTGATCGCGATATTCAGCCGCCGTGTATTTGCGAACTGAGGGGAAAACGCCTGATAGATGCGCCCGATGCCTGCCAACTCGTACAACGCCACTGGCGGATAGTCGACCGTCGTCGATCGATCGCCCCAGCGCACGAGTCCTCGCAGAGGCGGTGTGCCTCCGACGCCGTAGAGCGTGGTGACGCCCTGATGAAGCGCGCCGTAACTCCACGTTTTCCAGACCATCACGTCCTCGGTGCCGTCGAGAGGCAACGCAAGGAGCCTGATGAACAAGCCGACAACCAACAGCGTGTGAAAAAGGAGCGTCGGTGGGGACGTTCGTTGTGACTTCACTCGAACCGCGAGCGGCGAACCCTGGTCTGCTTAGAAGACCCCAGGTGAATGCGCGTCAGTGTACCTTGCGATCCCAGTCCGATCGACCCCCGGAGTACACGTCGAACTTCCGGCGCAGGCGATTCATCTTCCATTTCAGGTAGCGGTACTTGAATTCAGCGGTCAAGCCGCCGCGACCGCCCTGCAGGTACAGGTAGCCGAAGATGAGCCCACCCAGGTGCGCCGCATGCGCGACCCCGCCGGGGGATGAGAAGTACGAGAGCGCGCCGATAATGATGACGAAATATTTCGCGGGAATTGGAAAAATGAGCGCCATCAGGATCGGACGCTCCGGGTAATACATCGCGAACGCCAGCAGAATTCCGAAGAGCGCCCCTGATGCGCCGACCGTGACGGTCTCGTAAATCCCGCGGGTGACCGCGAACGGTAACAGCGACACGAGAATCGTCGTAATCGCCGCACCGACTCCGGTGACCGCGTAATACCGAACGAAAAACTTCGTTCCCCAGAGCCGTTCCAGCTCGACGCCGAACATCCAGACGCCGAGCATATTGAAGAGGATATGGGTCGGCCCGGCGTGAATGAACATGTAGGTGATCGGCTGCCAGATCCAGCGGCGTTCGATCACATCTTCGGGAACGACCCCCAGCACCTGCCGCAATTCGGGGCGGATGACCGTCGCGACAAACGCAGCCACATTCGCCCAGATGATCCATTTCACCGCGGGCGTGATCGGTCCGGGACCGAATGAGTAGCTCAGCGAATTGGGGCGGGCATAGCGGGTCATCGTCGTCGTTCGGCAGAAAGAAACTATCGTACCACAGCGAGCGTCAGCGTCCGGTGTCGAGAACGATCATGTCGGCGGGCTGCGTGGGTGCCGGAGCCGACGCGCGCGCCGGAAGGGGAAGTGCGCACAACGCGGCAAACAGCGGCATCACCGAGACTCCCACCAGGGTGTGTTCAATGCCTACGCGGTCGGCAATCAGTCCTACAAACGGGACGCTCAACCCGCCGGTGCCCCATGCGAAGCCCATCATCAGCGACGCGACCGTCGCAGCACTGACCGGTGCAAGAGACTGGCCGAACGTCACGTTAACCGGCAACGTTGACTGCAAAAACAGCCCGCCGATCGCAAGCACGACCACGAACAGCCAGCCGGTGAGGAATGGCGCAATGAACAGGAACGGCGTCGACAACACCAGCGAAAGCGCAATCACCTTACGCGCGCCAAACCTGTCTGCCGCCGGTCCGCCGAAGAACCCCCCGATTCCGCTGGCGAAGAGATATGCCGCCACCGACGCGCCGGCCTGGCCGACCGACAGTCCTCGACGCGTGAGCATCACCGGGACGAACGTCGCAAACGTCAGGGACGCGAGTGTTCTCAGGACAACGATCGAATACAGCAGCGCGAGCGGCTTTGCGTAGGGTCGAAGCGCCCCGAACCCGCGACCGGTCGACGGATGCAGCGGGATTTCTGGCACCCGCCGAAGGAAGAACGCGACCACAGCCAGGCCGGGAAGCGCGAGCAACGGCGTCCATTCCAACCCGAACCGCTGCGCGAACGGCGCGAAGCACAACGGGCCGAACGAGAATCCGAGCGTCCCTCCGGTGATGTAGACCGACATCGCGAGTCCGCGGCGGTCTCCGCCTAACCGGTGTGCGAGGGCGGCGGCGGGTGGATGAAATGCAGCGGCTCCCAGACCGCCGGTCACGAGAATTAATGCGAGCATCTCGCGCGAGCTTGCGAGTCCAATCAGACTCAGCACGGTAACCGAGATGATCGGGCCGATCATGACCAGCGTCCGAGGGCGCCAGTGATCCGCGAGAGTCCCGAATCCGACCTGCGCGACCGACGCCGCCATCTGGAACAGCATCGTCAGCGTACCGGCAGCGGCTAACGAAAGACCGAGACGAGGGATCAGGAGCGGCAGCATCGGCGCATAGATGTTTCCGTATCCGTCCACCATCAGGTGCGCCGAAGCCATCAGCAGAATCGTCGGATGCAGACGGAGCCTGGAGATCATACGTGAGCAGAGCGGATCGAGCGGCTGAATATCAAGCGGCCGGCCGCAGGCGCTTCAACGTACGCGCAAACGCGTCGTCGAATTCGGCGAGGCGAAGCAGACGCGCGGCCGCGATCAGCACGACAACGCCGATGGCGATCGCGGCGGCCAGCTCGGCGGCGCGTGAGATGAAGTGTGCGGGGTGGAACGACGTGGCCAGCGCCAGCGCGGCCATCCGCGCGGCGACGCCCATCGCCGCCGACGCCGCCATGATCTTCGCAAACGCGATAGCGATCCGACGCTCATCGAGGCCGCCAAGACGCCGGCGCAGCAGCCAGAGCAGCGTTCCGGCGTTGAACATGGCGGCCAGCGCGGTGCCGAGGGCGAGTCCCCGATAGCCCATCACGCGGACGAGCAGCACGTTGACCGTGAGGTTTGTGAGTACCGCGATCACGCTCACGATCACCGGAGTACGGCTGTCGCGCAGCGAATAGAAGCTCGGAGAGGCGATCTTCACGGCGGAGTAGCCGAGCAGACCCGGGGCGTAGAAAATCAACGCCGCGGCGGTTGCGTTCGTGTCGTACGGGGTGAAGTGCCCCCGTTCGAGCAGCAGCGCCACGATGGGATGGGCCAGCGCAATCAAGCCGATCGTCGCCGGCACGTTCAGCATCATCATCATCCGCAGCGCGCTGGAAATCGTACGCTGCATCCCGAGTGTGTCACCCTCGTTCG
>Ga0136846_1221396_pt1 | contig 11928 bp, 12 predicted proteins | sample HopSoiMetagenom2_FD_96841 | JGI IMG/M metagenome (GOLD analysis project Ga0136846, IMG submission 96841) | Grasslands soil microbial communities from Hopland, California, USA - 2 Assembly 2016 (version 4) | ecosystem: Environmental > Terrestrial > Soil > Grasslands | place: USA: Hopland... | reverse complement strand
GGAATCCTTGCGTGGGGCTCCGGTCCCAAAGGCGAACCGCCCGAATACACCGGGCTCGATGTCATCGTCGTTCGTGAGAACAAGATCGCTGCGCTGTACGTCTTTCTCAATCCGAAACTTTCGCCCCAGGCAGCCAGCCCCATCATGGGGCCAGTTCAGCGAGACAAGTAGCTCACAGCTGGCTCGTCCGAGGTTTCTTGGGGGTCATCGTGTCTCAAATGTCCGTCTCGGAAGTCTGTCTCGACGGCTATGCCACCACTTGCGCTGGTCGCCGCGTCTTAGAAGCGCTGGCGCAATGCGAGATGCGGGGGCCCCAAGCCTGATCGTCGGCACATCGCGACTAAATGGTGCCGCCCTAGATCTTGCACACTCGTATGGTTCTCGGATCCGGTACGAAGATGACAGAACGGTTCCCGCCGTTATGACGACAATTCTGCGAACCCCGTACGAGCACCGGCATCGGTCATGCAGGCTGATCCGCGATTCATGCCGTGACGCCGCGGTGAAACCTGTCAGCGTCGCCGTCAGCCACGCGTAGATCTGGCATCTGGAATGGCGCACGGTTCAAATACCGCCGTCTGCCGGCCTTTTGGGTGCACCTGGGAGGTTGCCGGATTATGGTGCGGGTCAATCGGTATGCGCTGACGGCGTCGTTAGATGGTGCGCCCTTGGAGCCGTGGGTACGGGCGCTGCAGGGCTGCAACAATCCGACATGCGCGCGGGTGAGTATGGCGGGTGAAACCGGTCTGCTTCATGTGTTGGGCGGCACGCAGCACGACAACATGCTGATGATGGGCCGCGCAGGCCGCGGCGGAGCGGCGGCCTGCGGCGCTCGCTGGGGAATACGGAGAACCTGAGACCGTCCCGCCCGACCATCCGCTGGACGGTGACCGTTGGCGAGTAACGCGACATCCTCGGATTGTGGGCCGCGACGCGAACGCGAAGTCCTGGATGAGTGTTCTCACCAACGGTTGCGCGGAGGCGGAACGGCTGTGCGAGTGCAGGTGAGAATCGAACATTCGAAGCAATCATGACGACTGGCCACTCAGGCCGCGTGACCGACTCTGTGCACCTATCGGTGCAGCAGACCCTACTGTGACTGTCGATGCGTTGGTTAAGCTGTCCGATAAACTGCTGGGTCTGCTATGAGAAAGAAATACAACGTTGAGCAGCGGCGTCGCGACCTTTGCGATGCGGCGATCGCACTGTTGGCAGCCGACGGCGCACGCGGGCTGACTCACTTGCGTGTCGACCGGCATGCGGGTTTCGCCGACGGAACGACATCGTTTTATTACCAGACCAGAGCGGCTCTGCTGCGCGGCGCGATAGATCGCGTGATCGAGCTCGACGTCGCCGACTTCAGCGGGGCTCTGAACGCGACGGGCGACGGCGAGGTGGAGTCCTTTTTGTCAACGCTCGCCGAGCAGGCTGTGCGCACTGCGGTCGAGCCGGAGCGTTCGCGGGCGCGAGCTCGGTTTGAGCTGATGATGATCGCCTCCCATGACCCGGATCTCGGCTTAGTGTTCGACGGTCTGATGGATCGATTCACCGCGATCAGCGAAGCTGCCGTCGCACAGGTTCAGCCGGTCGGCATGCCAGCCGATGAGGAACTGATCAAGGAGCAGGCGTTCGCCGTGGTCACCTTTCTCGGTGGGTTTCTCCTCCGGTTGGCCTACGGCTTGACCGACATGGACAGCGCCGAAAGCCTGGAACGGTACCTACACTCTGTGATTGCTGGTGTGGCTGCTAACCATTCACGAAGGAAGAGTTAGCACGCCCGTTCGCGACGCGCTCACCAAGTGATGGGCAGTTCCTCGACGCCAAAAATTTCCTCGTTCTGGAATCGCAGTTCGTCAGCTGGAACCGTCAGCTGCAGCCCCGGCAGTCGACGGGCCAACGTGGAAAGCGCGATCTGCAGTTCGACCCGGGCGAGGTTCTGTCCGATACATTGGTGCACGCCGTAGCCGAAACCCAAGTGGCCGCTGCAGTTTCGTGAAGCATCGAAGATTCGCGGGTTCTCGACGAATCCGGGGTCCCAGTTCCCGGCGGGCAGATTCATCAGCACAAAGTCGCCGACGCGGATCAACTCGCCGCCGATCGTGAGGTCCTCGGTCGCCACCCGGTCCACTTGGCTGTGCACGATGCTGAGGTAACGCGTCAGTTCTTCGACGATGCTGGCGGTGACGGCTGCGTCATCGGTCCGGCCAAGCAACTCGAACACATCCGGATGTTCCAGTAGCGCAACGGTTCCGAGCGCAATCATGCTTGCCGTGGTCTCATGACCGGCCTGCAGCAGGATCAGGCCGTTCATCGCCGCCGTCTCGCGACTGAGTTGGCCGGCAGCGACGTGGGCGGTGATAAGTCGGCTGATCAGGTCGTCGCCGGGCTCACGCTCTTTGCGTTCGACAAGTTCGAACATGTAGGCAAAGAGCGCTCCGATGGCCTGGGCCTTCTGCTCCTCGGATGATCTGGCGTCGAGCGCGACCGTGCTGTGGTGCTGGAAGAATTCATGGTCACTGTAGGGCACGCCCAGCAACAGCGAGATGACCAACGACGGCACCGGCATCGCGAAGTCCCTCACGAGGTCTGCCAGGCGGTCCGCTGTGCGTCATCGTGTCGAGGACGTGATCGACCAACTCTTGGATCTGCGGCCGCATGGCCTCCGCGCGTCGCCACGTGAAATCGCGGGCCATCATGCGGCGCAGGCGGTTATGCTCCGGATCATCGATTCGCGCGAAGATCGCCGGCAGGTTGTCGTCGACGCCTACCGCCCGCAGGCGCGGCTTGATCGTGTCCGTACGCAGACGCGGATCGACCAGCGATGATCGGATGTCCTCGTAACGACTGACCACCCAAGTCGGCCGGCCCTGCCACATCACCCGTCGCAGACCCGCCGAGTGCCGCCATTGCTCAAATTCCGGCGGCGGCGCCAGCGGGCAGCGTGCGGAGCGCGGCCTCGGAATCACAGGAAGTATGACGGGAATTTCCGGGTCTCCGATGGTTTCGCTCATGGCGTCACCGATACCCTGCCTTGCACCTGCGCCTCGCGGACGGCAGCGAAGGCGTCGGCGATGCGGTCCAGCTCGAATGCCGGCCCGGTCGTGGGAGCCGGGTCGATGTCCCCGTCGCTGAACGCCGCGACGACCTCGTGGAATTCGTCGGTCGAGTAGGCCACCGAGTACCGGATGGTGAGTTCCTTGAGGAGCGCCGTGATGGGCTCGATAGCTGTCGGCTCGGCGCAGGCACCGGAGACGACGAGGCGACCACGTGGCCGCAGCGCCGGCTGGCAGGCCTGTACGAGCTCGCGCCGTCCGACGCATTCGACCACGGCGTCGTAAGCGCCGGGTTCGGCTTCGGCCACGCACTCGAGCACATCGGTAGCGCCCATCGACGCCGCCGAATTGCGCCGCTGTGGATCTGGATCCGTCACTGTGACGCGACCGCCGCCCTTGTGCAGTGCCCAGATCAGGCTGGTCAGACCTACCCCGCCCGCACCGACGATGAGCACGTCGTCGCCGAGACCGATCTCGGCGCTGTGCACACCGTGCAATCCGACGGCAAATGGTTCCACCAACGCCGAGTAGCCCGGGGGTACGTCGGCGGGAAGTGCGAAGCAGTGGCGTGCGGGAACGGCGGCGCTCGGCGAATCCGCCCGCTGGGCCCATCCCGATGTAGCGCGCCTTCGGGCAGTGCGATACCACACCTGCTCGACAGTACTGGCACGACCCACACGAAATCACCGGCAGCACAGCAACGTTAATGCCCTCATGCCAGCCGTCGGTGTGCGACCCGACGGCCACGACTTCGCCGCCCAATTCGTGGCCCATCACCATGCCAGCCGGCGCGAACGGCTGAGCCTTGATGTCGGACCCGCACACGCCGCACGCCGCGACGCGGATCACCAACTGGTCGGGTTCTGGAGTGGGATCGGGAAGGTCGACGACCTCGAAACCGTGGTCCTCGGTTGTCACCGCCGCCTTCGTGACCCGTCTCCTTCCAATTCGATGTCGAACACCGACAGGTATTCGTCGAAAATCGGTTCCAGGTCGGCGCGGGTCACCCCCGACCCTGCCAAGGAGTACGGCGCGGCTCCGTGGCGGTCCTGTGGATGAGCGTCGAGCCAGTCGAGCATCGCCTGTTCGGTTGACGCCGTCAGGTCGTCACCGGCCCAGTCGTACAGCGACTGCATCACCGCGACCGGGTCGCGCACCAGGTCTGCGTAATGCAGGTCGAAGAACCTGCCGTCGCCGATCCGGCGCCTCGTCGCCAGTGGACGATCGACGTGTTCTCTCAACTGGCGCAACACGTTCGGCACGATTACGTCGACGTCGATGTCGGCACCCATTACCGCGCGTGACAAGTAGTTCAGCCGTAAAAAGGAGGCGGTCGACTTGAAGGGGTCGCGGTGCGCCCACACGATCCGCACGTCGGGATAGGTCGCCAGAAGAGTCTCGATATGTACCGCGTGCGAGGGCATCTTGAGCGACCAGGTGCCGGGCGCACGGGATTGCAGGACCCGCAATACGATTCGCTCGTAGGCGTAGGCGCTCGACATGTCGGTCTGCAGCAACCAATCGGCATATTCGGGAGTGGGCATGAACGCTTCCCACAGGTAGGCCTTGAAGTCCTGGTTCTGCACAAACACGCACTCCGTGGGCCCGTCGGCCTCGTCCCAGTGGACGAGTGGAATGTTGGCCGCCTTGAGCCCCTCTTCAAGTACGTCGAGTTCGGCCTTCTTCTTCAGGCAGCGCGGATCGGTGCGCAGGGTGTCCGGGGTCGACGGGGGGACCGAGTCCTCGGCCTCCCACGTCAACAGCGAGCGCCGCCGCGGATCCTGGTCGAGCAGATAGCTCGCGAGCGATGTGCCGGTGCGTGGCAGGCCCAGCACCACCAATGGGCGTTCGACTTGCTCGTCGAGAACTTCGGAGTGGCACTTGACATAGTCGACCACGCGTAGCCGGTTCCACAGTGCGTCGACGAACTGGCCGTAGACGAACTCGCGCCCGCCGGGGTTCACGCCCGGTGCGGACTCGCAGCAGTCGACCAGAAGGTCCAGGCCCTCACGCCAGGAGTCGCCGCCGAAATCGTCGAGGCCGGCTCGTTCGCAGGCGCGTGTAACGAGCTCATCCACACCCGATGCCGACCGCGAACCGATTGATGTCGTCATGGCCCCCGATCCTATACGGCCGTAGAGAACAAATGTTAGGTTGGCATGGAATCAATCGAAGCTCGGAGGTTTCGCGTGTCGCCATCGCTGGACGAATTGGTCAAACAAGGAGAGGGCGCCCAAGATGCCGTCGACCTGGGTAACGGCATATTCATGTCCAGGAACATCGCCAACAGCTACCTGGTGACGACGCCCGAGGGTGATCTGCTCATCAACACCGGAACCGATTTCGAGGCAGCAGAGATCAAGGCACGGTTCTCGCGAGTCGGCAGGGGCCCGTTGCGGATGATCACGTTCACCCAGGGCCACCCCGACCACGTCAGCGGATGGAGCCAGTTCCACCAGCCGGGCGTCGAAACGATCGCTCAGGCCAACCACCCCGACGTCCGCGAGTACTGGCGCCACCTACACCCGTTCTACGTGCGGCGGATTATGAAGCTGTGGGGCGCGTTCGTGGACGTCGAAACCGCCGCGGCCACGCTTCCGCCTGAGCCCGTTCTCACCGGCTCCTTCATCGACCACCACAGCTTCGAGCTCGGCGAACGACAGTTCGAGCTGTATGCCACCCCGGGTGGGGAGACCACCGATGCCTTGGTGGTGTGGATGCCCGAGCACCGCACCGTGTTCATCGGCAACCTGATGGGCCCGTTCTTTGGCCATGTCCCCAACCTCTACACGCTGCGCGGCGACAAGATCCGGTCCGCAATGGCTTTCATGCACTCCGTCGACAGGGTGATTGCGCTTGGTCCCGAGACGCTGGTCAACGGTCACGACGTGTTCCGCGGTGCTGACGAGATCTTGACAACGATGACCAAGGTGCGTAACGCGACGGCCTACCTGCGTGATCGCACGATCGACGCCATGAACTCCGGCGCTGACCTGTGGACGCTGATGCGTGATGTGACGCTGCCGCCGGAGCTGGCGCTACCCCAGGTGCACGGCAAGGTTGCGTGGATCGTGCGGGCGATCTGGGAGGAGCATGTGGGCTGGTTTCGCTATGAGTCCACCACCGAGCTCTACGACGTTCCGCCGTCGTCGGTGTGGCCGGACGTCGTCGACCTGGTCGGCGGGACCGCTCCCCTCACCGAGCGAGCCGACGCCCACGCCAAAGCCGGGCGCGCCCTGCAAGCGCTGCACCTCACCGATGTCGTGTTGGCCCACGCTCCGGGCGATCCCGGCGCGCTGAATGTGAAACGCGATGCGCTCGAACAGCTTCTGGCCGCCAGCGGTCGCGAAAACCACAGCGAGGTGCAGTGGCTGGAACAGGAAATCAAGAACACTACGGTCAAGGAGGACCAATGAAGGCCGAAAACCTCTACCACACCGGCATCGTCGTCGATGACCTCGAGGCGACGATGGCGTGGCTCGCCAAGGCAGCGGGCTACACCTGGACCGACGTCGTCACCGTCGACCAGGAAGCGGTCACCCCCGACGGCGAGGTGACCATCCCGATGAAGATGGTCTACTCAGGTGCCGAGCCTCGGCTGGAGCTGCTGCAGACTGTCCCGGGCACCGTGTGGACTCCGGCGGACTCCGGCGTGCACCACATCGGGTATTGGTCAGACGACGTCGAATCCGATCTGGCCACACTGGAATCCAACGGCATGACCCTGGAGGTGAAGTCCTACAACCCCGACGGTTCCGGAACCCTGCTGTGGGCCTATGCCAAGGGGTCGGCCGGACCGCGCATCGAGCTCGTCAGCCGCGCCATGGAACCATTCATCGCCCACTGGTGGGGTTCGGCGAGCACCGCGACAGCGGTGGACTGACGCCAGCGTGCCTATTTCCGTTGACCTTTCCGCTCGCCGCGTCCTGGTGACCGGAGCCTCCAGTGGTATCGGGGAAGTGACGTGCCGCGCGCTGATCCGGTGCGGAGCATCGGTAGCGATGCTCGCCCGACGCGATGATCGACTCGCCGCGCTGACCGCCGAACTCGGTGAACGCGCGATCGGTATCGCCTGCGACGTCACCGACCTCGATGTGCTCACCGCCAGCATCGCGCGAGCGGTCGACGCGCTGGGTGGCCTGGACACCATCATCACCGCCGCCGGCCGAGGCATGGTCGGCACCCTCGCCACCGGCGAACCGGCGATGTGGCGAGAACTATTGGACCTCAACCTGATCGGGCCGCTGGCTACCGTGCGCTACGGCGTTCGCCACTTCGCCAGCCAAGGCCGGCGAGATGTCGTACTCATCGGGTCCACGGGCGCGATCACCCCCGCCGCGTGTGTCGGCATGTACGCGGCATCCAAGCGCGGCCTGCGGGCAGCATTCGACAGCCTGCGCCTAGAACTCGCACCCGAGGGCGTCAACGTCAGCCTGGTGATGCCCGGCATCTTCGACACCGAAGGCCTGGTTGCCGCGACCGCCATCAACGGCGAGGTCAACGAAGGCGCCATGCCCTCCTTCGCGGCGGGCGTCACCACACCACCCAAGCCCGACGCGGTGGCAGACACGATCGCATTCATGCTGGGACTGCCCGACGACGTATGCGTCAACGAACTCGTCCTGCGTCCCACCGCTCAACTGCGCCCCTAACGCCGACGAGGAGCCGACGTCATGGTCGAACACGCAATGCGGCCCATCCGGTTCGGGCTGATCGCCTCGGGCGCAACCGCAGCCGATCTCATCCAAACGGCGAAGTCCGCTGAGGACAGCGGCTTTTCGAGCATCGCACTCAACGATCACTTCACCTCCACCGTCGCCCCACTGCACGGTCTGCAGGCGATGGCCGCCGCCACCTCCCACATCCGGATCGCGACCGCGGTGCTCAACCAGGACTTGCGGCATCCAGCCGTCCTGGCAAAGGAAGCCGCGACCCTGGACACGCTTAGCGGAGGCAGACTCGAGCTGGGACTGGGCGCCGGGTGGGTACGCGCCGACTACGACCAATCGGGCATCCCGTTTGACCCCGCGCCCGAGCGCATCCAGCGCCTCGAGGAGAACATCGACATTCTCAAAGGCTTGTTCGCACAGGGTCATTGCACTTTCGCTGGTCGGCATTACTCGGTGACTGGACTCGACGGGACACCAAAGCCCCTGCAGCCCGGCGGGCCGCCGATCATGATCGGCGGCGGTGGTCGCAAGATCCTGTCGATGGCAGCCAGGCGCGCCGACATCGTGCAAGTCCTCGGCGCCACGTTCGGCACCCGCGGAGCCGTCGTCGACGATTTATCCAGCTTCCGCGTCGATGCCTTCGAACAACGCCTCGAGTGGATCGCCGCCGCAGCCGGCGAACGGTTCACCAGGATCGAGCTGTCCCTGATGCTCGTGTTCGCCACCATCACCGACGACGTCGAGAAGACCGCCAAAGGGTTCGTCGACCTCCTCACCGCCACCGTTACGCGATACGGAGGCGAAGTCGGCAACATCGACATGCGGATGCAAACGCTGCTCGACTCACCGGTGGTCGCCATCGGCACCCTCGACGAGGTGTGCGAAAAGATCACCCGTCTGCGCGACTCGCTCGGATTCAGCTACTTCACCGTGCCGTACGGGTCGACGCCCCAAGAACTCGCGCCGGTTATCAAGCGACTGACCGGAACATGACCACTCATGGGCAGGAATGCTTGCTCATGAACATCTCACTTTGAACAACGCGCGGAAGCACTTTGAACAACGGGAGGGAAACAAGATGGCTGATGACAACAAGGCGAGAGACACCACGGACGGGAACGAGACAGCATCAGACGTTGCGAAGTGGGACCCAGGCTGGACCAAGCAGCTGATTAATGTGGTACGGCCCATCGGCAAACGTTGGTTCCGCTGGGAGGTACACGGGCTTGAGTCATTCCCACCCGCCGGCGGCGCGCTGGTCGTCTCCAACCACTCGGGCGGGTCGACGTCAACCGACGTGGTGATGTTCGCTGCAGACTTCTACGAGAAATTCGGCTACGACCGCCCGCTCTACAGCGTCGGACACGATGGCTTGTTCATGGGCCCGCTCGCCGACTGGATGACCCGCCTCGGCGTTATCCACGGCAGCCAGGAAAACGCCATCGAGGCCCTGCGGAACGGTGGGGTCGTGTTGACTTTTCCAGGCGGCGTCTACGACGTATACCGGCCAACCCTGAGCGCGAACATGATTGACTTCAAGGGCCGGACCGGATATGTCAAGACGGCCATCGAAGCGGGCGCGCCGATCGTGCCGACGGTATCCATCGGCGCGCAGGAAAGCCAGCTGTTCTTGACCCGTGGAACATGGCTAGCGAAACGACTCGGTCTGACGCGGTTCCGGATGGACAGCCTGCCAGTCTCTTTCGGATTCCCGTTCGGGCTCAGCGTGCTTCTACCCCCTAATCTGCCGTTGCCGACGAAGATCACCGCACAAGTACTCGAGCCGATCGACGTCGTCGCCCATTTCGGCGACGACCCTGACATCGACGAGGTCGACGCCCATGTCCGTTCGGTAATGCAAACCGCGCTCGATCGGCTGGCCGCCAATCGCCGTTTTCCTGTGCTGGGCTGAGCTTCGCCATACGCAAACCGGCGGCAGCCTCGGTCGTACTCGGTCTGGTGCCGGAATCGACTTTGGCTGCATAGCGGACCGATCCTCGTTGGGGACCTGTCGGGGACCACACGTCATGCGCGATGGTGAACGACCTGCGCATCCGCAAACGTCTCGTTCCCGCACCGGACGGCCACAGACCACTGGCGACCTGCGGAAATGCGTTACCGCTATTTTCTGGGGGTCAAGTGGTACAGCGCGAGTCAGAAACTAGAGGTTCCGACAAATACCGCATGTTTCGAATATTGCTCTTTGCCAGTCAACCGCGCTAGGCGAAATTGCCTCTGCCGCAATAACTTGGCGCGTGCAGAGCAACGGAGCCGAGAATCTCAGAATCGACGGTCTCCGCTAGTTACGGTTTGCTGACGCGGTAGATGTCGATCTCCTCGGGCAAGCCCTTGAGCCGGTGAGCGCCGAAGTGTTCGAAGATCATGCCCGAGCCGGCCGACAGGTCGCGAACAGTGCGGCTTGCCAGTATTTCTCCGGGTCCGGCCAGCGAACCGATTCGCGCTCCGATGTGAACGGCCATGCCGCTCCATTCCTCGCCGCGCTTCTCACACTCGCCGACATGGATCCCGACGCGGATTCGAATTCCCCGCGCCGCGAGGGCCGGCACGAGGTCCAGCGCGCACCGCGCCGCACTCGTTGGTCCGTCGAACAATGCGAAAATGCCATCACCTGTGTGCTTTGCGCGGCGACCACCATATTTCGGGAGCAGCGCAGCGACGAGTTGATCGTGCGCGTCCAGCTGGCCACGCCAGTGCGCGTCACCGGCCGTCCTGAGTTGTTCGGTGGACCCGACGATGTCGGTGAACACGACCGTCGTGAGCACTCGCTCGCTCGGTGCGGCGCTTGGTGTGTTGTAGGCGAACTCCACGACGTGCGCGCCCAGCAGGTCGAAGATGTCAAACGTGTTGTGGGCACCTGGTGGAAGTGTGCGAAGCTGCGCGCCACGGATACCGGCGGCCAAAGCCGCCGCGGCGTCCGGCGGGGCAAGTTGATCGTCGGGCCGAGCCAGCACGAGCGTCGGTGCATCAATGTCTTGGAGCACGTCGCGGATGTCGACGTTCATCAAGGCTTGCCACGTCAGCCGAGCCATGGTGGGCGTATGCATCGAGCGTTGGATCTTTCCGACCCATTCTCGCATCCCTGGCGTCTCGGTGGCTTCCCCGAAGAGAATGTCGCACAGTGCGCCACTACCCCAGTCGTTGTCGATTTCCGCCGTCCTCGCCTCTACCTGGGCAGGGGTCAGGCCCCACGGAAAATCTGGAAGCTCTTGCGAAAATCGTGTCGCAGTGCCGTACAGGACGAGCGAACGCACCCGCTGCGGGTAGGTGGCCGCGAACAACACACTGGTCGCACCGCCCTCGCTGAACCCGAACAGTGTGGCGGACTCGACGCCGGCGGCGTCCATCACGGCACGAAGGTCCTCGACGCGTTCTGTCAGCGGCGGCACCTGGGTTGCCGCGTCGGACAATCCGCCGCCACGCATGTCCCAGACAACCAAACGCGTGACCTGGCTGAGCTGTTTGGCCAACATCGCGAAAGGGCTTGCCGGGTCATCAAATGACTCGACGTTCCTGGCCGCTCCTGGCGTCCACACCACCGTGGTATCCGCCTCGCCGAATACCCGATAGGCAAGGCGAACGGACCCATTGCCGGCATAGCGGACCCGCCCGTCGTTCACCTGCACAGTCTCGCATCGGCGACTCGGGCGCACACGCAGTTCGCGCGCCGGATGCGGGCCGGTGGTGCGGGTCTGTTGGCTCAGTCTGATCACCCGCGTCCAGCTCGTTCAAGAACCAGCACGACACGGCTGAACAGACTCCGTCGGCGACCCTGGCGCAAGGAGGCCAGCGGCGCAGGAGAGTCTGAGTACCGGGCCAGCGAAGCGATAACCGAGTGCATATTCGTGGTGGGACGGCCGGACGAACTGCCGACCTTCTCGGTAGGGCCAGCAACAACTCCCAATAGATGAGAGAACCGGTGGGTTACACCGCGAGCGATGACACGGCGACAACTGGCCTGGATCCCGACGGTCAGACGGCGGATGGCCCGCCCTCGTAGACCTGTCCGCCGGCGGTACCAACGGACAATCGCAACTGAACGATGCAATTGTGGCTGCCACCCACACTTTCACAGTCAACCCCAACACGGCCACCTAGCCGCAGGGGAAATAGCGCACGGTTCGAGGACGTGCACTCCGCCAGTACTGCGCAGTGACGATCTACACGCCGCCGCTTGGACCCAACTG
>Ga0136846_1214583_pt1 | contig 11928 bp, 9 predicted proteins | sample HopSoiMetagenom2_FD_96841 | JGI IMG/M metagenome (GOLD analysis project Ga0136846, IMG submission 96841) | Grasslands soil microbial communities from Hopland, California, USA - 2 Assembly 2016 (version 4) | ecosystem: Environmental > Terrestrial > Soil > Grasslands | place: USA: Hopland... | reverse complement strand
GACGCTGAAGGTACTGCCCGTGACCGCGTCGTCGGGGGCGGGCGCCGGCGGCCTCACCCAATTCCGACATCTGATCCTGCCCGCCATCCCGCTCGTCTTCGTTCTCTTCGGGTATATCGCCCGGATGGCCAGGGCGGGGACCATCGAGGCGCTGAACTCGGACTACGCCCGGACGGCGACCCTCAAGGGGCTGCCCCGGGCAACCATGATCCGGCGGCACATCCTGCGCAACTCGCTGCTCCCCACGATCACGGTCATCGCCACCCAGACCGGCTACCTGATCGGCGGCCTGGTCGTGGTCGAGCAGCTCTTCAACTACCAGGGCATCGGCCAGCTGATCTACAAGGCCGCCCAGGCCAAGGACTTCGCGATGCTGGAAGCGGGGGTACTCACCATCGGAGTGGTCTACGTGCTCGCCACGCTGGTGGCGGACTTGCTGCTGATCGCGCTCAACCCGCGGCTGCGGGCCGGAGCCAGCCATGACTGACATCGCCGGGAACGCCGCGCCGCTCGAGCCGGGCGGGCCGCTCGGGACGCTGGGACCGGCCGGGGACATGGTCACGGTCGCGACGCCTGTCACCGCCGTCCCCCGGTCCGCCTGGCGGCTGCTGCTGCGCCGGCCGACCTTCATTATCGGCGCGGTCATCATCGTGTTCTGGGTGTTCTGCGCGATCTTCGGGCACGCGATCGCGCCGTACAACCCGCTCGAGCAGCAGCTGCTGTTCAACAACACCGGCCCGTCGAGCGCGCACTGGTTCGGCACCGACACCCTCGGCCGGGACGTGCTGTCCCGGGTCCTGGTCGGGGCCCGGGACATCCTGGTCGTCACCCCGCTCGCGACCATTCTCGGCACCATCCTGGGCACCGCCCTCGGCCTGGCCATGGGCTACCTGGGCGGCCCGTTCGACCTAGTCGTCGGGCGGTTCGTCGAGGCCGTGCTGGCGCTGCCCGCGGTCATCATCGCGTTCCTGTTCATCGTGGCCCTCGGCCCCTCCACGACGACGCTGATCGTGGTCATCGGCCTGATCTTCACGCCGCTGATCGCGCGCACGGTCCGGGCGGCCGTGCTGACCGAGCGGAACCTGGACTACCTGTCGTCGGCCCGGCTGCTGGGCGAGAGACCGCTCCGCATCATGTTCCGCGAGATCCTGCCAAACGTCATGCCCGCCATCTTGGTCGAGTTCACCGTCCGGCTCGGCTACGCGGTGTTCGCCGTGGCCACGCTGTCCTTCCTCGGTTTCGGCGTGCAGCCGCCCACGCCCGACTGGGGCTCGGACATCGCGGCCGACTACAGCGGCCTGCTGGCGGGCTACTGGTGGCAGGTGCTGTTCCCGGCGCTCGCCATCGCCTCGCTGGTGACCGCGGTCAACCTGATCACCGACTCGATCGAGCAGGTGCTGAATTCATGACGACTGACTCAGGGCCGGCCCTGGTTGTCTCGAACATGGACGTGTCGTACAAGGTGCGCGGGCAGGACCGCCGCGCGCTGAAGAACGTGTCGTTCACCGTCGCCCGCGGCGAGTCGTACGGGCTGGTGGGCGAGTCGGGATCCGGCAAGTCGACGGTGGCGCTCGCGCTGGTCAGGTACCTGCCCCGCAACGGCCGGGTGAGCGCCGGGACGGTCAGCATCAACGGCCAGGATCCGCTCGGCATGGGCAAGGCGGAGCTGCGCGAGCTGCGGGCCAAGACCATCTCGATGGTCTACCAGGAGCCCGGGCGAGCGCTGAACCCGTCGCTGCGGGTGGGCGAGCAGATCGCCGAGGTCTTCGAGATCGCCGGGGAGAAGTCCGACGAGGCCACCGCCTCGGCCGAGAACATGCTGCGCAAGGTCCAGATATCGGACCCCGGCCGGGTCATGCGGCGATACCCATACGAGCTGTCCGGCGGGATGGCCCAGCGGGTGGTGATCGCGATGGCGCTGGCCGTCTCACCGTCGCTGCTGATCCTGGACGAGCCGACCACGGCGCTGGACGCCACCGTGGAGGCCGAGGTGCTCGACCTGGTGGCGGCGCTGCGCCAGGAATTCGACACCTCGGTGCTGTTCATCAGCCACAACCTGGCGGTGATCGCCAAGATGTGCGACCGGGTCGGCGTGCTGTATGCGGGCGAGTTGGTCGAGGAGGGCCCCGCCCGCCAGGTCTTCGACGACCCGCGGCACCCGTACACGGTGGGGCTGCTGCGCTGCATCCCGCGGCGCGGCCAGCGCAAGGACCGCGACCGGCTGGACACCATCCCCGGCTTCCTGCCCGGTCCCGGCCACAACCTGGCGGGCTGCGTGTTCGCGCCGCGCTGCGCGCTCGCCCGGGACCGCTGCCGGACCGAGCCGCCGCCGTTCTTCGACGTCGGTGACCTGCGGACCGCGCGCTGCTTCTTCCACGAGCAGGCGCCGGATCTGCCGCGGGCCACCCCGGCCTCGGCGGCGGCGCTCGCCACCGACGGGATCGGCGGCCCGCTGGTGAAGATCGAGAAGCTGTCCAAGACCTTCCCGGGCGGCGTCCAGGCGCTGGCCGGGGTGGACCTGACGGTGCACCGGGGCGAGACGCTCGGCCTGGTCGGCGAGTCCGGCAGCGGCAAGACCACGCTGGCCCGGACGCTGCTCGGGCTGACGTCGGCCGACCAGGGCTCGGTCCTGACCCTGGACGGCAAGCAGCTCAGCGCGGACGCCCGGCGGCGGCCCCGGGACGTGCTGCGCGCGCTGCAGATCGTGTTCCAGAACCCCGACTCGGCGCTGAACCGGCGGCACACCGTGCGCAGCCTGATCAGCCGCCCGCTGAGCCGGCTGGCCGGGCTGTCCGGGACGGGACTGCGGGACCGGCTGGCCGAGCTGATCTCCTCGGTCCGGCTGGAGGAGCGCCACCTGGCGCTGCGGCCGGGCCAGCTGTCCGGCGGCCTCAAGCAGCGGGTGGCGATCGCGCGCGCTTTCGGCGCCCGGCCGGACGTGGTGGTCTGCGACGAGCCCACTTCGGCGCTCGACGTATCGGTACAGGCGGCCATCCTCAACCTGCTGGCCGACCTGCAGCAGCAGGAGCACGCCACCTACCTGTTCATCTCGCACGACCTCGGCCTGGTGCGGTACCTGTCGGACCGGATCGTCGTGCTCTACCTCGGGCGGGTGATGGAGGTCGGGCCGGCCGAGGTCGTCTTCACCGGGCCGCACCACCCGTACACGGAGGCCCTGTTCTCGGCGGTACCGTCCCTGGACGGCCAGCGCCCCGACCGGATCAAGCTGGAGGGCGAGATCCCCTCCGCGGCTAATCCGCCCAGTGGCTGCGTTTTCCACACCCGCTGTCCCCGCAAGCTGTCCACCGGGGTCTGCGAATCGACCGAACCCCCCCTGCTCGAAGGCGAGCCGGGTCACCTGATCCGATGCCACATCCCGCTCACCGAACTGCGAACCATCCAGCTGAGTGAATCCGTCCCATCACAGGGGAGCTCCCATTGACCGGAAACATCGACCACAAGCGCCTCGGACGACTGCGCGAGGACCAGGGCGAGATCGCCAACCACATCATCGACGAGTTCGCCGCCGGGCGGCTGTCGCGGCGTGACTTCATCCGCCGTGCCACCGTCGTCGGCATCTCGGTGCCGGCGCTCGGCTCGATCCTCGCGGCCTGCGGCAGCAGCTCGACCAGCTCGGGCACGTCGGGTTCGACGGCCACGGCCACCGGGGCGCCGGGGGCGGTGATCAAGGCCGGCATCGTCACCCCGACCGCCGCCATCAACCCGGTCACCGTGGCCGACCAGGGCGGCCTGGACATGCTCGCGCAGACCGGCGAGTACCTGTGCCTGTCCAGCCAGACGCTGCAGCTGCAGCCGGTGCTGGCCACCAGCTGGACGCCGAACGGCAACTCCGACATCTGGACGTTCAAGATCCGCCAGGGCGTCAAGTTCCACAACGGCCAGGCGCTCACAGCCGACGACGTCGTCTATACCTACCAGCTGCACACCAACCCCAAGGGCAACGCGAACGCGCTGTCCGCCTTCGGCGGCGTGCTCGCCCCCGCGGGCGTGAAGAAGGTCGACGACTTCACGGTGGCGTTCCACCTCAGCGCCCCGAACGGGAACTTCCCGTACCTGACGTCATCCGACAACTACAACATGATCATCCTGCCGAAGGGCTACGACCCGACCAAGTGGGAGAGCACCTTCGTCGGCACCGGGCCGTTCAAGCTCGGCTCGTACACGCCGAAGTCCGGGGCTACGTTCACCCGCAACGCGAGCTACTGGGGCAAGAAGGCGCTGCCGTCGCAGACGGTATTCACCTTCTACGACAGCCAGAACCCGTCGATCCTGGCGCTGACCGGCGGCACGATCGACGTGGTCGGGCAGTTCGCCGTGTCCGGCGCGGAGGAGCTGCTGACCGGCAACTACAACATCATCAAGCTGAAGTCCGCCGCGCACCGCCAGCTGTCGATGCGCTGCGACCAGGGACCGTTCACCGACGCGCGGGTGCGGCAGGCGGTCGCGCTCACGCTGAACCGGCCGCAGATCGTCCAGGCGCTGTTCAAGGGCTACGCCGACGTGGGCAACGACAGCCCGTTCGCGCCGGTGTTCCCGTCCACCAACACCAGCATCCCGCAGCGCACGGCGGACGTCGCCAAGGCCAAGTCGCTGCTGACCGCGGCCGGGCACGCGGCCGGGTTCAGCACCCAGCTGGTCACCGAGCAGTTCGTCGAGATCCCCCAGTACGCCCAGATCGTGGCGCAGGCGGCCCAGGAGATCGGGGTGAAGATCAACCTGAAGGTGGAGAGCTCGTCGGCGTACTACGGCAAGGCCACGTTCGGTAACTCCGACTGGCTGGACGCCACCATGAGCCTGGTCGACTACGGGCACCGCAGCGTGCCGAACGTGTTCCTGACCGCGCCGCTCGTGACGACCAACGCCGCCAAGGGCACCGGGCCGTGGAACGCGGCCCACTTCAAGAACGCCCAGTACGACAAGCTGGTGGGGCAGTACATCGCGGCCTCCGACGTGTCCTCGCAGAAGACCATCGCCGGGCAGATCGAGACGCTGCTGCTGGACCAGACGCCGATCATCTTCGGGTACTTCTACAATTACCTGACGGCGACGGCGAAGAACGTGACCGGTGTCTACCCGACCGCGATCGGGCACCTGTTCCTGTACAACGCGGCCAAGAGCTAGGGCCAGCCTCTCTCCGCGCCGCCACCGGGAGTGCGGCGGCGCGGAGAGAGAAGGTGGCTGGCATGGCGACCGAGAAACGGGCCCGGCCCGGCAAAGAACAGCACGGCAAGCTAGGGCCCGACGCGTACGCCCGTGCGCACGAGCACGGCCATCACCATCGCGACGTGTCCGGCGGCTGGCTGCGGCCGGCCGTGTTCGGCGCGATGGACGGCCTGGTCACCAACGTGTCGCTGATCGCCGGGGTGGGCGGCGGCGGCGCCAGCGCGCACACGATCGTGCTCACCGGCCTGGCCGGGCTGGCCGCCGGGGCCGGCTCGATGGCGGCCGGGGAGTACGTCTCGGTCTCCTCGCAGAACGAGCTCATCATGGCCGAGGTCGACAAGGAACGACTGGAACTCGAGCACCACCCCCGGGCCGAGCAGGCCGAGCTGGCAGGCATGCTCCGGGCCCGCGGCGTCAGCGCCGCCACCGCGAACCAGGCCGCCGCCGAGATCTCCGCCCACCCGGATCAGGCGCTGGCGGTGCACACGCTGGAGGAGCTCGGGGTAGACCCAGGCGAGCTGCCCTCGCCCGCGGTGGCGGCGGGAGCGTCGCTGGCGTCGTTCGCCCTCGGCGCGGTCATCCCGCTGTTCCCGTACCTGATCGGCCTGGACTTGCTGGCCGTCACGCTCGGGCTCGCCGCCGTCGCCGCCGTGGCGGGCGGGGGGATCGTGGCCCGGCTGACCGGCCGGCCGTTCTGGCGCGGCGCGGCCCGGCAGCTGATTCTCGGGGCTGCCGCCGCCGCGATCACCTACGGCATCGGCGCCGCCGTGGGTCACGTCGCTGCCTGATCCTCCCCAGGCCGAGGACGAGGGGAGATGCCGGCGGGGAGGCGAAGCTCGGCGCCAGCGCCGGATGAGGGAAGATCCCGGCGCCGGCGGAGAATGAGCACCGCGGCCGCGGCCGCGGTGAGCATCGCGGTCAGGTGCCCGACCGCGGCCACGTCGAGCTGGCTCAGGCCGCCGAAGATGTCGCCGGGAAACACCAGGATAACCAGGTCCACGGCGGCCAGGGCCCGGACGAGCCAGGTACCGCGCTGCTGGTTGAGCGGCTGCCGCCGCGGGGCATGGTTGAGCGGCTGCCGCCGCGGGGCATGGTTGAGCGGCTGCCGCCGCGGGGCATGGTTGAGCGGCTGCCGCCGCGGGGCATGTCCGGGCGGCGGCGGCCGCACGGCCAGCGCGACCACGACGGCCGACACCACCACGTAGGACGGTCCCACGTCGGACAGGTGCCGGCTGGCCACCGACAGCTGGCCCGCATCCACCCGGCAGGCGACGATGCCCTCGCTGACCAGCGATCCTATCACCTGGCCGGCCAGGCAGACCAGCGCCGTCCGGCCGTTGCCGAGCGCCCGGTTCGCGCCGAACAGGGCCAGCGCGATCAGCACCGGCCAGGCCGCGAAGTAGCCGGGCGCGACGAACGCCGACACCAGCAGCGGCAGTACCGGCTCGTGCTCCAGGTTGGCCACGTTCGTGCTGGCCCACGCGACCAGCCGGGCCTGGGCGGCCGGGTCGAGCTGGCTGTAGACGAGCTCGGCGAGTACGAAGCAGGCCAGGAAGGCGGCGGCGAACGCGTACCGGGATCGGGGGGCGGGATCGGGTGACATCTGCCTCGTTAGGGAGCTAGGTTTTCAAGGGCCTGGCCTGCGACGGGCACCCCTTGCTGGAAGACCAGCCAGATCCGGCCGGGGTCGGACAGCAGGGCCGGCTCGGCCAGCGGGTCTCCGTCCACGACGATCAGGTCGGCGAGCTTGCCCTCGGTCACGGTGCCCACGTGCCCGGCCAGGCCCAGCGCCTCGGCCGCGGTGCCGGTGGCGGCGGCCAGGGCCTGCCCAGGGGTGAGCCCGTGGTGCACCATCCGCTGGATCTCCAGCCCGGTGGCCAGGCTCACGTCGCTGCCCAGCGCGATCTTCACCCCGGCCTGCCGCGCCGCCCGCATGCTGGCCGCGCCCTCGGCCAGGTTGTGGTGGGCCAGCTCGGTCAGCACGGCCGGCATGCCGGGGTCGGCGTGCGGGGCGTCGGGGTCGGCGGGCACGGCACCGGACCCAGCGTCCTGGCCGACGGCCTCGCCCAGGCCGGCCATCCAGTAGTAGCCGGACAGCGTGGGCACCAGGACCTGGCCCGCGGACGCCATCGCCTCGAGCAGGTCCGGCCGGTGGTGCAGGTACATGCCGTGCTCGATGGTGTCCACGCCGTGCCGGATCGCGGCCGCGCAGCCGTCCAGGCCCTCGGCGTGCGCCGCCACCCGGTAGCCGAGCCGGTGGGCCTCGTCGGTGACGGCGGCCAGTTCCGGCTCGGTGAGCTGAAGCGGGTCGGGGTCCTCGAGCTCGTTGGACCGGGCGCCGGTGGTCATCATCTTGACGAAGTCGGCGCCCTCCCTGATCTGTTCCCGCACCGCCCGCCGGACGTCGTCGGGCCCGTCGGCCTCGCGGTACATGTCGCCGTAGAACCGGCCGCCCGGGGCCGTCGCCGAGATGATCTTCCCGCAGGTCAGCAGCCGGGGGCCGCGGAACGCGCCGTAGCGCATGGCCTGCCGGGCCTGCTGCGGGAGCAGCCCCTGCGAGCCGCAGACCCGGATGGTGGTCACGCCCAGCCGCAGGTACTCACGCAGCTCGGCCTGGAGAAAGTGCGCCGCCACCCCGGGCAGCGGGGCCTCGGCGCCCTTGGCGGTGTGCGGGACGTGGCCGGAGGCGTGCGTGTGCACATCGGTCAGCCCCGGCATCAGGGTCCGCCCGCCCAGGTCGAGCGGCCGGGCGCCGTCCGGGCAGCGTTCCCGGTCGTCCGCGACCCGTCGGATGACGCCGTCGTCGATCAGGACCGCGGTGTCCTCGCGCAGCGCGGCTGCGTTACCGGCCACCGGGCTGCCGTCGAACAGCCGGGCCCCGGTCAGCCAGAGCCGCCCCCGCGCCGGGGCCGGGGCCGCGATGAGGGCCGGGAACCTGTGCGCCACGTGGTACCGCCTTTCTGCCTTTGTGCTGCGAACCTAGTCACTGTTGTAACGGACCAGGCAGGGCCGGTTCGGGGTGGGGCACTCCGGAAGCGCGGGGCTACTGGGTGGTAAGGTGCCCCGTGGTTATCTTGAATCGCCCGCTTCGCATTGCGCTGCTGTCGTATCGCAGTAAGCCGCACTGCGGCGGCCAGGGCATCTACGTACGCCACCTGACCAGGGAACTTCACGCGCTCGGGCACCACGTCGAGGTGTTCTCAGGCCAGCCCTACCCCGAACTCGACGACGGCCCGGTGCTGCGCGAGGTGCCCAGCCTGGACCTTTACCGCGACGAGGACCCGTTCCGCACGCCGGGCTGGCGTGAGTACCGGGACTGGATCGACGTGCTGGAAACCGCGACGATGTGGACGGCCGGCTTCCCGGAGCCGCTGACCTACAGCCTGCGGGCGCGGCGGCTGCTGCGCACCCGGGCCGCCGACTTCGACGTGGCCCACGACAACCAGGTGCTCGGCTACGGGCTGCTCGGCGTGCCGCGGCTGGGGCTGCCGCTGGTGACCAGCGTGCACCACCCGATCAGCGTGGACCGGCGGATCGAGCTTTCCGAGGCCCGCGGGATGGCCCGGCTGTCCAAGCGTCGCTGGTACGGGTTCGTCCGGATGCAAGCCCGGGTGGCCCGCCGGGTCTCGGAGCAGGCACCGCTGCTCACCGTGTCTTCCTCGTCCCGGGATGACATCTGCCGCGACTTCAGGGTCCGGCCGCAGAACGTGCGGATCATCCCGCTAGGCGTGGACACCCGGGTGTTCCACCCGCGTCCGGCGCCCCGGGTGCCGGGCCGGATCGTCGCCGTGGCCAGCTCGGACTCCCCGCTCAAGGGAGTGGCCACGCTGCTGCGGGCGATGGCCAAGCTGGTCACCGACACCGATGCGCACCTGATCGTGGTGGGCAAGCCCGGGCCGGCCAACGAGAAGCTGCACGCCCAGCTGTCCCTCGGGGACCGGGTCCGGTTCACCCACGGCCTGTCCGACGAGGCGCTGGCCGAGCTGCTGGCCAGCGCGGAGGTCGCCGTGGTGGCCTCGCTGTACGAAGGGTTCTCGCTGCCCGCGGTGGAGCACATGGGCTCGGGCACCCCGCTGGTGGCCAGCGACTCCGGGTCGCTGCCCGAGGTGGCCGGGGATGCCGCCGTCCTGTTCAACCCGGGGGACGACGAGCACCTGGCCGCCGTGCTGCGACGGCTGCTCGGCGCCCCGGCCGAGCGGGCCGCGCTGTCCGAACGGGCGCTGCGCCGGGTCAGCGAGCGGTTCGCCTGGCCCGCGGTGGCCCAGGCGACCGCCGAGCAGTACCGGAACGCCATCGCGGCTCGCGGAGGGGCCGCGCGCGGCGGCGCGGCTCGTGGCGGCACGGCCCGCGGCGGCGCTGAGGGACAGGAGCAGCCGCCGTGCTGACCGTTGATTTCGGCCGGTTCCCGGTCCGGGCCGGGCACCGGGTGCTCGACCTCGGCTGCGGCGGCGGCCGGCACGCGTTCGAGGTCTACCGGCGCGGCGCCGACGTGGTGGCGTTCGACCTGGACCCGGGCGAGCTGACCCCGGTGACGTCCATGTTCGGCGGGATGCGGGCGGCGGGCGAGGTCAGCGCGCAGACCGGGGCGGGGGCGATCTCCGGGGACGCGACCGCCATGCCGTTCGGTGACGGCGCGTTCGACCGGGTGATCGCGTCCGAGGTCCTCGAGCACATCCTGGACGACCAGCGGGCCATGAACGAGCTGGCCCGGGTGCTGCGGCCGGGCGGGCTGGCCGCCATCACGGTGCCCGCCTTCCTGCCCGAGCGGATCTGCTGGGCGCTGTCCTCGGAGTACCACGACACGCCCGGCGGCCACGTGCGCATTTACACCCGGGTCGAGCTGGAAGCCAAGCTGGCCCGGGCCGGGCTGACCGCGCTGTGGCACCACCACGCGCACGGGCTGCACTCGCCGTACTGGTGGCTCAAGTGCGCGGTCGGCGTGCACGACGACAAGCACCGGCTGGCCAGCGCGTACCACAAGCTGCTGGTCTGGGACATCATGCGCAAGCCGGCCCTTACCCGGCGGGCCGAGCAGGCGCTGAACCCGCTGATCGGCAAGAGCCTGGTGGTGTACGCGGTCAAGTCTCCGGCGGGGCGGGTGGATGGCTGAGGAGCACAGTCCCGGGGCCGCGCTGGCCCTGGACCGGGCCGCCATGGTCGCCACGGGCGAGTACATCGCCCGGATGCAGGAGCCTTCCGGGGGGATCGCGTGGCCGGACGGGCACGTCGAGGCCTGGGACCACGTCGAGTGCGCGATGGCCATGCGGGTCTGCGGGCTGGGCTCGCCGACCCGGCGGGCGTACCGCTGGCTGCGCGAGAACCAGCGGGCCGACGGCTCCTGGCCGCGGTCCACCGTGGCGGGCCAGGTGACCGACCCGGCGGCGGAGAGCCACCACGCCGCCTACGTGGCGGTCGGCGTCTGGCATGAGTACCTGATCACCGGCGACGAGAGCTTCGCGCTGGACATGTGGCCGGTGGTCCGCCGGGCGGTGGAGTGGACGCTGGCGCTGCGGACGCCGCGCGGCGAGATCCGCTGGGAGCGCGACGCGGCCGGGCAGCCGGGCGCGTACGCGCTGCTGACCGGCTGCTCGAGCATCCACCAGAGCCTGCGCTGCGCGGTCGCGCTGGCCAAGCTGGCCGACGACCCGCGGCCCGACTGGGAACTCGCGGCGGACCGGCTGGGCCAGGTGGTGGCGCGCTGCCCGGAGGCGTTCGAGGACAAGAGCCGGTTCTCGATGGACTGGTACTACCCGGTGCTCGGCGGCGCGCTGCGCGGGCCGGACGCGGAGCGCCGGCTGCTGGCGGGCTGGGAGGAATTCGTCGTGCCGGGGCTCGGCGTCCGCTGCGTGAGCGGCTCGGACTGGGTAACCGCGGCCGAGACCTGCGAGCTGGTCATGGCGCTGGACGCGTGCGGGATGCGGGCGCGGGCCCGGGAGGTGTTCGCCAGCGTCCAGCACATGCGCCAGCCGGACGGCTCCTACTGGACCGGCTGGCAGTTCGCCAACCAGGCGCCGTTCCCGCGGGAGCGGTCGACCTGGACGTCGGCCGCGGTGGTGCTCGCGGCCGACGCGCTGGCGGGCTTCACCGGCGGCGCCGGGATCTTCCGCGATGCCGGGGCGGCGCCTGATGCCGGTGACGGCGCGTAGGACGGGCTGGCCCTGTCGGGCGGGGCTCTGGCCGTTCCGCTGGGGGCGGCCTGTCAGCCGATCCCGTCGCCGGTTCGCTCGAGCAGGCGGAGCGAGCCCTGCCCCTCGACCTCGGTAAACGCGCCGGACTTGACCGCCCGCTGGTAGATCCGGTACGGCGCCTGGCCGCCGTCGGCCGGGTCGGGGAACACGTCGTGGATGGCCAGCACGCCGCCGGGCACGACCCACGGCGCCCAGCTCTCGTAGTCGGTGCTGGCGGCGGCGTCGGTGTGGCCGCCGTCGATGAACAGCATGCCCAGCGGCGTCCGCCACAGCCGGGCCACGTCGGCGGAGCGGCCCACCACGACCACCACGTCGTCCTCGACCCCGGCCGCGGCCAGCGTGGCGCGCAGCTTCGGCAGGGTATCCAGGCGGTCGACAGCGGAGTCCACCAGGTCCGGGTCGTGGTACTCCCAGCCCGGCTGCTGCTCCTCGCTGCCGCGGTGGTGGTCCACGGTCACCACGACCGTGCCCGCGCTCCGGGCCGCGTCCGCCAGCAGGATCGTGGACCGCCCGCAGTACGTCCCCACCTCCAGCAGCGGCAGCCCGAGCCCCGCCG
>Ga0136846_1243084_pt1 | contig 11929 bp, 13 predicted proteins | sample HopSoiMetagenom2_FD_96841 | JGI IMG/M metagenome (GOLD analysis project Ga0136846, IMG submission 96841) | Grasslands soil microbial communities from Hopland, California, USA - 2 Assembly 2016 (version 4) | ecosystem: Environmental > Terrestrial > Soil > Grasslands | place: USA: Hopland... | reverse complement strand
TGCTCGCCTTCGCCCGCAAGCAGCCGCTCCAGCCGCGCGAGATCGACGTCAATGCGCTGACGCTCGAAGCCGCCAAGCTGTTGCACCCCACCCTCGGCGAGCAGATCACGATCATGCCGCAGCTCACCGAGGATGCCTGGCCGACGCTGGTCGATCCCGGCCAGCTCTCCACCGCGATCCTCAATCTCGCGCTGAACGCGCGCGATGCCATGCCCGACGGCGGCACCCTGGTGCTCGAGACCCGCAACGTCTTCCTCGACGACGGCTATGCCAGCATGAACGCCGAAGTCGTTGCCGGCAATTACGTGATGATCGCAGTCAGCGACACCGGCACCGGGATTCCGGCCAACCTGATCGAGCGGGTATTCGATCCGTTTTTCACGACCAAGGAGGTCGGCAAGGGCACCGGCCTCGGGCTCAGCATGGTGTTCGGCTTCGTCAAGCAGTCCGGCGGTCATCTCAAGATCTACAGCGAGGAAGGCCACGGCACGAGCGTGAAGATCTACCTGCCGCGCTCCACCGGCGTGCAGGAGACCGAATTCGAGGCGCTCCAGAACGCACCCGTCGCCGGCGGCACCGAGAAAGTCCTGATCGTCGAGGACGACGCGCTGGTGCGGCAATATGTCGTGACCCAGGTCAAGAGTCTCGGCTATGCAGCGCTGGAAGCCGCCAACGCGGCCGAAGCCCTCACCATCATCGATGCCGACAAGAACATCGACCTGCTGTTCACCGACGTCATCATGCCGGGCGCCATGAACGGCCGGCAGCTCGCCGACGAAGCGGCTCGCCGCCGCCCCGACCTGAAGACGCTGTTCACCTCGGGCTACACCGAGAACGCCATCGTCCACCATGGCCGGCTCGACTCCGGCGTGCTGCTGCTGGCCAAGCCTTACCGCAAATCCGAGCTGGCCAAGATGCTCAGGACCGCGCTGGCGAGTTGAGCCGGCGGTATCGGTGCGCTATCGCTAATGCCGGTAACGCATGGAGTGCCGGCCTTGAAAAACCTTCTCACCGATATCGCTGGCGTCCGCGTCGGCCATGCCGAAGATGCGAAAGTTGCCTCCGGCACGACCGCGATCATCTTCGATTCCCCCGCGGTGGCGGCAATCGACGTCCGTGGCGGCGGCCCCGGCACGCGCGAGGACGCATTGCTCGATCTTGCCAGCACGGTCGAGCGCGTCGATGCGATCGCGCTGTCCGGCGGCTCCGCGTTCGGGATCGATGCCGGCGGCGGCGTCCAGGCCTGGCTCGCCGAACAGGGCCGCGGCTTTCGCGTCCGCGAGGCGCTGATCCCGATCGTGCCGGGCGCCATCCTGTTCGATCTGCTCAACGGCGGCGACAAGGCGTGGGGACGCTTCTCGCCCTATCGCGACCTCGGCTACGCTGCAGCAGCCTCGGCCGGGACGGAGTTTGCGCTCGGCAGCGTCGGCGCAGGCCTCTGCGCCACCACCGCGACACTCAAGGGCGGGCTCGGCTCGGCCTCGGCGGTGACCCCCGACGGCGTGAAGGTCGCGGCGATCGTCGCCGTCAATGCGGTGGGCAGTGCCACCGTCGGCGACGGCCCGTGGTTCTGGGCAGCCCCATTCGAGGTTGACGGCGAATTCGGCGGACGCGGCCTGCCCAACAAGTTTACCGACGACATGCTCCGCATGCGCATCAAGGGCGGACCCGCGGCGAGCGCACGCGAAAACACCACCATCGGTGCCGTCGTCACCGACGCGGTCCTGACCAAACCCCAGGCCAAGCGTCTCGCGATGATCGCCCACACCGGCTTCGCCCGCGCGATCTATCCCGTGCATGCACCGACCGACGGCGACGTGCTGTTTGCGGCCGCGACCTGCGAAAAGCCGATCGAGCCGCTGGTCGGCCTCACCGAGCTCGGCACCATCGCCGCCAACGTAGTCGCCCGCGCGATCGCGCGGGGCGTCTACAACGCCACAGCCCTCCCGTTCCCCGGCGCGCAGTCGGCGTGGAAGGATCGGTTCGATTAGAAACGAAACTGCGGATACGGCGTTACCCAGACGGGCCAAGGTGCACGTCATGCCGTCTTCCGTGATCCGCTTTTTCCGCTATGCGCCCGAGACGCGCGAGCTGAAAGTGACTTTCGTCAGCGGCCGACTCTATGTCTACGAGGACGTCCCGCCCGAGGTCGCCGCCGCGTTGAGGGAGGCACGCTCAAAGGGTACATTCTTCAACCATGAAATCCGTGATCGCTATGCCTATCGTGACATCACTCACGAATATGCTGGCGAGCTGGGATCCGGCTCACACGCTCATCGACATCGATGAACCGGCAGCCGCCGAGGCGCCTTGGCCCTGCCCACCTTGCCGCTGCATCAATTGCGCAAACAGATCGTAGGCCGAATTGCCTGAGGAAGAGGATGCGCCCGGCACCGTGGTCGACATCTTGAAGCCGTCGGCGTAGGTGACCGTGGTGGTGGTCGAGCCATCGGCAGCGGTCGTCGTGGTCGAGGTCGACCCGCCGCTGGACGACGAGGAGGAGGAATCCGAGCCGCTGCCGGAGCTATCGCTCGCACCCTGTGCGTGGTGGTGACTGCCGTGGTGGCTGCTCTTCAGCGCCTTCGACATCTCGTCGAGGCTGACGCTGCCGTCGGAATTCGAATCCAGCTTCGAGAACACGTCGTCGGCCTGCGCCAGATTGGTGCCGCCGGCACCGAGCGCGTTCTCGAATTCGGACTTGGTGATGTTGCCGTTGCCATCCGCATCGATCTGCGAGAACAGGTCCTTCAGCGCAGCGTCACGGCCCGTGGATGACTGGGATGTCGTACTCGACGAGGTCGAGCTCGTTGCGCTGCTGTCCGATGATTGGCTCTGCGCTGCAAGCAGCGCGGTCATCGTCTCCGGCGCGATCTGCGGACAATTCCCCGAATTGACCGACGAGGTCGCGCCGCCGCTCGTGCTGTTGCTGCTGCTGTCGATCGCGAACGGATTGGTCGGCGCACTTTTCGAAGATCCCGTCTTCTGGGCCGACGAGGACGATTTCGAGTTCGTCAGCGACTGGATCGCGTCGAGTGCGCTCGAGACGGCACCAAGGGCGAACAACATTGCACAACTCCAACCGATGCGGCATGCCGCGGTCAATGCTCTGGCAGTGAGTCAGCAAGCGACGTGCCAGCGCGAAAAACTCAATGAAATCCGCGTTCACCGCGCTTTTCCGGCTTCGGGAACACCGGCAATTCATGCCGGCCGCGGCAGAAATTTCCGCCCACAGGAAGCGTAACCGTCCTGCATTGCCCGTCACGGAGGCCCATGTTAGGCGAGGCCCATTCCGCTTTCGCCGCCACCGGAAACAGCGCCATGACCCAAGCCTTCGCCCTCCGCCCCCTGGCAATCGCCCCCTCGATCCTGGCCTCGGATTTCTCCAGGCTCGGCGAAGAGGTGCGCGCGGTGGACGCCGCCGGCGCCGACTGGATCCATCTCGACGTGATGGACGGCCACTTCGTCCCAAACATTTCCTATGGCCCCGACGTCATCAAGGCGATGCGCCCGCACACGACGAAGATCTTCGACGCGCACCTGATGATCTCGCCCTGCGATCCCTATCTCGAGGCCTTCGCGAAAGCCGGCTGCGATCACATCACGGTCCATGCGGAGGCCGGTCCGCACCTGCACCGCTCGCTCCAGGCGATCCGCGCGCTCGGCAAGAAGGCGGGCGTCTCGCTCAATCCGGGCACGCCGATCAGCGTGCTCGAATACGTCATCGACCTGGTCGACCTCGTGCTGGTGATGTCAGTCAATCCCGGCTTCGGCGGCCAGGCCTTCATTTCCTCCGCGATCGGCAAGATCCGCGACATCCGCGCGATGACCGCAGGGAGGCCAATCGACATCGAGGTCGACGGCGGTGTCGGTCCCGACGTCGCGGGCGCGCTCGCCGCGGCCGGTGCCAACGCTTTCGTCGCCGGCACGTCCGTATTCAGGGGCGGCACGCAGGACGCCTACAAGAACAACATTGCCGCGATCCGCAATGCCGCCGCAGGCGCCCGCGGCGAGGCGATCTGAGCCGCATCAGGCTCTGCACGAGAACCGATAGCCTGCGGCTTTTACGGGCGCCGCAACGCGCAATGCCTAAAATTGCAACTACGCCCCGTACTCATCCGGGCTTCACTGATTCGCGCAAATCACCGCTACTGGCTCCTGCCTGCTTTTGACGGGAGCACATCATGGCGACGACCCTGGTTTGGACTGGCGTGGCGTTGTGGCTTGGTTTCAGTGCGTTTGTCGTGTTTGGCCCATCGGACGGACCGGTGAAGGTGACGGCACATTCCGCCCGCCTCAACCGCCTTCATCGCCGCGGCTGACATCCATGCAGATCTCACTGGTAAAACGTCAGCCGAAGCGTAGGTGCCGAATTCCGCGCCGCCCGCATCCGAGCCTCGATTATTTCTTCGGCCGCCTCGAGCGCGCCGACGGCGCGACGGACGACGACCTCGGGCTCGATCATTCGGATCTCGACCCTTCGTACCCCTCGCCGCGTCGACACTGAGAAGCCTTTTTCCGGATAAATCCATGAAACCGCACTGCCCGAACTGCCTGAAGCAAATGACCAAGGCATCTGCGTCGCGTAACCTGTTCAATTGCGAGCCCTGCCGCGAGATCATCCAGTATTTCGGCGGCAGCGCGGATCACGGCGAGCCCGGTCCGCAATTCTCCTGGCCGATCCGCCGCAAGCGCTCCGGCACCACCGCCCACGCGGCCTGATCTTTCCTAGCCCCAAACCACGCCGGCGTCTGGTTTCGCCGCAGCCATCCGCGGCGGCCGCACCACTGTGACGGTGCAGGTCGCCTCGGCAGCCACCTTGGCGGAGACGCTGCCGAGCCAGGTACGCCTGAACGAATTTTGCCGCGCCCCGATGATGAGATGGTCGACGGAGTTCATCTCGGCGAACTCCAGCAGCGCTGCCGCGGGATCGACCGCCTCGAGCACATGGGCCGTTAGCCGGCTCTCATCCAATTTGAGCGGCGTCGCCCAATGCCGGAGCGCCACCAGGCGATCGATATGCTTGTTGGAACCCTGCTCGTCCAGCGTCTTGTCTATGGCGATGCGGTTCAGCTTCAGCACATTGACGCAAGCGAGCCGCGCGGAGGGCAGCGTGGCCAGAATACGCTCGGTGGTGACGCGCAGCGCTTCGTTCAGTTCAGGGGCGCCTTCCACGGTGTCGAGCGCAACTGCGAGGATCGGGCTTGACGCGATCTGGGCTGCGACATCCGATTTCACACGCGGCTGCATGACGCCCTGGTTGAAGCGGCGCCGCCAGGCGATGCTCAACGGATCGCGCTTCATCCGCTCCGAGCGTGTGGTGAGCCTGACCTGGTCCGGGTGGGTGAGATCGAAAGCGAGCTGGGACGCGGTCGGATAGCGCCGCACCGGCTCGATCTCGAGGCATCGCAGCACTACCTCCTGGAGCCAGGGCGGATAGTCGGCGCGAAGCGCGCGCGGCGGATGCGGATCCCGCCACAGCCGGCGCCGCATCGCCCCCAGGGTCTCGCCTTCGCCGAACGGCCGCTCGCCGGTCGTGAAGAAATAGAGCAGCACGCCGAGCGAGAACAGGTCGCTGCGCGGATCGTCGCGCACGCCCAGAAGCCGCTCCGGCGCCATGTAGGGCGCGGTCCCGTAAGGCAGGCGGAACTCTTCCTGCAGGAGATCGGGGAGATGATTGTGGTGCGACAGGCCATAGTCGATCAGCACCGCCTCGCCGCTCTCGCGGAACATGATGCTGCTCGGCTTGATATCGTGATGGATCACGTTCTGCCGGTGCAGATCGGCCAGCGCCGTCGCGATCCTGGCGACGAGTTGCCGGGCCTCGTCGTAGGGAAGCGGCAGATCCGGCAGCCGCTTGTAGAGCGTGGTGCCGGCGATGCGCTCGATCACGACATAGGCCTGGTGCGCGAAGTCGCCGGTGCCGAAACACGATGGCACGTGCGGACCGGCAAGCCGCGGCAGGATCATCATCTCCATCTCGAACGAGACGATCGCGGCAGGGTCCTCGCCCTCCGACACCCGCGGAATCTTCATCAAGAGCGGCACGTCGATGCCGGGATGGGTGACAGTCCACAGCGTCGCCATGCCGCCGGCATGGACGCATTCGCCGATGGTGTAGCCGTCGATCTTCGCGCCTGATCTGACCAGGGGTTTCGGCATCGGGCCTCTAGCGTCCCTGCGACAGCCGGTCGGCGAGCCAGGGCGGCAGGCCGTTCTCGCGGATCTTGTTCGCCGCACTCGCGATGTCATAGGGCACGCGGCAATAGGTGATCTGGCACGAGGCCGTGTCGAACAGCACGAAGGAGGCGGACGGATCGCTGTCGCGAGGCTGGCCGACCGAGCCGAGCACGGCGAGCCATTGCCGTCCGCGCAGGAGCTGCACCGGGACGTCGGTCTTCGGCACGAAGCTCGTCATCTTCGCGGTCACCGACATCGAATAGAGCGCGGGACGATGGATGTGACCGCAAAAGGTGACGTGGGCCGGCGTCGATATCAGGCTCTTGGCGGCGTCCGTGGTCGAACGAACATAGTTCCAGCGCTGCGGGCTGGAGGCCTCCGAATGCACGAACAGGCGGTCGCTGTCCTGCACCAGCATCGGCAATTCGGCCAGGAACCGCCGCTGCGCAGCGTCGAGCCGGCCGCGGGTCCATTCGATCGCGATCTGCGCCTCGGCATTCATGGTCTCGGTCGAGGAATTCACCGCCTGGTCGTGATTGCCGCGCACCGCGACGGCGCCCCCGGCAACGAGCTCCATGGCGGTATCCACCACCCATTCCGGATCAGCGCCATAGCCGACGAAGTCGCCGAGCAGGATGAACCGCTCCGCGCCCTTGGCGCGGGCAACTTTCAGGCAGGCCTCGAACGCCTGCCGGTTGCCGTGAATATCCGAGAAAACCGCGAGAAGCACGCACCCTCCACCCTCAGATTCTTATTGGAAGCCGATAAGGCCAAATTGAGGGAGATCAACAGGATGCGCCAGCGGGGGACGGTTTACCAGCACGGCCCTGCCGCAATGGTGAAGAGCCTATTGCTCGTCCTTCGGCGGCATCCGGGGCGGCGGCAGCGGAGTGAACACGGCGCCTTGCGCGCCGGCCGGTGGTGCGATGAATTCGCCGGTCGAGGAATCACCGCCGCTGGTCTCCATGATCGTCTTGGGCGTCACATATTCCCGGACCATGTCTATCAGACTGCCATCGCCGCCGCCGAAATCAGCGGCCCGGCCGCCCTGCGGATGTCCCAGCGCGATCTCGTTCTCCGCGGCGTGGGTCCTGTCGGCCAGCCTGTCATCGTAGGGCACGCGGAAGGCCCGGGGAATGCCGCTGGGGCGATTGTCCTCGTCGAGCTGCTCGACCCAGAGATAGATCGAGCCGGGATCGCCCTCCAGCGAATGCGGCTCGACGATGCGGGCCTTCAGCAGCTTGAAGGAGGCCGGCAGCCGGTCGGCGCTGGCCCAGCCGAGCAGCCCACGCATTTCCGTGAAGCTGACGACATAAAAAGCGCTGGTCACGACCACCGCGACCGCTTTCAGTGACCAGTGCAGCCGCGCATAGACCAGCACCACCAGCAGCAGCGCGCCGATCACGGCATAGGCCACCGACAGCGTCAGGATCACCGTCTGCAGATTACTCACGGCGCACCCTCGCAGCGTTCCTGCTCACGCCGGTACTCGGGTCGATATCGGCGCCGTTGCGCCAGCTGCTGCGGAATGTCTCAAGCAGCGATTTGGGCCGCTGGTCCACATTGACGACCTTGCCTTCGGCATCGAGCCGGAACCGCACCGCGGTCTTCTCGTCGCCGGTATGGTCGAGCGTGAACTTGTTGTCGAACACCACCTGCGCGGTCGGATTGAGTTTTTGCACCTTCACATTGGCCGTCACGGGCTCGCCGGTCGTGGCGACGAAATGCGAGACGTTGACGGTGTATTCGCCGGCCACGATGCCGCGCACGGTGACGATCTCCTCGCGGATCGGCGAGGCGATCTTCTTGCCGGCGACCATGATGAAGTCGTTGGCGCCGCCGCGGTCGTCGCGGTCGAGCGTCAGGAAGCCGGCCTCGCGGTGGCGATACCAGGCGATGTTGCCGGCAGGGTCCTGCACGAACAGGTCCAGATCGTCGGGATGATTGTCCGGCCAGTCCAGCGTGATCATGAACTCGGCCTTGGAGTCGATCTTGCCGTCCTTGGCATCGGGAGAGACCGCGAGCAGCGCGAGAAAGAACAGGAACGCGATGACCTGGAGCGCCTTGAACAGCATCACGCCCAGCGGATCGAACGGCTCCTCGCGCGGATAGAGACCGAAATCATCCATCATGACGGGCTTCCAACGCCCTTGATTCCGGTCCCCTCGATTCCAGAACCCTTGCGTTCCAGCACCGGCGTCACGTAGGTCTCGGTCAGCACCACCGCATCCGAGAACACCCGCTGGGTCGCGGCATCCAGCATGTAGTACTGGATGCGGACCAGGATCGAGCCGACGAGGCCCGCCAGCGTCGTGTACATCGCGACCGCCATGCCATCGCTCATCAGCCCCATCGAGGAGCGCATCGCGACCTTGTCGGCGGCATCCAGCCCCGCGATCGGCGCCAGCATGATGATGAAGCCGACGATGGTGCCGAGCAGGCCGAGCTTCATCAGCGTATCGGAGACGAAGGCGCCGAAGCCGTTGGAGCCGCGCAGCCGGTCGGCGAGCGTCCGCAGCAGCAGCGTCTGATCCACCGGGCGGTAGTCCTGCGCGGCGGCCTTTGTCACCAGGCTGTCGATATGGTCGCGGACCAGGCCGCGCGGCAATGCGGTCGCGCTCGCATCGAGCGCCTTGCTGCCGTCGGGCGCCGCGAGCGCCGCCCGGCAGCGCCGTGCCGCCGCCCCCTCCCGCGCGATCGCGCGGGTGCGCAGGAAGCAATGGCCGCAAGTGACGATGTAGAGCAGCGCGATCACGCTGGAAATGTAGGTCCGGTCCGAGGTCAGCATCAGCCGGATCAGGCCGAAGCGCCACAACAGCACGACGGCGAAGATGGAAAGCCCGGTGAAGATCATCCAGAACAGCAACGCGCTGCGCTCGGACGGGTCGCTCGCGGTGTCCGCGATCGGTCCAATCGTGATCGAACTCATGCTGCGCTGCTCCTGACTGTCTTCCCCACCGATTAGATCAAAGCCGCCGCGCCCAGTCCAAAGACCCATGCCCAATCCGGCTTGGGAAATTTGCCCGAGCTGCAATCTTGCCGCTCCCTGCGATTGGCAAGGCGCGGCGGCGTTGTTAGGCTGACCTTACCAAACTTTGGGGTGATCGCATGCGCCTCGTGCTTCAGCTTGTCGCCCGTCTGCTTCTCATCGTGGCGCTCTGCCTGGGCGCTGCGACCGTGTGGGCCACCTTTGCCGCCTATCGCAGCGTCGACCGGTCGACCGCGGCCTCGGCGCAGCGGGTCGCCCAGGCGCTTCAGGCGCTGTACTGGCACGAGCTGTTGTTGCGCAGCAGCAGAGCGCGCGAGCATCTGCTGCCGGCTCCGGAGTGGCGGACGCTGGAGACGATGAAGCTGATCTCGCCCGGCGTCTGCGTCGAGTTCCAGCCTGCGACAGCCTTCGAAAAGCCGCTCTGCGGCCAGAGCGAAGGGCTGGGCAAGACCCCGCCGCGCTGGTTCGCATCGATCGTGCCGACCTTCCTCGGCAGCCATGCCGAGGTGGTGCGGCCGGTCAGTCCGCGTGCCGCGGCGGCCGGCACGGTCGTCGCGACGCCCGATGCTGCGGCCGCCATCTCGCTCGCCTGGGAGTACATCCTCAACGTCATCGACGTTGCGCTTTTGATGGCAGCGGCGATCGCGCTGTTGGCCTCGCTTGCGATCGCGCATGCGCTGGCGCCGGCGCGAACCATCGTCACCGCCCTGCAGCGCATGGCGCGCGGGCAATATCGTACGAACCTGCCGCGCTTCCGCTCGATGGAGCTTGCGATGATCGGCAACGCCGTTGGGGAGCTCGGCGGCCGGCTGGAGGAAGCGACCGAACAGCGCGCGGCGCTGACGCGGCGGCTGATCGAGATCCGCGACGACGAACGCCGCGCGCTGGCCCGCGAGCTGCACGACGAGTTCGGCCAAAACCTCGCAGCCATCCTCGCTTTCGCCAACACCATCGAGACGGCGGGCGCGAAGGGGCACGGGGATAACGGCATCGCGCAGGATGCGCGCATGATTTCGCAGGCCGCCCATCATCTGATGGCCTCGCTGCGCGATGCGCTGAAGCGGCTGCGCAATCCGCTGCCCGAGGAGCTTGGGCTGGAGGCAAGCCTGGTCAATCTCGTCGACAGCTGGCGCTCGCAGAGCACGGCGCGGCCGACCATCCAGCTCGACCTCAGGGGCGATCTCACCGACATCAGTGGCGCGGCCGCCACCACCGCCTATCGCGTCGCCCAGGAATGCCTGACCAACGCGCTGCGCCACAGTTCGGCACGCGAGATCTCGTTACGGGTCGAGCGGCGCGCCGGCGAGGACGACGCGCTTCTGATCCGCGTCGAGGACGATGGCGGTGGCGATGCCGAACGCGTCGCGCAGTCGACCGGCTTCGGCCTCACCGGCATCCGCGAGCGCGTCGCAGCCGCCGGCGGGTCGCTGTCCATCTTGTCGGCGAGAGGCGGCCTCAGCGTCGCCGCCACCATCCCGCTCGCCGCATGAGGCCGCGATGAGCGAGGTTGCGGCGACAGGCATCTCCGTGCTGCTGGTGGACGACCATCCCATCGTCCGGCAAGGCTACCGGCGCGTGCTCGAGAACCAGGGCGATCTGCATGTCGTGGCCGAAGCCGACAACGCCGCGGATGCCTACAGCGCCTTCAAGGCGCACGGCCCTGATGTGGTCGTGCTCGATATCTCGATGCCCGGCGCCAGCGGGCTGGAGGCGATCCGCAACATCCGCGCGCGCAGTCCGCGGGCGCGCATCCTGGTCTTCACCATGCACAACGAAGCCGTGCTGGTGAAGGCCGCCTTCGGCGCCGGCGCCTCCGGCTTCGTCACCAAGAGCAGCGAGCCGTCCGCGGTCGTCAATGCAATCCGCAGCGTCGCTCGCGGCGAGCGCGCGATGAGCGACGACATCGCGCATATTCTCGCCGAGGACAGCCTGTCGGCGACCGGCTCGGTGCTGGACCAGTTGGGAGAACGCGAGATCGAGATCCTGCGCCAGTTCGCCGGCGGCGCCACCACCGAGCAGATCGCGACGCATCTCAATCTCAGCGTCAAGACGGTGCAGAACTATCACTATCTGATCAAGACCAAGACCGGCGCGCGCACGGATGCGCAGCTGGTGCGGCTTGCGGCCGGTTGTGGGCTGACGAAGATCTAGAGCCTGACGGCGAGCCGTTTGCTGCCACCAGGATATCTGGTTCCCGACCGGCCAACCCAACGAAGCTCTCCAAGTCGCTCTCAGATTGTGCTAGGCTCCAGCACAGGCACGGCATCCGGCACCAAGCGGCCGGTGGATGTGTGTCCGGCTCCGATCTTTCGACGAGAGCCAATTTGGACGGCTCTCGAAGCCGCCCTCGTTCCCGTTGTATGTCATGCACGACAACAGGAGACGCTTCCATGAACATCAGGGACAGTCTTCTTGCAGCACTGATCGCCTTCAGCGTTTTCGCGACCGGGCCTGCCGAAAGCGCGGCAACTGACGCGAAAGATCAGATCACCATTCTCTATGACGCCTTCGGCACCAATGAGGCGATGACAAAGGACTGGGGTTTCTCCGCTCTTGTCGAAATCGCGGGAAAGCGCATCCTGTTCGATACAGGTAACGATCCCGAGATCTTCGCCGCGAACGTGAAGTCCAAGGGAGTTGATCTCTCGGACCTCGACTTTGTCGTTCTTTCGCACCGCCACTCCGATCACATGGCGGGCTTGTCCTACCTCCTGAGCATCAATCCGACCGTCAAGATCTACGCGCCAAAGGAGGGATTTGGCA
>Ga0136846_1226522_pt1 | contig 11931 bp, 13 predicted proteins | sample HopSoiMetagenom2_FD_96841 | JGI IMG/M metagenome (GOLD analysis project Ga0136846, IMG submission 96841) | Grasslands soil microbial communities from Hopland, California, USA - 2 Assembly 2016 (version 4) | ecosystem: Environmental > Terrestrial > Soil > Grasslands | place: USA: Hopland... | reverse complement strand
GCGCCGTGTCTGGCGGCGGCCCCAGAGCCGCTGCATCAGCTCGTCGCGCGTGACGACCCGGCCGCGCTCGCGCGCGAGCGTGTAGAGCAGCCGGAACTCGGTCGGCGTGAGCTCGGCGCTCTCGCCGTCGACGAACGCCTGCACGACGGCCGGGTCGATGCGCAGCTCCTCGACCTCGATCGCGTCCCCGCGCGACACCTGCTCGGCGCGCAGACCGCGACGGGCCGCGACCCGGACACGCGCGACGAGCTCCTTCATGGAGAACGGCTTCACGAGGTAGTCGTCGGCGCCGAGCTCGAGCGCGTGCACGCGGTCGTGCTCTGACCCGCGTGCGCTGATGACCACGATCGGCGTGCCATGCCCTCGTTGCGCAGGGTCTCGATCAGCTTCCAGCCGTCGAGGCCGGGCAGCATCAGGTCGAGCACGCAGACGTCCGGCTGCTCGAAGCGGAGCCGCGCCAGCGCGAGGTTGCCGCGGTCAACGCGGACGGCGTCGAATCCGGCCGCCTGGATGTGGCCGGCGATCGCCTGCGCGATCACGGCGTCGTCCTCGACGATGAGCACCTTTGCCATCCCGGCCATCCTGACCCCCTGGGACCTGCGCCCGGGTGCCCCGGTGGTGAAGATCGCGTCTCCGTCTGGTGAACCGGGGCCATGGGATCGGGGCGGCGCCCACGTACGATCCGTGGATGGCCCGCCACACCGAGCTCGAGCGCGAGCGGAAGCTGCTCGGCGGCGCGGAACTCCTCGACCAGCTAGGCGGGGAGCCGATAGAGAGTCGTGTGTTCACGTCGACCTACTTCGACACGGCCGACCGGCGGCTCCTGCGCCGCGGGGTCACGTTGCGCCGCCGGGTCGAGCACGGCCGGTCGCACTGGCAGCTCAGGCTGCCGCAGGAGAGCGGTCGCCTCGAGGTCGAGGCCGATGGCGGACCGGTGCCGCCGATCGAGATCTACGAGCTCCTGACCGCGTATCTCGGCGGGCGAAAGCTCGGACCTGCAGCGACCATGCGCACCCGGCGCCGGGGAGTTCGCGTGAGCAACGGCCACGGCGCGGCCCAGGTCTCGGCCGACCAGGTGGCGATCCTCGAGGGAGCACACGAGGTCGACGCCTTCGACGAGCTCGAGCTGGAGCTTGTCGAAGGAGACGACTCCTTGCTGGACGCACTCGAGCGCCGCCTCCACGAGGCGGGCGCCCGCAGCGGCGGCGAGGTCGAGCTGGAGCGCGCGCTCGGGGCGATCCCGCCGGCCGCACAGGAGCGGCCCGCCCGTGACGCGCCCCCGCTCGAGCACCTGCTCTTCCAGCTCCGCACGCAGTACGAGGCCATCGTGCGGAACGATCCCGGCGTCCGTCTCGGCGTCGACCCGGAGGCCGTCCACGACATGCGCGTTGCGACCAGGCGTCTGCGCGCGATGCTGCGGGCAGCCGGCGAGATGGTCGAGCCGGAGTGGAGCGAGCCGCTCCGCGGCGAGCTCAGGTGGCTCGCCGGCGAGCTCGGGCCGCTGCGCGACGCGGATGTCTTCGTCGCGTACCTGCACGCCGAGACGGCCGGTTTCGAGGGAGACGACCGGACCGGGGCCGACCAGCTCGTCGGGCTGGTGGAGGATGACCGCCGCGGCGCGCACGAGCGTGCGATCGCGGCGCTCCGCGGTGAGCGCTACCTCGCGCTGCTCCAGGAGCTCGAGCGCACGGCGCGCGCGCCGCTCGTCCGCACGGCCACCGTCGCGCTCGACGGCATCGCACGCACGGAATTCCGCAGGCTGCGCGCCGCCGCGCGGCGGATCTCGGCCGCATCCTCGGACCACGAGGTGCACGCGCTTCGTATCCGCGGCAAGCGGGCGCGGTACGCCGCGGAGCTTGCCGAGACGGCGGTGGGCAAGCGGGCGCGACGCTTCCTCAAGCGCGCCAAGCGCTTCCAGGACGTCGTGGGCGAGCATCAGGACGCGGTCGTCGCCGAGGCGCATCTGCGTGAGCTGTCTGAGCGCGGGGGACGGGAGGCGGCCTTCGCCGCGGGCCGGCTCGCCGAGCAGCAGCGGATCCGCCGGCGCTGCGCGCGCGCGGAGCTGGAAGGCGCGTGGGCAGAGCTCGACCGCGCCGGCCGGCGCGCCTGGCGCTGACCGTCCGGGCCGCCGGCGGCGTCGTCTTCCGCGGCCGCCAGGTGCTGCTCGTGCACCGGCCGCACTACGACGACTGGACGTTCCCGAAAGGAAAGTGCGCGGCCGGCGAGAGCGACGAGGCATGCGCGCTGCGCGAGGTCGAGGAGGAGACCGGCCTGCGCTGCCGTCTCGGCCGCGAGCTGGTGTCGATGTCGTACGTCGACGGGCGCGGGCGCCCGAAGACCGTGCGCTACTGGCTCATGGAGCCGCTCGGCGGCGAGTTCGCCGCGGACGACGAGGTCGATGCCGTGCGGTGGGTCGAAGCGAAGACCGCTGCCGGGCTGCTCTCGTACGAGCGCGACGTCCAGGTGCTGCGAGACGCGCTGGGTTAGTGGCTCTTCGCGAACTGGGTCACGCGGCGAGGCGCTCGGCGAGCAGCTCGCGCACCGCGCCCTCCCGGATGCCGCCAGTGCCGAGCCGGAACGGGACGGCCAGGCGGCGCTGCACCTCCGAGAGGATGATCGTGCCGCCGAGCAGCGTCTCCGCTCGCTGCGGCGCGATCCGGTAGCGCGACGCCACGTCCGCGCTGCGGCGCGACGCCAGGATCTCGATCGCATGCTCCAGCTCGTCGGGTCCCAGCTCGTCGCCGACGATCTTCGCCACGGCGCGAGCGCTCCCGCCAACCGCCAGCGTCGCCTTCGCGGCCGGCGGCGTCAGCCAGTTCAGTCCGCGTGCGGCCTCTGCGCGCGCCGCGTCGATGGAATCGCCGGCCGGCGGATCGCCGGCGAGCGAACGCCGCGTCAGCCGCAGCGAGCCGATGTCGAACGACCGCGCCCAGGCCACGCCACCGTCCGGGGTCCCGACGACCACCTGGGTCGAGCCGCCGCCGACGTCGCACACGGCGACGCTCTTCGGCAGGTTGCGGCAGCCGTCGACGGCGCCGAGGTAGCCGAGCACGGCCTCCTCCTCGCCGCTCAGGACGCGCACCGGCGCGCCGGTTGCGCGCTCCAGCGTCTCGATGATCGCGCGCGGGTCCTCGCTCTGCCGGCCGGGCGACGTCAGCAGTACCTCGAGCCGGTCGCAGCGGAGCTCGCGCGCCCGCTCCGCCTGCGCGGCGGCCTCCACCGCCAGCTCGGCGAGCTTCGCCTCCGAAAGAAGGCCGAGCCGCTCGATCTCCTCGCCCATGCCCAGCCGAACTCGCTCCTCGGCCACGGTCGTGAGCTCGCCGTGCTTTTCGCGCACGACCAGCAACCGGAGCGTGTTGGCCCCCGCGTCGATCACCCCCACCCGCATCGGGCCGCATTGTGGCGCTGCGGTCGGCCGACGCTCCGCTGCGAGCGCCGTCACGCGGGCCGGCGTGTCCTGCTGCGCCGGCGCGCGCGGGACGTCGCCGAGCGCATGAGCGCGCCCTGCGCCGGCAGTGCTCTCCGGCCCTTCGCCGGCTGCACCCGGGTCCACGCCCCGTCTCCGCCCAGCTCCCATGCCTGTGCGTTGTCCGCCAGGAGCGTGTCGAAAACGTTCGTGAGCTCCGCCTGGGCGCGCGAATCCTCGATGGGGGCGACGATCTCGACCCGGTGGTCGAGGTTGCGCGGCATCAGATCGGCGCTGCCGATCAGGAACGTTCCCTCGTCGCCGGCCTCGAACACGAAGGTGCGGCTGTGCTCGAGGAAGCGGCCGAGCACGCTGCGGACGGTGATGTTCTCGCTCAGACCCTCGACGCCCGGCCGGAGCGCGCAGATGCTGCGCGCGACGACCTCGACCGTGGCGCCCTCGCCCGACGCGGCGTACAGCTCGTCGATGATCGCCGGGTCGGTGAGCGCGTTCACCTTGATGCGGACGCGTGCGTGCTTGCCGTTGCGCGCCGCCTTGCCCACTGTGCGGATCTCCTCGATCAGCCGTTTGCGCAGGTCGAACGGCGCCGCGAGCAGCTTGCGCAGGCGCTGCGGCCGCCCGTAGCCGGTCAGGTAGTTGAAGAGGTCGGCGATGTCCGAGCAAATGTCGGGGTCGGCCGTGAACAGGCCGAAGTCCTCGTACAGGCGCGCCGTCACCGAGTGGTAGTTGCCGGTGCCGACGTGCGCGTAGCGGCGCAGCGTGTCGCCCTCGCGCCGGACGACGAGCGTCGTCTTCGCGTGGATCTTCAGGTTCGGGAAGCCGTAGACGACGTGCACGCCCGCCTGCTCGAGCGAGCGCGACCACTCGATGTTGCGGTGCTCGTCGAAGCGCGCCTTCAGCTCCACGAGGCACACCGTCTGCTTCCCCTCCTCGGCCGCGGCGATCAGCGCGGGGATGAGCGGCGACTCGTCGTTCGTTCGGTAGACGGTCGTCTTCAGCCCGACCACGTCGCGATCGGATGCCGCTCCGCGGACGAACGCCTCGAAACTGCCCGCGAACGAGTCGTACGGGTGGTGCACGAGCAGGTCGCCGCGCTTCATCTGGTCGAAGATCGAGGCGGCGTCGTGACCGGCCACGAGCCTGCCGGGCGCGGGGGCGAGCCAGGGCTCCGGCTTGAGGTCGGGCCGCGGGAGCGACTCGAGCTCGCCCAGGTCGGCGAGGTCCATCAGACCCTCCACGAGGTAGACCTCCTCGTCCGGCAGGTTCAGGCCGTGCTTGAGCACCGTGAGCATCCGCGCTGAGATCGCGCGCGAGGACTCCAGCCGCACGGGCTCGCCGAAGCGCCGCCGGCGCAGCTCGTCGCGCACGGCCTCGAGCAGGTCGGCGGCGTCGTCGTCGACCTCGAGGTCGGCGTCGCGCGTGACGCGGAAGACGGCGCACTCGACGATCTCCATCTGCGTGAACAGGCGTGGCAGGAAATGGCGGATCACGCGCTCGAGCGGCACGAGGGCGCCGCGCGTTCCAACCGCGAGGAAGCGCGGCAGCAGCTCCGGCACCTTGACCCGGGCGAAGCGCTCGTCGCCGGTGTCCGGGTCTCGGACGAAGACGCCGAGGCTCAGCGAGAGCCCCGAGATGTACGGGAACGGCTGGCCCGGCCCGACGCCCAGCGGCGTCAGCACCGGGAACACGTCGGTCTCGAACAGACGCTCGAGCTCGAGCGTCTCCTCCTCGTCCAGATCCTCGATCGCGGCGACGATGATCCCGGCCTCGGCGAGCGCGGGGCGGAGCTCGCGCTTCCAGAGCCGTGCCTGGCGCGCGGTCAGATCGAGCACACGGGCGCGGATCTCCGCGAGCGCCTGGTCGGGCGTGCGCCCGTCGGGAGAGCGGACCGCGAGCCCGGCCTCCGCCTGCTCGGCCAGGCCGGCCACGCGCACCATGAAGAACTCGTCCAGGTTGGACGAGAAGAACTTGCACACCCGCACACGCTCGAGCAGCGGGACGCCGGGATCCTCGGCGAGCTCGAGCAGGCGCGACTCGTACTCGAGCCAGGAGAGCTCCCGATTGAGCAGGCGCGACGGCGCCCGCTCTGTAGACGCAGTCGCGGTCATCGGCCGCTTCATGGTCTCACTATGCGCCCTGCGCGTGGGTGAACGGCTGGTGTCGAAGTGGTGACCGGAGCCGTCAGGCCGCGGCCAGTGCCTCGCGCTGCGCCCAGGTGTGCGAAAACCTGGTCGCTGCGGCGTATCCATCCGATGAGCCGCGAAACGGTGAAGACGTGGTGTCCAGCCCTTGAACTTTGCGCTGCAAAGACGGATATTTCACGCCCCGTGTTTGCGATCGTCGCCCATCGGCTGTCCGTCACAAACGCGGCGCTGCTCGCCGCCGTCTGGCCGGGCGAGCCGGCGGCGCAGCTGACGCCGGAGGAGGCCCTCTCGACGATGCGCCCGGGCGACGTGGCGCTGGGCCGGCTCGACGTGCTGCCGTCGGTCGACGGCGTCGAGCCGGGGCTCGAGGCGCTGCGCGCGCTCGAGGTCCGCGGCGTGATCGTGCTGAACGGCCCCGAGGCGCTCATGCGCGCCCACGACAAGCTGCTCACGGCGCAGGTGCTCGCCGCGGCCGGGCTGCCGCATCCCGAGACGCGCCTCGCCGTCCCGGGCGCGCCGCTGCCGGTGGTGGACGGGCCGGTCGTCCTCAAGCCACGGTTCGGCAGCTGGGGGCGCGAGGTCATCCTGTGCAGCGACCGGCGGATGCTCGCGGCGACGCTGCAGGACTTCGGACGGCACCCCTGGTACCCGCGCACCGGCGCCCTCGTCCAGGAGCTGATCCCGCCGTGCGGGCGCGACCTGCGCGTCCTCGTTGCCGGCGGCCGCGTCGTCGGCGCCATCGAGCGTGTCGCCGCGCCCGGCGAGTGGCGGACGAACGTCGCGCTCGGCGGGCACCGCGTGGCCGTCTCCGACCCGCCGGCCGACGCCTGCGAGCTCGCGCTGCTCGCGGCCGAGGCGTGCGACGCCGACCTCGTCGGCGTCGATCTGCTGCCGCGCGGCGACGGGTGGGTGATCATCGAGCTGAACGGCGCAGTCGATTTCACCGCTGAGTACGCAGGCGGCGACGTCTTCGCCGAGGTCGCAGACGCGCTGGAGGCGATTGCCGAGCCGCCGCTCGAGGCTGTGTCCTAGCCCCCTAGCTTTTCGGGACGGGGTCGAGCGAGTAGCCGACGCCGTAGCGCGTCTGGATGAAGGTGTGCCGCGGCGCGCGGCGGTCGACCTTGTCGCGCAGCTTGCGCACGAAGACGTCCACCGTCCGGTCGCGATGGCCCTCGCGGCGTCCCCAGATTCGCTGCAGCAGCTCGTCGCGCGTGACCACGCGGCCGCGGTCGAGCGCAAGCACGTAGAGCAGCCGGAACTCGGTCGGCGTGAGGCCGACGTTCTCGCCGCCCACGTACGCCTGCACCTCGCGCGGGTTGATGTGGAGCTCCTCGACGTCGATCGGCTCCCCGCGCTCGATCCGCTCCGCCCGCGTGCCGCGGCGCGCCGCCGCCTTCACGCGCGCGACCAGCTCGGCCATCGAGAACGGCTTGACGAGGTAGTCGTCGGCGCCGATCTCGAGCGCATGCACGCGGTCGTGCTCGGTGCCCCGCGCGCTGACGACGATGATCGGCGTGCCGATGCCCTCGGCACGGGCGGTCTCGATCACGTTCCAGCCGTCCCGGCCAGGAAGCATGAGGTCGAGCACGCAGACGTCGGGGCGCTCGAACCGCAGCCGCGCCAGCCCCTGCTCGCCCTTGCCGACGACGATCGGCTCGAAGTCCGCCGCGGCGAGGTGCCGCGCCATCCCTTCGGCGATGATGTCGTCGTCCTCGACGATCAGCACCTGGGGCACGGCCGCGTACGATAGCCCCGTGAGGCTGGGCCGCCGTCCCCCGGTCGCGGACGGTCCCGCGCAGCTCCAGCTCGAGGCGGCCCGCGCACACCACCTCGTCGAGGAGAGCCGCGAGATCGTGATCGTCCTCGACCACGACCGCCGCGTGATCGCGGCGAGCCGGCGCGCGCGCGAGTCGCTCGAGGGCCTCGAGGAGGGCACGCCCTTCTCCGAGGCCGCCGCCCGCACGGGCGGCCGCACGCCGCTCGAGGTGCCGTACGCGGTCGACGGGCACCGGGAGACGCTGGTGTATCTGAGCGGCCCCGGTGACATCGCCGCCTACGAGGAGCTCCGCGCCGGCTTCACGGCCGCCGTGTCGCATGAGCTCCGCACGCCGCTCGCCCGGCTGCTCGCGCTGCTCGAGTCGGCGGCGCTGCCGGGAGCCGATCCGCAGGCGCTGATCGGCGAGGCCCGTGAGGAGGTCGACCGCATCCGCGAGCTGATCGACGACGTGCTCTTCGTCAGCGAGCTCGAGAGCGGGCGGGCCGTGGTCGCGCTCGGGTCGATCCGGGCCCTGCCCGTGCTCGAGACGGTCTTCGCCGAGCTCGCGCCCGCGGCGGAGCGCGCCGGCGTGCAGCTGCGGCTCGACTGCACGCCGAGCTTCGCAGTGCCGCTCCGCCAGCGCATGCTCCAGGTGGTCGGCGAGAACCTCGCCGGCAACGCGATCCGCTACGCGGGCGAAGGCGCGACGTTCACGCTCACGTGCCGCGACGAGCCCGATGCGCACGTGATCGTCGCGGAGGACGACGGCGCCGGCGTGGCGCAGGACGACCTGCCCCGGCTCTTCGAGCGCTTCTACCGCAGCGACCGGGCGCGCGCCTCGCGCGGGACGGGCCTCGGCCTCGCGATCGTCAAGCACATCGTCACGGCGGCGGGCGGGACGGTCGACGCGACCGGCGCGACGGGGTCGGGCCTGACGATCGTGTGTCGATTTCCCCGAACGTGAAAAAGTGTCCACATCCGCCGGATCTCGTTCACGCCCCAGCGGCACGAATTCTTCGAGCTGCTGAAACGAGCGTCGACGAACGCTGTCGACATCTCGCGCCTGCTCGGGCAGCTGCTCGACCGTTTCCCTGACGGCGGCGCGGAGCTCATCGACCAGATCAAGACGCACGAGCATCGCGGCGACCAGCTGACGCGGGAGGTCATCGACCTCCTCAACCGCACCTTCGTGACGCCGTTCGATCGCGACGACATCTACAACCTCGCCGGCGCCCTCGACGACGTCTGCGACAACGTCGACGAGGCGGCCGACAACCTCGGCTCGTACGGGGCCTCGAAGGTGCCGCCGCGGGCGCGTGAGCAGGCGCAGGTCATCCTCGAGGCCGCGATGCAGCTCGACGAGGCCGTCGGGCATCTCGAGGGCTTCCGCAACTCTGACGAGGAGCTGGCCGCGCTGCGGACGCTCGAGGACGAGGGCGACCGCCTGCTCCGCGATGCCGTGGGCGAGCTCTTCCGGAACGAGCAGGACCCGATCGTGATCATCCGCTGGAAGGACATCCACGAGCGGCTCGAGGAGGCCGTCGACGCCTGCGAGAACGCCGCGGACGTGCTCGAGGCGATCTACGTCAAGAACCGGTAGTGGGTGGCGACACCCTCCTCGTCGCCGTCATCCTGACCGCGCTCGTATTCGACTTCACGAACGGCTTCCACGACACGGCGAACGCGATCGCGACCTCCGTGTCGACGCACGCGATGTCGCCCCGCCAGGCGGTCGCGCTCGCCGCGATCGCGAACCTGCTCGGCGCCTTCGTCACGACCGCCGTCGCCAAGACGGTCGGGAAAGGCATCGTCGACGTGGGGCTGGTCACCGAGCAGACCCTGCTCGCGGCGCTCCTGGGCGCGATCACCTGGAACCTGCTCACCTGGTACCGCGGCCTCCCGTCGAGCTCGTCGCACGCCCTGATCGGTGGGCTGATCGGAGCGGCGCTCGTGCAGTCCGGCCTCGACGGCGTCGAGTGGTCGGACATCTGGCACAAGGTCGTGATCCCCGGGATCCTCTCGCCGATCATCGGCTTCGCCGGCGCGTTCGTCCTCCTCCTGGCCATCTACTGGGGGTTCATGTGGATGACCGCGCACGGCGCGAACCGGTCCTTCCGGCTCGGCCAGCTCGTGTCCGGCAGCTTCTTCGCCTTCACGCACGGCGCCAACGACGCACAGAAGACCATGGGCGTGATCGCGCTGGCGCTCTACGCCAACGGCTCGATCGACACCTTCTACATCCCCAACTGGGTCAAGGTCGCCGCCGGCGCCGCGATCGCCGGGGGGACGTACGTGGGCGGGTGGCGGATCATCCGAACGCTCGGCCAGCGCGTCTACAAGATGGACCCCGCCGGCGGGTTCGCGGCGCAGGCCTCCGCCGGCGCGACGCTCTTCGTGGCGACGCGCTACGGGTTCCCGGTCTCGACCACGCAATGCATCTCGGGCGCCGTGATGGGCGCGGGCGCGACGCACCGGCTGTCCGCCGTCCGCTGGGGCGTGGCGGGGAACATCGTCGTCGCGTGGATCGTGACGATCCCGGCCGCGGCCGCCGTCGCCGGCCTGCTCTACTGGCCGATCGAGGCGCTCTTCTGACCTGCCGGGCTCACCCGAGCAGGTCGCGAAGCGCCTGAAGCTGCTCCGGGAGGACGCGAAAGTACGCCCAGTTCCCGCGCTGCTCCCGCGCGACGAGGCCCGCGTCGAGCAGCACCTTGAGGTGATGGCTCACCGTCGGCTGGCTGAGCCCGAGCGGCTCCGTGAGGTTGCACACGCACGCCTCGTGCGCGGGCTGTGACTGGATCAGGCTGAGCAGGCGCAGGCGCGCAGGGTCGGCCAGGACCTTGAGCGCCCGTGCGAGGCCCTCCGCATCGGCGCGCGGAAGCGGCCCGGCGAGGAGCGGCGGGCACGAGGTCGCCACGAGCGGCAGTGTCTTCACCGACTCGATATTGACAGACATCGATGTCGTTGGGACACTGCGGCATCGATGCCGGTCGATATCGACCAGTCTGACGGGCCCGAGGTCCTCTTCGTCTGCGTCCACAACGCGGGGCGGAGCCAGATGGCGGCCGGGCTCGTGAAGCTGCGCTCGGGCGGTCGGATCCACGTCCGTTCGGCGGGCAGCGACCCTGGCGAACAGATCAACCCGGCGGCGATTGCGGCAATGGGGGAGATCGGCGTCGACATGAGCGAGGAGTTCCCGAAGCCGCTGACCGACGAGGTCGTGCGCGCGGCCGACGTTGTGATCACCATGGGCTGCGGCGACGCGTGCCCGATCTACCCGGGTAAACGCTACGAGGACTGGGAGCTCGACGACCCCGCGGGCCAGGACGTCGCGACCGTCCGGCAAATCCGCGACGAGATCGACGCGCGCGTGCGGCGGCTGGTCGCGGACTTGCTCGGCGCGTGACCGGCGCGCCGGCGCTGGCCAGGTCGCTCGCCGCCGAGGGGATCGGCACCTTCGCGCTCGTCTTCGCGGGCTGCGGGGCGATCATGGTGGACGCGAAGACGAGCCAGCTGGGCCACCTCGGCGTCGCGTTCAGCTTCGGCCTCGTGATCATGTTCGGGATCTACGCCGTCGGCCACGTGAGCGGTGCGCACTTCAACCCGGCCGTCACGCTCGCGTTCGCGCTCACCCGTCACTTTCCGTGGCCGCGCGTGGCCCTTTACTGGGGCGCGCAGCTCGCCGGCGGCCTGATCGCGGCGCTCGTGCTGCGCGCGTCGCTCGGCAACATCGCGCACGTCGGCGCCACCTATCCGAGCGGCTCGGACGGGCAGTCGTTCCTGTGGGAGGCGGTCATGAGCGCCTTCCTGATGTTCGTCATCCTCGCCGTGGCGACCGACACACGCGCCGTCGGCGAGGCGGCCGCGATCGCGATCGGCGGCACGATCGGCCTGGACGCGTTGTTCGGGGGCCCGATCTCCGGCGCATCGATGAACCCGGCCCGCTCGCTGGCCCCCGGCATCGTGGCCGGCGACCTGCATGCGATCTGGGTGTACCTCCTCGCGCCGGTGATCGGGACGGCGATCGGCGGGATCGCGTACCAGTTCGTGCGCGGCCAGACGCCTGCGGCAGCCGGCGCCTGACGCGGCATACCGCTTGTTCGTGCCGTTTTTGGGGCTCCGCGACGCGGTTCACCAGATCGACACCACAAGTTCACGGCGCGGCGCCCCACTGCGCGGGAGCCCGGTCATACGCTCGCGGCGCACCGGAGGGGAATCCGACAAAGGAGATTTCGAGACATGCGCACAACGCGCTACGTCGTTGCTGCCGTCGCGGTGGGGGTCATCGCGGCGGTCGCGTTTGCGGCAGGAGCCGGTGCGGAGCCGGCGTCGAAGCAGGCCGGCTCGCTGAGCGGCGCCGGGTCATCGTTCGTCGCCCCGCTCATCGGACAGTGGATCAACAACTACAAGGGCGCGTCGATCAGCTACAGCCCCGTCGGCAGTGGGGCGGGCATCACCGCGATTCAAAACCGCACCGTCGACTTCGGCGCCTCCGACGCCCCGATGACGGTCGATCAGTTCACCGCCTGCAAGGGCTGCGTGATGCTTCCGTGGGCGCTCTCCGCCTCGGCGATCCTCTACAACCTGCCGGGCGTCAAGAACAACGT
>Ga0136846_1209039_pt1 | contig 11931 bp, 11 predicted proteins | sample HopSoiMetagenom2_FD_96841 | JGI IMG/M metagenome (GOLD analysis project Ga0136846, IMG submission 96841) | Grasslands soil microbial communities from Hopland, California, USA - 2 Assembly 2016 (version 4) | ecosystem: Environmental > Terrestrial > Soil > Grasslands | place: USA: Hopland... | reverse complement strand
GAGCCGACGACGCTGCGAGACCGGGCCCTGCTCGAGGTGATGTACGCCTGCGGGTTGCGCGCCTCGGAGACAATCGGGCTTGAGATCGCCGACATCGACCTTCATGAGGGGTTCCTGCGAGCCCGCGGCAAGGGCGGCAAGGAACGGCTGGTGCCGCTTGGCCGCAAGGCGATCGCGGCGATCTCCGCCTACCTGCGCGGTGGGCGGCCGAAGCTGATCGGCGATCGCCACGAGGCGAAGCTTTTCGTCAACTTCCGCGGCGGGCCGCTGAGCCGCCAGGGTCTCTACAAAATCGTCCAGCGCAACGCCCGCGACGCCGGCCTGGCCGGCCAGATGAGCCCCCACACCCTGCGCCACAGCTTCGCCACCCACCTGCTCGCGGGCGGCTGCGACCTCCGCTCCGTCCAGGAGATGCTCGGCCACGCCGACATCTCGACAACCCAGCTCTACACCCATCTCTCGGGAGAGGGCCTAAAGCAGGCGTACTTCAAAGCCCACCCTCGCGCCACCGCCAGCTAAAGCCGACTGACTTCGCCTTTACTCGTCCTATGCGCGAAGAAAGGCGAAGTCAGCGTCGTGTAGAACTGCGCGATGCCCGAGTTGCCCGAGGTGGAGACCGTTTGCCGCCAGCTCGATCCTGAGTTGACCGGTCGCCAGATCGATGGGCTGGAGGTGCTCGATCCGCGTTGGTGCCGTCCCATGCCACCCGCCACGCTTGAAACCGCGGTTGCAGGAGCGACGATCGAGGGATTGGGGCGGCGTGGCAAGTACCTCCTGCTGACTCTCGATGGCGCCCGAACGCTGGTCATGCACCTGCGGATGACCGGCAACCTCGTTTTGATCGAGGGCGAGCGCAAGCTCGATCCATCCGAGGGACGGCGGCTCTACGAGGCGGAGCGCTCGACCTCCGAACGCCACCTGCGGGCGCGCTTCATTCTTGGTGATGGGCGCCAGCTCTGGTTCACCGATCCTCGTCGTTTCGGCGAGGCCTTCTTGATCGATGACGCCGAGCTCGACGGCCGCTTTGCCAAGCTCGGCATCGAGCCGTTTTCCGACGCCTTCACGCCGGAGGCGCTGGGGCAGATAGCGGCAAACCGGACCGTGCCGCTGAAGTCGTTCTTGCTCGACCAGTCCGGTGTCGCTGGTGTAGGGAATATCTACGCCGACGAGGCGCTCTTCCGAGCGCAACTGCACCCGCTCTCGCCGGCCGGCTCGATGAAGTCCGCGCATCTCGAAGCGCTGCGCGACGGGGTTATCGCCGCCTTGGAAGCCGGGATCGACGGCGGCGGAGCGTCGATCGACGATTACCGCGACGGCCGTGGCGAAAAAGGCACCATGCAGAACGAGTTCCTCGTCCACACTCGCGCGGGCGAGCCTTGCCCGCGCTGCGACGGCACGATCGTCCGCATCGTCGTCTCCGGACGCTCCACGTATTACTGCCCGAGCTGCCAGGTACGCCTGCGCCGCCGACCGCGCAAGCGCCGTCCGGTTCGTCGTTCACCGTAGTTCGGCTGTGGCCGGAAAAACGCTGAAGACAGAGGCGGTGGTGTTGCGGAGCATTCGCTACGGCGAGGCTGATCGCATCCTCCACCTCTACTCGAAGACCAAGGGTCGGATCGGCGCGATCGCCAAGGGGGCGCGCAAACCAAAGTCCCGCTTTGGCGGACGGCTCGAGCCCTTCTTCCGACTCGATCTGGTCCTTCACGAAGGCCGTGGGGAGCTGCTCACCGTGACCAATGTCGCCACCGTCGAGGGCTTCCCCCGCCTGCGCGCCTCTGGGCCGGCCCTCAACGCGGGCGCGCGGGCCTGCGATGCGGTGCTGCGCCTGCTCGATTCGGCTGAGCCAAACCTACCCGCATACAACCTGCTCTGTCGTTATCTGGCGCTGCTCGATGACCCAGCGTCGGAACGGGGAGCGAGCCTCGAGACGGCGCTCTCCTTCCGGCTCAAGCTGGCGCTGGCGGCGGGCTTCTCGCCCGAGCTGGCTTCCTGCGCGCAATGTGGCGAGGCCGAGCACCTGAGCGGCTTCTCGGGCGCCGCCGGCGGCGTCGTCTGCGTCAGCTGCGAAGCGGGAGCCTTCCCGCTGAGCGAGCAAGCGCACCGTTTCATGGTTGCCGCTATCGGCAGCCCGCTGGCCGAGGCGCCGCAGGCCGACGAGATGGCATTGCGGCAGGTCGAGCGGGCGGTTGGCGAGACCCTGGAGCATCATGCGCATGTGCAGTTGCGATCGGCGGCGTGAGGGTCAGTCTCGGTAGGGGTTCCACTTAACTTTTCGGGTGGAGAGGGTGAGGCTGGCGCCCGAAGCGCGCGACCGAAAGTACAAGACGTTCCGCCCCTGCCGGGACTGACCCTTAGGATCGATGGATGGACGCTACGGTGACCTTTGAGGATCGGGTGCGCGCCTGGGAGGAGCAGTTCCTCGATGCGGGGGCGACCCGCTCCTACCCCGCGCATCGCCAGGTCGAGGAGGCGGACAGCCCTGTTCGCACGCCTTTTCAGCGTGACCGCGATCGCATCGTCCATACCAAGGCCTTCCGGCGGCTCAAGCACAAGACCCAGGTCTTCGTCGCTCCCGAGGGAGACCACTACCGAACCCGCCTCACCCACACGATCGAGGCCTGCGGGATCGCCCGCACCGTCGCCCGCGCGCTCGGCCTCAACGAGGACTTGACCGAGGCGATCGGCCTGGGCCACGACCTCGGTCATCCGCCCTTCGGCCACGCCGGCGAGGAGGCCCTCGATGTCGCCCTGCGCGAGCGCTGCGGCAGCGGCTTCAAGCACAACGAGCACTCGCTGCGGGTGGTCGAGGTGCTCGAGCGCGACGGTCGAGGGCTCAACCTCACGGAAGAGGTCCGCGACGGCATCCTCAACCACACCGGCGCCAACAAGCCAGCGACTCTGGAGGGACGGATCGTCAAGCTGGTCGACCGTGTCGCCTACATCAACCACGACATCGACGACGCGCTGCGGGCCGGAATCCTCAGCGTCGGGGATCTGCCGGCGGCTGAGATCGAGCTGCTTGGCGCGACGGGCTCGGTACGGATCGACACGCTGGTCCGCGACATCGTGGAGCGCTCGCGGACGGCCGGCGACATCGTCCAGAGCGATCAGGTCGGCGGCGCGATGCTGCGGCTGCGCAAGTTCATGTTCGACCGCGTCTACCTCGGCCCGCTGGCGCGCAGTGAGCACGAGCGCGTTCACCGGATGATGCGAACGCTCTTCGACCACTACATGGAGCGGCCCGCCGAGGCACCGGAGCTCGAGCCGGGCGCCAGCCAGTGCCAGCGGGTCGCCGATTATTTGGCGGGAATGACCGACCGCTACTGCATCGCCAAGTACGCGGAGCTGGCCGAGTGGCGCTGATCTCGACCGAGAGCCTGGAGCGGGTCAAGCAGGCGGTCGACATCGTCGAGGTCATCTCGGCCCACACCGACTTGCGCCGTCAGGGCACCCGCTGGGTCGGCCTTTGCCCCTTCCATGAGGAGCGCACCCCCTCCTTCTCGGTCGACGGGCAGGAAAAGCTCTACCACTGCTTCGGTTGCGGGGTCGGCGGCGACACGATCAAGTTCGTCGAGGAGAAGGAGGGCCTTGGCTTCGCCGAGGCGGTGGAGTTGCTCGCCGACCGCTACGGGGTCGAGCTGGAACGCGAGCGGGAGGACCCGCAGGCGGAGGCCAAGCGCCAGCAGCGCCGCCGCCTCGGCGAGCTGCTCGACCGCACGGCCGCCTTCTACGCCAGTTACCTCTGGGACTCCGATGAGGCGGCGAAGGCGCGTGAGTACATGAGCCGGCGCGGCCTCGGCGAGGAGGTGTTGCGCGCCTTCGCGGTCGGCTACGCGCCAAGCGCCTGGGACAAAGTGCTGCTGCGCGGCCAGCGGGCCGGCTTCAAGGTCGAGGAGCTCCGCGGCGTCGGCTTGGTCCAGCGCGGCCGGGGGGGAGGGGAGTACGACCGCTTCCGCTCGCGGATCATGTTCCCGATTCGCGACCGCCGCGGCCGCACGCTCGGCTTCGGCGGCCGGGCGATGCGCTCCGACCAGGGCGCCAAGTACGTCAACACGGCCGAGACCGATTTCTTCCACAAGAGCAACTTGCTCTACGGCATCGACCTGGCAAAGGCGGCGATCGCCAAGGCGGGCCGCGCGGTCGTGGTCGAGGGCTATACCGACGTGCTCGCCCTGCACCAGGCGGGGATCGAGGAGGCCGTCGGGGTGATGGGCACGGCGATCACCGAGGAGCAGGTCGCATCGCTCTCGGGCATGGTCGACGAGGTGGTGCTTGCGCTGGATGCCGACTCGGCTGGGCAAGGGGCGATGCTGCGCGCCCAGCGGGTGGCGGCAGGACGCAAGATGCGCCTCCGGGTGGCGGCGATGCCGGCGGGCGAGGACCCGGCCGAGATGATGGCCGCCGAGGGCGGTGCGGAGCGCTTTCGCGCCCTGCTGGACGGGGCGATGGAGCTGACCGCCTTCCAGGTCGGCTTGGTGCTCGATCGCACCGACACCTCTTCCCCGGCCGATCGCGATCGGGCCCTCGTCGAGGTCGCTCCGATCCTCGCCGGGCTGGGGGAGAGCGCAAGCCGCGACGACCTGGTGCGCCGGGTGGCCGAGCGGCTCGACCTCGAGCCGGCGATGGTGATGGGACGGGTCGTGGCGGCTCAGCCGCTGAGCGGTGGCCCGCTGGAGGCCACTGGCTCAAGTGAGCGCAGCCAGGCCTCAGCGCCGCGGCGAACGGCTGAGCTGACCTCGCGCGAGCGCCGCGAGCGAGCCCTGCTGGCGATGTGTATCGCTCTTCCGGAGCAGGGCAAGGACTATCTGCAGCGCCTGACTGGCGAGCACCTCTCTGCCGGCGGCGCTCGGGCTGCTGTCTGGCTCCGGGACCACCCGTCAGATCCGGCATCCGACCTGCCGCGCGAGGACTCCGAGCTGGCTGGGCTGATCACCGAGCTGGTCATCCTCGCCCACGACGAGCCCGCCTCGCCCGAGGCGATGGAGCTCAACTTTCTGCTCCTCGACCAGCGTCGCATCGAGGCCGAGATCGCCGCCGCAGGGGAGCGCAACGACTACGAGCGCCGCGCCGACCTAAGCCGCGAGCGCGCCGCTTTGGTTCAGCGCATAGCCCACACCGAGCGCGTCAGCGGCTAATCGGTAAATTCCGTCGCGTCGGTCCGGGGTAGCTCAATCGGTAGAGCACTCGACTGTTAATCGAGTTGTTGTGGGTTCGAGTCCCACCCCCGGAGCTTTCGTCATGCTGGAGCGCGGCCGCGGGCGAGCCGCTCGACCAGCTCGGCGCCGCGGGCGGCGCCGTCATGCTGCTGTCCCCAGGCCGCCAGCTCGGCTGCTCGAGCCGTGAAGCTTGAGTCCTCCAACAGCCGCCGCGCGGCCCAGCGGATCGGCGCTGGCTTACAAAGCCGCCAAGGAACGGAGAGGCCGGCCTTGGCCCAGCTCACCCGCATCGCGGTCTCGCTCATGTCGCCGATGATCGGGCAGATCAAGACCGGGGTGCCAGCGCCAAGCGCCCGGGCGACTGTGCCGTGACCGCCATGGGAGATGACCAGTGAGGCGGACGGCATCAGCTGGCTGTAGCTGAGCCAGTCGACCAAAATTGCGTTGTCGGGAACCTCGATCGGGCTCTGCGGCACAACTCGGTTCGTCGTGGCGACTACGCGCACCGGCTCGTCGGCGAGCGCGGCAAGGGCAGTGCGCACGAGGTGGTTTCCGGAGTCGTGAGCGGTGCTTGGCGCAACGAGGACCAACGGCTTCTCGCCCGGGGGCAGGTCGATCTCCGGATGGGGGACCTCGAATGTCATCGGCCCGGTGATCTCGACGCTTGCCGGCCAGCGGCGCGGATACTCGAGCTGGGGGAAGGTCCCAACCAGTGCCAGCTCGGAGCTGATGCCGCCATGGAAGCGCGTGACCGGAGGGAGGTCGAGCCGCGCGCGCTGCCGGTTGAGGTCACGCCGCCCATGCTCGAGGCCGATGTTCAGTGCCCGCTGCCCCGTCCGCCACACGGCTCGCCCGAGCGGCGTGCGCGGCGGCTGCAATCCAACCGCGAAGAAGGGCAGGCCTGGCTCGACCACCGGGTAGATGTGGGGGATCAGGGTTGCGAGCGGAATCCCGGACCTCTCGGCGGCCAGAGCCGGAGCCAGGGTGAGGATGTCGCTGACCACGACGTGGGGCTGCATCTCGTTCAGCAGGGGCAGTAGTGCTCGGGCCGCCTCCGCCGCATGGTCGCCGTCTGCCGAGTCAGGGTCCGGCGGCGGGAACATCTGGTATTCCTCCGCCGCGGTGAAGCCGAGGCCGGCGCCTTCGACCGCCTCGCGACGCTCCTCCCAGGTCTCCAGCACGACGTCATGGTCACGCTCGCGTAGCGCCCGGCCTAGGGCGATCGCCGGGAAGACGTGCCCGGGGTCGCCAAACGCGGCTACGAGGAAGCGCATGCTGACGAGGTCCAGACGCTGCCAGGCAAGGACGCAGGGAGCCCGAATAGCAGGGCTATTTGGGCGACTGAGGACGCCGCATGGCAGCGTCTGGGGCCCTCAGGGGGTATCGAGTCCCTCGCCGGGCCTGGTGAAGACAATCTCGGGAACGTGGCAGTTGCGAGACGTGCGCAGCAGGAAGCGGACCGCCTCGCCGAGGTCCTCGGGCCGGATCATTTCCTCGCCGGGCACCTGTCCCTTGGCGAACTCGGTCATCGGCGTGTCGACGAAGCCCGGCGCCAGAGCCGTGCACTGGATCCCGGCCCCGCCAACCTCCCGATGGGTCGACTGCGTGAAGTTGATCACGGCGGCCTTGGTGGCGGCGTAGATCGAGAGCCACGCCTGGCCACCCTTCCCGGCGATCGAGGCGGTGTTGACGATCAGCGCCTTGCCGTGCTCGGCGCCTGCCTCTTTCAGCAGCGGCAGTCCCTCACGGGTGCCGATGATCAGCGCCCGCAGGTTGACCCCGAGCTGCATGTCGAGGTGCTTGGTCTGGATCTCCTCCATCGGCGCGCCGATCCCGACGCCGGCGTTGTTGACGAGCACGTCGAGGCGGCCGTAGGCCTCGCGATGCTTGGCAAAGACGGCGACGAGGTTCTCCTCGTCGGTCATGTTGGCGGCGACGCTCTGCACCTCGAGGCCGTCGGCGCGCAACGCCTCGGCGGCCGTCTCGAGCTTCTCGGGGCGCCGTGCAGAGATGGTCAGGGCGTGTCCTTCCTCGCCAAGAACCCGCGCAATCGCCAGGCCGATACCGCTCGATGCCCCCGTGATAAGTGCCGCTCGCTGTGCCAAGTCCTCTCCTTCCGCTCGCCCCTCGTTCGCCGCGGACCCTACCTTCCGGCCGCCCCAGCCGCAGCGCCCGCCGGGCGACGCAAGTACGGCAGCATCCCCGTCAATAAGATGCCGCCGATGCGCCTGAGCCGAGCCCTCCTCGCCCTTGCCTTCCTGCTTGCGGCGCTGCTTGTGATCGTCGGCTGCGGCGGTGGGTCAGACTCTTCGACCGGATCCTCCTCCGGTAGCGCAGAAAGCCGGCCGGCGCCACCGAAAGGCGAGTTCCCCAGCGCCAGAGGCAAGACGTTGGCCGAGGTCCTCGAAGCCGAAAACGCAACTCCCTCGACGCTCGTGGTCTCGCCTGCGGCCGAGGCCTTCGACAAGGGCGTGAATCGCTACCCCTTCGGGGTCTTCCAGCGCGACCGGACGCAGGTGCCCGATGCTGAAGTGGCGCTCTACTTCGCCAGGGTACCGGCGGCGAAAAACCCTCAGGCGGAGGGCGATTTCGGCGAAGCGGCAGGAACGACGAGCGCGAAAAAGGCCGAAGAGCGCGCCCTTGACGAGCCCGCGGTGGGGCCGTTCCCGGCCGCGATCGAAACGCTGCAGACCCAGCCTGCTTTTCGCGCCCAGACGACGACAAGCGATCCTGACGCTGCCTCTGTTGTCTACAGGACCGACGTCGACTTTCCGAGCAACGGCGAGTGGCGGATCGCGGCCCTGGTCAAGCAGGACGGCAAGCTGACCGCAACGCTCTTGCCGAGCGCTGAAGTCGGACGCTTCACAAAGGTGCCGAAGGTGGGACAGAAGGCGCCGCTGATCCACACGCCGACGCCCGCTGACGTCGGCGGCGACCTCGCCAAGATCACCACCCGCATCCCCCCCGACACCCAAAACACGGTTGACTACGCCGATGTCCTCGGCAAGGAGCCGATCGTGCTCTTGTTCGCCACGCCCCAGTTCTGCATCAGCCGCGTCTGCGGCCCGGTCGTCGACGTCGCCGAGCAGCTCAAGCAGCTCTACGGCGACAGGGTGGCGTTCATCCACATGGAGATCTACACCGACAACGACCCGAACAAGCCGGTGCGGCCCCAGGTGCGCGCGTTTCACTTGCCGAGCGAGCCGTGGTTGTTCGCAATCGGTCGAGATGGCAGGATCGAAGACGAGATCGACGGCGCCTTCGGCGTCGAAGAGCTGACCCGAGTGGTGAAGGGACTGACTGCAGAATGAGTGAGAAGACAAGTCCAAGCCCCGATGCCGAGCTGCTGGCCTCCTTCGCCGAGGAGGCGCGGCGCCGTTGCGACGTGATCGCGGCCGGCCTGGCAACCGAGACAACCGACTTCGAGACGATGCGGATCGAGGCCCACGCACTCCGCGGCGCCGCTGGCGTAGTCGGTCTGCGCCGCCTCGCCGAGCTGGCCGGACTGATGGAATCCGACCTCGCCGAAGCGAAGAAGACCGGCACAATCCGTGGCGGCCGCTCCCATCAGATCGCCGACGCCGCCAAAGCCCTGGCCGAGGGCGCCGCAGCGGCCTCAAAGGGCGAGGAAGAGCCCCCCGACGTGGGCCGCTCCCTGGCCCAGCTCTTCAGCGCATAGCGCGCTAGGCTCGTCAGCCAACGGGGCGGTAGCTCAGTTGGTTAGAGCAGCGGACTCATAATCCGTCGGTCGAAGGTTTGAGTCCTTCCCGCCCCATAAGCGCGTGGCCGAGGCTCGATATCCCCAATGGATAGCGCTGTGAAGCAGCGATGTCTACAACTCCGCAGTGGGGCAGTCGCAGATAAGCCAACCTCGGATTCATTGGCCGAGGACGTTTTTCGCCCAGCGGTCGACTTCATCGATCAACTCAATAGTCGACTCGCGGTCAAGTGGCTCGGCATCCAGCAATTCGTCGTAACGCATCGGCACGGCATAGATGGTCAGGTCGTCGAGACGCCCCGCATTGCCTGGGAGCTTGGCGCCGTCGTTTTCCAAGAGCTGTAGGAGACGCCCGATGTCGTGGATTCGGGCTTCATCCATGCCACGCCTTGCCATCAATGCCTTCAACCACTTCTCAATTGCCTGCTGAGCGTGGAAGCCAACGATCTCATCGGTTATCTCAGGGTTGCCGACGAGCTCGCGGACGGCAATCGCGTCCGCCTCCGCCTTTCGCGCTACTAGGACGGCTGCCTGATTGGTTCCCTCAGGCGTCGACGAGGACACGGCCCTCTCGCAGTGCCTCGTTGACCATCGTGCCCGGGACGTTGCCCCATTCGTCGACGTGACTCGCGCTGACGACAACGACATCGAGGGCAACTTCGAGACTTCGCAGCTCACGACGCAAACGAGCCGACTCGGCACGACGCTTCGTGACCTCGCCGGGCTCAATTACGAGCAGGTCGAGGTCGCTGTCCGGACGGGCCTCGCCGCGGGCGCGGGAACCGAAGAGGATCACCCGCGCCCCAGGCGCTGCCTTGGCCAGTCGCCTCCCGGCCTCCTCGATCAGATTCTCGTTCGTCATGGCGTCAAGGTAGCCCAAAGCCTTGACGGCTTGTTGGTCCGGCCACATGAGCGCGAATGCCTCCGCTGAAACTTTGTCCCGAAATTTGTCCCGGACTCCATCGAACCCAGCCCAACTCCTCGGACTGAGCGCGCCCCGTCAGGCCAGATTCGGCTCCGTGGACGCCTTCCAGCGCGACTCATAATCCGTCGGTCGAAGGTTCGAGTCCTTCCCGCCCCATGGAAGTAGCTGCAAAGCGCCTAGTTTCACGCCAAGCGATTTAAGCCCATTCCAAACTTTGTCCCGAAGTGGTCGTGGGATCGGTCGCTAAACTCCGCGTATGAGCGACCCCCTGCATCTCACGATCCTCTATGAGGAGGGAGGCGACGGCTGGATCGTTTCCTCTGTTCCTGAGGTTCCTGGCGTGCTCAGCCAAGGCCGAACCAAGGAGGAGGCGCGCGAGATGGCGCTGGACGCCTTGGCGGGCATACTTGAGTTGCGTGCCGCCGAGCATGAGCCGCAAGGCAAGGCAGTTGGCAGCGAGTCGCTGAATATCGTTGCGGCGTGAAGCGCCGAGACCTTGAGCGACATCTGAAGAAGCACGGTGCCGGATTGCTTCGAGAGGGCGGCCGGCACAGCTACTGGGGCATGGACGCGGAGCGTTCGACCTCGGTTCCCCGCCATCGCGAGATCGCTTATCCGCTGGCCCGTGCCATCTGCAAGCAATTGGGAATTCCGCCCCCGAAGGGCCCTCGATAGAACCAGATTGAGACTGGGATGGCGGTCGCGTTGGAGCGCCTCTTGCTGTTCGTGCGTGAGAAGGGAGTCGAAGGTGGCGTCTTCGACATCGGGAGTCCCAGATCACTTCATCCACCAGGTCGATTCGGCACTGACTGGCTAGATCCATCGGTCGAAGGTTCGAGTCCTTCCCGCCCCATCCCTTACATCACAGCAGTATCGTCAGGTTCGTCGCGAATAAAGCTTTCGGCGCCTTGCGAAATGACACTGGATCGATTGCCGGGAAGCGATAGAGCTCGGGCTCGATTGCTTCGAACTGGATTAGGGCCTCCCTGGATTGACGAGGCCGGCGGCGATCATCTCTTGAACGTCACGAACGTCTTGATCGTGGCCGCGCTCCACCTTTGAAAGGGCCTGGGCAACAGGGTCGAAATGGTGAAACGAGAGCTTGCCCTCCTTGCGGATCAGTGAGTCGGGGTATCTCGCGCAACACCTCATCGCTGTCTGGAATCAGCTTGATGTCAATATCGATGGTCGTCTGGCGCTAGCCATAGAGAACGGCAGTTGCTCCGCCTGTCAGGTAGACGCGCCCATCCACACGGGCTGAGCGCCCCAGCGCGCGCATGAATTGCTCGATGCGGGCGGAGTCGGCTAGCTCGCGCATGCTGCGGCGCGCTCGAAGCTACGAGTCGCCGGATCAGAGCGTTGTAGGCAGAGTGGGCCGCGTTGCCCCTCTCGGCGGCGAGAAGGCCGTACAGCTTGTGCTCAGGTGATGCGATCGGCGCTGTGAGCTCGATCCCTATGGAGCGCAGTCGCGGTGCTCCAATTGAGACGAGCAGCGCCTCGACCGATTCGCACCCGGTGGTCAGGTCCACGGCGCCTTTCGCACCCGGTGGTCAGGTCCACGGCGCCTTTCTCGATGAGCTCGGCGCCCGGAAGCCCCTCTAGGTTGTCGATGCTGGTCATCTCGCCGGAGGGTAGCGGCCGGCGGTCCGCTCGCATGGCAAGAAGCCGTGGAAGGGCGCGGCGGTCAAGGCCATATAGCTGGCCGCTCGCCGCGATCAGTGAGAAGATCGCGCTGTTAGCCCTGCGAACAGAAGGAGCGAATGTGTCAGGTAGAGATCTAAGCTGGAGGAGCACCCGAGGGGCTCGGCTATTGCTGCTCGCGCTGGCCGTGGGCGTCACGGCGGTGGCGGCGTCTGGCTGTGGCGGCGGCAGCGACAGCAGCAGCGCTTCCTCGGAAGCTGGCAAGGCAATTGAAAAGGGTGTCGAAGAGGCCAAGCAGGGCGCTGAAAAGGCCAAAGAAGAAGTGAAGAAGGGCTTCAGCGAAGCCGAAAAGGCGGCCAAGGAAGCGGGCAAGGAAACCAAGGGGGCCGCTTCAGGGGGTATTGAAAAGGCCACCGACGAAGCCCAGAAGGGCATCGAAAAGGGCAAGGCGGAAGCCCAGAAGGGCATCGAAAAGGGCAAGGCGGAAGCTG
>Ga0136846_1207899_pt1 | contig 11931 bp, 13 predicted proteins | sample HopSoiMetagenom2_FD_96841 | JGI IMG/M metagenome (GOLD analysis project Ga0136846, IMG submission 96841) | Grasslands soil microbial communities from Hopland, California, USA - 2 Assembly 2016 (version 4) | ecosystem: Environmental > Terrestrial > Soil > Grasslands | place: USA: Hopland... | reverse complement strand
TGAGGGTGCAGACCGAGCATTGATCGGTGAACTCCTTGCAATCCGGATTGGCCTGTATGAATTCCTTCATGCTTTCCATCTGCGTTTGCTCTTGCGTTGTCGGCTGCGGAGCGTCCGCCGAAAGGGCAGGCGAGATGCCCGATATCACAAGCAGAAACGCCAGGATCACTCCAGCCATCGTCCGTGTCATCCTGAAGCTCCTCCATGGGTGATGCGGGAGTTTGCCATAAAATGCGCGCTTTGCCTGCATGGCGATGTGGCATCCGTCAAAAAAGACCAGGAAAAACAAAAAGGCCGGGCGAAAACCCGGCCTTTCCAAATCCGATCTCGGATAGGCGATTAACGCTTCGAGAACTGGAACGAACGGCGAGCCTTGGCGCGGCCGTACTTCTTGCGTTCGACGACGCGGCTGTCGCGGGTCAGGAAGCCGCCCTTCTTCAGGACCGAGCGCAGGCCCGGTTCGAAGTAGGTCAGAGCCTTGGACAGGCCGTGACGAACAGCACCGGCTTGGCCGGAAAGACCACCACCGGCAACGGTGGCAATAATGTCGAACTGGCCGTCACGGGCAGCAGCGACGATCGGCTGACGCAGGATCATCTGGAGGACCGGACGGGCGAAGTATGCCGTGTAGTCCTTGCCGTTGACGATGATCTTGCCAGAGCCGGCCTTGAGCCAAACGCGGGCAACTGCGTCCTTACGCTTGCCGGTCGCGTAGGAGCGACCGAGCGAGTCAACCTTGCGGACGTGAACGGGAGCAGCTGCTTCCGATACCGTGCCGAGATCCTTCAGGGAAGAGAGATCAGCCATTATCAGGCGCTCCTTACGTTCTTCTTGTTCAGCTTGGCCACGTCGAGAACGACCGGCTGCTGCGCTTCATGGGGATGGTTGGAGCCGGCGTAGACGCGCAGGTTCTTCATCTGGCGACGGCCGAGCGGGCCACGGGGAACCATGCGTTCGACAGCCTTTTCGACGACGCGCTCCGGGAAGCGGCCTTCGATGATCTGACGAGCGGTACGCTCCTTGATGCCGCCGGCATAACCGGTGTGCCAGTAGTAAACCTTGTCTTCGTACTTCTTGCCGGTCAGAACGATCTTGTCGGCATTGATAACGATGACGTTGTCGCCGTCGTCGACGTGCGGCGTAAAGGTAGCCTTATGCTTGCCGCGCAGACGCATAGCGATGATAGAAGCGAGACGACCAACGACAAGCCCTTCGGCGTCGATGAGAATCCACTTCTTCTCCACCTCTGCAGGCTTCTGGGAGAAGGTTGCCATGTTGTATACTCTCTTTTAGGACCCTGGACCCGAGGGCGTCAGGGCGTTTCTTGTTGCTTGGTTTGGCGAACGAAACGCTCACCAAAAAAGAAAACTGCCCGGAAAGGCTGTGATCTGGGGCGGCTTATAGAGAGAATGTGCAAGAAGGTCAATATGATGGATTTTGATGGTCGTAAAAAATATACAGTAAAATCAATGCATTAGATAAGTGGTATTTATATACCACACAATCGATGCCGTTGTGTAATGAGGTCGTTGCGGGCTTTACCTATTCACGCCCCTCTATTTCCAGCAAGCACTTCCGTTCCGCGTACTATGCTCGACATGTTATGCTGTGCGTAGTACGATGAACGAAATGATCAAGAGCTCGGCATCCAGCGCGACGCAGCAGTTTCTCGATACTGGAAAATCGAAGTTTTCCGGGTTGGATATCGATAAGGCGAAAAAGCGCATAGCGATGCTGCATAGTGCGCGTTCACTTGATGATCTTAGCCCGCTGAAATCCGTCGGATTGCACAAGCTTTCCGGTGACAGAAAAGGGCAGTGGGCGATGATCATAAATGGTCCTTGGCGATTGTGTTTTCGTTTCGAAGACGGTCACGCCTGGGATGTTGAAATAGTCGACTATCATTGAGGACGGCAAATGTTCGCAGTTCATCCGGGAAGCATTCTAAAGGAAGAGCTGGAAGCACGGCAGATGTCAGGCAATGCGTTGGCATTGGCCTTGCGCATCAATTCCGGTCGGGTATCGGAAATTCTCAACGAGAAACGCGGGATCAGTCCAGATACGGCACTGCGGCTCGGACGATATTTCGGTAATGATGCACAGTTCTGGCTCAGTTTGCAGTCTGCATATGATCTTGCTATCGCCGCCCGCGACCATGGCGATCAGATTGCACGGGAAGTTATACCCGCTCAGTCCGCCGCTTAATGAACTCTGTTCTTAAACCAACTTCAGAATCAGAACGCCCGCGGCAATGATCGCGCCGGCGATGTAGCGCCAGATGCTCGACCGTTCCTTCAGAATAACCACGGAAATCACCAGCGCGAACAGGATCGAGGTTTCGCGCAGTGCCGCGACGGTGGCGACGGGTGCCTTTGTCATGGCCCATAGCGCCAGGCCATAGGATGCGATGGAGCCGGCGCCGCCGATCAGGCCGCGCCACCAGTTGTAGCGGACATGGGCGGCCACGGCGTTCACGCCACGCCGCGAGATCGCCCAGGTGAACAGCAGCACCGGCGGCAGCAGCGACATCCACAGCGTATAGGATATGGAATTGCCCGATAGCCGCGCGCCGATGCCGTCAACATAGGTATAGGTGGCGATCACCACGGAATTGGAAAGCGCGAGCTTAATGGCTGTCCGGCCGCCCTTCCGCGCTTCGAAGGCCAGTGTCATGATGCCTGCGCAGATGGTCATGATGCCGAGTACGGCCCCGCCCGACAGGCTCTCCTTGAGGATAAAGCCGCTGGTTGCCGCGATGATCATCGGCGCGACGCCGCGCATCAGGGGGTAGACAAGGCCGATATCGCCGGCGCGATAGGCGGCGGCCACCAGCTGGAAATAGGCGAATTGCAGGATCGCCGACGCGCCGATGAAGGGCCATGCGACTGAGGCGGGTAACGGCAGAAACGGCAGGAAGGGCAGGGCTGTTGCCGCGCCGCCTGCCGCAACCAAGGCTGCATCCAGCGACTTGTCAGTACCGGCCTTGATGATCGCATTCCAGGTCGCATGTAGCAGCGCGCCGAAAAGAACGAGAGCGATGACGTCAAGAGACACGGAAACCTCGGGGAAACAGGCGCTAGCGGGCAAAAGCTTGATAATTTGTGGTTATCTCGTCGCCATTTGATCCTCAATGCACCAAAAAGCAACAGATGAGCCGGTGCATGATTGTCGACCATAGTGCCGCGCTATCGATCGGCGGAAAATATGCCGGCGGCGCCGTTTCCTATCCGTTCTATTTTCGATATTCAACTATGAGGTGTTTCTAATGCATGCGGGTATGAAGCGAGAACAAAAATTGGATGTCGAGTGAACGTATTGTGGCGGCCTTCGTCTATGGATGTTCAAAGCGCTGTGAAAATGCCGAAAGGAAATAGCGTTAATCAATTTAACGATCCGGCTCCGTCCGGTCATCCGTCAAGTGGAGAACGATATGTATGCCGCGGCATCAAAGGCGGTAAGTGGGCCTGGATGCAGGCAAAATTCCAGAGCAATAGTATATCGGCGCGGCGCTGGCTTTTTCCACAGAAATCAACTAGAATTCCAAGTTGAGCCAACAAAAAGTAATATTTATTGCAGAATAAATAATTTCTTAACCACGCTATTTTTCCGCAGTAAATTCATGTGGTGGCATATATCGCCCGTTCGCAATCGGGTCTCATTCCGTAACTTATTATAAGATTTCACTAATTCATCTCTGAATGAATAGTGAACAAAAATCGCATTTCATGAGAACGCAACCACGCCAGCTGCGATGGGCGTGATCGAAAGCGCTTTGGATGAGGTCCCAAAAATCCCATGCACCTGAAACTATTTTGCGTTGCAATAGTGGCAAGCCACGCACGACGACGGTGAATGACCGCACTCGAATCCAGGCGCGGAAGCAAATAGAGAGAAAGAGTGGCACCAATCAGATGCTGGCCGGGCCGCGATTAATTTTTATCGGCGATAAAAACGTTTTCATCGCCGAAGGAAAATATCGTCGTCGTCGAAGTCGGTTGATGGCCGGCAGGTATAGACCGGGCAATTGGCCCGGTCTTTGGTCGGCATATAGTTTTGATAGGCATAGTAGCCGACATCGCAGGCATTGCTGTCCGAGACGAACCGGTCGTAAAGCGTCATGTTGCGCGTTCTGGTGGCTGGATAGCGCATGATGACGGCCCGTTCGCGGTTGATGACAGCCCTGGCCTCCGCGCAGGTGAAAGACAGCGAATTGTAGCGCGATATCGCCGAAACCGGCGTTGCGGCCGAGGCGATCAGCAGGCCCAGCAGGATGATTTTTTTCATCGGGGCAATCCTCTCTGAAACTGTTATAATCCTTGTATATATACAACCAAACCGAAGCTGCGACTTCCGGTTTTGTGACAAAACACAAGTGTGATCGAATAGGGAGGCTCCGTGATGAACCACGACCGTTATGACGATTCCTATATCGCCGATATTCTTCTATCCGTGCGGACCATCGCGCTCGTTGGCGCGTCGCCCAATCCCGCGCGTCCAAGCAACGGTGTCATGGCCTATCTGATGGCGCGGGGTTATCGTGTCATTCCGGTCAATCCCGGACAGGCCGGCAAGGAGATCATGGGCCAATGGGTCTATGGTCACCTGTCCGATATTCCGGAGCCGGTGGACATGGTCGATGTCTTTCGCGCGCCGGAATATCTGCGAGCGGTGGTCGAGGAGACGATCATGATCGAGCCGCGCCCACCGGTCATCTGGGGCCAGCTCGGCGTGCGTGACGACGCTGCTGCGGCGAGGGCGGAAGCGGCCGGCGTCAAGGTCATCATGGACCGCTGCCCGGCCATCGAATATCCGCGACTGGTCGCCTGATGCTGGCATAGGGCTCATCCACGAGCGCTGGCCATTTGTCGCGTGATATCAATGAAAGAGAGCAAGTTTTTCCTGTAAGAGGAAGAGCTTGGAAATCTTCGCGGTTACCTTTCAGATCCGAGGCGCTATGATCTTGTCATCACGATAATAATGTCGACGGGAGGAAAGATCATGGCGACGAACAATCCGGGTTTCGACACACTGGCGATTCATGCGGGCGCGCAACCGGACCCAACGACGGGGGCGCGCGCAACGCCGATTTACCAGACGACCTCCTTCGTCTTTCAGGATGCGGATCATGCCGCGGCACTCTTCGGACTGCAACAGTTCGGCAATATCTATACCCGCATCATGAACCCGACCCAGGCGGTGCTGGAGGAGAGGGTGGCGGCTCTTGAAGGCGGCACGGCGGGCCTTGCCGTTGCCTCCGGTCATGCCGCCCAGTTGCTCGTCTTCCACGCCATCATGCAGCCGGGTGACAATTTCGTCGCGGCAAAGCGCCTTTATGGTGGCTCGATCAATCAGTTCGGCCATTCCTTCCAGAATTTCGATTGGCATGTGCGCTGGGCGGATTCCGACGATCCCGCCACCTTCGAGGCGCAGATCGACGGACGCACCCGCGCCATCTTCGTCGAAAGTCTCGCCAATCCCGGCGGCACCTTCGTGGATATCGCGGCGATCGCCGCTATTGCCCGCAAGCATGGTCTGCCGCTGATCGTCGACAATACCTTGGCCAGCCCCTATCTCATCCGGCCACTGGAGCATGGCGCCGACATCGTCGTGCATTCCCTGACCAAATTCATCGGCGGCCACGGCAATTCCATGGGCGGCATGATCATCGACGGCGGCACCTTCGACTGGTCCGCCTCGGGTAACTATCCGATGCTGTCGACGCCACGGCCGGAATATAATGGCATTGTGCTGCATGCGACCTTCGGCAATTTCGCCTTCGCCATCGCCTGCCGGGTCCTTGGCCTGCGCGATCTCGGCCCCGCCATTTCCCCCTTCAACGCCTTCCTGATCCTGACCGGTATCGAAACACTGCCGCTGCGCATGCAGCGCCATTCCGACAATGCGATTACGGTCGCACGCTGGCTGAAGGGGCAGGACAAGGTGGCCTGGGTGAATTATGCCGGTCTTGAAGACCACCCGAACCACGCGCTGCAACAGCGCTATTCGCCGAAGGGCGCGGGCTCCGTCTTCACCTTTGGCCTGAAGGGCGGTTATGAGGCGGGCAAGGGTTTCGTGGAAGCCCTGGAACTCTTCTCCCATCTCGCCAATATCGGCGACACGCGCTCGCTGGTCATTCACCCCGCCTCCACGACGCATAAGCAGCTCACCGATGAGCAGAAGATTGACGCCGGCGCCGGTCCCGATGTCGTGCGCCTGTCGATCGGCATCGAGGATGTGAAGGACATCATCGCCGACCTGGAGCAGGCCTTGGCGAAGGTTTGACCGGCGCCAACCATTTTCTCGGTTCACGGCCTCGCGGCGATCTCAATTTCGTTACAATTGGTCCGCTACAACTTTAGCGACGAATTGAAACGGTGAGATCCAGAAAACCATGACCTCCAGATTGCGCGTAGCGGTCCTCTTTGGCGGACAGTCCTCCGAACACGATGTTTCTCTCCTGTCCGCCCGCAACGTCATAAAGGCAATCGATGTCGAGAAATACGAGATCGTGCCAATCGTCATAAGCCGCGACGGACGGTGGCTGCTGATCGATCTGGAAAGGGGCTCTCTGCCTGACCCAGTTGCTTATGCTGGTCTTGAAGTCTGCCTGCTGCCGGGCGGCAAGGGCCGTTTCTTTGCTGTCAGCGATCCGGCCGGGCCGCGAGAGTTGCCTGCAATAGATATCCTGTTCCCGGTCCTGCACGGTCTTTACGGCGAAGACGGGTCGGTCCAGGGCCTCGCCCGAATGGTCGGCGTTCCCTTGGTCGGCTGCGGCATTCTGGGGTCGGCAACCGCCATCGACAAGGATATCGCCAAGCGTCTGCTTCAAGACGCTGGTCTGCCGGTTGCCCGTTCGATCACCGTCAGACCTGGCGATCATCCTTCGTTTGAAGAGGCGGCGAACAAGTTGGGATCACCGGTCTTCGTCAAGCCGGTGCGACAGGGCTCTTCCGTCGGCGTCAGCAAGGCGGCGAACGCCGATGAATTTCGCGCAGCGCTCATCGAAGCGTTCAAGCACGACGACAAGGTTCTGATAGAGGAGTTTGTCAAGGCGCGCGAAATCGAATGCGCCGTCCTGGAGCAGACCGACGGGACGCTGTTCGTTTCGCTGCCGGGCGAGATCGTTACCGGCCAGGACCACAGCTTCTATACGTATGAAGCGAAATATATCGATGAAGATGGCGCCGTAACCTGCGTTCCCGCCCAATTGCCCGCCGCTCTCACCCAGCGTCTCCGCGAACTCTCGCTGGATGCGTTTCGGGCATTGGGCTGCGAAAGTCTCGCGCGTGTCGATTTCTTCGTAAGGCCGGACATGAGCATGGTGGTCAACGAGGTCAACACGATGCCGGGCTTCACGAACATCAGCATGTATCCCAAGGCCATGGAAGCGAGCGGAGTTTCCTATCCAGTGCTCGTCGACCGGCTGATCGAACACGGGCTTGCAAGAGGCGGGCGATAACCGGATTGTAGTTCTTCAACGTCGCGGAGTTGACCAAATGCGAGACATCACGACAGCTCGTTTCGAGCGCGGCATGAGGGATTTATGACAACATATTTACGATTGGATATCGCCGGCATCGAACCGGAAACGGGCGCCCCGACCGAAGATCGCATCATTTCCGGAGCGCCGGTGTTTCGCACCTGGAATGCCGAGGAAGCCGATGGCGGGCTCTATGCGGGTATCTGGGAAGCGACGCCGGGCAAATGGTCGATCGTCTATGACGAGTGGGAATATTTCCACATCCTGTCCGGCCATTCGGTGGTAACCGCCGAGAATGGCGAGACTTTTCACCTGCGCGCCGGCGACCGGATGATTCTAAGGCCCGGCTTCAAGGGGACCTGGGAAGTCATTGAAACGACTCGCAAGGACTATGTGATCCGCCTCTGAAAGCGCTTCGGATTCCGTCGCGAAGCCAGTTGAATCAAAACATGAAGACCGGTGTCGCATCAATGCGAGCCGGTCTTTCTCATGCGGTCTTCGGAGCGGCCGTTTCCATTGCCACAGGTTGTGTCACCGGGCTTTCACCAAACTGTCATCAAACTGAAACACTGCGCCTTTAGACGCATCTCTGTCGCCAGGAGATTCAGGTGGGCGTTACCAACCGATGGGACACCCCGCGCCGGACTCCTGCTCGCCATCCTTTCATCACTTGAGGAAGTGAGTCTAACATGCTGAACCAGAAATTTCGTTCGCTTTGCCTGACGGCAGGCTTCATCGCGGCCATGTCCGTATCGGCCTCGGCTGCCGACATCACGGGCGCCGGCTCGAGCTTCATCGCGCCGGTTCTGTCCAAGTGGGCTGAAGGCTATAAGGCTGCAACGAACAATGTCGTCAACTATCAGTCGGTCGGTTCGGGCGCCGGCATCAAGCAGCTCCTCGATAAGACCATCGTATTCGGCGCTTCGGACAAGCCGATGAGCGACGCTGACCTCGAGAAGAACGGCATTGCCCAGTTCCCGATGATCTCCGGCGGTATCGTCGTTTCCTATAATGTTGAAGGCGTAAAGCCGGGCGAACTCGTTCTCGACGGCAAGACGCTGTCCGACATCTTCCTCGGCAAGATCGCCAAGTGGGACGATGCGGCCATCAAGGCCCTCAACCCCGACGTCAAGCTGCCTTCCACGCCGATCTCCGTCGTTTATCGCGCCGACAGCTCGGGCACGACCTTCAATTTCACCGACTACCTGGCGAAGGTTTCGCCGGAGTGGAAGGAAAAAGTTGGTTCGAACACGGCTGTTGAATGGCCGGTCGGCTTCGGCGCCAAGGGTTCGGAAGGCGTTTCCACCACCGTCAACCAGACGGCTGGTTCGATCTCCTACGTTGAATATTCCTACGTCATCGCCAACCACATCGGTTTCGCGAAGATGAAGAATGCCGCCGGCAAGGTTATCGAGCCTAGCCTCGACACATTCAAGGCTGCCGCTTCCAACGCCGATTGGGCCAATGCCAAGAACTTCAATCTGATCATCACCAATCAGCCGGGCGACCAGAGCTGGCCGATTGCAGCTTCGACCTGGGTTCTGCTCTACAAGAAGCCGGCCAATCCCGCGCTCAACGAAGAGGCGCTGAAGTTCTTCAAGTGGTCCTATGAGCACGGTCAGAAAGACGCGACGGCTCTGTCCTATCTTGCGATCCCGGAGAGTGTTGCCGCGGTTGTCGAGAAGTCCTGGACGAAGGACTTCGGCGCGAAGTAATTTGTGCTAGCTGAGAAGTTATGGCGGACAGGGTATGGCCCTGTCCGCCTTTCGTGACAGGACAAGGGGAAATCGATGGCTGACGCGACTCAGACGGCTGGCTTCCAGGCACTGGATACCAGCGCCGTCACCAGAAAATTCCGGATACAGGATCGGATTTTCTATTTTATGACGCTTGGCTCGGCTGCTCTTGTCGTGCTTCTGCTGCTGGCAATCATCGTGGTTCTTATCATCGATGCCTTGCCGACCTTCCAGGCCTTCGGATTTTCGTTCCTCTGGGGCACGAAGTGGAGTGCTCCCGTCGATATCTACGGCGCCGTGCCTGCCGTGGTCGGCACGCTGGTGAGTTCGTTCATCGCCATGCTGATCGCCGTTCCCCTGGGCATCGGCATCGCCATCTTTCTCACGGAACTTTGCCCCGGTAGCCTCAGACGTCCGATCAGTACGGCCATCGAGCTTCTGGCCGGTATTCCCTCCATTATCTATGGCATCGTCGGCCTGTTCATTCTCGTGCCGCTGATGCAGACCTACATCCTGCCCTTTCTTATGATGACAATTGGCCAGGTGCCGTTGATCGGCCTGCTGTTCCAGCCGCCGGCGCCGGGCGTCGGCCTGTTGACGGCAAGCCTCGTGCTGGCCATCATGATCCTGCCATTTATCACCGCGATCTCTCGCGACGTGTTCAGCACGGTGCCGCCGATGCTGCGTGAATCCGCTTACGGCACGGGCATGACCACATGGGAAGTGGCTCGCCATATCCTGATCCCCTATACGCGTCGTGGCCTTGTCGGCGGCATCATGCTCGCCCTTGGCCGCGCGCTTGGCGAAACCATGGCCGTCACCTTCGTCATCGGCTCGGTGAGCCGCCTGCAATCGTCGATCATCTCGCCGTCCACCACCATTTCCGCCCAGATCGCGAACAACTTCGGCGATGCCGACGGTCTGCAATTGTCGAGCCTGATTGCGCTCGGCCTGCTCCTGTTCGTCCTTTCGTTCTGCGTGCTCGCGGTGGCGAGGTGGATGATCGGCCGCGGCACCGCGCTTTGAGGAAAAAACCCATGGACAATGCAATTCGTCAGAACCTCGTGTCGAGGCGTTATGGGAAAAACCGGGTGATGATGGTCTTGTGCCTCATCGCCGCCATTCTCGGCATATTCTTTCTCAGCGTGATCCTTGGAACCCTGGTTTATCGCGGTGTAACGGCGCTCAGCCTCGACGTGTTCACCATGTCGATACCGGCCCAGGGCTCGCGCGGTGGCCTGATCAACGCAATCTACGGCACGGTCCTGGTCACGGGCTGCGCCATCCTGATCGCTGCGCCGATCGGCATTCTCGCCGCCACCTATCTGGTGGAATATGCCAACGGCACCAAGCTTACCGAGGCCGCCAAGTTCCTCAACGATATCTTGCTGTCCGCACCCTCGATCATCATCGGCGTCTTCGTCTACGGCGCCGTGGTCGTACCCATGCACGGCAACTCTGCCATCGCCGGCATCCTCGCGCTGGCGCTGATCGCCCTTCCGGTCGTCAACCGTACGACGCAGGACATGCTGTTGCTGGTGCCAAACGAGCTTCGTGAGGCGACCGCCGCGCTCGGAGCGCCGCGCTGGAAGGCCATGATGATGGTGATCTACCGTTCCGCCTGGACCGGCATCCTCACCGGCATCCTGCTGGCAGTCGCCCGTATCAGCGGCGAGACCGCGCCGCTTCTCTTCACGGCCGGTTACAGCAAGTTCATGAATTCGAGCCTGACCGGTCCAATCGCCACATTGCCGGTTGCCATCAATACGCTCGCCGCCGATGCAGGCGAGGATCTCAAACAACTTGCCTGGGCCGGCGCGCTGATCATCACCGTTGCCATCCTTGCTCTCAATATCCTTGCCCGTGTCTTGAGTGGACGTCGCCAATGACGCAGCCGCCGAACGATAGGAATGAAACCATGAACATGAGCGACAACAATTTCCAGAGCGTCAACGCGCAGCCGGGGAAGGACGCCGTTTCTCAGTCGGATCTCGGCATGATCGCGAAACTTGAGGTGAAGAACCTCGATTTCACCTATCAGAACGGCCATCGCGTTCTGAAGGGTGTGAATATGAACATCCGCAAAAATGCGGTCACCGCCTTCATCGGCCCTTCGGGTTGCGGCAAATCCACGCTGCTGCGCACCTTCAACCGGATGTATGACCTCTATCCGGGCCAGACGGTGGGCGGCGAGATTCTGCTGGACGGCCGCAATATTCTCGCCAAGGACGTCGATCTGAATGATTTGCGCGCCAAGGTCGGCATGGTGTTCCAGAAGCCCACGCCATTCCCGATGTCGATCTATGAAAACGTCGCTTTTGGCATCCGGCTCTATGAGAAGATTTCGAAGGCGGAAATGGACGCCCGCGTCGAAGCGGCGCTGACGGAAACAGCGCTATGGGGCGAAGTGAAGGAAAAGCTGCATCAGAGCGGACTTGGCCTTTCCGGCGGCCAGCAGCAGCGCCTCTGCATCGCTCGCGCCATCGCCTTGCGTCCGGAGGTCCTGCTTCTCGACGAGCCGACCTCGGCTCTCGACCCGATCTCGACCGCCAAGATCGAGGAGCTGGTATCGCAGCTGAAGGGCGAGTTCACGATCATCATCGTCACCCACAACATGCAGCAGGCGAGCCGCATCTCCGACAGCACCGCCTTCATGTACCTCGGCGACCTGATCGAATACGGCCCGACCGAGCAGATCTTCCAGGCGCCGAAGGT
>Ga0136846_1233555_pt1 | contig 11933 bp, 11 predicted proteins | sample HopSoiMetagenom2_FD_96841 | JGI IMG/M metagenome (GOLD analysis project Ga0136846, IMG submission 96841) | Grasslands soil microbial communities from Hopland, California, USA - 2 Assembly 2016 (version 4) | ecosystem: Environmental > Terrestrial > Soil > Grasslands | place: USA: Hopland... | reverse complement strand
GGCGTCAACGGTGCGGGTAAATCAACGTTGATTAAGCTGTTGACCGGGACTGAGCCGCTCAGCGCGGGCGAGTACCGCCTGGGCCACAACGTCCAGTCTGATTATTTCGCGCAAGATCAGTACAAGGAACTCGATCAGGAAGCGCGTATTCTCGACGATCTTGGCCGGGTGTCGCCATCGTCGCGCGAAACCGAGCTGCGCAACCTGCTCGGCTGCTTCCTGTTTTCCGGCGATGATGTGTTCAAGCGGATCGGGGTGCTATCCGGCGGCGAGCGCAATCGGTATGCCCTTTTGCGAATGCTGCTCCACCCGGCCAATTTCTTGCTTCTCGATGAGCCGACCAACCACCTCGATATGCGCGCCAAAGATGTATTGCTCGAAGCCTTAAGCACATATACGGGCACAGTAGTCTTTGTTTCGCACGACCGGTACTTCATCGACAAGCTCGCGACGCGCGTCTTTGAAATCGGCGATGGGAGAGTAGAAGTCTACCCGGGGAACTACGAAGATTTTCTATGGCGCAAGCAGGGCGGTGCGGAGAAGTTGCAGGAGCAGGTTTCAAAATCCCAGACCGCTGCCTCCGGCAATGGGCACAGATCGGGTCGCGCCGAGGCCGGTCAGATGGTCCAGGACGACAAGCATTCCAGGCGCCTGAATCCTATAAAGCGCAAACAGATGGAGGAGCGGGTGCAGGAACTCGAGGACGAGATCGGCCGGCTTGAAGGCGTGATCGCGAGTTGTGAGACGTCGCTGCAAAGCTTCGTGAGTGCCGAAGAGACCACCAGAGTGACCCGCGAACTCGACCAAAGCCGCGCAGCTCTTCAAGCGCGCGTGGCTGAATGGGAGCAACTCGGGCAGGAACTGGTGGGGTCGTAATTAAAAAACTCGGCGGTGAAACTTTTAATTTTCAAAAGCGTCCACAACTCTCACCTCGCTCAAATCTGCTAATCTTCTTGGCGCGCACTCAGCGCGAGGAGGCCGCTATGGCAGTTAACCCCGTCCCCAAAGGCTACAATTCCGTCACTCCTTATCTGATCGTCAACGGCGCCGCGCGTGCCATTGAGTTCTATAAGCTTGCTTTCGGCGCAACCGAAATCATGCGCATGCCTGGGCCGAACGGCCGCGTGATGCATGCTGAACTCAGGATCGGTGACTCGGTCATCATGTTGGCCGATGAGCCTGAGAACGGTACGTACAAGAGCGCGCAGGCACTCGGCGGCACCCCGGTAAGCCTGATGATTTACATTGCCGATGTGGATAAGGTTTTCGAGCGTGCTCTTTCCGCGGGAGCGAAACAAACGCGCGCGGTTCAGGACCAGTTCTATGGTGACCGCTCGGGAAATCTAACCGATCCTTTCGGCCACAGCTGGACAGTATCAACTCACGTTGAGGACGTCTCCCCGGAGGAGATGCAGCGCAGGATGGCAGAGCTTCCGAAAACGGCGTAAATGAACCCGCAAGAAGGCGTTGTGCGGATGTGGACAATTCTGCTCGTCATCGTCGCGATTGCAGCTGCGTTCTTTGCGGTGACGCGGCTGCTTTCGTCGCGCACCCTGCCTACTTCGGGGTCTTCCGCTCCTGACTTCTCGCTGCCTTCCCAAGACGGCAGTCAGGTGAGCTTGAAAGATTATCGTGAAAAGTGGGTTGCGCTCTACTTCTATCCCAAGGACATGACGCCGGGGTGCACTCTCGAGGCGCACAACTTCCAGCATGATCAGGAAGAGTTCGCCCGGCGCAATGCCGTGGTGCTGGGAGTCAGCGTGGATACTCCCGAGTCGCACAAACGCTTCTGTACAAAAGAAGGCCTGAATTTCAAGTTGCTGGCCGACACTTCTCACCAGGTCTCAAAGCAGTACGGATCTCTGATCAACTTTGGAGTGACCCAGATCGCCGCCAGAAACACATTTCTAATCGATCCTCAGGGAAAGATTGCGAAAAGTTTTGCCGGCGTCAATCCGGCGCGGCACAGCGCCGAAGTGCTGGCGGCAATCGACGAGCTGGCCGGTGCTCAGACCCAAGCCAAGTGAGCGGGAGCCCGTTGTTGACCAGAGAAGTTATTTGGGCGAACTGCAGTAGTCGGAAACCTTTTCGATGTTCTCTACGCTTAAACTTTTCGGCGCATTCTGCGGTTCAGTGCCACTCACGCTGCGTTCGTCCGACGACGGGTCGTTCGTGTTCACGTCAGTTGCCGTAATCCTGACCTCTTTCCCGATGTAACTGTCGAGTGACTTGTCATCACCGACGAGTTTGTAATCACGGTTGGATTGGTCAGCCAGCATGATGGTCTTGTTGGCCCGAATCACGCATCCCTGGTAGGTTTTTGGCCGGGACGCATTTTCATTCGGATCTCCTGTCGCTGGCCCTTTGGTAGGGAATTCCTGGGCCAGGGCAGCACTCGATAGGGACAGCGAAAGCAGAAGCAGAGTACGCATTGTCACCTCCGGGCAATCGGACGGTCAGAAGGTGGTTAGGGTTGCATACCTGGTGGACTGAGCGAAAGCTTCCCGATGAGCGGCTTACTGGTTGGATTGCTGAATTACTGATGGCCTAGCTGCCCGCCGCAAATCCGCCCACGTGCGCATAGGTGATGCGCAAATATTTGTGGGGATTTACCGGGACATCATTGATACGCACTTCGTAATGGAGGTGAGGGCCGGTGCTGCGGCCGCTGTCGCCGACATAGCCAATGGTGTCGCCGCGGTGGACATGCTGGCCGGGGTAGCAGGCGAAGCTCTTCAGGTGGCCATAGCGGGTCGTGACTCCATGAGCGTGATCAACGATGATCGCCCGTCCGTAGCCGCCCATAAAATCAGCAAACTCTACAACGCCATCCGCTGGAGCAATCACCGGCTGCCCAAAAACCGCGCCGATGTCGATTCCTGCGTGAAATGCGCCTTCGCCATTAAAGGGATCGATTCTTTCGCCGAAAGAACCTGTGACAGGGCCCTCAACGGGCCACAGGTTGGGGGCAGAGTTAGCGCGCATCCAGTCAGCCGGAGTGGCATTTCGTGTCATTCCCATCGACATCCCGGCAGTGGTAGCACCCGTCAGGGCGGCGGTTTTCAGCGTTGCCAGGCGGTCGATAGACGAGCTGACCTGCGGCTCCTCAAGCTGCTCTGAAGAAGCTGCCTGGATGAGCATCGGCTCTGGTTTGAGCCCATAAAGCGATGAAACTTCACTGGCGAGGGAACCGAGTGAGGCGACCTGAATGTCGCGCTCCTGGGAGACCTGCTCCAGATGGGTGTAGCGGTTCTTCAGGTCTTCACGTTCGGCGCGCAACTGGTTATAACTCGAAACTTTAAGCAACATGCGGACATAGGTGCTGGCCATGCCGGTCAGGCCAAGCAGTCCGACCAAAGCACCGAAAGCAAGGACGTAAAGGTAGCGAGTGGGGATCGGGATCTTGCGAAGCTGCCCGTCATCACCTCGAGCTACGAAAAGTATGTAGAACTTTTTCGGCAATTTCTGTCCTTAAATTTCCGTTTTCCAGGGCCGGTTTCCGTACCCGTTGTTTGTCCTGATAGCTCGCTTACCGCACTTTCAGGGCCGGGCGACAACTTACCGCACCTGCTTAGATCCCGATTCCTGGCCGCGTTTCCCCTTGTGGGACAAGGAACGAACGCCTCCTCCCCTTGCTGGAACCGGTGTACCTTCAACCTTGCTCGCCCGCAATCCAAAGCGAATGCGGGACTTAGCTCATCAAGGGCATTTAAAGTGAACGAGCCAACGGTAACAAAGCTGGTTCCCCGTGTCAACGCAACTCACGAACAATTTCGGTTACGAAGGCAGAGTAACGGCTACCTGCCCATTTGGACAAATTACTACTCCGGGAAAAGATGACCGAAGTACCCATTCTGACCGGTCCCTTCACGAGGTCGTAGATGAGGCTGGAAAAAGAGCCGTTGCCCGCTGGTTGCGGCTTACAGCGGGCTGTTCAGGCTTGAATTGAGGAAATCTAACCGTTCTCGTTGCCGGCGCGCTTCCAGTTCATCAACTCGCCGATCGTTGACCCGGTGCTCGAAGAGGGTTGTTTATATGCCTCAACCTCTGTCCTCGAGGCTTCCTCTCCAACTGCCCGGATACTCAACCCGACCTTCTTCTCTTCCGGGCTCATCTTGATGATTTTGAAATCGTGCTCGTTGCCGGGTTCGAGGTGCAATGGCTGACCGTTGCCGTCGATTGCTTCAGAGTTGTGGCACAGACCTTCAATCCCTTCAGCGATCTCGACAAAAGCTCCGAAGGTTGCAACCCGCAGAACTTTGCCGTGCACTATGTCACCCACGCGATGCTGCTGGAAGAAGGATTCCCAAACATCGGGCTGAAGCTGTTTGACGCCGAGTGAAAGGCGGCGCTTCTCAGAGTCAATCGCCAGGACGACAGCTTTGACGCGGTCACCCTTCTTCAAAACCTCAGAGGGATGCTTTACCCGCTTGGTCCAGCTCAGGTTGCTGACGTGGACCAATCCATCGATGCCTTCTTCAATTTCAATGAATGCGCCGAAGTCGGTCAGATTTCGGACACGACCTTCGACGGACGCGCCTACGGGATACTTCTCGATCAACGAATCCCAAGGATTGGCTGCCAACTGGCGCATCCCCAAAGAAATGCGCCGCTCGGTCGGATTCACGCTTAACACCACGCAATCAACCTGGTCGTTGACATTGACCAGCTTGCCCGGATGCTTCATGCGCTTTGACCACGTCATTTCGCTGACGTGGACAAGGCCTTCAATTCCTTGCTCAAGCTCCACGAACGCACCGTAGTCGGTCACGCTGATAACGCGTCCGTGCACGTGCGCTCCGACGGGATAGCGGTGTTCGGCGTCGAGCCACGGATCGGGCGTGAGTTGCTTGAACCCGAGCGAAACACGCTGCTTGTCTGGGTCGAACTTGAGAACCTTGACCTGAATTTGATCCCCGACATTCACCAGGTCACGCGGATGCGTAAGCCGTCCCCACGACATATCCGTAATATGCAGCAGGCCATCAATGCCGCCGAGGTCAACGAATGCGCCGTAGTCGGTCAGATTCTTAACTACACCCGTCAGAATGGAGCCTTCCTGCAGGTGCTCCATCAGCTTGGAACGCTTTTCGTTTTGATCCTGCTCCAGAAGTTGTTTGCGCGAGACAACAATGTTGCCGCGTTTCTTATTCAGCTTGACGATGGCAACGTCGAAGCTCTGTCCCTTCATGGCATCGAGGTTGCGCACCGGACGCAGATCAATCTGTGATCCCGGCAAAAAGGCGTGCGCACCCTGAATATCCACGGTTACGCCGCCCTTGGTGCGCTCGACAACTGTTGCTTTGATGGGCTGGTTCTCGCTGTATGCCTTCTCAATGTCGTCCCAGGCCCGCAAGCGTTGCGCTTTCTGGAATGACAACTTGATGTATCCCTCTTCGGTCTCCCCCTTCTCACGCATCACGTCGATGGCGTCGCCCGGCTGAAACTTAGGCTTGCCTTCGTGGTCCGTAACCTCGGCGATGAGAATCGCGCCTTCTGACTTGGCGCCGATATCAACAAACACGTGGGTCGGCGTCAGCTTCAGTACCGTGCCGTGAATTACATGATCTTCGCCCGTGCTCTCTTCGGCTTCAGTCGTGAAGCTCTCGAGGGCTGAGGCGAAGTCATCGGCATGCTTCTGCTCTTCCGGTTCGGACTGGGTGTCCGTTTGAGCATGTTTCGCATGCTCAGCGGAGTCCTCCTGACCGGAATGCTCAGCTGCATTCTCGGGCTGTGGTTCGGTTAAGGTTGTGGTCGAAGAAGAGTCGGAATAAGGAGTGTTGGTGTCGTCGAACAAAGTCATTGCCTCTCAGCGGTGTTAGAGGACGCGGGCTGTTGCGAACTGCTGGTAAGGGTCTTAAGTTGATGTTGAGCCACATCCTGGCGGAAGAGGCTTTTACCCAGCGGCCGTAAAGAGCAAACCCGAATCCAAAGGGACTCTTCGACTATAGCAACCGCTCAGAAAGGGTGTCAAACGAAGAGCAGAGATTTAATAAAGGCGGATGACAGAATTTGGCACTCGGGTAACTCGAAGGGGCCGCGAATTACCCAATTACGGGATTTTTCGTTACTCTGCTGAGCGATGGATTATCTCTGGACTCCCTGGCGATACGCTTACATAACCGGTGCCGCGAAAATCGATGGCAAGAGCGGCCAATGCATCTTCTGCGAATTGCCCAAACTTCCTGATGCCGAGGCAAAGATCGTCCTTCGCGGGCAGCACTGTTTCGTTATTTTGAACAGTTTCCCATACACATCCGGCCACATAATGGTCGTGCCTTTTGCTCATCTGGATGAACTACAGAAATTGCCGGAGCCGGCCGCGCGCGAGATGATGTCACTGTCGCAGCAAGCCGAACGCATACTGCGCGAGGTTTATTCACCCGATGGCATCAATCTGGGGATGAACATCGGACGGGCAGCCGGCGCCGGAGTCGCAGGGCATATCCACATGCACGTTCTTCCGCGATGGGTTGGCGACACCAATTTCATGACTGTTACCGGCGAGACTCGTGTATTGCCGGAAGCCCTCGAAGAAACATACGAAAAGCTCAGAACTGCAATGCGCGGTTTATAACGCCCAAGTCGCAGAGTCGGGAAGACTAGGAACTAAGTTCAGAAACACCGAGTCTTAATGCTCGCGTCAAGAGACTACGATCCCGCATTCCAGTTCTCATCGAAACTGGAATGCCTCAGTATGATGGCGTCCTGATCATTCAGGCGACGACTTGTGAATATGGATATGCAGCGGGCAAACCGGTCACGAGAACAGATAGCTTCCTCGGTAGAAGAGGCGGTGGCGTCCACGCTCGTCACCGACATGCATACCCATTTGTATGCCCCTGGGTTCGGCAAAATTGGACTGTGGGGAATTGATGAGCTGCTTACTTACCATTACCTCGAGGCAGAGTTTTTTCGCTACTCCGAAGTTACGCCAGAGCACTATTGGACTCTCTCCAAGAGGAAACAAGCCGATGCAATCTGGCGCACTCTATTTGTGGAGAACACGCCCCTTTCCGAGTCATGCCGGGGGGTTATTGCCGTCCTCAGTGCATTCGGGCTTCCCACTAACACTCCTGACTTGAACGAAGCCCGCTCGTTTTTTTCCGGCCGATCTCGCGAAGATCACATCCGCAGCGTTTTCCAGTTAGCAGGCGTGCGAACGGTGGTGATGACGAACGATCCGCTGGATCCGGAAGAAGGCCCGGTGTGGATGAAGGGCGTTTCCGCCGACCCCGCTTTTCTGCCCGTTTTACGTCTGGATCGACTGCTGCGTGAATGGTCGAATCCGTGGGAGCAGCTTCAAAACCAGGGCTACAAGGTTGATAACCTCGGATCAGCCACTAGCATTAAAGAAATCCGGCGGTTCCTCTCGGATTGGCATGCACGAATGCAGCCGGTTTACATGGCCGTTTCATTGCCGGACACATTTCAATTTCCTGACGACACGTTCTGTGGCCGCATTCTCCGTGACGCGGTATTGCCATCCTGTCGCGAATTCGATATTCCCCTCTCGCTGATGATCGGCGTGCGGCGTCAGGTCAATCCGCGAATTCGCCTGGCGGGAGATGCAGTAGGACGCGCGGATCTGCGAGCGCTGGAAAATATTTGCCGTGATTACCCGGACAATCGTTTTCTGGTCAGCTTGCTCAGCCGCGAGAACCAGCACGAGCTCTGCGTGTACGCGCGGAAGTTCAGCAATCTGCTGCCGTTCGGGTGCTGGTGGTTCGTGAATAATCCGTCGATTGTGGAAGAGATTACCCGTGAGCGCATTGAAATGCTCGGGACCAGTTTCATTCCCCAACATTCCGATGCCCGCGTCCTCGAGCAGCTGATCTACAAGTGGAGGAATACTCGGAGGGCCCTGACGCGCATTTTGACCGATTCTTACCGCGTGTTATCAGACGATGGACGCGAGATCACCCGGGACGAGATAACGCGCGATGTGCAGCGCCTGTTCTATTCGAATTTCGAGAATTGGATACGGCGAGGTGTTGATTCAGCCAAGACCGGCGAACGTTTTAACGGATGATCCTCCTACTTCTGCGCCAATGCCCGTGTAGCTCCGGTCGAGATTCCGCCATCCACGAGCAGAGTCTGCCCGGTGACGTAGCGACTTGACTCGGCCGCCAGAAATACGACGGCGGCGTCCAGATCCTGCGGCTGACCGGGACGCTTCACCGGAATGCGGTCGCAAAGATAATCAACCCACTCTTTATCTTCGTAGAGAATTTTGTTCTGCTCCGTGCGGAACCATCCTGGAGCAAGGCAGTTCACCGTAATTCCAAATTTTCCCCAATCGTCAGCGAGGCTCATGGTGAGTTGCCGTATGCCGCCTCGACTGGCTCCATAAGGAGCAAGCCCTGCATATCCTGCAACCGAAGTAACTGAGCCGATGTTGATGATGCGTCCGTAATTACGAGCGATCATGCCGAGCGCCACGGCCTGAGCGACAAAAAAACTGCCGCGCAGATTTGTATCGAGAATCAGATTCCAGTCGTCCCACGTGACATCCAAAGCGGGCTTGCGGACATTGCAGCCGGCATTGTTGACGAGAATGTCGATACGGCCGAAGGCGGATTCAGCATCTTGAACCATCTGCGCGATACTTTCGAGGCTGCGAACATCGAGCTCGAGAGAAACAGCGCGGCGGCTGAGCGACTTTATTTCGGCTTCGAACTCCGATAAGCGATTGCACTCGCGGCTGGTGAGAATTAAATCTGCTCCGGCCTTGGCCAGCGCGCGAGCCATGTACTGTCCCAGGCCACGGCTGGTCCCCGTAACCAGCGCTACTCTTCCATGCAGGCTGAAAAGATCGTTACTCATGGCACCGCCCCGGGGGTCAGCACGATCTTCATCAGGTTGGGTTCGCGCGCGTGCAGGCGCTCGAACCACGCAGGCCCTTCCGTCAGAGGAGCTACCGCGGTGATGAGCGGCTTGACCTGAATTGCTCCATTGGCGACGAGTTCGATTGCGCGCGGGTATTCGCCGGCGGAGGCGCAGGATCCCTGAAGCAGAATCTGCCGCGCCACCACTTTCTGCAAGGGCAGAGTGACCGAAGGAGAGACGTTGCCTACCAAGGTCACGCGGCCGCCCTTACGCACAGTGTCGATGGCAACATTCACGGTGTCGCTGGTTCCCACCGCTTCAATGACGACGTCCGCACCACTTCCACCAATGTGATCGAGTATTCGAGCGACGGCGTCTGAAGCGCTGACGCATACTGTGTCTGTGATTCCGAGCTGCCCGGCCAGCACGAGACGCGACTGATCAATATCTGCGACGACGACGCGCGAACAGCCGGCAACCCGCACAGCCTGGGCAATGAGCAGGCCGATCATGCCTGCGCCGATGACTACGACCGTGTCTTGGGCACGCACCTCACTCAGCGCGACCGCATGCAACGCGACCGCGATGGCTTCGAGCATGGCAGCTTCCGGGAATGAGAAATTATCAGGGAGCCGGTACGTGATACGTGCAGGGACGAGGACATACTCCGCAAAAGCTCCCGCACGGCGATAATCGCCACAGGAAACACCGAGCACCTGGCGGTGATCACAGAGGTTTACCTGGCCACGACGGCAAAAATCACAGGCGCCGCAGTAAACGGTTGAGTCAAAGGTGACATGATCTCCGACCCTGACGCTTTCGACTGCGTCGCCGAGTGCGGCGACCACGCCCGCAGCTTCGTGACCCATCACGATAGGCGGAATTCGGCGTCCGGTTGAGCCGTCGTATCCATGCACGTCACTGCCGCAAATGCCGCAGGCAGCAACCCGAATGAGAACTTCTTCAGGACCAGGCTGCGGCACCGGAAGGTCAGCGATTTCGAGATTCAGATATTTGGAAAGCAGTAAAGCCTTCATGTGCCGGTACCTGCCGAGGGACTAATTTCTGAAGCATGCATTCTAAACCGGATGCGGGATTTAGCTTTCCCTCGACACTGCGGCATTCCTGGAGTTTAGGACTTCTTCCACCAGAAACAGGTCAGTTAAGAGCGCGCGCAGATGAGTTGATGCGTTCAGATTGTCGATCAGCTGAGAACTGATGACCGGTTGCGCCTGGACCATTTCGAGCGCAGCGAGGGAGTCATTCGCGTCGCGGTCAATCACGGCGAGAAACTTGCGCGATTGTTCAAGCGATTCCGGCACCGTTTGCGTTAGAGCTTCTGCACAACTCTGGGCCAGGCCGTCGAGAGCCGCGGCTGCGCGATCCAGAAAAGTGCGAACCTGAGCGCCTTCTTCTGCCACGCCTTGTCCGGCGTAGGCGAGCATGAACTCATAGCACTCTTCGATCGCATCGGAACGATCGAGGAAATCAGTCCCCATGCGAGGTCCCTGGTTGCGGTTTGGATGGCTCAACGGCCCAGCGCGCTGGATCATGTTCCTTCACGTAGAATTCGCGGCTCATGGTGCCGAAGACCATGCCGGCGGTAATCGGCAGTTTTTCAGGACGCACGGCGAAGTAGATGTGAATGATCACAAGCGTAATGAATAAAACTCCGGCGAGGCCGTGCAGCACGTACATCAGGCCCCAGGTCATGTCACCGAATAAATAAGGATTCCGGGGAAAGATAGCGGTGCGCACACGAAACATCATGCAAACGCCGGTAATGATGACTGCGAGTCCGGTGAGCATGACCGTACCGTGGTAAAGCTTGTTTTCCAAAGGATACTTGGCGAATTTGCGCGGCAACGCCGCAGGTCTACCGAAGAAACGAAGCGTCCGGCTCCTGGCGTCTTCAATATCCGTGCGATCCGGCCAGATGGACCAGAAGTCGAGAAAGAAACTGGCGTGAATGATATGGAAGAGGATTGAGATGGTGAGAACGGTGCCGGCGATCCAGTGATACGCGACCCAATCGAATTGAAAACCCACCTTCGGCAAGAACGCTGTGAACAACAACGTAAGCATCGAGGCGGCCATAATCCAATGGAAGAGGCGCGCGGTAAGCGAGTGGCGCGGGATTCGGACCGGCAACTTGCCGGAATCGTAAATCGAGTCGCTCGCCACGAACGCCTTTTCTTTGGCGAAGTAGCGCATGTAGATGGCATGTGCGGCCAGAAACAGCATGCCGAGAATCAAGGCGACCCAGATGAGAAACCACGCAATGTGAATGGGCACATTCTGGCCCAAGGGACTGGTGGCCCACTGTACTAAGCCCATGACGCCTCCTGAACGCCGGTGATGGCGCGCTTCACCAGATTTCGCATGAGCGGGATTTTGTAGGCATTGAATTGCAGCGGCACCGCGCCTTGTATCGCGAGCTTGCCGGCCATCTCGCCGGTCGAAGCATCGCGAGCGTGGCCGCGAACCGCGTCTTCAACGGCTTTGAGGCGCAAGGGTCGGGCAGCTGCGGCGTTCACGGCAATGCGGATGTCCTGAATCGCGTTTCCGGAAAGCTTTATCGCCGAAGCCACGTTCAGCAGAGGAAAGTCCCAGACGTTCCGGTCGCGCACTTTTTCGAAGAAGAATTGCGATCCTGACCAGGTGGACGGAATGCGAATGGAAGTCAGCAAATCGCCGGGCTGGAGGATGTTCATTCGCGTGATGTCATGTTCGGGACCGACAAAATAATCTTCGGCATTGACGACCCGCTCGCCTTTGGCCGTCCTAATCACGAATTTCGCATCGAGGGCGATCAGAGCCGGCGAGGTGTCGGAAGGATTCACAGCCACACAACGCTCGGCATGAAGAATCGCGTGCTCGCGATTTCTTCCCACGGGAGTATCCGCATAACAGATGTTGCCACCCGCGCGATAGCACGGCCATCCTGCGCGGTAGTACCAGCAGCGGGCATCCTGAGAAACGTTGCCCCCGAGTGTGCCCTGATTACGAATCTGGGGAGACGCAACGAAGGACGCGGCCTCAGACAACAGGCCATACTGCTGTTTGATTACGGGATGGTTGACGACTTCAGTAAGCGTCGTCAT
>Ga0136846_1220247_pt1 | contig 11934 bp, 13 predicted proteins | sample HopSoiMetagenom2_FD_96841 | JGI IMG/M metagenome (GOLD analysis project Ga0136846, IMG submission 96841) | Grasslands soil microbial communities from Hopland, California, USA - 2 Assembly 2016 (version 4) | ecosystem: Environmental > Terrestrial > Soil > Grasslands | place: USA: Hopland... | reverse complement strand
TGGCGCATCGCCGGGCATAAGTGGTTCTTCTCGGTGCCGCACTCGGACGTCTTCATCGCGCTGGCGCGCACCGAGCGCGGCGTCTCCTGCTTCCTTGTGCCGGGCTGGCTGCCGGACGGCAGCCGCAACCGGATCATGATCCAGCGGCTCAAGGACAAGGCCGGCAACAGGTCGAATGCCTCCTCCGAGGTCGAATTTCGCGGCGCCTATGCCCGGCTCATCGGCGAGGAGGGCCACGGCATCCGCGAGGCGATCTCGATGGGCCACTTGACCCGGCTCGAATGCGCGCTCTCGTCCGCCGGCATCATGCGCCTCGCGGTGGCGCAAGCCGCGCATCATGCAAGCCACCGCCGCGCCTTCCAGAAGACGCTCATCGACCAGCCGATGATGACGAACGTGCTGGCCGACCTCCATCTCGAGGCGACGGCGGCGGCCTGGCTCGCCTTCCGGGTCGCGGCGGCGCTCGACGGCGAGGGCAACGCTGCCGAGCGGGCGCTCAACCGCATCGGCGCGCCGATCGCGAAGTACTGGATTTGCAAGCGCGTGGTGTCGGTCGTCTACGAGGCCCTCGAATGCCACGGCGGCAACGGCTTCATCGAGGATCACCTCATGGCGCGGCTCTACCGCGAGGCGCCGCTCAACGGCATCTGGGAGGGCTCGGGCAACGTCATGTGCCTCGACGTGCTGCGCTCGATGACGCGCGAGCCCGAGAGCGTGCCGGCGCTCCTCGCCGAGATCGCCGCCGCCAAGGGCCAGGACGCGCGGCTCGACGCCGCCATCCGAGACATCGAAACCGACCTCTCCGACCTTGCCCGTCATGAGGGCCAGGCCCGCCGCCTCGTCGAGCGCCTGGCGACGCTTTGGTGCGCGAGCCTCCTCGTCCGCCACGCCCCGCACGAGGTGGCGGACGCCTATATCGCAAGCCGCATCGAAGGCGCCTGGACCGGCGCCTACGGCACCCTGCCGCGGGGGATCGACACGGCGGCGATCGCCGCAATGGCGGTGCCGGTGCTCCAGTAGGGCTTCGAACGCCATGATCGCGCAGCTGCCGCTCACCTTTGTTGCGCTCGTCGGCGCGGCGGGCATGGCGCTGGCGCACCCGCTGGACGGTGCCTCCTCGCAGCCGATCGGGCCGATGGAGCTCGAGATCATCCAGTTCCGTCGGGCGATCGTCGACGCCGTGAAGGCGAAGGACGTCGCGCGCCTGCGGGAGATCTACGCCGACGGCTTCACCACACGCACGGCTCGGAAAAGGTCGATGGCAAGGACACGCGCATCGTCGCGGTGCTGGCGGGCGACCCGTCGATCGAAATGGCGCCGGCGGACGAGCTGAGCATCCGCGCCTTCGGCACACGGCGATCGTCGCCGGCCGCAGCCCGATCCTGAACGTCCGCGAACACCGCGACGACGACTTCCGCTGGATCGCCGTCTAGGTCCGCGTCGCCGGAGAATGGCGGCTCGCGGCGAGCCAGGCGACGCGGCTTGCGGCGAAGCCCTGAGCGCCGGGCCGCGCCGCTTCCGGTCCCGATCGTCGCCGGCAAGGCAAAGTCTTCTCATCTGCGCGAGCCAAAGTTGCTGCTCGCAACCTTCCTTTATTGGCGTTACGGTCGCTCTTGGTAATTGTGCAAGTCCTGGGTCCAGAGCCGATAAACATGGGGGGAGACGATGGTCGAGCGACAGTATCGAATTCATCCCTGCCGTTGGGGTCGCCCGCGTGGGAGATGCTGAGCGGAGCACGAATGACTTCTTCTTTGTCGGCCCCGAAGCTCCGGGCGTGCCGCCGAACTTCAACAGCCAATCCGGCAGCTTCAATTCCTTCAAGCTCGATGGGCGCGTCCGGCCGCAGGCGGCGCGGTTCCGCATCTTCGAATACGAGAAGGGCGCCGACGGCAAGTTCCATCCGAAAGGTGAGGTGGCGCTCGGCGACGGGCGCACGACAAAGATCACCTGGACGGTCCATCTCGCCAACAGGAACGCCAGCTTCTGCCAATCAGCGGGCAGGAGGGCGCCCTTGCCAGCCCCTTGTTCGCGAAATACTCCGCCAAGCAAATGCGCAACCCCGCCGTTGTCGGGGCGGACAACCGTCGGAGCACGCTTGACCTGGATCCGGGACCGCGCTCGATCGAAGGAGGCGCGGGGTCGCCGCAGAACTTCGCGATCAATCGTCCGCCGCTAGCCATAAGCACGCTCGGCGAGTTGCGGTCCGACAAGACCGGCCTGCTCGTCATTGGAGGCATGGGTCGCTCGGGCTTCGACCCTGCCATCCCACGAACGGACAAAGGCTTGGTCGGTGAAATCAAGGACTATGTGAACAACGACAGCTGGTTCGACGACGTCGCTGACGGGCCGGTCGAAGCCGAGATCGTCTCGACGGCGCACAGCAGCGAGCCGAAGGGGCATGGGTCCTGGTCGGGCCGCCCGACTTCGCCCCGTCGGTTCGGAGCTATCGCACGATGTACGACACCCACGTGGACTTGATCGTGCGCGAGATGGCACTCCCCACCGACGACGGGCTTTTCGCCGGTCCGCTTGCCGATATCGCGAGCATGAACGCGGCCTGGAAGGGCCACGGCACGATCGGGGATTTCCGCCCGTCGTTCGTGCGCCATATCTATCCGATCCTCTCGGCCATCGCACAGGTGGGGCGCTCGTACGACGGCCCCGACTTCAACTTCCATCATCCGTTTCTGGATCCGGCAGGCTACGGCGATCTCGGTGGCCCGAGCAGCGTCGAGGATACACGCAAGTTCATCTTCGCGGTCATCCGGGACCCCGGCACGCTGCTCAAGAAGAGCAACCCTATCGAACCGCTGATGATGCCGGCCATCCTGGGCGACTACTACGGCGAGGCGAATGGCCGTGGCGGCGAGAAAGACCCCGCCTATTTCCATTCGGTCTCGCAGGTTCAATATGCCCTCCTGCGGGCCTGGAGCGAAGGGAAGTTCGAGGCCGACTGGACCGGCGCCGCGCCGCCGCCGTCGACGAAGATCACGCCGGAAGGCCTCGATCGCGCCGCGCTGGAGAACGCGGTCGGAGGGCCCTTCTTCCCAGGCATCGAGGCGGGCTGGCTGTTCGCGCGAAAGGAGGCCTTTCGGGCGCCGTTCCGCGTCGCCAAGGGCAAGACGGTCGGGCGGGCCGCCGTCCCGGTCAAGCCGGGGCAGCCGCCGCAGAAGCGGGACATCGTCCTCGAGGCCGGCGCGTTCTCCCAGCAGATGGCGCAGCCGTGGCAGGCGGATTTCCTGATGTGCCGCTCCGAGGTTCCCTTCAAGGACGGACGCAAGATCGGCTGGTGGCCCGTGCAGCGCCCCGAAAAGGTGTTCCTATCCGCGACATCGGACAAGCGGCTGACCTGGGCTCGGCACAAAGACGGGAGCGGGTTCGACGAGCGCTATCTGGCCATGGTCGATGAATGGTCGACCTTGGGCTTCCTGGTGGGCGAGGACGACGCCTTGATCGAGGTGGACGGGCCTGCGCCGCTCGTCGGCTGAGGCCGGAGTGACGACCCGGTACGATCTTGCCATCGCAGGAGCGGGGCCGGCCGGCAGCGTGCCCGGCTACTCGCGGCTCGGGCGGGTCTGCGCGTCCTCGTTGCCGAGCGCTCGCATTTCGACGGGCCGAAGCCCGGAGAGACCGCGCCGCCCGAACTGCGGCCGTTGCTTGCCAGGGTCGGCCTCTCGCATGTCCTCGACGAGAGCACCCACACCGAAGCTCCGGCCGTGGTTTCGGTTTGGGGGAACGCGCAGCCTGCGGAGCGCCCGCACATTCTCTCGCCCTTTGGGAACGGATTTCACCTCGATCGGCGCGCGTTCGACGAGCGGCTGGCCCAGGCAGCCGGGCAGGCCGGAGCGAGGTGCGTCTCGCGACAAGCATTCGTTTTGAGCGAAGGCAGCGCGGCGGCTATGCAGTCTTCTCGCGGCGTGGGGAGCGCATGCAAGCCCGCTTTGCGGTTGTGGCGATAGGGCGCGGGGCGCGGTCGACCGGCCTGCCGAGCGCCCGCCGCTATCTCGATGACCACGTCGCGATCGTGGCGCGCTTCGGCCGGGTCGGGCATCCGGCCGAGACCCGCACCGTCATCGAAGCCGTGCCGGGGGGCTGGTTCTACATGGCCGCACTTCCGCGCGGCCGGATGGTCGCCGTGTTCATGACGCGCGCGGCGACTGCCCGAGGAGGCAGGGATTCACGCCGTCGCGTCTGGCTGGAGGCGATGTCGCACACGGCGTTGATCCGGTCTTCGCTGCCGGACCTCCATCTCATGGAGGCGCTGTCGGTGCACGATGCGCGCGCATCCTACGCACTCTGCCGCGCGGGCGACGATTGGTGCGCCGTTGGCGATGCGCGGTTCGCGCCCGATCCGTTGTCGGGCCTGGGCATCCTGTGGGCCATAGAGGATGGCGTCTGGACCGCGGAGGCGCTCTCGAGAGGAGCCGCCGGACTTTGCGCGGCAGCGGAGGAGCGCACTGCTCGCCAACTGACCGAATATCGCGCCGGGCATGCTCTCGCTTATGGGACGGAGCGTCGTTTCCCGGACGATCCCTATTGGGTTCACGTCTCCCGGGCCGCGGCCTTGAACGGAGAAGAGGCTGTCGCCAAAGCTTTCGGGTGACGATGCTGCGCCTCGAATGGGAGAGCGGATGAACGACTCCATCGGCCCGCACATTCTCGTCACGGCCCTGCCGCGGCCCTCAGATCAACCGCAGCCCCTTGAGGCTGGCGTGGCCGTCGCGGCCAACGATGATGTGGTCGTGGATGACGATGCCGAGCGGCTTTGCGACCTCGGCGATCTCCTTCGTCATCTTGACGTCGGCGGCCGACGGCGAGGGGTCGCCGGAGGGGTGGTTGTGGACGAGGATGAGGGCGCTCGCCGAGAGCTCGAGCGCCCGCTTCACCACCTCGCGCGGGTAGACCGGCGTATGGTCGACGGTTCCGGACTGCTGCACCTCGTCGGCGATGAGGGCGTTGCGCTTGTCGAGGAACAGGAGCCGGAACTGCTCCTTCTCCGAGAACGCCATCGCGGCGCGGCAATAGTCGATGACGGCGCTCCACGACGCCAGCACCGGCCGCTTCGTCACGGCGCCCCTGGCGAGGCGGCGGGCCGCGGCCTCGACGACCTTGAGGTCGGTGACGACGCTCTCGCCGACGCCGTCGATCTCCATCAGCCGCGCCGGCGGGGCGGCGAGCGTCTCGGCGAAGGTGCCGAAGCGGCGGATCAGCTCCTTCGCGATCGGCTTCACGTCGCGGCGCGGGATCGAGCGGAACAGCACGATCTCCAGGAGCTCGTAATCCGGCAGGGCGTCGCCGCCGGCCTCCGAGAAGCGCGCCCGCAGCCGGTCGCGGTGGCCGTGGTAGTGGGGATCGTCGCGACGATGATGGGCCGAATCCGCCGCGTCATCGGGACGATGATGATGCGCGTCATCCGGACGGTGATGCGCATCATCCCGAGGCTGATGGGCATCGTCCCCTTGCCGCGCCATACGCCTCATCGCCCCGCCGAGATCCCCAGCATGGAACGGAAACGCAACCGGTTTCAACCCGGGATATGATATGGCGGCTTGTCGTAGCCCTTCGGCGACAGGGTGAAGATCTCGACGCCGCTCTCGGTGACGCCGACGCTATGCTCGAACTGCGCCGACAGCGAGCGGTCGCGGGTCACGGCGGTCCAGCCGTCGGACAGGACCTTCACCTGCGGCCGCCCGAGATTGATCATCGGCTCGACCGTGAACAGCATGCCGGGCCGCAACGGGACGTTGTAGGACGGCTCGACGTAATGCAGGATCGTCGGCGCGTCGTGGAAGACGCGGCCGAGCCCGTGGCCGCAGAAGTCGCGCACCACCGAGCAGCGCTCGCTTTCCGCGAAGCTCTGGATCGCGGCGCCGATGTCGTTCGTCGCGGCGCCGGGGCGGATCACCGAAATGCCGCGCAGGAGCGCCTCGTAGGTGATGTCGCACAGGCGCGAGGCGCGGCGCGGCACCTCGCCGACGAAGAACATGCGGCTCGAATCGCCGTGCCAGCCGTCGAGGATCACCGTGTAGTCGATGTTGAGGATGTCGCCTTCGCGTAAGGGCTTGTCGTTCGGGATGCCGTGGCAGACGACGTGGTTGATCGAGGTGCAGATCGACTTCGTGTAGCCGCGGTAGAACAGCGTCGCCGGGTAGGCGCCGTGGTCCATGGCGAACTCGAAGGCGAGGCGGTCGAGGAACTCGCTCGTGACGCCAGGCCGCAGGTTCTCGACGAGGAGATCGAGCCCCTCGGCGACGAGCCGGCCCGCCCGGCGCATCGCCGCAAAGGCCTCCGGCCCGTGCAGCGGCGCCTCGGCGCGACGCTGGGTCTGGAGCTGCGCGGTGTCCTGCTGGTTCATCGGGCTCGGATGCGGGGCGTTGAGGAGACGACGGCGGCGAATGTAGGCATGGCGGCGCGGCACGCAAGCCGCGCCGACGCCCGGTAGTGAATCAGTTTGAAATCTGAGCCGTTGCGCGCGGCTTGTACGGTCCGCGCTTCGTCGGCTTCGCGCCAGCGGCTTCGACCAAGTTCGCGATATCCTCGACCGATCACAGCTTGTCAGATAGCCCAGCGGCCATCGCGGGGGAAAGCCAGTGCGCCCGATGAAGCTTCACGTAGTTGTACCAGACGGTGTAGAGCGCGACCATGTGAACGTGGTTCTCGAATTTCTTTGAGAAGGCGTTCGTCAGCCGAGTGAAGCGGCGCATCTGCATCGCATCGTGAGGTTCTGTCTTTCCACGTAGGACATGCTGACGTGCGCCGGATCGGGCGAGCCCTCAACGTGATGCTTCTCGCAGCCAATGCACTGTGCGGGGCTGTAGCGCCCCTTAGCGCTCTCAGGAACCCCGCCATAGACCTTGTGCAAGATCGCGTAGTCGATATCGCCGCCGAACGCGCCCTCGACCGCCTCTAGATGGGCGCGGTGCTCTCAGCCGCGACCTCGGCACGTCGTACAAGTCCTCGTTCGTGTTGAGCCACAAGCTCCGCGAGGCGATGGCCGAAGAGATGCGCGGTCGCGTCGTTGGCGGCGAGGGCAAGGTTGCCGAGGTGGATGCCGCGTATTTCGGCGGTTACATCAAGCCCGCTAATCTCGCCTCAGAGCGCGTTGATCGCCGCCTCTCCCGCTACCAGACAGGCAAGCGCCGCGCCGTCGTGATCGTTCGCGAGCGCGGCGGGAACAGCGTGCCGGCAGTGTTCCCGAATGAGGCGAGCGCCCTGTCGTTTATCGTCGCCAAGGGCACCGTTCCGCAAGCCGACGACTCGACCGCGTGGGATGCCCTGCACGCTCGCTTTGAAATGAAGCGCATCAATCACCAAGAGGCATACAGCCTGAACGGCGCCTGCACGAATGCAGCCGAAGAGCTCTTCTCGCGGATGCACCGGGCTGAGGTCGGTCACCACCACCACATCTCAGGCGACTACCTTCTCCGGTACGCCCAAGAGAGTACGTGGCGGGAGGACAACCGCCGCGTTCCCAACGGCGAGCAGGTTAGCCGCCTCGCGGGGTTGGCCCTACGTAGGGACCCGAGCGTCGATTTCAGCGGTTATTGGCAGAGGTCAGCGTGACGCTCAAAGGCTGCCAGATTGCATCCGCTCTTGAAGCGGAGTGAGCTTCGCATTGGGGTCATCGGCGTGCTTTTTCTTGTGCTCGTGGAAAGCCTTTTGTGCGGCCTCCGTCGCTGCCGATGGAGACCCGCGCGTTACCTGTCTCCGCTTCTGCGTAGACTCGCGAGCTTCGAATCCGAAGAGTCGGCGCCCCGCTCGCACCAAGGTGTCCGTGACCATCGCCTCTACCTCCGCCCCAAACCTCAACCATAAGCCGTCGAGTCGCTGTGCGCCAGCGCATACCTCAGGAGCCACCTATGCCGGTGCCGGCGACCTCGTTCAGTCCTACAACGACCAAGTCGGCGTCGAGGTTCACGTATGTGACTATAAACCGCGAGCCAGCTCGAAATAGGATTTCTTCCTCAGACGGTCTATGGGCATATAGCCCTAGAACTCGGCCATTCTGTGAAAAAATAGTTAACAGCACGTTGCCTTCAAGGCCTTGCCGATCAAGCGAGACGAGCTGGTGAACGCCAACCAGACAAGTTCCCGTCCGGTGTCGTAGGCTTCGATGAAGTGATCTGCGATCCGATTGATGTCCGGGAAGCGCACTCCGCGGAATACCTCGGCGCTATGCCGCGGCAGCTTTTCGAGCGTCTCATTGAGCAGCGCGGCGAAGAATCGGTAGTCGTCGAGCGGACTGCCGCTACGTAGCTCCTGGTTGATCGAGACATACCATCGCTGATCGGTGTTCGAGTAAACCCAAACGGCCATTCGCTCCATATCGGAAAGGCCATGGGGATTTTCGTGGGATAGGGCCTCCGCCAAGCTGCGGTTAAACAGCGCCGCATCCCCTCCCATCAAACGAACGAGCATGGCCGCGCAGGCCGCTTCGTCCGTAATCGGGAATCCTGACAGCAAACGGAGACCCCCATCCCTCTAGGTTGCAGCATACGGTGGCGTCTCGCCCAAGAGCAACCCGGTTGGGTAACGAAACACAGGTTTTGATGCTTCGGCACGCTAGGCACCGTTCAGTGCCCACCTCGCGTCTTGCCGATCGCCCTCCTTGGTAACGAGCCCTCGCGTGTCCCGAAGGTAGCGCAGGTTCGCCCGCACGCGGTTCGTCATGCCTTTCGCGGCTTCCGGCCCGTAGCCGAGTTCGGCGACGATAGACGCGACCACCTCAGCCGTGGTCATGGCCCGTTCCCCGCGCCGCAGAGCGCCAAGAATGAGCCGGTTGAGCTTCCCCGCCCCGAAGAGCTTGACGCGCTTGTAGGGCCGCTTGCCGGGGATTTTGGTAGGTTCAGCGTCGGGATCGAACAGCCTGAGGGTCGCGTCCACATGAACCAGGCTGGCGCGTAGGTCGCGAAGCCGGCGCTCAATCGAGGTGATCTCTCCCGACATCTCAGCCCGGCGCTCTCTCAGAGCGGCAAGGGCGTACTTGTTCCCGAGTTCGTTCATGGCCCTTAACCCACGATAATCCTGTTCACAGCGGGCTCCGGGACCGTTCGTGATCCGGTCCTTCCCGCTGTCCCAAAAGATCAAGTGGGGTTAGGCTTGGCCGAGCGCTTGTGGCGTTTGCGCCCTAATACCGCTAACCTCGCGGCGCTTGGACAATCCTGAACTCATCTATCTGTCGGTTCTGGGCACTGACATATTTGTCAGCCGCTTCGATGAGGGTGTGAACCGCGTTATGATCGTATGCTCCAGTCTGCTGATTTAGCTCTAGATCGGTCTCGAGCACCAACACCATGTTCCACGGCGCGTTGAATTTGCCTTCGTGCGCGATCGTAACCCTTTTCGCATTCGGATGGCCAATATCGATCATCGTGCTCGTTTCCCCGCCGTGCCCTCGGATCATACAGGAACGGCCCGTAATTGGCGACCGGGCTCAGCGCAAATTTCAAACTGATGCACTACCCGACCGCCATGGCTAGGCGGCGCGGACCTCGGCGGCAAATCGCGCCACCCGGCTCTGGAACACCTCGGCCTGGCCGGCGATGTCGGCTGCCGCTTTCGTCAGCGACTCGGCGGCGCCGCTGGTCTGCCGCGCCAGCGCCTCGATGCCGTCGAGCGCGGTCCGCACGTCCGCTGCCCCGGCCGCGGCGAGATCGACGCTGCCGGCGATCTCGTGCGCCGCCGAGGCCTGCTGCTCGACGGATCCGGCGATCTGGCGCGCGAGCGAATCGACGGTTGCGATGGCGCCCATGATGGCGCGCAGGGCCGAGACCGAGCGCGCCGTCGTGTCCTGCATGGCGCTGATCTTGGCGCCGATGTCGGCGGCGGCCTTCGCGGTCTGGGTCGCGAGCGCCTTCACCTCCTGGGCGACGATCGAGAAGCCGCGTCCCGCCTCGCCGGCGCGGGCGGCCTCGATCGTCGCGTTCAAGGCGAGGAGATTGGTCTGCGCCGCGACCCCGGTGATGAGGCCGATCACGTCGCCGATCTCGTTGCCGAGCCGGCCGAGATCCGCGACCGTCTGGTTCGCCGCCTCGGCTTCACCGACCGCGCGGCTCGCGAGCTCGGAGGATTGGCTCGCGCTGGCGCCGATCGCCGCGATCGTCTCGGCGAGCTCGCCGCCGGCCGCGGCGACGGCCGAGACGGTCTGGCTCGTCTGTCCGGACGCCTGCGCGGCGGCCGTGGTCCGCTGCTCGGCCTGAACCGCGACCGCGCCGAGCTCGTCGGCATTGCCCCGCAGCGCCGTCGCCGCGTCCTGCAGAAGGCGCACCGCGTCGCCGATCTCGGCCTGGAAACGGTCGACCGCGGCGCCGACCGCGTTCGCCTGTGAGACCGTGTCGGACAGGTCCCGTTCACGCTCTGCGACGAGCCGGTGGAGGTCGCCGGCGAGACGCTCCGCGTCGGTGCCGTTGCGCCGGGCGGCCTCGAAGGCGGCGATGATCGCCCGGCCGATGAAGATCAGCATGGCGGTCTCGATGACGACGACGACCGCATGCACCGCGACCCGCTTCAGGTCGCTCGCGCCGGGATAGACCGCGTTCGGCAGGACGAGATCGAGCGTCAGGTGGTGCAGCGCCACGAGCCCGGCGGCAACGACGAGGACGCGCCAGTCGCAGAAGCCCGACAGCATGGCGAGCACGGCGAAATAGTAGAAGTGCATCTCCACTTGCCAGGGGTGGCCGGTGAAGGCGAACACGAGGAGCGAGGTCTGCCCGACGAGCGCCACCGCGAGCGCCATCGCGACCGCGCTCATCGGCCGCTTCAACAGGCTGAGGACCGCCGGAAGGAGCAGGCAGGCGGCGGCGGCAAGGAGAATCGGCCATGGATCCCGCCCGAGACCCCAGGAGATCAAGGCGAGCAGCGGCACGTGCAGGAAGGCGAGCGCAAAGAGCACCCGCGCGATCGTGGACCGGAAGACGTCGAGATCAGCCATGGCAGGGGTTCAGCGGGTGAGGAGGGCGGGCGAGCAGGCGGCGAGCACCTTGGGATCGAGGGCAAGAAGCGCGCCGGCGGCGAAGACCCGGTCGACATAGCCGCGGTCGGCGGGGCTCACGATGACGATCGAGGGCAGCACGCCTAGCCGGACTAGGCTTGCCCCGGCGGCGACCGCGCGGGCGATGGCCTCCCCGGGCTCGATCCAGGGCGCGAACACGACCGCGACCCCGGCGAGCGGATCGTCGGGCCTGAGCCCGGTCCGAAGCGCGAAGGCGGGGATCATGGTCGCAAACAGAAGGATCAGCGCGCCGTCGAGAAGCCGTGACCAGCGAAGGCGGGGGTGAGCAAGCATCGAAAGCCGCGGATCGTCTCGGGCGTACTTAGCTCGCTATCGCTAACTCTCCGTTAACCGGGCCGGCGCCCGGCTTGCCGCCGCCCGGCATCGATGCGATGACGCGACGGACTTAAGGCCGCGCCACAATGGCGGGCGACGAGAGGCGGAATGAACGAGCCGGCCCCCTTCGGCAGCTACAATCCCTCGGGCCTTGCCCGCTGGATCATCGAGCGGACGCAGAGCCTGCCGAATAGCTGGCTCGGCCGGCGGCTCTACGTCTTCCTGCGCCGGATCGCGACGCCGCTCCTGCGGCGCGACCCCCTCGACGTCGAGCGGCTCGGCGCCCGCATGCGGCTCTATCCGTACAACAACATCTGCGACAAGAAGGTGCTGTTCACGCCGCAGTTCTTCGATCCCGAGGAGATGGAGCTCCTGAAGGCGCGCGTCACCGACGGCTTCACCTTCGTCGACGTCGGCGCGAACATCGGCGCCTATTCGCTCTTCGTCGCGGCCCATGCCGGGCCGAAGGCCCGCATCCTGGCGATCGAGCCGCAGCCCGACGTCTTTGACCGCCTGACCTACAACATCCGCCAGAACCCGTTCGGCACCGTCAAGGCGGTCGCCTGCGCGGTCGCCGACAAGGCCGGCGACCTCACCATGTTCGTGGA